>Ga0209020_1000222_pt1 | contig 77539 bp, 89 predicted proteins | sample PinacodermBB_FD_187298 | JGI IMG/M metagenome (GOLD analysis project Ga0209020, IMG submission 187298) | Host-associated microbial community of the marine sponge Aplysina aerophoba from Gulf of Piran - sponge pinacoderm, lysed by bead... | ecosystem: Host-associated > Porifera > Sponge >... | reverse complement strand
CGCACGGGATTTCATCGCCGCCAAAGTCGACTCGGCACGACCCAACACCTTCAACCGCGACCGCAACCCCTCATCAGACAACCCCACCTCATCAACCAACGGCACCCGCAAAACCCCGCCGGCATTATCATCGCTGGCGGCGGGGAAGTAGGTCTGCACCGGTGAAGTGCTATCGGTCCGCGAAGCTCCAGTGGTACAGTCACCTGACGCGGAGGAGGGCTGCATCCGTGAAGCACTATCGGTCCCCGATACTCCGGTGTTGGCTTCACCGTTGGCCGCGGAGGAGGGTTGCATCCGTGAAGCACTATCGGTCCGCGATGTTCTTTGCGCGTCGTTGTCGGGGGCGGTCACCGCATCCGGTCGCAACGGTGACGGGTTATCGGCCCGCGATGTTCTGGTGGTGCTACCTCTGGCTGCGTCAGAGGAGGGTTGCATCCGTGAAGCGCTATCGACCCGCCACGCCCCACCGGCGCCATCGCTGGCCGCGGAGGAGGCCTGCATCCGTGAAGCACTATCGGTCCGCGATGTTCTTTGCGCGCCGTTGTCGGGGGCGGTCACCGCATCCGGTCGCAACGGTGACGGGTTATCGGCCCGCGATGCTCCAGTGGTACAGTCACCTGACGCGGAGGAGGGTTGCATCCGTGAAGCACTATCGGTCGGCGATGCTCCGGTGGTGGCGCCATCGCTGGCCGTGGAGGGGGTCTGTACCGGTGGAGTATTGTCGGTCCGCAACGCCCCGGCGGTGTTATCACCGTTGGCCGTACCTTCCTCAAAAAGCTCTGATGGTGTAAGTAAACTCATGGATCAAACCTTACTGACCCCCTGTGACAATGACCCCGTGAATTACTGAAAAATATTAAAAAAATCCAAAATAATCTGTATAGCACAGAGAACGTAAACCTCTAAAATCCAGCGCACAGACGAGCACCGGGTCCATATTGAGCCCATCAGTCGAACCGGTAACGCCGAGCCGACCGTCGTCGCGGAACTAAATCACCCGTCGAGCTTGACGACTCCTCCGAGACTGGCTGGACTCGTTGAACACGCGGGGAATGTCGGTTGGCGTGGACGACCTGTCTAGTTTGGCGACTCCACCAAGGTTGGTGGATGGGTTGCGTTTGATACGTGGGTAATGTCGGTTGGTGTGGACGACCTGTATAGTTTGGCGACTTCACCGACGTTGGTTGGACTCGTCGAGCACGCGGCGAGTGTCGACTGGAGTTCAACCACCCGTCTAAGTTGACGACTCCACCGACGTTGGCTGAACCTCGACGATGAATACATTCTCCGGGTGCAGATCAGCCACCGGGTACACGTTCACGACCCGTCCGACAAGCCGGATCATCTCAACTCGGGAATGTGCAACAGCGAAACCGAACACCCCAACACCGCAACCCCACCAAAAACCAAAAACATGCTTGCGGTCACGTTCCAGACCGATCCTCCCTCGCGTTCAACTGGGGGCCCTCACCCCACTGACTGCACCCGTCAATGCGAAGAGCCCGATTACGTCATCCTCGGCACGTCTGGCGATGGTATTGTTGAGGTGCGGTCACGTTCCAGACCGATCCTCCCTCGCGTTCAGCTGGGGCCCGCTCCCCACTGACTGCACCCCCGCACGCGAAGAGCCCGATTACGTCATCCTCGGCACGTCTGGCGATGGTATTGTTGTACGTTGGCTGCGTGGACTAGGTGCGGTTGTGTATTGGTTTTCGTTTTCGATTTGTGTTCCTAGACTTGGGGGGCGTTGCCCGCTCACCGCTGTGACGGTGTTGGAGAATTCTGATATGAGAACGAAGCGCCGATAAATGGGTTTGAGAGGGCCGCTTGCCGGTGTGAAGGTGTTGGAACTTGCGGGGTTGGGCGCGCTTCCGTATGGATCGTTGCGTTTAGCGGAGATGGGCGCTGAGGTTTTTCGGATTGATCGTTTGTCAGACGTAGCTAGCGAGAAGTCCGCTCAAGGTGACACTCTTTGGAACCGTGGAAGACGCTCAGTAGCGGTTGATCTCAAACATCCAGCCGGCGTGGAGGTTGTGTTGCGTTTGTCTGAACGTGTTGAAGTGTTTCTTGAAGCGTTCCGTCCGGGTGTGGTGGAACGTTTAGGAGTTGGCCCAAACGAAGTAATGGCCCGGAATCCGAAGGTGGTTTATGGCCGCCTCACGGGTTGGGGGCAAAATGGTGTCTTGTCACGTAGTGCCGGACATTCACTGAATTATGAGGCAATAACCGGGTTGATCCGTTCGGTTGGCCCTCACGGTGGTGCGCCAGTTCCTCAACTAAACGTCCACGGCGATTTCGCTGGTGGTGGGTTGACCATGGCATACGGAGTTGTGTGTGCTCTGCTTGAAGCCCGACAGTCAAATGTGGGTCAGGTTCTCGACGTGGCGATGGTTGATGGTGCGGCATCTTTGGTGGGGATGTTTTACCCGTTGGCCGCGAGTGGTGCATATAGTGAGGATCTGGGTACTAATCTTTTGGATGGCGGAGCACCGTTTTATGCCATTTATGAATGTGCAGATGGTGGCTACATGTCGGTGGCCCCACTAGAACCGAATTTTTGGTCGTTGTTTTTGTCTTTGATTGGGGTTGACGAATCGGAGTTGCCTCCTCAATACGATCGTGATGGTTGGCCGTTCGTGAAAACCCGTTTAGCTAAGGTGTTTGCGAGTAAGTCTCGTGGCGAGTGGTGCGAGATTCTTGAAGGCACGGATGCGTGTTGCGCGCCAGTACTCACGTTCAATGAGGCTCGTGCTTACCAGCACAATGTGGATCGTCAGACCTTTGTTGGCGAAGATGGCACGGAGGTGGCCCCGATCCCGAGGTTTAGTCGCACGCCTGGTGAGAGCAAGTTGGCGCCGGCTTGGGTGGGTGCCGATACCGACAAAGTTCTCACGGAGTTCGGATTCAGCCAAAACGAGATAACCCATCTCCGTTCAGTAAACGCGATAGACCGTTAACAACGCTCGCTGGTGCGGATGTGCCATTCCCCACCCTGATGTCTGTTCGCGTGACAAGGAAGCGAAAAGCCCCAGACAATACCCAACCCAAACGAAACCAGACACAACCCCTCCGTCCGTTAGCTATTAGTCGAGCACCGACTTCTTCTTTTGCTGAGAGTACCGCCGCAAACCTACCCACGAGCATCCAAAGAGTGCGGTTTCGCTATCGTAGGAACCAAGGACGGTAGCGTTACTGCTGCACCGCAATCAATGCACGAGGAAGATTTCGTATGGATACCGATATGCGTGTTCAACAGGGATTTGAGTTTCTGCTGGACTCACAAGGCGAACAAGATATCCGCAGCCGATTAGCGCACCTCCTCAAAGAAATGGGCGCGGGAGATTACAAACTGGAAGTACGCGTCGGCACTGGCGCAGCTGACCTTGTGTGCCACCAGTACCGAGTGGTGATCGAAACCAAAGCCCGAAACGAGGCTGACCCAACAAAATCAAGATCGGGAACCAGCGAAACTCAATTCGAGCAGCTATCTCGATATGTCCAAACGCTTGCCGAAGGCCCCTTCACCGGTGGCGAAGAACGACCTTGGCGAGGGTTCTTGACAGACGGCCGCCTTTGGTGGGGTTGGGAGTGGAACGCCGCAAGTGGGGCTTTCCAAACGCAAGATGGGCACTTGACCCCTCTGTCCAGTGCGAAACGCGTACGCATGACCGCTGTCGACGGCTTCCGCGAGTTCGTCAACCGGTATCTTGCGCCAGAGGCTCGCCGTGGTATGCCCCCGCCGCCATTTCCTTTGCGAATATTGTTTGACCCGTATATCAAAGAACTCCAAGCACTGTTGCCAAAAGTCGAATCGCAGCCCTCCTACGCAACAAAGTTCAATTTATGGTGGCGTACATTGCAAAGTTCGGGGTTGGTTGGCCCCGGTGCGGTCGGTCAAGCACACAACTTCGCTGAACACACAATCCTTGTTGTCGCCGCTCGCATGATTGTGCTCGCGGCGCGAGACGGTTCGCGTGTTGATGAACTACCTGAAGCGGTTGCAGATGGTTTTTGTGCCTGGCTCGGAGATTTCGAAGCTGGCTCGGTACTTTTGGAACGTCTGGCTCGCAGCGTTACGAAATATGACTGGCGAAGCGCCGATCGAGATTTGCTCAAAGAGTTGTATCACGATTTGGTTGATCGAGATGACCGCAAGGAATTCGGCGAATATTATACTCCTGATTGGCTGGCTGCTGATGTCGTGGATCAAGTGCTAATGAAAGATCCAGCCCGTCTGGATGCGGCAATCCAAGCCGCAGCACGAGCGATTGGCGTTGCTCAGAGTGCTGATGATGAACCGATGCGGGCATTTTCGGTTCTTGATCCTGCGTGTGGTTCTGGTACGTTCTTGTTTTGGTCAGCCAAAGCGATCACTAAACGTATTCGTGCGGCACACCCTCTTTTGGTTGGTTTCTCACGGGAGATCGTAGCGGCGATGGTGACTGGTTTGGATGTGCATCCGGTAGCTGTTGAGATGGCAAAAGCAACCCTAGCTACGGCTTTGCCAGCAGGTGCCGCGGTGCCTCTTCGTGTGCATCTTGCAGACGCATTGCTGCACTCACAACAGACACAGCAAAACCTTCAGGGAACGCTTGGGGTTTTTTCGGCGCGTGGTCAACGCATTGATATCCCAGCAGCGGTCATTGAAGCACCCAACGCCGATTCTCTGATTGCTTCCCTCGTTGATGCCGCCGTGGGGAACCGCAAATTAGTCACTACGGATCCAGAAACTCAGGAGATGCTCGGTGGAGTCGTAAAGCAGTTATCGAACGCCATTACCGACGAAGGCAGCCATTTTTGGCGTTGGTATATCGGCAACCAGGTTGCTCCGGCGGCGTTGAATCGGCAGAAGGTTATGGCGATTGTCGCCAATCCGCCGTGGTTGGTGGCCAACGATACGCCCACAGGCATACGCAAAGACCAGTTGGCAACTCTCAGTGAACGGTACGGTTTGCGTCCGAAGGCAAGGTGGTCTGCGAAAGGAGATCTGGCCTCGGTATTCTCGGCGCGTGTGGCCGATCTTTATTTGGAGGACGGTGGCGCGTTCGGTCTTGTGCTGCCTGGAAGTGCGTTGATTAACCAGACATGGAAAACTTGGCGTTTAGGTGCTTGGGGTGACGCGCACGTCGATTTTGAGACTGTTGCGAGTTATGATGACGTTGAACCGCCACCGTTTCCTCATTCTCCGAACGGTACTTGCACTGTTGTCGGCAAACGCAACAGTGCTGGCGGGCAATCGTGGAGCGATGCCGAGAAGCTTGCCTATGCGGGAGACCCGGTAACCCCAACGGTCACAGCAATGAGGTGCCGGGAGAGCGTTGCGTCGCGGTATGCAAAAAGGTTTCGGCGTGGTGCTGTGGCCTCACCTCTCGGACTTTGTTTAGTGCTGGCCCCGATTCAAATAGATGATGGCATAGCCACCGTTACCACGAAAGCATCCACCAAGGCTCCTTGGAAGGGTGTGAGTTTTACAACGGTTGTTGAGACCGAGGCGTTGCACAGGACACTTCGAGCGCAAACTCTGATGCCGTTTGTGTGTGCGCCCGATGCCTATTTTATCGCGCCGTTATCCATTGAGCGCACCACTGTTTTGGAGCTTCACAACCACGAGTTCAAAACACGATTACCTCTCACGCACGAGTACTGGGAAGAAGCTGAAACTCGGTATGCACGCAACCGGTCTGAAACGGCTGGGGTGACGTTATCGCAAAACGTAGATTTCCAGAGAACGCTCACGAGGCAAATCACCGCAAGCGATTCAAAGAAACTTAGCAAGGTTTTCTACAACAAATCTGGGGATAGGTTGAGGGCATGTCGGGGGCCAATCGGGCTTTTAGCAGATGACAAGACTTACTGGTATGTGGCATCGTCAGAAGATGAAGCATTGTATTTGATTGGAGTGCTGAACGCTGATTGCTTGCAGGAAGCGTGGCGAGAATCGAAGACCTCGAAACTGCATTTCGATACTAACCCCCTGAAACATGTGCCCGTTCCGGCGTTCGATCGGAAGTCTGCATTACACGCTCGGGTTGTGGCGCAAGCGCGAAAATCTGAGCGGCAGCCCAAGGCTGCTCGTGTTGTGCTCAATGATGCGATTGCTGAATTGCTTCCAGATTATGCCGTTCTGTAGCTTGGGTAATTACGTTTCGGCTGCGTTCGTCTAGGTTCGCGCCTAATCCCTGAGCGTGCTGGGTGCCGGCATCACTCATCTTGGTGAGGGTCTTGGCCACGATGTCTGCCGCTTTGTTGTCGTCATTGAACCGGTCGAGCATCGGTTGAAGTTCCGTTTCTAGGAACGTCAGACTCACAGCGTCCTCAAAGGTTTGCACTTCGGGGTCGGAACCCAAGCCCTTTTTGGTCACTATTTCGGAAGCCCTACTCGCTACCGAATCGGGTACCCCCGATTTGCTTAGCACCTCAAGCAGATCGCGGCCGTGACGTTTCCGTTGGTCTCGCCGCCAACGCAGGTAGCCGGCTCGGCCGCTTGGATAGCTTGGTCGGGGAAGTTCCCAGCGGCGGAGATGGTGCGCTCGCGCGGCCAACCGCAGTGCCAGCGAAGCGTCGGGATCAAGGCGTTCTACCCATGCTTCGGCTTTACGGCCTTGGGCGAGCGCCAACGGTTCACGGTTATGTAAGCGAGGGTCGCAGGCGTTGATGGCATCGATTGCGGCTTGAGGTTCGTTCATTGCAGCCTCCGCCGTCTACCTTATAGGCGCATTGTGCGCGGCCACAATCGCTGCAAACGTTCGCGGCGAGCGCTGCGGCGAGTTCTCCACAGCGACTCCAAGAGCGCTTAGTAGTCCGAATCTATTCGTAGAATTTGGTGAGAGTTCAGGCGCCTCGCCCGCAGAACCATAAAGCCCCCGTGCCACCCATCGCGTATTTGCATGCACGAACCAGATCGCCTGTATGTTGCCAGGGTTCAGTTACCAAAAAGTTGACGCGAAGTTGCACAGGCACCCCCAACCACCTCGACAACCCCGAGACTATTGACCGCCAAAATTAGCAGTACGGGCTATTCGACTAGAGCATCGTCGACCCGGTTGGTGGCTACCTCTTCGTCGACATCAAGGGCGAAAGCCAGTTCGGAAATCAACACGGTTCGCGCCTTCGTGTAGAGAGACTTCTCACCAGCCGAAAGGCCTTTGGTGTAGTTTCGCAGCGCCAAATTGCGCACAACTTCAGCGACTTGGTAGACATCACCCGACTTCAATTTTTCTTGGTGGTTCTTGAAGCGGCGAGACCAGTTGGCTGGCTCCCGAACATCTCGCTTGGCAAGCACATCAATGAGGTCTGCGACATCTTCGTTTGAAATAGGCCAACGCATGCCGACTTGGTCTACTTGGTCGACCGGCACCGACAGCACTAGGTCTCCGTGCGCCATGCGTAGCACTAAGTATTCGCGCTCCTCACCGAAGGCAGTGCGCTTCTCCCGCTTTTCGATCACAGCGGCACCGTGATGCGGGTAAACAACACGGTCGCCAGGTTTGAAAGTCACACGGTTCCTTGAAGATAACGAAGCACCATCATCAAGGATGCCAGATTTGCAGCCGTTCTCAAACCTGCGCGGATAGGTGCGTTTGACATCCATGATTAAATCCACCGCCTAATCCACTCTCCAGGCGAATCTAATGCTTCGTCGATACGTGTAATGAGCGAAGGTTCTAAGAGGTCACGTAGATCTTCAAGCAGGGTATCCTTCTCTGGCAAGTCTGCCAAACACCACCGAGCGAACGAACCGTCATCAAGCCAAGCGGCGATAGCCGGATCCATCCCCGGCCAGGGGGAACTGGCGTTTGAAGCTCGCTGGCGGAACGCATCCCAACCCAAGGTAAGCCCGGTACGCCGGTCGCGAAGTTGCCACGGTTCTATCGCCTCATTACTGAGCGGGTGCAGCATCGCGATTGAACCCCAATTGAGTGGTTGCTCGGGCCCTAGACGCAAAGTTGCGCTGATGATGCTGTCAAGCCAAAACACATCCAACACATCAACAGGAGGCGTGTGTTCCTCGGGTGTGGCGATGCTGAGCACCCTCCGCCCCACATCAACAGCCGGCCCGAGTTCCGTTTTGATGTCTAGCGGAAGCGGGCGCCGTGGATCGATGATCTGAGCTGGTGCAGCACGGTTTACCACAACCGCGATAGTGGTGTTGTGCAGTTCGCCTTGAGCGCGCCCGATCAGGCGCGCTGCAAGTGGGTAGGCAACAGCCTGCACGCGTGGGCCGCAGCGCACACCCACAAGTGGGCCGTATGGGCTAACGGCGATACCGTGAGGTGGTGGTAGGGCCAGTATTTCATTGTTGATGGCGGCGACACCACAATTTAGCTTGAGGGCGCGCCGGCCGAGGGTTGAGTTGGAAATGGGTTGAGCCATCTTGGTCTCCGAAAAGTGTCGGTTTTGATGGCGTTCCAACCCGGATCGCGAGGGAACCTAAGCATGGCCGGGGGGTGTGACACTGCGCTTTGAAGCAACGCTAGCCAACCGCCCGCAAGTGCGGTCGAGAGAGAATTAGTTGAGAGTTAAGGTGACCAGAAACTGAGTCGGCCAGTTTTTGCCGCCGAGGATCCACTGGCCATCACCACGGTAAGCCACGCCGTTGAGCACGGTATGAGTCTCGCTTGCGGAGATGCCAGCTTCCGTAGCCAACAGCGACCCGTCTACGGTCACGAACACTTCGCCAGAGTCAGGCTCAAAGATGATTATCTCGTTGCTGAGCCAGATGTTGGCGACCACCAAACCGTCAACACATTCAAGTTCGTTAATACGCACCACCGGTTGATTGTTGCGGCGCACCGTTACGGTTTTGGTGACGCTGAAATCGTCGCTGTTGCGCTGCGTTAAGGTTGCCGTGCCGTTGCTCATCAAGAACCGTGAGCGGGTGTCGTCCCAGCAGATCCCCCAGCCTTCGCCCGAGTAACGAAACTCGCCAAGCGGTTCGAAAGTATCGCGGTCGTAACGCAAAGCGCGGCCAGCCTTCCAAGTTAGTTGAATGATTTCGTCACCCGCGACGGTCAATCCCTCGCCAAACAAGTTGGACGCAAGAGCCCGCGAGCGTACTTCAGTGCTTCCCCGCAGAGCGCGCAGGCGAGAGCGCCCGTAAAGGCCAGTGCTTTCATAGATGGTGTCGCCGTGCAGTTCAAGACCTTGGGTAAATGCCTCCGTGCTGTGCGTCCATTGATCCTCAATCTGCACTCGCCATTGCTGGTCAGCAACCGTGCGAGGGTCAACCGGCCAAGGTGCTGCGGTTGTCGTGGTTGTGGTGTTGGTGGTGGTGATTTCAGAAGCGGTGATTGACGTAGTGTTGGTTGATCGACCGTTGGTTGTTGCGGTGCTCGCAACTGTGGTCGTGCTCGCAACTGTGGTCGTGCTCACACTCACACTCGTGCTCGTGCTCACGCTCGTGCTCGTGCTCACGCTCGCGCTCGTGCTCACGCTCGCGCTCGTGGTTTCAGTGTTGGTCGTGATGGTGGGATTTGGGGGTGCGGTGGTGGTGATTTCAGAAGCGGTGATTGACGTTGTGGTGGTTGATTGACCGTTGGTTGTTGCGGTGCTCGCAACTGTGGTCGTGGTTCGCCCCGTACTAGTTGGGGCGGTAGTCGTAGAAATGGAGGTCGTTGGTTTAGCGGTAGTTTCAGCAGTGATCCGCTTAGAGGTGGTGGTTGGGAGAGCAGTAGTTGCACCTTGGTCGCTCGACTCGGCATTTTCGGAGTTCGCACAACCCGCAACTACTAGGCAAAAGGCAACGCTCAGCAAAAACAGGAGAGTACCAAGCGCCAATTGGTCTCGGGTATTCATCAACGATTACCTCGCACAGCACGCGCCTCCGATGCCTGAACCAACCCCTATGATGCCCATTCCAACCCCGAAAGCAACCGCAAAAAAGCACCGCATCGCACAGCGGTTCTGTATCCTGTGCTTCAAGAGCCGGTGATGCGGAAATCAGAAACGGGGAAAATGCCATGAAATTGGTCACTGCGGTTATCAAACCCTTCAAATTGGAAGACGTGAAAGCAGCGCTTGCTGAAATCGGTGTGGCAGGCATGACGGTGTCGGAGGTGCAGGGCTTCGGCCGTCAAGGAGGGCATAGCGAGACGTATCGCGGAACCGAGTACCGGGTCACGTTCACACCGAAGACAAGGATCGAAATTTTGGTGACAGACAACGCAGCCGATGGTGTGGTTGCAACGATCATTTCCTCAGCGCGTACCGAAAAAATAGGTGATGGCAAAGTCTGGGTTACGCCAGTCGAAACGCTCGCTCGCATCCGTACAGGCGAACTAGGAGCCGATGCTGTCTAAGCCTAAATCCCAATAAGATCAGCGAACCAAAGGAATCGTAATGGCATTCACTATCTATCATAACCCGCATTGAAACTCTTCAAGCAATGCTGTAGCGGTCGCTACGCAAATGGGTGTCGAGTTCACAGAAGTCCGCTACATGAAAGACTTCCCAGATGAGGCCACGCTCCACGAGATCATCAACAAACTTGAAGAACCAGTTGAAGACCTAGTTCGCAAAGACGCTCAGTTCGCCAAACTCGGCCTCAACGAGGAAGACTACGTGAACAACCCCGACGCTGTGGTGGCAACACTAAGCAAGTACCATAGGTTGCTGCAACGGCCGGTTATTGTGGGGACTCGCAAGGCGATAATCGGGCGACCATTCAACGGCGTGCTGGGCAAGAAACGGATTTCTCAAATTTTGGGTAGCGATTAGGCACCGAGTCGCTATGCTGTCGGCGTGATACTAGAACAACAACTCAGTCAAAACCAAAAGAGACGCCGTGACCGTGTATTGCGCGCGGCACTAGACCTAGCCGACACCGGCGGATACCACGGGGTGCAAATGCGTGATGTCGCCAATCGTGCTGGAGTGGCGTTGGGCACCGTATACAACTATTTTGTGTCGAAAGATCATCTGCTAGCAGTAACGCTAGTTGAGTGGACACGAGAGCTAGCCCAGAGCGTAAAGCAAAATCCGGCCGAGGGCGATACCACTCTAGAAAAAGTGCTAGATCTGCTCCGCAGAATGACCTTCACCACGCAAAGCAATCAACGAATCGCCGCCGCCATTGTTGGTGGGTTGATAGCAGAAGGCGAACAGGTCGCGGCGTGCCACCAAGAAATTCATGAAACCTTTACCAACGTTCTGGAGACGGCTTTTGAACCCGGCTTCGACACCACCAATCGTGACCAGATCATTCGCACACTGCAGAACGTTTGGTTTTCTCAATTGATTTTTTGGAAAAATGGCTGGTTCCCGATTGAGCGATGCGTGCAAGAGTTAGAAGACACCGCGAAAATGTTCCTCGCTGACGAACAGCCGGCGAGCGCCTCTGCGGTTACCGCCTCTGCACGTGTCGGATGGTAAGGTACTCCAAACTCACACAGTACTAGGCCCAAGTAGGGCCAACGCTACTTCGCGGCACCAAAGCAAGTGTCGTGCAACTGTTGATAAAGGGCGCTTTCGTAAGTGTCAAGCAACGCCAAGTCGCAAAAGAGTGGATCGAAAACAATCGGGTACTAGTTGACCGTTGGTTGCAAGTGGCCCGGGGCTGACGGTTTATTTGGATTTAGGTTAGCGTGTGGAGTTTTTTGCTCCACGCTCTAAACTGATAGCTGTGAACAATGAACTAGGCGTGAACGAATCGGTTGCGGTCGATGCGGCCGAAGACCCTTCAAAAACGCCCGCATCAACCCCATTTGCGCCCGCAGAGCCTCCACCACCACCTCCGCTGCCGCCGCAACAGACAACGGATGTCTTCGAGCAAGCGTTGCCGCAAAATCCGCCAGTATCACCCTTTGAACGGGCTGGGTCACCCTTTGAACCGGCTGGGTCACCCTTTGAACCGGCTGCACAAGGCAGGTTGTTTCAAGCACCCCCAACCGTGTCGGCACCGGTCCCTTCGTCGCCAGTTCTCTCGGCACCTGCCCCTCCGCCTCCCCCGCCTCCACCACCACCGCTCACGTCGATGTCAGCGGCAGCGAGTCTCGGTCAACAGCGGAACCGCGGCTCCAAACCTTTCAGGATTGTGGCATCGGTGGTATTAGCGATTTTATTGTTGGGCGGGTCTTTTGTAGTGGGTCAAAATTGGTCTGCAAATAATCCAGTGGTGCCCGCTCAAAATGATGGCATTGAGGCTTTAGTACCTTCAACCGGCACGGACTTGGATGCCCCAATCAACGCCAACGCCGACACCCCAACAGTTGAGTCCATTCTTGAGGTGCAACCTGGGCCGTTAGCCAACAGCAATTCCAACGAACCAGTAGCCGATGTTGCCGAAGCCCTCAGCCCCTCGATCGTAGTCATAGAAATAACTGACGTAAGTCAAGGTTCGGGTGTGGTTTGGGATGCCGAGAATGGTTACATCGTCACCAACAACCATGTCGTTGAGGGGGCCTCCACCGTAAGCGTTCGCTTTGCTGACGGTCAAGTGGTAACCGGCACTGTCATTGGTGGCGATACAAGCCGCGACATCGCCATCGTTGGGGTTGACCCAACCGAAGTCAACTCTTTGGTCCAAGCGGTTTTCGCACCGGCTTCTGAAGTGCGCGTAGGTCAGTTGGCGGTGGCTATTGGTGGCCCTTTCGGGTTGGAACAAAGCGTTACCGCCGGCGTGGTAAGCGCCATCAACCGTGTGTTATTGGGAGGTGGATCAGACCCAGCAAACCCTAACCCCGTGGAGATGATCCAGACTGATGCTCCGATCAATCCCGGTAACTCAGGTGGTGCCTTGGCCGACAGGCAAGGCCGCATAATTGGGATCAACACACAGATCCAAACCACTAGTCTGGCGCGCGGTAGCGTGGGTGTGGGTTTCGCGATTCCTTCAGACACGATTGAGTTGATCGCAAGACGTATTGTCAGTGGCGAATCCTTAGATGTTGGCTACTTAGGGATACAAGGTGAGACACCCACTGATGGTTCACCGGGTGCTTTAGTGACCTCGGTAGTGGCCGGTTCGCCCGCCGAAATTAGTGGGCTGCAAATCGGCGATCTAATAATTGCGATCAACGGCAAAGAACTCGCTTCAATGGCCGACTTGGCGGCTGAGGTGAAGCTGTTCCGGCCAACTGAGGTGATAGATGTTTTGGTGTTGCGTGACGGTGTAAGGTTGACGCTGCGAGCGATCCTTGGTTCCGCTTAACCTCAACGCACACACGCGCACACGCAAAGCACGCAAGTTTAGACCATGAAAGATTAGGTAGGGTCCATCGGCCATGTTCCTCACGATCATTATCGCTATCGCTGCGCTGATCATTATCGGTTTCTCAGCGTATTTTATTGTTCAGGCGCGCCGTATTGAACGCGGCGAAGAGTTGCAACTTGAAGAGTCTGGCAGCACCACAACACCCGAACCAGCAGTTGCCGCACCCTCGTTCAGGGATCGCCTCGGAAAGACTCGCGCCGCACTTTCGGGCTATCTTGGCTCAGTTTTCGGACGTGGTGATATCAACGATGAGACTTGGCAACACTTACAAGACGCATTGATTCGTGCGGATGTGGGCGTGGGCACATCCGCTGACATCGTGGCCACAGTCCGCAGCAAAGCTGCTGCCGATGGCGTAACCGACAAGACAGAATTGGCTGGCTTGGTGAAAACCGAAATCGTCTCACGCCTCAAAGGTTTCGACCGTTCGATGAGCACCGCGCGAGAAGATTCTGCCACCGAGAACGGCAAAACCAAGCCAGCCGTTTGGCTGTTCGTGGGAGTGAACGGAGTTGGCAAAACCACCACAATAGGAAAGTTGGCGCACCGAGAAGCGAGTGCTGGGCGTTCAGTGGTGCTGGCCGCTGGCGACACCTTTAGGGCCGCTGCTGTGGAACAGTTGTCGGTTTGGTCTGAACGCAGTGGGGTAGAGATTGTTAAAGGGTCTAGCGGAGCTGATCCTTCGTCGGTTGTTTTCGACGCGGTGGAGCATGCCGCGGCGCGTGCTGTGCCATTAGTGATGGCCGACACCGCAGGCCGTCTCCAAACCAAGACCAACTTGATGGAAGAATTGCGCAAGGTGCGCCGGGTTGCCGAAAAAGGTGCCGGGACGGTTACCGAAACGCTGCTAGTGATTGATGCCACAACCGGGCAAAATGCGCTGTCGCAAGCGCGGCAGTTCGGTGAAGCGGTAGACGTGAGTGGTGTGGTGTTAACCAAGTTGGACGGTTCCGCTAAGGGCGGGATCGTGATTGCGATTCACGCCGAGTTGGGGGTGCCGGTAAAGTTCGTCGGCCTCGGGGAAGGGATCACTGATTTGGTTGAATTCGACCCGCACGAGTTCGTTGCCGCGCTCTTTGAATAACTCAAACTTGAGCGTTGCCGTAACCAAGCGGCTAGCTCAGACGCACGCAAAGGCAGATCACCGCTAGGCTAGAAGTCATGTTTGAAACCCTTTCAGACCGTTTTGAGCGGATCTTTCAAGGCATTCGTGGACGAGGCAAACTAAACCAAGCCGACATTGATGCCACGCTAGCTGAGATTCGATTGGCGCTGCTTGAAGCGGATGTCAACTTGGATGTGGTTGAATCGCTGACTCAGCGTATCCGCAACCGTGCCCTCGGTCAGGAGCTTTCTAAGGCTCTCAACCCCAGCCAACAAGTCGTCAAAATAGTGCTTGATGAGTTGACTGTGAGCCTCGGCGGGGAAGCGATGAAACTCACTTACGCGTCGAAACCTCCAACCGTGGTGTTGTTAGCGGGTTTGCAAGGCTCTGGCAAGACCACCAACGCAGCCAAACTAGCACAATGGTTCAAAAAGCAGGGGCGGCATCCCTTACTTGTTGGTGCAGACCTACAAAGACCGGCAGCAGTTGAACAGCTACGCACCTTGGGTGAACAGATCGACGTGCCGGTCTTTTCTGAAACCAGTCGACCGACTAAGGTCGCTAAAAAGGCCCTCAAAGAAGCCGCCCGCACTGCCCGTGACGTGGTGATTGTCGACACTGCCGGTCGGCTCGCCATAGACCAAACGTTGATGGCCGAGATTGCCAACATTTCTTCGGCGGTCAACCCCCACTACACACTTTTGGTTGTGGACGCCATGACCGGTCAAGATGCCGTGACCATGGCCCGAGCCTTCGACCAAACCCTTGCCCTAGACGGCGTGATCTTAACCAAACTCGACGGCGATGCACGTGGCGGTGCGGCGCTGTCGGTCAAAGAAGTAGTAGGCAAACCGATTGCGTTTGCCTCAACCGGTGAAAAAATTGAAGATTTCGACACCTTCTACCCAGACCGTTTAGCAAGCCGCATTCTCGGAATGGGAGATGTCGAAACACTGATCGAGAAAGCTGAGGAAGCGTTCGAGCAGGAGCAAGCCGAAAAAGCGGCGGAACGCTTGCTTGAAGGCACCTTCACGCTCGAAGATTTTCTGGAACAAATGCAGCAGATAAAGAAAATGGGCCCCTTAGGAAATTTGGTGGGGATGATGCCGGGGCTCCCCAAAGAAGCCCGAAACGCTGAATTGGATGACAGCCATCTGGCGCGGGTTGAGGGGATCATTCGCTCCATGACACCAGCAGAACGAGCGCAACCCGATGTCATCAACGGTTCTAGGCGGTTACGTATTGCCAACGGTTCAGGTGTGCAACCCACCGAAGTCAAGCAACTTCTTGACCAATTTTCGCAGATGCGTCAGATGATGAAACAGTTCTCCGGTATGGGTTCAAAAAAGTTCAACCCGAAAGCCCGAAGTAAGGGCAAGAAAGGTAAGCAACGGCGAGGCGGACGCGTAACCCACAACGACTCGGCGCGAAGCACGGCAAGCAACCCGGCGAAGGGCTCTGCTAAACCACCGAAAGTACCATTGGCTCTACCCGGGCTCGAAGACCGTTTGCGCGGGTTTTAGCGTTATGGGAAACATTTTGGGTAGGGTAGTTGGCTTATGAGGTTGGAATTGGTTGGTCCGCTAGGATTGAATTGAGCATTCAGTCCCTAAATCATCATTTACAGAAACAGAGAATATATGGCAGTCAAGCTCCGCCTTATGCGGATGGGTAAAAAAAAGCAGCCCACTTACCGAGTTGTAGCGGCCGATTCGCGCTCTCCCCGCGATGGTCGCTTCCTAGAGATTCTCGGCACGTATGAACCGCGCCAAGATCCTTCGCGGATCAAGATCAACAACGACCGCGCCTTGCATTGGCTGAGGCACGGCGCACAACCAACCGACCGAGTTGAGAAGCTCCTTAAGCTCTCGGGCGCGTGGGAACTATTCAAGGACAAACCGCCTAGTTCCGACACCGCAGTAGCAGCCACCGAAGCTGAAGTAGGTGTTTGAGATGTCGTTGGATAAGGCTCAAGCAGTTTGTGAATATCTGGTGCAACAGTTGGTTGACGACCCAACAGCTGTAGGCGTTGCGGCCACGCAGACGGGATCGAAGTTACGCCTTGATGTGACTGTTGGTGAGGGCGACATGGGCCGGGTGATCGGTAGACGCGGGCGTGTGGCCGGGGCTATTCGTACGGTAGTGCGCGCTGCTGGCTACGAAGAAGGCACCTCCATTGAGGTTGAGTTCATCGACTGACCCTGCGGCACCGCGCCAGGTATATTGATGCTTGAAGTCGGCCGTGTCACCCGCCCGCATGGCGTATGCGGCGATCTGGTAGTGATTTTGACTACCAACCGCAGCGAGCGTTTAGATGTTGGGTCGGTGTTGACGGCCGCAGATCGTGAGTTGGTGGTGGCTCACGCGAGGCCACACAAAAACTCTTGGATTGTCGGGTTTCGTGGTGTGACCGATCGCCTTAGTGCTGAGGCGCTGAGCGGCACGGTTCTTCGTGCTGTGCCGCTTGTGGATGCTAATGAATTATGGGTGCATGAGTTGGTAGGCGCGCGGGTGCTAGACCAAGACGGGGTCGAACGTGGTGAGGTGGCAAAGGTAGTGGAAAATCCGGCCAGTGATCTTTTGGAGTTAGACACCGGCGCGCTGGTGCCGTTGCGCTTCCTTACCGAACTAGTACCCACCAAGCGCATCGTTGTTGATGTGCCTGAAGGTTTGTTTGATATTGCGAACAACCCAACCGAAAGTGCTGTCGGTGCCGCTGATTCTGGAATGCCTTCGTGAGTTGTTTGCGCATTGATGTCTTCACCATTTTCGCGCAACTAGTTGATTCGTTTGCTAGTGAGTCGGTGATTGGTCGGGGGCGTCGTGAGGGGTTGCTTGATATACGGGTGCATGATTTGCGGCCTTTCGGTCGCGGGGTTCACCAAAGTGTTGATGACGCTCCGTTTGGTGGTGGAGCGGGGATGGTCATGGCTGCGCCGCCGGTGTTTGCTGCGGTAGAGAAACATGAACCCCCTCGTCCGTTGCTGTATTTGTCTCCGGCTGGCAAAATTTTCGATCAACGTATGGCTGAACAGTTAGCAGCGAGCGGTGGCTTTTCGTTGTTATGTGGACGCTACGAAGGCATTGATGAGCGCATTCGTGAGCATTTGGTTGATGCTGAGGTGTCGGTTGGTGATGTGGTGCTTGCTGGTGGCGAAGTTGCGGCCTTGTTGATAGTGGAAGCTGTGGGTCGTTTAGTGCCGGGTGTTGTGGGTAACGCCGACAGCATCACCGAGGAATCCTTTACGGATCATTTGTTGGAGTATCCTCATTTTACTCGCCCAGCCGTTTTTCGCGGTTGGCAAGTGCCGCGAGTGTTGCTCTCGGGTGACCACGGCCAGGTGGCTCGTTGGCGCAAGGCGCAAGCGTTACGGCAGACGCTTAATCGCCGCCCCGACTTGATCGCAAGACGCGGAGGTCTTAGCGACCAAGACAAGAATCTGCTCGCAGAATTTGGATATCTTGACGAGTTTTAGGGTGGTGGTTGGTTGAGTTGCCTCTAGGCTTGCTGTCTGGTACGGCTGTTCGGTCCGTCCTTTAGTTCTCACCGCCGCGGAGTATGCGATGCAGCCCACAGATGTAATTGACAACCTAATCGATAATGCAGAAATACCGGATTTTGCTTCTGGGGATACGCTGCGTGTTCATGTTCGTGTGATGGAGGGCAATCGTGCCCGTACGCAGGTCTTTGAGGGTGTGGTGATACGCCGTCAGGGTAGCGGTATCCGTGAGACGTATACTGTGCGAAAGTTGAGTTTTGGTGTTGGTGTGGAGCGCACATTTCCTCTTTACACACCGATTGTGGAGCGCATTGAGCGGGTGTCTCGTGGTGATGTGCGTCGAGCTAAATTGTATTACCTGCGCGAGCGCGTTGGTAAAGCTGCCAAGGTAAAAGAAAAGCGAGACAACTAGCCGCTCTAAGCTGGTGTCGTTCAAGGCATTGTCACACCCCCTGATTACTCTTGAGGGATGCACAAATCCATGGATAAATCAAAGGTAGCCTTAGGGCGTTGGGGTGAAGCCCGAGTCGCCAAATTTTACGAAAACCGCGGTTACGCAGTGGCGGATCGCAACTGGACGATCAAGGGCGGCGAACTTGACTTGGTACTGACTCGTGGCGACGAGATTGTGTTTTGTGAAGTAAAGACTCGCAATTCGGATCGCTTCGGTAGCGCTGTAGAAGCTGTTGGTTATCGGAAACAGCAACTTTTGCGCCGTACGGCTGCGTCTTGGTTGAACTGTCATCAGCGGCGTGGCAAGTTGCGCTTTGATGTTGCTGCGGTGGTGGCTGGCAAGGTGGTGGTTACTACTGCTGCATTTTAGCCCGTAGCTGTCTGCCGTTTGCTTTTCAACCAAAGAGTGCCCAAAGCACTAGTAGCACCGCTACCAATAGGCCGCTACCCACGTAGAGATAGTCGGTTGGTCTGCGACGATGTGTTCGGGTGGGATCCATGCCCATGTTGCTAATTTGGCCTTTACGCTTTGCTGTGTCAGTTTGATCTTGATGTGGACGGTCGTTTGGAGTTGATGTGTACCGTATCGTTAGCGGATTGCTTGCCGTTGGATTAATGCTTGGCGCTTGCGCTAGCGAGCCACCGGAGGTGCCCCTCGGGCCCGATGGGCTACCCGATTTGGTGTTGGCGACGGGTCGTGGCGTGTATGGGGAACATTGCGCGTCTTGCCACGGGCGTAGTGGTGGTGGTGGTCAGGGGCCGCAACTTAACGCTGGAGTGGTAATTGCAAATTATCCAAATATTTCTGATCAGGTTGCGGTAATTGCCGACGGTAGCGGTAGTATGCCCTCGTTCGCCAAGCGATTGTCTCAAGCAGATCTTGAGGCGGTCACTCGGTATACACGAGAGGTGTTGAGTTAGGCGGGGTCACAGACTTGGTCTAACACCTCTTAAACGCTCGCTGTTTGCGAAAGACAGCCTTTTATCACTTATTGAAAGGTTGTCTAATGCTTGCTTCTATTCGTTCGTCCACGCTTGACGGGATTGACGGTGCCGCGGTTGATGTGGAGGTTCATGTCACCAACGGCCTTCCCGCTTTTACTATTGTGGGGTTACCTGATGCCTCGTGTCGTGAGGCGCGAGATCGGGTGCGTGCTGCTATCGAGTCGAGCGATCTTGCTTGGCCGATGCAACGTATCACGGTCAATTTGGCACCGAGCGGAGTGCGTAAAGTTGGCGCTGGCCTTGATGTTCCTATCGGGTTAGGAATTCTGGCCGCTTCTGAGCAGATCCCTCTGTCGGCGCTAGAAGATATTTCTGCTGTGGGTGAGTTGGGTCTTGATGGTTCGCTGCGAGCCGTGCCGGGCATCTTGCCTATGGTCGACGTTTTGAAGACGAATAGGGTGATTGTTGCCGCTGGTGACGCTGGTGTCGCTGCGCTTGGTGCGGGTGAGCGGGTTCGGCCGGTGCGGCGCTTGCGCGACATCGTTGATGCGGTCGCTGAGGGTTTACCGTGGCCCCATGTTGAACCGCCGCAGTATCACGAGGAGATCCGTAATGACCCCGATTTGGCTGATGTTCGTGGGCAGGTGAGCGCTCGCTGGGGTCTTGAAATCGCGGCTGCGGGAGGCCATCATTTGTTGTTGGTTGGTCCGCCGGGTGGCGGCAAAACGATGTTGGCAAGGCGTTTGCCGGGTTTGTTGCCCGACCTTTCACCCGAAGCTGCTCGTTTGGTCACCCGTGTGCATAGTGCTGCGGCGATTCGTCTTCCCGGGTCTGGTTTGGTGCGTCGTCCACCGTTTCGGGCACCGCATCATTCAGCATCAATGGCCGCGTTGGTCGGTGGTGGGTCGGGGCGGATCGTGCCTGGTGAGATTAGCGTGGCTTCTGAGGGTGTGCTTTTTCTAGATGAACTAGGAGAGTTTGCTCCTAGTGTGCTCGACGGTTTGCGTCAGCCTTTGGAGGAGGGTGTGGTGCGTGTGGCTCGCAGTGGTGTGATGCGTGAACATCCGGCGAACGTTTTGCTAGTTGCGGCGATGAACCCGTGCCCTTGTGGTGAAGGTGGTTCGGTGGGTTGCCGTTGCGGCCCTTCGGCTCGGTTGCGCTACTCGCGGCGTATTTCTGGGCCGGTGCTGGATCGCCTTGATGTGATGGTGCATGTGGATCGTCCGTCACCAACTGCGTTGTTAGACAGCGCGCCCGGCGAGTCTTCTGGCGAGGTGAGCCAGCGTGTGGCACGGGTGCGTGAACTTGCTGCGTGCCGTGGTGCGCCCACCAACGCTTCGTTAAGTCGTGAGCAACTCGAAGATGCGGCACCGCTAGATGCCGAAGCGACCGATGTGTTGCATCAGGCGCTGACCGATGGACGCTTGAGCGCGCGCGGTGCCATGCGAGTACGTGCAGTGGCGCGCACGATACGAGACTTAGACGATGCTGGCAGCACGCTTAGAGCATGCGATGTCTATGCGGCGATTGGTTTTAGGGTGCGCCCTCCGATGGGGGGATATGATGCTTGACGAATTGCGCGGGGAGGCGCGTGAGGATGTGTTGGCGGCTGCTCTCGCGGCCTTGCCCGGGGCGACCGCGCTGCGTTTGCACAACTTGCTTGAAGCCAGATCCGCTAGCGAGGCTTACGCGGCGATCAATGACGGTGTACTGAGTAGCGATGTAGCACCACTTGAAGTGCTTGAAGAGTGGCAAACTGGGATCACTAGGTTTGACTTAGGGATTTTGCAGGCACGAATAGATGCTGCGGAAGTGCGGGTGAGCATTCTCCATGACGCGGATCACCCACTGCAACTCAAACACGACATTGACCCGGCAGCAGTGTTGTTTCGTCGCGGCAACCTTCCCGATCCGGGTTTGGCGCATGTGGCCGTGGTGGGCACTCGGCGAGCAACTGCGATAGGACGGGAGGTGGCGCGTCAACTCGGATTTGGGCTGGCGCAAGCTGGGGTCGTGGTGGTTTCTGGGTTGGCTTTGGGCATTGATGGTGAGGCGCATCGTGGCGCGCTATTAGCTGAGGGGGCTGCGCCTGTGGCGGTAGTGGGTAGCGGGGTTGATGTGGTGTATCCGAAACGCCACGCTGATCTTTGGCAACAGATTGCTGAGTGCGGCGCGGTGGTTAGCGAGGCACCGATTGGGGCGAACCCTGAACCGTGGCGCTTTCCGGCGCGCAATCGATTGATCGCGGCTTTCGCGGATTTGGTTGTGGTTGTGGAATCGCGTCGGGCGGGGGGATCGTTGTTGACCGTTGAGCAAGCAATGCGTAGAGATATTGATGTGATGGCGGTACCCGGTTCAGTGCGTAATCGCGCGGCCGAAGGCACTAATGCGTTGCTTGTTGATGGTTGTGCGCCGGCCCGTGACGTTGCCGATGTTTTGGTTGCTTTGGGTCTCAGCGAGATCGCGGTGACGGCGCGACGCGACAATTCCTTTGCTGACCGTGGCGCAGCACCGAACCTGAGAGTTGTTGGCGGTGCTGGGTCAAAAGAAATGATCACGGTTCTTGAGGCGATTGATGACGGCCCAACTTCGATTGATGAAGTGCTAGCCCGCACTGGCTTGGCTGTTTTTGATGTTTCAGCGTGTGTTGAGGAGTTGGTGACAGCCAATTTGGTGACCCATGACGGTGCGAGAGTTAGGAGGCTTTGATGCGGTCGCGTCAGCAAAAACCTGGTTTGCAGAGGGAGTTTTCTTGGTGGCGTGTGGTTTTGGGTAGGATAATGGTTATGCAGTCGTGGAACCTCACTACTTGGCTCGACTCGCTTACCCGACTTGCGCCATCAACGAAGGCTGTCTACAAGCGTGACATGGATGCTGTCGTGGAATGGTTTCGTGGTAATGATGTGTTGGCACCTGATCTGGTGACACGTCGGCACCTGCGAAGCTATCTGGCAGAGTTGCACAGTGCTGGTTATGCCCGCCGCACAACTGCACGTAAGGCATCGGTGATTCGCCGCTACTTTGGTTGGTCTTGCCGCGCTGGTGGTCTTGTCAACGATCCGAGTATTGAGCTTTTGGCCCCGCGTGGTAGAGCGGCGCTACCTACGATCCTCAAGGCTGCGGAACTTGATGTCTTACTTGTTGGGTCGACTGCTGCTGCGGAGCAGGCAACGCAACACCCCCATATTGAGTTGCGAGACCGTGCGGTCGTGGAGTTGTTGTATGGCAGTGGTTTGCGGGTCAGTGAACTTTGTGGGCTTCGTTACGAAGACCTGCTTGGCTCTAACGACATGATTACGGTTTGGGGCAAAGGTTCCAAGCAACGGCGGGTGCCACTTTCTCAAGCAGCTGCCGTGGCTTTGCGTGCTTGGATTTATGATGGGCGCCCTGAGATGCTTACTGAGGCCACCCCCGATGATTACATTTTTTTGAATCGGCGTGGTAAACGGTTGTCACCTCGCGATGTGCGCCGCATTCTCGATCGTCGCTCGCTTACCCCAACGCATCCTCACGCTTTGCGCCACACTTGTGCCACCCATCTCCTTGATGGTGGCGCGGATTTGCGCAGCGTGCAGGAGTTCTTGGGTCACGCAGACCTGGCAACTACGCAGATCTACACTCGGGTTAGTCGGGAGCGTTTGCGTGAAGTGCATCGCGCTACGCACCCTCGGGCTTAGGGCCCGTCTCGGTTTCGGAAGTTCATCGTTGCTGGCTCAACGGTGGCGCAAACATTAAAGAGAAGCATGATGGATTTATTTTGGCTTAGCAAATGCCTGAGGCGTTGGGTCGTGGCCATAGCGTTGTTGGTTGCCGTTGTGGCGGTTGAGTTACCGCTAGGTTCAGCCGCCGATATGGTTTTTCGGCGGCCGACTTCGGCCCCGGTCTTAGATCCGTTTCGTTTACCTGACGGCCAATATGGTGCCGGTAATCGTGGGATTGAATACGACACCAAAGAAAACGAGCGGATTGTTGCGGCGGCGCGTGGGTTGGTGGTATTCGCCGGACCAGTAGCGGGTTCGCTTTTCGTGACCGTTGATCATGGGAATGGTTTGGAGACTTCCTATGGGTTCGTCCAGAACATTCTCGTTCGTAAGGGTCAAGATGTGCTTGATGGCGATCTGCTAGCGTTGGCTGCTGGACCGTTTCATTTCAGCGTGCGGCGCGATGGCGAATATCTAGACCCGGAACCGTTTTTTGGGGTTCGACGGGTTCGGGTGCGTTTGGTTCCGCACAGCAACGCTAGACTACAGCACGGCTCTTCGAGCCTCGGACGTTATCAGATTGATATCGACGAATACATGACTGCCTATGCCATTCCCGGTCGCCTTGGTGCTTGGTATGGGTAACAACCGGGAAGAAAGGCAAGTATGGCAGTAATTTCGTTGCAGCAGTTGTTGGATGCGGGTCTACATTTTGGGCATCAGACCCGCCGTTGGAACCCGAAGATGAAACGTTTTATTCATGGTGAACGTTCGGGAATCCACATTGTCGACTTGCACCAGACGCTAAGGCATGTAGAGCAGTCCTACGTTTTTGTGCGTGACCTCGTGGCGGGCGGTGGAACTATTTTGTTCATTGGCACTAAGAAGCAGGCACAGGATTCCATTCAGTCTTTTGCGCAACGTTGCAAGATGCCCTATATCAATGAGCGTTGGCTCGGTGGCATGCTCACCAATTTCCAGACCATCTCGAAACGAGTGGGCAAGATGAAGGACTATCAACGCATGCGAGACTCAGGCGAGTTTGATGCCATGCCCAAAAAAGAGGCACTGCTCATCAGCCGCGAACTTACCAAATTGGAACGCAATCTCGTGGGCATCCGCGACATGGAAACGCTGCCTGCAGCAATTTTCGTGCTCGACACTAAAAAGGAACACATCGCGGTCACTGAGGCTCGCAAAGTTGGCGTTCCGATTGTGGCTGTGGTCGACACAAACTGTGATCCCGACTTGATCGATTATGCCATTCCCGGCAATGATGATGCCATTCGTGCGGGTCAACTCATGTGTCGGGTGATCTCTGATGCAGTTCAAGAGGGCCGCTATATGTGGTCGAAGCGCGCCGAGTTGGCTGCGCCGGCTGCCCGTGACGCTGCCGAAGAAGCAGAATTTGCTAAACAGCAGGAGGAGGCTCGCAGTAAAGCAGCGAGTGAAGCAGCGCTCCGCGAAGCCCGCCTAGCGCAAACCCAGCAACCAACAGAAAACGCCGAAACGACTGAGCTCGCCGAAACTGCGGAGCCCGCCGAGTCGGAAGATAATGTAGCTCCAACCGAAGCCAACGAAGCTATCGAAGCCACAGGAACCAGCGCAGCTAGCGAAGCGGTCGCAATAACCCAACCAACTGAAGCAACCGCAGCGGTTGAACCCTCTTAAACTCAAAATCGGAGACAAACAAAATGTCAATCACCGCCAAAGACGTAAAGGCGCTACGCGATGCAACCGGCGCAGGCATGATGGATGCCAAGAAAGCCCTCGTGGATTGCAACGGAGACAGCGAAGCGGCAACACAGTTGCTGCGCGAAAAGGGGCTCGCCAAAGCCGCCGCGCGCAGCGACCGCGGCAACGATGAAGGCACCGTTGCCCTAGTCGCAAGTGTCAACCTCGCAGCAGTCGCGCAAATCAAAACTGAGACCGACTTCTCAGCCAAAAGTGCAGCAGTAACGGAACTGGCTCGCCGCATCGCCGATGATGTCTTCAACTCGGGGCTAGACGCTGCGAACCAGCATGCTCCGGCGATAGAAGACTTGCGTGTCAAGATCAAAGAAAACGTTGCGCTAGGAGCAGTGCATCGGGTTGAAGCCGCTCCCGGCAACATCATCGACACCTACTTACATAGCCAAGACGGCCGAGGTGTGAACGCGGTTGTGGTTGAGGGAACCAACGTGCCTCAAGACGCATTGCACCAAGTTGCGTTGCATATCGCCTTCGCCAAACCGACTTACCTTGCTGCATCTCAAGTGCCAGCGGCTGAAGTTAAAAGAGAACGTGCCTCATTGCTTGAAATCACCAAAGCCGAAGGCAAACCGCAAGTGGCTTGGGAAAAAATCGTGGATGGTCGCATGCGCGGCTGGTTTGCCGAACGAGTGCTCCTTGAACAGGGTTTACACGGCGATAAGGCCACCGTTAAACAAAGTTTGAAGGGCGGCTCGATTGTTGGATTTTTGCAGGTTGTGATCGGTAGCTAACCTTGAGCCACGCCACTGAAGCTTTACGAGGGTTGAACACACCGCAATGGCGGAGGGTCCTTTTGAAGATCTCTGGACAGGCGTTCACCGGGTCGCTTGATTACGGCATAGACACAGACACGGTTAACCGTATTGCCCAAGATATTGTCAGCGTCAAAAGCTATTTTGATATTGAAATAGCTGTGGTGGTTGGCGGGGGCAACATTTGGCGCGGCGTTCAAGGCGCTCACGATGGCATGGACCTAGCTCAAGCTGATTACATGGGTATGTTGTCAACGGTAATGAACGGCCTCGCTTTGCAAGACACCATGGAACGTTTCGGTGTCGACACGCGTTTACAAAGTGCCGTGCATATGGCGCAAATCGCCGAACCATATATCAGGCGCCGTGCGATCCGTCACCTAGAAAAAGGGCGGATCGTGATTTTGGCGAGTGGTACCGGCAATCCCGGTTTCACCACAGACACCGCTGCGAGTTTACGAGCGGTAGAGATTGAGGCCGAAGCTGTGCTCAAGGGTACGCATGGGGGCATTGACGGGATCTACACAAACGATCCGAACATTGATAGCGAGGCCGTCAAACTAGATCATGTTACTTATCTTGATGTGGTTAATCAAGGCTTGAAAGTGATGGATACAACAGCTATTACATTGTGCATGGAGAACCAAATGCCGATTGTGGTATTTGATTTGATGGGTGAGGGCAACCTTCAATCTGTGCTAGAAGGAAAGGGGATCGGAACCTTAGTAAATTCTGGCGATACAGCCACTCTTGAAGGTAAGGTTTCTAGGAACTGATATGAACGAGATGATTGAGATAGTGCTTGAAGAAGCGGCTGATCAAATGCTCAACGCGGTAGACCACACGCGCCGAGATTTCTCTTCAGTCCGCACCGGACGAGCATCTTCAAGCCTCATCGATCGCTTGACCGCCGAGGCCTACGGCGTGGAGATGCGTTTGCAGGAGTTGGCAAGTTTTTCGGTGCCCGAAGCCCGCTTGCTAGTCGTTGCCCCGCACGATGCTGCGAATCTCAACGCTATCGAAAGGGCTATCGTCAATGCCAATCTGGGGTTGATGCCGAGTAATGATGGCCGGGTGATCCGTTTGGCGTTCCCGGCGTTGACTACGGAGCGGCGGCGTGAACTTTCGCGGGTTGTGGGTGCGATGAGCGAAGATGGGAAACAAAGAATCAACGCGGTTCGTAGGGCTGCTCGTAAACAACTTGATGATCTTGATAACGATGGGGGAGTGTCCGAGGATGAGATTGTGCGTACCCAAACGCGCCTTGACGCACTCAAGGACACACATTTGGCTATGATTGATGAAGCACAGGCCACCAAGCAGCAGGAGTTGATGGAGGTTTGACTGCGGTCACTCCAGCGAAAAGAGATATTGATGAGCCACGACCAAGACAACGAGGGATTCGCAATTGAGCGTACCGACCCAATTGATGATGATGTGGCACCAGGTCGGTCAGTGTTCGGAGAAGACAATGTTTCTTTCGAGGCTGACGATGCGGCGGTGCCGCATTGGAGCGCGCCACCCACTGGGAGGGTTCCAAAAGTGGAGGCACCGGCGGCGAGCATCACTTTTGATCCCCGAACCGCACCGCTACAACATGAGCAACCGCAGATGCATTCACAAACACAATTGCCGCCCTCGCAACCACCGTTGATTGGTGGAGACGACACTTCAGGATGGGCTGCCGAAACTAGCCAAACTACATGGGCAGGAGAGCAGAATATGTTGCCGCCGAGACAGCCGAATATCTCTACCGATGTGGATGCCGATGCCTTCTTTGCCCATAGTGACGATGATGTCGGCGCGCCAGACCAAACAGAGCGCTCGCCTTTGAGTGCGGCTTTTGGTGTGAATGGAGGTGGCGATCGCAATATTTTTACGGCCACGATCGTGGGGCTCGGGCTTGCGGCTCTGATACTCGCGGCCATGGCGTATCGAGAGTGGGTAGCGGTTGCGATAATTACGGTTGCGTTGGGGGTTGCGGCAGTTGAGTTTTTCAACGCGGTGCGTGTTGCGAACTTGCATCCAGCGGTGTTGCTTGGCCTTACCAGCGTGGTGGCGATGCCTCCGGCTGTGTATTGGAGGGGCGAATCAGCAGCGGGTTTGGTGTTGATGTTATCGGTGGTGTTTGGCGGAATATGGTATGTTGTTGTTGCTCCGAATGATTCACCGATACGCGGCCTCGGTTCAACCGTGTTGGGTATACTCCATATCGGTTTGTTGGGGTCTTATGCGGCGTTGATGTTGTCTATTCCAGTTCATGGAACGGGGCTTTTGACTGCGGCGATTATCGTGACAGTTGCTTATGACACTGGTGGGTTTGTGGTTGGGCGAACCATGGGTCGCTCGCCGTTGTCGCCAGCGAGCCCAAATAAGACTCTTGAAGGTTTGATTGGTGGGGTAGTGGCGGCGATTGCTGCGGCTTTTGTTATGGGTTGGTTTGAGCAACCTTCGCCGCTCGCTGATACCGCTTTTGGCGGGGGACTTGGTACCATGATGATTCTTGGTGCTGCTGCGGCGATTGTTGCGCCTCTCGGTGATTTGGCTGAATCTTTAATTAAACGTGATTTGGGGATTAAAGATATGGGTTCGATTCTGCCCGGCCATGGTGGCGTTCTTGATCGTTTCGATAGTTTGTTGTTTGTTCTGCCAACTACCTTTTACGTATCTCGTTTCGTCTTGACCTGATGTGACCGTTCCCGTTGCTGTTTTGGGTTCTAGTGGCTCCATTGGGACTCAAACACTTGATGTGATTCGGGCTGAACCTGACCGTTACCGGGTGGCGGCGCTTGGGGTGGCTAACTCTGTTGATATTGTTTGTGAGCAAGCGCACGAGTTCCGTCCTGAAGTTGTTGTTGTAGCTGATGCGGATTGCGCGAAAGGTTTGCGCGGCCGTTTGCCGGCGGGAACGGAACTGCTTGTTGGTGCGGATGCGTTGGTGTTGGCTGTGCAATGCGCCGACACTGTGATCAATGGGGTGGTTGGTTTTGCTGGGTTGCCGGTGACGTTGGCAACTCTTGAGGCTGGTAAACGGTTGGGTTTGGCGAACAAAGAATCACTTATCGCTGCGGGTCCTCTGGTGCAACGGGCTTGGACGACTGAGGGTGCGGAATTGTTGCCGGTAGACAGTGAACATTGCGCTATTCATCAGTGCCTTCGCGGCGAGAGTGTTTTCGATGTGGGGTCTGTGGACTGCCAAAGAACGGGAGCGGTGGAGGTGGCGGAACTGGTGTTGACGGCTAGTGGTGGGCCGTTTTGGGGTCGCTCAAAGGCGGAACTTGCTGGGGTGACGGTTGCTGATGCGTTGGCGCATCCTACTTGGCAGATGGGTCCGAAGATAACGGTCGATTCGAGTACCTTGATGAATAAGGGGCTTGAGGTTATTGAGGCTCATGAATTGTTTGGTGTTGATTATGATCAGATTCGGGTGTTGATTCATCCTCAGTCGATTGTCCATTCGTTGGTTAGTTTCGTTGATGGGTCTACGTTGGCGCAACTTTCGCTGCCCGATATGCGCTTGTGCATCGGTTATGTTTTGGCGTTTCCGCGGCGTTGTCGAGCGAGTTTTGGGAAGATTGATTGGGCGGATGTGCCCGGTTTGGAGTTCGCCTTAGCAGATAGCGATACTTTCAGATGCTTGACCTTGGCTTATGACGCTGGCAGAGCCGCGCAGACGGCTCCGGCTTGGTTGAGCGCTGCTAATGAGGTTGCGGTTGAGGCGTTTTTGGCTGGGGTGATCCCTTGGTTTGCGATTGCTGATGTTGTGGAGGCCGTGATGCAAGTCTGGCCGGGTGTGGTGGCGAGTGATGTTGAGGCGGTTCTTGAAGTTGACCGCGCCGCCCGTGAAGTGGCTCGCGCTACGATTCAAAGAACTAAGTTATGACCGACACCCCAATTTCTCAACGCCGACTTCCATTGTTGGCAGAGGGCCGTAGAGCTCCTGACACTGCGCTAAATCTGGGTGCGCCGGCGAACCTCGCTGCCGGTGATTCCACGTCATTTATTGGACTAGCTATTTTGATTACGGGTTTGCTTGCATTGGGCGTTTTCGTTAGTTGGGGTTGGGCACTGATTATTTTGTGTTTGGTGTTCATGATTTTTATGCACGAGTTGGGTCATTATCTCACTGCTCGTTGGACTGGTATGAAGGTGGTGGAGTTTTTTATTGGTTTCGGTCCGCGTTTGTGGTCTTTTCGTCTTGGTGAGACCACTTTTGGCGTAAAAGGGATTCCGGCGGGTGCCTATGTGCGGATCATTGGCATGAACAACCTTGATGTGGTTGCCCCTCAAGATGAAAACCGCACTTATCGTGTGAAGTCTTTTCCACGTAAGTTGCTTGTGGTGAGTGCTGGTTCGGCGATGCATTTCCTGATGGCGATCGTGTTGTTGTTTGTAGTTTTTGCCCTTAACGGCAAGCTCTCCGTGGACGGCCCTTGGTCGGTTGCGCGGGTGAGTCCACTGAGTACGGCGAACGTTATTGGTGTCCAACCGGGCGATGAAATCGTTTCGGTTGATGGCGTGGAGATTGGCAGTTTCGAACAACTTGGTGATGTGGTCAGAACTCGTGGTGGTCAAGAGGTGGAGGTTGTGCTGAGGCGCGCTGAGCAGACGTTGAGCGAAACTGCGGTGTTGGGTTATCGGTTGAGTGCTGCGGGCGAGAAGGCGTTTATTGGTTTATCGGAGGATAATCCCGGGTTGTTGGCCGGCGACCGAATCCTCGCTGTTGATGGGGTTAAGGTATCTTCTTGGGATGATGTTCTAGAGGTGATTGATGGTCGGCTCGGTGAACCTTTGACTTTTATTGTGCTGCCTGCCGCAAGCCCTGATGAGTTGCTTGTTGTGGAGGAGACGGTGGTGGATCACGTGCCGTCTCGTGGGGTTGCAACAACGGGCTTTTTGGGTGTTGGTCCACAATTCTCACTGGAGCGTTTCGGGGTTTTGGGGAGTGTTCGAGAAGCCATTGTCGGGTTTGGTTCTTACACCAAGATGTTTATGGTGGCTATGTCCCATTTGGTGACGGGTGGCGGTCTTCAGAACTTTGTGACAGACACAGTCACTGGTGATTTTGGCGCTACGCAAGAACCTGCGCCAACTGCAACTGGGGAGGATGCTAGAGCGTCCGCTGGTCGTGGAGCGGCCACTAGTGATGCAGACCCAGATCGGATCATCTCCATTTATGGTGCGGCCCGTGTGGGTGAACAACTTGCTGACGATAGCTTTCAGCGTTTGTTGACTTTCTTGGCGATCCTCAACATTTCGATCGGTTTAATCAACTTGTTGCCGTTACCGCCTTTGGATGGCGGGCATGTAGCGGTGGCGGTTTATGAGCGGTTGCGTTCTTTTGGTGGTCGCCGTCATCAGGTGGACTATGCGAAAGTGTTGCCAGTTGCCTATGGCGCGTTGGTTTTGTTGTTGGCGATCGGGTTGCTTGCGGTGTTCCGCGACATTGCCGACCCGCTCAACGTTCCACGGAACGGCTAATCCGCGGGTTGGCTGTTAGCTGGACGCTTGTCTGGAGTGGGTGACGCTACCGATGAATTCTTCGAAGCTGTGCAACACCTCTTCGGGATTGGCGTGGCATCCTGTTTTGTCTTTAGAGTAGATCACTTTGTCGTTGACGGTCACGTCAAAGACCCCGTTGGATCCGGTTGTGAGGTTTAACCGCTCAATGATGTGTTGATGGTTGGAGAGTAGGTCTTGGGCTGCGCTCACGGCGTGGCTCAGGTAGTTTCAAGGAACGCAATAGGTGATGTCAATTTGGTATTTCATGCGAAGCAGGCTAGCAGCTTTTTCGATTCTTGTGTCTTTCTTGGTTGCGTCGGTTCTAGGCTTGCTGAAGCAGTTTTATCCACCAATTTGGGAGCACATCAAATGGCTGAGATCACGTTTCACGGCACAACCATAAACACTAGTGGTTCGTTACCGGCGGTTGGCAGCGAAGCGCCACCGTTGGTGCTTACGGGCAAAGATGGTGGCTCGATTTCGTTAGCGGATTTCGCTGGTCAACGCCTTGTCTTGAACATCTTCCCTTCTGTAGACACCCCCACTTGCGCCATGAGTGTTCGTACTTTCAACGAGCGTGCGGCGAGCCTTGAAAACGCCACGGTACTTTGTGTTTCTGCCGACCTGCCCATGGCCCAGAACCGCTTTTGCGGCGCCGAAGCCATTGAGCGTGTGCAGACTGGTTCCACTTTCAGGAATCCTCAAGTGTTAGACGATTACGGGGTGCGTATTGTGGATGGCCCTCTTGAAGGTCTTGCGGCTCGTGCGGTGGTGGTGCTTGACGAGACTGTAACTGTGTTGCATGCTGAACTTGTTGGTGAGTTGGCTGACCAGCCAGACTACGAAGCCGCGCTTAGCGTTTTGCAGTAATTTGCGTGCGCCATATGTCTGGCGTGTCAAACTAGAGTTGGCCGCGTTGGCATCCAACCGCGCTGCGAATGGCGTACGCTAACGGCATGGCAATTCACGAATCGGTGCTTGATTTGGTGGGCAACACACCGTTGGTGAAACTGCGGCGCATCAGCGAGAACTTGCCTTGCGCGGTGGTGGCGAAGATAGAAGCCACTAACCCTGGCGGGAGTTCCAAGGATCGTCCGGCGATTGCTATGGTTGATGCTGCTGAACGTGCGGGTTTGCTCAGCGCCGGTGGCACGATTGTGGAACCAACTTCGGGCAACACGGGAGTTGGGTTGGCGATGGTGGCGGCGCAGCGTGGTTATCGCTGTATTTTTGTGGTGACGAGCAAGGTTGGGGTGGAAAAGGTTGATTTGTTACGGGCTTATGGTGCTGAGGTGGTGGTTTGCCCGGTGGCCGTTGCACCCGACGATCCCGAGTCTTATTATTCGGTTGCTGAACGGTTGGTGAGAGAAATTCCAGGTGCTTTTCGGCCAAACCAGTACCACAATCTCACTAACCCTCAAGCCCATTTTGAAACCACGGGCCCAGAATTGTGGCACCAGACCGAGGGTAAGATTACGCATTTCGTGGCGGGTGCTGGCACAGGCGGCACGTTGAGTGGTGTTGGCCGATATTTGAAAGGCAAGAATCCGGCGGTGCAGATTATCGCTGCTGATCCTGAGGGTTCGGTTTTTTCGGGTGGTAGTGGTCGCCCGTATCTTGTTGAGGGGATTGGTGAAGACTTTTTTCCTACCACTTACGATGTTTCGGTGATTGACCAGACGATTGCGGTAAGCGACCGCGATTCGTTTCTTGCGGCCCGTGAGGTAACCGAATCTGAGGGTTTGTTGATCGGCGGGTCTTGTGGTACTGCGGTTTATGCTGCGGTGAAGGTGGCGCGTGAATGCAGCGCGGATGATCTGGTGGTGGTGTTGTTGCCTGATAATGGGCGGCTGTATCTAAGTACAGTGTTCAATAATGAGTGGATGGCGGGCTTCGGTTTCTTGCGAGGTACGGGGCCGGTAGTGGCTGATGTTTTAGCGTCTCGCCGTGAGGGGGTTCCCGATTTGTTGTATGTGCAACCGCATGCATCGGTTAGTGAAGCGGTACGGATTATGAGTGATCATGGTGTGTCGCAGTTGCCTGTTGCTAAGGGTGAGATGCCTTTGGCTAATGCCGAGGTGATGGGTTCGGTGAGTGAGTTGCGGGTTATGGATCTGGTGTTTGGCAACGATTCGGTTTTGGAAAAGACTGTGGAAGACATTATGGGGCCTAAGTTGCGTACTGTCGGTTCGGGCCAACCAGTGGCGTTGGCGGTGGAGATGTTGGAGTCTTGTGCGGCTTTGCTGGTGCTTGATGGTGGGCGGCCGAGAGCGGTTATTTCTTCTAGTGATGTTTTGTCGTTTCTTTCGAAAGGTGGCGATAATGGCTGACGATATTTTTGCTGATCTGTCTTGGGGTTTTGAGACGCGAGCTATTCGGGCGGGGCAGCCGCATGATGTGAGTAGCGGAGCGGTGGTTCAACCGATTTCTTTGGCTACGACTTTTGTGCAAGAGGAGGTGGGGGTTAATCGCGGTTATTTGTATTCGCGTGTTGCGAACCCTACTCGTGCTGCGTTGCAGGATTGTTTGGCATCGTTAGAAGGTGCCGATTACGGTTTAGCGTTCGCTTCGGGTATGGCTGCTGAAGACACCTTTTTGCGGACGCTGGCTCCCGGTGATCATATTGTGTTGGGCAACGATGCTTATGGCGGGACATTCCGTTTGGTTGCCAATGTGTTGTCGCGGGTGGGTATTACTTGGTCGGCGTTTGATTTGTCTGCTGTTGATAGTTTGCGGGAAGAGTTGCCGCCAGCCACGAAGGTGATTTGGGCGGAGTCTCCTACTAATCCTTCGCTTGCGGTTGTTGATATCGCGGCGCTCGCAAATATCGCTCACGACTTGGGTGCGAAACTGGTGGTAGACAACACGTTCGCCACACCTTATTTGCAGCAACCATTGCGTTTGGGGGCTGATGTTGTGGTGCATTCAACCACTAAGTATTGCGGTGGCCATTCTGATGTTGTAGGCGGTTTTTTGGCAACGAATGACGGAGAGTTGGCGCAAGAACTGGAGTTTTTGCAGAAGGCGGTCGGCGCGGTGCCTAGCCCGTTCGACAATTTTTTGATTATGCGGGGTTTGAAGACTTTGCCTGTGCGAATGGACCGTCATTGCCGTAACGCGGCATTGGTGGCTGAGTTTTTGGCTGGGCAGGATTTAGTGGTTGAGGTTTTTTATCCGGGTTTGCGTGAGCATCGCGGCCATGAGATCGCGGTCCGGCAGATGAAAGACTTTGGGGGGATGGTGTCTTTTCGGGTTGCGGGTGGTGCGGGCGCGGCGATGCGCTTGGCGGCGTCTACCGAGGTGTTTGTTTTGGCGGAGTCTTTGGGGGCGGTGGAGTCTTTGATTGAACATCCTGGGGCGATGACGCATGCCGCTGCGGCGGGTTCGCCGCTTGAAGTGGCTGATGATTTGTTGCGGCTGAGTGTTGGTTTGGAATCGATAGAAGACCTGATAGGTGACCTCAAACAAGCAATTGCTCGTCTTCCCGATGCCTAAGCGCAATCCTAATTCAGCCTCCCAATGCATTCTTTTTTGGTGCCGAAGGACGGGTGGGCGATTTTCAAACGTTCACTCCCGCTGGTCTGGCTCTTCGGCATCTTGTGCAGTATCTTGTTCAGCATCGTTTTTAGCATCGTCTTGGTTGGCAGAATGTTCATCGGGAACCAAATGCAATCCCCGTTCCAGCGTTTCCACGACCTCTGCTGATGGGAAGAAATCGCCCAACGGCAATAGTTCCTTTACCGAATCGATCCCCATCCGTTCGCAAAACGTCGGTGTGGTGCCGTATAGCACGGCCTGACCCGGCCCTGGATCGCGGCCTATTTCGCTAATGTAACCGCGCACTTGCAAAGTCCGCACCACGCCATCAACGTTGACTCCACGGATGGCGGCGATCTGATTGCGCGAAACTGGTTGCTTATAGGCAACCACGGCTAACGTTTCTAGCGCTGCGGCTGACAAACGAGAAGATTGCCCGTCAAGCACAAAACGTTCAACATAACGCCGCTGCGCCGGCGCGGTTTGGTAGCGGTAACCCCCAGCTACGCGCACCAGCGCAAAGCCACGACCTTCAGCTTCATACTGTGCAGCTAAATCGTCGCACACTGCTTCAACCATTCCAGGGGTGGTGTCCACCATCTGCGCCAACAACTCAGACGGCAAAGGCTCCTCGGCTACCAACAAAATCGCTTCAAGCGCCCCAGGAATGTGTTCTTCGATCATCTCAACCGGCGTGTTCATCAACGATCTGGCTCAAGTTGATGTGGTAAAGTGCGACGTGCTGTTTCAGGATTAGGTGCAGCAACAAATCGAAGGCCCCCTCAAACACGGGGGTTTGAACCTCATATGGCATGGCCTCCAAGCCTAGAAGCGGGATGCGCGGATAAGCAGGTTCTTTCCGCATGTTTGAGGGAGTGAATATCGGTCGAACCTCTAACGTAGGTGTCTATGCAGCGCGTCTTTTCGGGTATTCAGCCCACTGGTCAACTACACCTCGGTAACTATCTGGGGGCGGTACACAACTGGGCGAAAATGCAGCAACATTCGGATGCCTTCTACTGCATAGTTGACCTGCATTCGATTACTACACCCCAAAAGGCGGGCAGCATCGGCCGAGAAACGCTGCGGCTGGCGCAGATGTTGTTGGCTGCTGGCCTTGACCCGCAAGTCTGCACCTTGTTTGTGCAAAGCCATGTGCGTGAACACACCGAATGTGCTTGGCTGCTCGAATGCACGGTTTCGTTCGGCGAACTCTCACGTATGGCGCAATTCAAAGACAAATCTTCGCGCCACGAGTTTATCTCTGCGGGGTTGTTCACTTACCCGGCGCTTCAAGCAGCCGACATTTTGTTGTACGACACCAACGTGGTTCCGGTAGGGGCCGACCAGAGGCAACACATTGAACTGACACGCGATATTGCCGAACGGTTCAATCACCGCTACGGCGATACTTTTGTGTTGCCCACAGCGGTTGTGCCTGCCACGGCTGCTCGGGTGATGGACTTGCAACGACCTAGCGACAAGATGTCTAAATCGTTGAACTCACCTAAAGGTACGATTGATCTGCTTGATGAACCAACACATATCCGCAAGAAGATCCGCAGCGCAGTTACCGACAACGAATCTGATGTGCGTTTTGATGTGGCCAACAAACCCGGTGTGAGTAACTTGTTGTCAATCCTCGCGGCTGCTACCGACCGAGACCCCAATACGGTAGCCACCCAATACCATCAATATGGGGCACTCAAGGACGACACCGCTGATGCCGTAATCGCTTTGCTAGCTCCCTTTCAGGCGAGGTTCTCTGAACTTGAAGCCGACCCGGCGCAAACCTCTCGGCTGTTGCAGGACGGTGCCGATAAAGCTCGCGAACTCGCTGCTTCGACCCTGCGGCGCGCCAAAACGAACATTGGGTTCTTGAGTGACACTTATTGAGCGGTGAGCCGGTACTGCGATTGAGCCGGCACTGCAACTATTGCTGCGGTGCTTACTCTGGAAGCGGCATGAATGCTTGTTTTGTGCTGATTGGATCGGCAAAATCGTCTGGCAAGGGAACATCGGGGGCTTCTTCTGTCCCGCAACCGTTGCCGCCTACGATTGCTCGCAGTTCTTCTTCGGTGAGTTCGTTCTCTGTTTGAGAACGCGCTTCGTGTGTTTGTAGGGTATCGCCCATCGCAATCTCCTTCGTTTTGGTGGTTCTTGCTTGCCCAGATTGAACAAGAAAGTCTGGACACCAGACAGTATAAGTGTTTTCAGCACTTGTCAACATTAGCGATAACAATATTGCCGAGGCTGCGGGTAGCGTCGCATTCCGTGAATGGACAGGGAACTGCGATTGTTGTCGGTGTGGGGTTGATTGGTGGTTCTGTGGCGTTGGCTTTGCGTAGGGCAGGTTGGTATGTCGTTGGTGTGGATACCGATGCGGCCACCGCGCAACATGCTCTAGCAACCGGCGTGGTTGATGAGGTTGGTGGTTTGGGGCCTTGCGACTTAGCGGTTATTGCTACGCCGGTTAATCTTATTGCGGGTCTGGTGCAGGCTGCCCTTGACGCTGGCGCAGCGGTGGTTACTGATGTGGGCAGTGTGAAAGCGCCGCTTGCCGCACTTTTGAGTGATGGGCGTTTTGTTGCTGGTCACCCAATCGCTGGCAGCGAACAAGATGGGGTTTCTGGCGCGAACGCCGACATTTTTAGCGGCTCAGTGTGGGTGTTGTGTCCAACGGCAGACACTGATGATGCGGCGCTGTCTCGGGTGAAGGAGGTGGTATCGGTGTTCGGCGCGCAGGTGTTGGTGATGTCGCCGGAGCGTCATGATGAACTCGTGGCGGTGGTTTCACATGTGCCACATCTCACTGCTGCGACGCTGATGCGAGTGGCGGCCAACCACGCTGAGCAGCAACGCAATTTGTTGCGTTTGGCCGCGGGTGGGTTCCGCGACATGACCCGCGTAGCTGCCGGTCAACCATCGATATGGCCAGCGATATGTACCCAGAACTCGAAAGCTATTGTGAATGTGTTAGACGATTTGCTTACCGATTTGGCCTGGTTACGTGAAGCGGTGGCGAACCAGGATGAGCCGGCGTTGTTGACCCATCTTGAGGGAGCGAGGGTGGCGCGCCGTAATCTGCCGACCACCGCACCGGATGCTCAAAACATGTCCGAGATGCGGGTGCCGGTGCTTGACCGTCCTGGCGAGTTGGCGGCGATAGCGGTGCTGGCAACCGAACTTGATGTCAACATTTTCGATTTGGAGATTGCCCATTCAAGCGAGGGGCCTCAAGGCGTGGTGGTGCTGTTAGTCGAATCTGAGACCGCTCCGAAATTGTCGATTGCGTTGCGTGAACGGGGTTATCGGCCTTCGATTCAACCGTTGGGTTGATGCGCCAGCATGGCGCAGCGGAGATGGCTTTGCTTTGTGCGCCCGCCAAGTGGACAGTTTCGTTGGGTGTCACTGGAGTTCGTGACGACAACTAGCATCTGATTGATGCTGAGATGCTGAGCCCCAATCTTTGTGATGTGGTTGAGATTGCCGACTGGGTTTGTCTTTGTGCAACGCGCCGCATCTGGTTGCTCCGTGTACGTTGCTGTTGCACCACCGCCGCGTGGGTTCTCGAAATGCCGAATCGCTCGGCGTTCAAAGCCGTGCTAGCACGCGTCAAACCCGAAGAGCCTCTTCGGTTTGTTCACGGCTTTAGGCGACTTCGGTATCATCGGTATCTTCAGTTTCTTCGGTATCATCGGTGTCATCGGCAGGTGGTGTTGTTGGTTCAGTGACTGGGTACTCGGGGAACGTGGTAGAAGGCGGAATCGTGGTAGTCGTTGTCGTGGTGGTAGTGGTAGTAGTTGTTGGTGGTGCGGTTGTTCGTGGCGTGGCGACAACTGGCGAGGTAGTGGTGGTCGTTGTAACCAACGATGTGGTCGCCGGCGTACGCAATGTTGTGGTAGTCGTGGGCTCGGTTGTGGTAGTGGTGGGTAGCGTCACCGTAGTTGTGGTGGTGGATGACGTGGTGGATGACGTGGTGGAGGTGGTCGCAGGAGGGGGACTAGGCTCTGGATCATTTTGTATGGCGTAATACCCGATCAAAATCGATGTCGCGAGCATTACCGGTAACCACCACTCGAGTCGCATTAGTAGAAATACTAGCGGATGCTCGCCCAAGTGCGAACCCTGTTAGCAAAACCACAGTACCTAATCCGCTTGGTGGTGGGTACGGTCGTGACGGATTGCAGCTTTGACGGCGTAATCTAAGATGATCGCTGGGGCTAACAAGACCGACCCAACGATCACGGCAACGATCACGATTCGCGCAACCACAGTATTGAAACCGTTTACGAGCCCAAACACAAACACCAGCAGAGAAAATAGGTACAGCAGGTAACCAAGCCTTTGACCCCACTTAGCCGCGCGGGCGGCGCGAGCACGCGCAACAATAACCGGGTCAACGGGTTGATCTGCTGCCATCACATGCCAATCGCCTGAAACCGATTAGGTGGCGGCGTTCACTAAGGTGCAGGAGTCCAATTTTGGTCGGGTTTTGATTGAAGGTCAGGTGGACTCGATTCAGGAAATCTGGGTGGCGGATCAGCGTATACGGAAACTTGTGAAGTTTCGGTTAGCTCAAGGTCTATGTTGATAGCCTTCGTGGGTTCGGGATCCTCAGCGCTGGCGTGAGTGAACTCATCGGCAGTGAATAATTGGGAATATGGATCGCTCCGTCTTCGGTTGTTGAGTAGCACATTGCCGACAACATTGGCTAAACCGACCAGAAAAATCAAGTCGCCGATAGATAGCACTTGTTCGATCCAGCGAACCGGAAATGTGTCACCCAAGAAACCAAGTAAGGTGTCGCCGTCGGCAAGTTCAGTATGACCTGACGTGTAACGGACACCACCTTCTAGTGCTTCGCTGGTGACTATTTCTGCTTCGACTAGGGCGTGTGGCCGAACCGGTGTCTCAAAGTTGAGGAGAAAAACGAAAAGGTTCAGCGCTAAACCTATTGAGATGATGACCATACCCACTAGATGCAGGTTCATAACCGTGAACACAAAGGCAGTAGCAAGAGCCACGAAAGCGATTACGCCTTGTCGGTCTATGTTGGTCAGGGTCACAACCAGAGCGCACAACACTGCAGAGGCTAGGAACTCAGGATGGTAGATGCGTGTGTCGAGGATGGCTCTCAAGGTGCCGCCGCGGATTACCCCAACGATGGCACCGATAATCAGGGCCAATACCAGAACAGGGATTGTCATTGTTGTCCTCTCGGTTTCGCTTGCATTGCAACGGTTAGCTCCACACTAGCCGTTCAAGCGGTGAACTCGGCAGTGCTGCTGTAGTTGTTGATAGAAGCGCTACCAGCCAGATTGGTGGGCATTTCCGACTAGTGCTTCTCCATCAAAACGTTCGACCCAGCAATGGATTTGGCGGTAGCGGGTATTGTCGCCCTCGAAGTTCGTTTTGTTGGGTGTGATCACGCCGATACCCAACTCCGACAGTTCGTAGCTGCTGCCAACCCAGAATTCAAACTCTCGGTAACAAGATTGCACAGCAAAGTCTTCCATGATGTCGTCACCCGGATAGATTGATGGATGCGGAGCTGGATAGTTTAACGTGAAATAGATTTGATGATCATGTGGCAAGTCACAGTTTATGAGACTCGTGATGACAACTGATTTGCCGGCTTGTAGGCTCTCGAGCCGATTGAAACAATCCCCCACAGTTAGTGAGTACTGATTGACTATGGCACCCCGAATTTGGGGAATGGTCGTGTCGGTTTGTGCGTCAGCGTTAGCTGATCTTGAGGTGGTTTGGTTGGGGGGAGCGTTTTCTTCGGCATTGAGCCGTTCCGAAACGTACTCGGCTGGGTCATCCAACGTGGGTGGCTCGCCAGCATCGTTACTGCAAGCGAGGACGACAAAGGCCATAACGCAAAGCTGGCAAAGCAACATTTTCATTACCACGATGCTAGACCTTGATGTGCGACTGCGGATGCTTGAGTTATGCGCCCACCGCGAGCGATTTCTGTCGGTAACGTTTAGTTGTGCCTATTGTGGAGTTGCGTGATGTGGTCGTTTTGCTGGGTAGGTTTCCTGCCCTCAGTGGCCTGAATCTTTCGCTGAACAGAGCCGAAGTGGTGCTGCTGCAAGGGCCGAATGGCGCAGGCAAATCAACTTTGTTGCGGTTGTGCGGGGGTTTGTTGCGTCCCCATTCGGGTAGTGCAGTGGTGTTGGGTCATGACTTATGCACGGCTCGGGCTGCGCTGCGTTGTCGTGTGGGGCTTTTGGGCCACGACAGTGCGCTCTATGATGATTTAAGCGTTGTCGAGAATCTAAGGTTTTTTGCTAAGGCTGCAAGACTTCCGCCTCAAACGGTAGTTGCGGCGCTGGATCGTTTGGAGTTGTCCCGGCAGCTACATTCCGTGCCGGTGAGGCAACTTTCGGCAGGTCAAAGGCGGCGAGTGGCGTTAGCGACTGTGGTGCTGCGCCGTCCCGAATTATGGCTACTTGATGAACCCCATGCCGGTCTTGATCAAGAGGCGCGGAATCTGCTGGACGAACTAGTTGCTCAAGCGGTGTCTGCTGGGGCCACCGTGATAGTGGCATCTCACGATCATGAACGCACACTCAACTTGGCAACCCGCACGGTTACCATTGTTGGCGGGGCCGTGGCCACTCAAGCACAAACCGCTGCGGATACCTCTTCGAATCGGCGCTTGTGATGCTCGCGGATGTCTGGTTGGTGACCAACAAAGACCTTAGGATTGAGTGGCGTTCACGCGTTACCTTCAATCAAGTTGTGCCTTTTGCTCTGATTGTCTTGGTGCTTTTTGGTTTCGCGCTAGACACGAACCGAGCAGTTCTGCGAGCAGCCACCTCTGGCGTGTTTTGGTTGACGGTGCTGTTCGTGGCGGTAGTGGCGGTGACGCGATCAACAATGATCGAAATCTCCGATGGTGCTCGCCGCGCCCTGCTTTTGGGAGGCATTGAACCGGTGGCGATCTATTTTGGGAAGACGTTAGCTATTGCGATCCAACTGTTTGGAGTTGAGTTGTTGATGGTGGGTGGAGTGATATTTTTTTTCGACGCAACGATTGCATCTTGGCCGCTGCTCTTGGCCACTTGCGTGGTAGCAACTTGGTGTGTTGCTGCGAGTGGTACGTTGCTTGGTGCTTTGGTGGCAAATGTTGCGGCGCGAGACACCGTTTTGCCGATATTGTTGTTGCCGGTGTTGGCTCCGGTGCTGATCGCCGCTTCGCGGGCTTTTGATGATGCGCTTGGGGTGTTGGTTGTTGATGGTTGGGTTTGGCTTGGGTTGTTGGCAGCTTTTGGGATAGTGAACGCAACGCTTGGAACATTGGCTTACGGTACTTTGTTGGAGGAAGCCTGAACTATGAAAAATATTGCTACTAGTGTTGATGCTGCAACTACCAAGAGTCGCGCTACGCAAATCTTGGGTTTTGTGGTTCTGTTCGGGGTTTTGGCGCTGATCCTACTCGGGTTTTTTGCCGCTCCTGAAGATGACGAGCAGCGTGATGCTGTGCGTATGATATTTGTTCATGTGCCGTCAGCGTTTTTGACGTATGCGGCTTTTTCTGTAACCGCTGCCGGTTCGTTGATGTGGTTATGGAAACGTTCTCGGTGGTGGGATATCGTGGCCCATTCGGCTGCGGAGATTGGTGTGATTTTCTGTGGTTTGACTTTGTTTACTGGCTCGGTTTGGGGTCGACCTACGTGGAACACTTACTGGGATTGGGGGGATGTCCGCTTGGTCACCACTCTGATTCTGTTTTTGATGATGGTTGGCTACTTGGCTCTGCGCGCTGCTGGAGGCGAGGAAAACGCGGTTGCTACCCGTGCCGCGGTAGTGGGTCTCTTAGCGGCTGTCAACATCCCGATCATCAATCGGTCGGTGGAATGGTGGGCTAATCGCACACTTCATCAACGCTCTTCTTTGACTGACGGTAACCTTGAAGATCTGACGTTGTTCACGCTTGTGGTTGGCATTGTGGTGTGGGTTCTGTTTTTCGTTTGGGCGATGATTCATCGTTTCCGTATTGGTTGGTTAGAGCACCAACTTCGGGACATCGAGTTGCAAGCTGCTATCGCTGGGCGCCGTGCCGAAACTGCTAATGATCCAACGGGGGGATCGTTGCCATGACACATCTTGGTTATCTGTTAGTGGGTTGGAGCGTCAGTCTTGGTTGCGGTGTGCTCTATGCCATGCGGATTGCGTTTCGTGGCCGAGTGTTGTCACGCCAAGTTCCGGCAGACAAACGGCGTTGGATGCAGAGCAGCGACCACAGCAACAATGACTACTGATCTCACCCCGCTCCCGCCTCGACCACGCTATGCGCGCCGAACCGCGGGGCTTGCGGTGACGGTAGCACTCGTGGCCACAGCTGCCGTTGCGGTACTAGTTGTCAACCTTGTTGGAGGCACCCTGTATTTCTACAATGCTGATGAAGCTGTTGAGGAACGCGCCAGCATTGGTGATAGACGTTTCACTCTGCAAGGAACACCGATTGGTTGTTCGATTGTTGAAGGCTTGAGTGGCAACGAATCGGTAGTTGCCTTTAGCGTGATGTTTGCTGGGACTGCGGTTGATGTGGTGCATTTTGGCGACCCAGCCGAACTGTTCCAAGCAGATGTTTCTGTGGTGCTTGACGGTGGTTGGGTTGAGCAATCACCCCAAGTTGCAGGGTTCGCTCCTCTCGCCAACGATGGTTGGCATTTCGCTTCAGACCGTATGCGTGTCAAACACGACAACGATTACATCAACCGCGAAGGTTACGATGAACGGTTAGCGCGCAGTGCCGAGGCGGGAGGTTCAACCGAGGTGGTTTGCGAGGCGTGAGCAACGCCACGCTAGGCACGTTGTTGGTCACTCTCGGGGCGGTTAGCGCTCTTTGTGGCGTGGTGTTGGGAGTGTTCGCTTTATTTGGATGGCGGGTGAACTTCTGGCGCGCCTGCACGCTTTTGGTGGGTGCGATGATGGCCGCTGCTTTAGGTGCGGTGCTGGTAATGGAACGAGCGTTGATTACCCGCGACTTCACGGTCGCCTTTGTGGCTCAAAATGGTTCTTCGCGTACGCCGCCACTGTTCAATGTGGCAACGTTGTGGTCGGCACTTGAAGGCTCAATATTGTTGTGGACTCTGGTTCTTTGCGGCTACGTGTTGGCGGTAGTAGTGAAGTTTAATAGCCGCCGCCACGACCCGATGATGGCACCAGTGATGTTGACATTGTTCGTGGTGTGTGCCTTTTTCTTTTTGGTGATGGTCGGGCCGGCGCAACCGTTTATTGCATTTGATCCGTTGCCACTTCCTAACGGTCAACCTTTTGATGGACCTGGCCCTAACCCTTTGCTTCAGAACCATATTCTGATGGCTTTTCATCCACCTATTCTTTATCTGGGTTATGTGGGTTTTACAGTTCCGTTTGCTTTCGCGATGGCGGCTTTGGTAACTGGCCGGGTGGGTGAGGGTTGGCTATTGGCAACACGGCGGTGGACCGTAATGGCTTGGGGTTTTTTGACTTCTGGGGTGATTCTCGGTGCGTGGTGGAGTTACGAAACGCTTGGTTGGGGCGGTTACTGGGGTTGGGATCCGGTAGAGAATGTTTCGCTTCTGCCGTGGCTTACTGGTACCGCGTTTATCCATTCGGTGATGGTGCAGGAGCGACGACCGATGTTACGGGTTTGGAATCTGTCGTTGGTGATTGCCACATTCTCGTTGACGATTTTGGGCACGTTCATCACTCGCTCTGGGGCATTGGAATCGGTTCACGCTTTTGTGGAGTCAGGTATCGGCCCCTGGTTTTTGGCTTTTTTCGCTTTGATAGTGGCAGTTTCGTTGGCTTTGATTGTTTGGCGCGGTGATGTATTGCGTTCACCGGGGCGTATCGATTCGCCGTTGTCACGAGAAGGTGCGTTCTTGTTAAACAATGTAGTCTTCGCGGTTTTTGCCTTTGTGGTGTTGTTGGGAACGATTTTTCCTTTGATTGTGGAAGCTGTGAACGGGAGCAGGCTTTCTGTAGGTAGCCCATATTTCGAGCGTATGACTATGCCGATTGGTTTCGTTTTGTTATTTTTGATGGCGGTTGCGCCAGTGTTGCCCTGGCGCAAAGCCTCGTCGGGAGTTCTGAGTCGGCGTTTGATCTGGCCTGCGTGGTTGGGTGTCGCGGCTATTTTGTTGAGTGTGTTGTTGGGTGCTCGTGGTGCTGCACCGTTGCTGGCGTTTGGGCTTGGGGGTTTTGCTGGGGGCGCGGCTCTGCGACAGCTTGTCTTGTCGACTCGCCGTGCGGGTTTGCGTGGTCTGATAGGTCGAACAAATGGCGGGATGATCGTGCATCTTGGCGTGGTTTTGGTGGCGGTTGCTTTGGCGGCGAGCAACTCATATGTGCGTCAAGAAACCTTTGAATTGTCTACCGGCGATACAGCAGAGTTGGCGGGACATACGTTTACTTTCGTTGGGACTGATCTAGTTGAATACGAAAACCGAGTGGAACGCCAAGCCGGGGTGCGTGTTGATGGTGGTCAGGTTTATGCGCCGGCGATTGCTGTTTATGATTTTGCTGGTCGTTTGATAGGTATTCCTTCAGTGCGTTCCACGTTGACTGATGATGTGGCTTTGTCGATTGCGAATTTGTCTGATGATGGCCAGACGGTGTCTTTGCGGGTGACTGTGCAGCCGTTGGTCGTGTGGTTGTGGATTGGCGGGTTGGTGATGGCCGTGGGTACTTTGTTGGCGATTATTCCAGGTTCGCGGCGCACTTCGCTAATGGCTGGTGCAGTGCCGCATGGGGTTGTGCAAACGCCTCTTGAGCAGCCGTTGAATCGATGACCACCCAAGCACCTAATCGCGCCGCGTGGATTGTTGCGCCAGTAGCGGTTGTGTTGTGTTTGTTGATGCTCTTGCTCGCAACCCGTGCTCCCGGGTCGACAAACCTTAATGCAGTGGTGGGTAAAGGCAAGCTCGCTCCGTCTCTTGCGGGTCAGACCCTTGATGGTGAAGTGTTTGACTTGGACGCGCACCGCGGTCGTTTCGTGGTGGTCAACTTCTTTTCGACCACATGCGTTCCCTGCATCCGTGAACATCCAGAACTCGTGAGTTTTCATGAGCGTTACGCGCCGAGCGGTTTTGCTGAGGTCGTCTCGGTGGCTTTTGACGACAGCGCCGCGAATGTGGCTGCTTTTTTTACTAAATACGGTGGCGATTGGCCAGTGATCGCGCAAGATACCGGTTCGATTGCGGTGAGCTACGGCGTGGCTTTGGTGCCTGAAAGCGTGCTTGTCGCCGATAACGGCGAGGTGATCGACAAATTGGTGGGGGGAGTGACTGCGAGCCAACTCGAGTCGGTCATCGCCACGTATTTGGAAAGTTCGCAAACGTGAAGCACTCGGTATTGGCAGCGTTTCGCCACGGCATCACGCCACGTTTGTTGTCTTGGTTAGGCGTGTTCTTAGTTGGTGTGTCGGCATTTTTGTACGGTGCATTAGCTGAAGGTGCGCCGCGTACTGATGCCGACCGCGTTTATGCCCTAGCGCAGAACTTTGGTTGCCCAGTATGTGACGGGCAGTCGGTCGCGGAATCCGATTCGGTGGTGGCTCGCAACATCCGCGCACAGATTGCGCGGCGGGTAGATCAAGGCCGAAGCAACGATGCAATCATCGCCGAACTCGAAACAGCATTTCCCGGGAACGACTACACGCCTGGCGCAACTGGCTTGTCTAGTTTGGTTTGGATTCTCCCAGTTGTGGCGAGCGTTGCTGGTCTTAGCGGGCTATTTTTCGTTTTTCTGCGTTGGCAACGAGAAACCCAATCCATCGCAACTCCCGTTGACGAAAAGCTAGTCACCGAATGGTTGAGTGATGCAACCACCACAACGGCACCAACCGGTGCAACCGAACCGGGCGATGTCTGAGAGTCATCAAGACAGATTTTCTCGGGAACAAGAATTCTTGGTGACCTCATTAGCCGACCTTGAAACGCAGTATTCTGCGGGTGAATTGAGCGGCGAGGATTACGATCTGCTGAAGTCTCAATACGTGGCTCGCATCGCTCGCACTATCGGTGCTCATGAGGAAACCGCGGCAACTCACGCTAGGAGCGAAAGGCACTGGCCGGCGTTAGCGCTGTGGTTCTTGGGGATGGTGTTGTTGGCGACGGTTGCGGGAATAATGTTGGCCACGTTTTCTGGTAGCCGCGGGGTTAACGATCAGATAACTGGCGGTATCCGTGAATCGGTGCGTTCGCGCCTCTTTGACGCGCGTGAGGCGATGGGTAACCAAGATCTAGGCCAAGCGATCGCCATCTATGATGATGTGTTGCGAGATGAACCGTCTAATGCTGAGGCGTTGGCCTATCGCGGTTGGCTCGCCAATCTCACTGGTGAAACAGTGGTGGCGCGTGAATTTGTTGAACGAGCCATTGCTGTAGACCCTAGCCTCCCAGACGCTCGTGTGTTCGCGGCATCGCTGTTGTTGGCGGCTGGGGAACCCTTAGCGGCAAGCGATCAACTGCGCACACTCGACCGCATTGATAGTCCACCTTTTATTGGTCAACTAGTCGAGTCGCAGCAGTTAGACATCAATGTTGCTATTGCCGCAGGTGAAGCGGCCGCAATGCTCACGGCACCGTTACTTGCAGGCACCACCTTTGACTCAACAGAAATTCCAGTCCGCTACGTGGTAGCTGCAGCGGAACATCTTGCGGCAACTCGGCAGCTAAGTGAAGGCTTGAATCTGTTCAAGGCGATGCTTGCAACGTCGGCCGACGATCCAGAGGTGTTAGTTGCTTTCGCATGGTTTCTGGCTCGTGCTTCAGGCGGGGTCGATGCTGGTGTCAACGAAGCGCGCGCATACTTAGATAGGCTTATCGAAGCCGACCCCAACAACCCTGAGGCGTTGGTTTATCGGGCGTTTGTTCTGCAGAAACTCGAAGAACCTGAAGCCGCGTTAGCTGACCTTGAGGCTTACGATGCACTAGGAGTGGTGCGCCGTGACCTTGATCGATTGTTGACTAATCAAGGCCTACGCGAGGCACTCAGTTAGGCCTTTGTATCGGCTGAGCGCCGATTCTACGGTTGTGCGGTGTAGATGCCTTCGCTGAATTTGGTGCCGTCGACTTTGAGTTCCCAGATGCTGGCCTTGGCGCAACCCCTAGCACCGCTCACTTGGAGCCCGGTTCGCAACAGACGGTCGACAGTCCAGCCGATTACGTCACCGTGGCTGCATACCACCAAGTCACCTAGTGCTGCTTGTTCAAGAAGTAACTCCCAGATTTGTCTGGTGGCGGTTCCTTCTCCAAGTTCGTGGCGCATGTCAAGTTCAAGCGAGTGGCACTCGGCCACGCCGCGAATGGTTTCTAGGCATCTAGTAGCTGGAGATGACCAGACTGCGCGCACCTCAGCATCAGCGAAGAATGCAGTGATGCGTAGGGCTTGTTGGCGGCCTCTCTCGTCGAGTGGTCGTTCGTGGTCAGCAAGGTGCCAGCGCTGGCGGTCTCCCGCTGAAGCGTGACGCACAAGAAAAATACTCACTGCCAAAGAGTTTATATCGGCGTGTCCATCGCTACTCTATTTAGATATGACCCTCACCGAAGCCCAGATACTCGAGGCATTGCGTCCAGTAGAAGATCCCGAACTCCACCGCAGCATCGTTGATTTAGGAATGGTGCGTTCCACCACAATCGACGGTGGCCAGGTGCAAGTTGGGATTGATCTCACCATCTCGGGTTGCCCCTTGCGAAACGAAATTCACAGACGAGTAACCGAAGCGGTCAGCGCGCTTGACGGGGTAAGAGTGGTGACCATCGACTTTGGTGTGATGAGCGACACGCAGAGAGCGCAAGTGCGCCAAATGCTCCACGGCGACCCGGCGGCCACCGCCGGTTCGCAGCCAACACACGGCCACTCGCAAGGACGGGCGATCCCTTTTGCTCAACCGGGCAACCGTACGCGCGCCCTGCTTATCGCTTCAGGCAAAGGTGGTGTGGGCAAATCATCGGTGACCGCCAATCTTGGTATTGCTCTAGCGCAGCGTGGTCATAGCGTGGCTGTGGTTGACGCTGATGTCTGGGGCTTCTCCATACCGCGGATGCTTGGCGTGCAGCAAGCCCCGACAGTAATTGACGAGATGATTATTCCGCCCACCACGCATGGTGTGCGCTGCGTGTCTATGGGCTTTTTTGCACGCGAGGACCAACCAGTCATTTGGCGTGGTCCGATGCTGCACAAAGCCCTTGAGCAGTTCCTTACAGATGTTTTCTGGGATGACCCCGACTATTTGTTGGTTGACCTTCCCCCGGGTACGGGCGACATTTCTTTGTCTTTAGCCCAGTTCCTGCCGAGGTCGGAAGCCTATGTCGTCACCACTCCGAACCCGGCTGCCCAGAGGGTCGCACAGCGCAGCGCGTTTATGTTTGAACAAGTCAAGATTCAGGTTAAAGCTGTGATAGAAAATATGTCTTGGTTCACAGGAGATGATGGCAAACGTTATTTGTTGTTCGGTTCGGGGGGAGGTGCTGAACTAGCGAAGCGTCTCAATGTCGATCTTATCGGCCAGATTCCAATGACCATAGGGTTGCGTGAAGGCTCCGACCATGGGCAGCCAATCACCGCGGTCGACCCGCAAAGTCCACCAGCGGTGGTATTCGCGGAGATGGCAGAGTGGATCGAAATTCACAAACCGTCAAAGCGCACACACGCGGAACTAGTAATCAATTGATCGCTCAACAGGCTCACACAACGGAGGTGCAACTGTGTATATTCGTATTGGGGTAACCAACCACGCACACGAGATTTTGGTGCAACTACCCGACAACACCGACCGGCGCTCGGTCAAGGATTCGGTAGACAAGTCGATCGGCAGCAACACTGCCACGCTCTGGTTGACCGATGCCAAAGGCAAAGAGGTAGCCGTGCTAGGTTCCAATATTGCCTTTGTAGAGCTAGGCCCCGATGCCGGTAACCCGATCGGTTTCGGTTAGTTCTTGGGGCCAACCCAAGATGACCCGAGTGCCAAGATGATCCAAGTGCCAAGATGACCCAAGTGATCGCACATCGAGGCGCATCTCAAGCAGCGCAAGAGAACACCTTGATAGCGTTTCGTTTGGCGCAAGAGATGGGTGCAGATTGGGTCGAACTAGACGCTCGTCGTGCTGCCGATGGAGTGGTTGTGGTTCATCACGATGCCCATTTACCCGACGGACGGATTTTGGCCGACGTATCTAGCGAAGAGCTGCCCGACTACATACCTAGCCTGGCTGAAGCGCTTGAAGTCTGCGAATCCATGAACGTCAACATTGAGATCAAGAACCTTCCGAGCGACCCCGACTACGACCAAGACCATTTGGTGGTATACGCAGTTGCGGGTCTAGTACAAGCCTATCTAGGCGTAGAAAGGGCGTTGATAACCTCTTTCAACATTGACGCGGTGCAGCGGATCCGTTCAGTTGACCCATCGCTACGCTGCGGTTGGGTGCTCTATGAAATGACCGATCCGGCCAGCGCAATTGGCCGAGCGCTGGCCCACGAAATGGACACCATCCACCCTTGGGACGTGCTAGTCGACAGCAACTTCGTGAAACGCGCCCATCAAGCGGGACTGCAAGTCTACGTCTGGGCTGTTGATCAAAGAGAGCGGATCGCGGAACTCACCAAAATGGGAGTTGACGGCATCTGCACTAACGTTCCCGACCTGGCCAGAAAAGTAATCGACGAACTTGGCGCTTAGGGTGGGTCGGGCATTAGCAAGGCGAGCCTCTCGGGTGTCCAAGTGAAACGCAGACTTTTGCTAGTGCCGAGATAGTCGCCGTCAACTTGGTACGGGGCCGGAGGATCGGCTTCGACGAGAAAGGAGCGCTGGCCGGTGCACAGATCAACTTGTTTTTTTGGGGTTAGGTCTTTACCCCGCAAGGCGCTTGCCATCACCCCGGCAAGACTTGCCAATTTCAGGTCTTTGAGAGTGACCAGCGCGAGTGGGTCTTTGAGCGATAGGCCGCCCACAAGGTCAATAGGGCGACTACCGAGGTAGGTGTACGGGTTGGTGTTCATCGCAACCGCTAGCGAACCCTCAGTGAGGAGATTGCCGTGCATATCAAGAACTCTGAGCGAGGGTTTGTTCCGCTCGACCCTGCGCAACCAGGTATCAAACGCGGCCCACACAAACAACGGATGACCCGCCCATCGCTTCCAAGTGCCACGATTCTCGACTTGCTCAACCACCGCCGCATCAAAGCCGACACCGCAATGAAAAAGAAAATAGCGGCCCTCTACTGCACCTAAACCAATGCGAAAAATCGAACCTCGGTCAATAGCATCCAAGAGTACCAAAGCGGCATCAACAGGATCGTCAGGTAGACCTAGAATACGCGCCAACACATTGGTGGAGCCCCCCGGAAGTGTAGCCAAGGCAGTTTCGGTTCCAGCGAGACCGTTCGCTGCCTCGTTCACGGTTCCGTCACCACCCAACACAACCACAAGGTCGAAGTTGTTGTTCGCTGCCGACAACGCTAAGCGGGTTGCGTGCCCGGAACGGGTGGTTTCGGCCAAGGTCACTTCGTGGTCGGCCGAGAGTATTTTTTGCGTGATGACACGCCGCCGTGCTGTTACCGACGATGCAACCGAGTTGACGATAAATAAAATCCGCAAGAATATCAAAACTATCTGCTCAAAGTAGATAGGCATTCGTCAACTTTGCTGGCAAACTCTCCGCCTATGAAAATTGTTGTCTGTGTAAAACAAATCCCTGACCCGGCCGACCCTGGTGCTCTCGACCCAGAAAGCAAAACTTTGGTGCGTGACCAGAAACTCATCTTGGACGAATCCGACAGCTACGGAGTTGAGATGGCTTTGCAACTTGCCGATGCCAACGGTGAAGGTTCGGTGCATCTAGTGTCCATGGCCCCCGACAACCAAATTGCTGGACTGCGCACCGCCCTAGCGATGGGTGCCGATAGCGCAACTTTGGTAAGCGACGAAGCCCTGAAAGGTAGCGATGCGTTGAGCACGGCAAGGGTTCTTGCCGCGGCGATAGCGCGCAGCGAACCCGATTTGGTGTTAGCGGCGACCGAATCGAGCGACGGTTACACCGGTACCGTACCCGAAATGATGGCCGAGTTTTTGGAGTTACCGTCGGTGACTTTCGCCAAAGCCGTAACCGTGGACGGCAACGTCGCCAAAGTAAAACGCCAAACCGAAGCCGGCTACGACGACGTGCATTGCCCGTTGCCAGCCGTGGTTTCGGTAACCGCGGGTGTGGTCGAACCGCGTTACCCGTCTTTCAAAGGAATCATGTCTGCCAAATCGAAGCCACTCGACCAGCTTGGCGTTTCCGACCTCGGTATTGAACCCGGTTCGGTTGGTTGGGCGGGTGGAAACCAAGAAATCGTTAGAATCGCCGATGCTCCCTCACGCGCTGCTGGCGAAGTATTCGAAGACGAGGGAGATGCCCATGAACGCATCGTGGCCTTCCTTGAAGACCTCAAAGTATTGTGAAGAGGAGACAAAATGGGGCTTGACAAGATCTGGGTCTTTGCTGAAACCGACGGTGCTGCCGTAGCCACGATCTCTCTTGAAATGTTGGCGAAAGCCCGAGAAATAGCCGGCACGGTCGAAGTTTTCATGGGTTGCGATGGTGAGGATTACGCCACCGAACTTGGTGACCACGGTGCTGAGGCGGTCTATTGCACTGGCGACCTTGACGGTGCCTTGCAAGGCGTGTCGGTTGCTTCGGCTGTTGCCAACGCAATCCAGCGGGGTGATGTTGACGCACCAGACGCGTTTATGCTTGGCACCACCCAAAATGGTCGTGATGTTGCGGCACGGCTTTCAGTGAAACTCCAGTCGCCGGTGATAACCAACATCGTCGACTTAGTACTAGATGGCGATGACCTCCTCGGTAGTGAACCCATTTTTGGTGGGACAACCGATGTGATGACCAAAAACATCTCCGACAATCCAGGAATCTTCTTGGTGCGGCCCAAGTCGTTTACGGCGCAAGCAGTTGGTGCTGCCGAGGCTATGCTAGAAGACCTTGAAGTTGGTGACCTCGGAGCTGTGGGAGCAGCGCGGATTATCGACACTTTCGCCGAGGAATCCCAAGGGCCCAAACTTGATGAGGCCAACATAGTTGTGTCTGGAGGGCGCGGACTCGGAGCCAAAGAGGCTTATGCGATGATTGAAGAGTTGGCCGGGTCTTTGGGCGCAGCTCCGGGTGCTAGTCGAGCGATTGTTGATGCCGGTTGGGTTCCGTACAGTTATCAGGTTGGTCAAACCGGCAAGGTGGTGAAGCCAACAGTTTATATCGCCTGCGGGATCTCTGGTGCTACCCAGCATTTAGTTGGCATGAAAGGTTCAAAGCACATCATCGCCATTAATTCAGATTCGGAAGCTCCGATTTTTGCGGTTGCGGATCTGGGTATTGTCGGTGATGTCCACAAGGTTGTCCCCAAGCTGATTGAAACCCTGAGCGACTAAAGGAGCGCTCCGTTTGGCAAATTGCGCGATTGAGCCGAAACCACTGTAAACCAGAAATGCACAGGTTTGTCCACACCTGTTGAATAACCCCAGATGGTGTTTGGTGATCAGATTAGAGGCCAAGGCCAGCGATGTCCGCTACTGTCTTCTTTCGGGAAGGTTCCGCTCTGGGCTAAGGCTTTGGTTCTGGTCAGCATGGCATCCTGTTCAAGTGGGTTTAGCAGGTCGGCTACCGCCGAGGAGACGCCTCGGTCAGCGAAACTCTGCAAGTCGGCGCGCAATTTTTCTGGTAAGGGCTCTGAGGCGAAGTCCCACAATACTGTGCGGAGTTTGAACTGATGGTGAAAAGCGACTCCGTGATCGATTGCCCAGATGCGCCCGTCGGTGCCCAAGATGCAATGCCCAGACTTGCGATCGGTATTGTTGATTACGAGGTCGAAAGCGCAAATTTGTCGGAAGGTGCTGTCGTGGTTTTCGTCGGTCTGGTACAACGTGAAGTAATGCTCAGAGAAGTAGTGCGGCATAAAGAGTTGTATCGCACCGGTTTCCAACGGCGCATCCTCACGAACCACGGTTGGTGGTACGATGTCCCACCCCAGTTCTTGAGCCACATGAAAGGCTGCGACCTCGCGGCGATAAAGACCGCTGGGGAAGTCCCAAAGCGGGCGTTCTCCCTTGCGTGGTTTGTAGATGCCTTGGGCTTTGAGGCCCGCGTCTGAGATGTTGACCAAGAAAGTGGCGTTCGAAGAATACGGCATGCGACCCACGAGTTCTAACTCGCCGTCTGCTAGCAGGGTTAGCGCCCGAGGCACCCCTATCGGTTCGCGTGCAAAGAAGGGAGACTCGCTTTCGCTCATGTCAAGTTGCGTTTAACGTTGTCTGGGTTGTTCAGTTTTGGCACGCACACCAACCACCATTGCGACTCTCGAGTGGTTGGCCGCAATAAAGGCACGGAGGCCGCCCTGCCGCCACGATCGTTCGGGCACGCCCAATGAGCCCAACAACATCTTCACGTTCAAGAAAGAAACGCGCTTGGAAAGGTTCCTCGTCTTCGTCGTCAACAAAGGACTCCGCCACCACCACGAGTTGGTCGAGTTCTTGGGTGTAGGCGATGGCTAGGCTAGCAACCGTCCATTGTGCGATCACCGGTTCTCTGAGTTCGAGATCTTTGGGTGGGGTTGCGGCTTCGGATTCATGTGCCAACCCGCTTTGTTTCGGCAGTTCGTTGAGCACTCGGTCTAGGTACTCGGCAAGTGCAGCTACTTGCTGTTTTTCTACTTTGAGCGACACCAACTGACCTTCGCTGCGGGCTTGAAGAAAGAACTCGCGTTGACCTTTGGGCCCAAGCGTGCCCACGGTGAGAAAGTCAGGTTCACGAAAATCGAAAGATTGGCTCATGACGGTATTAGGCAGTTTAGTTCGTCGCCAACGGAGTTAACGGTTAATACGGTTGGCCCTTGCGAATTGTAAAGGATTGCCGATATCGAACACGGAGAAATAACCATACGTTGGAACAAATCGAGGGGCGTACCAGCGGCTGCGGCCACAATTGCTTTGATGACATCGGCGTGTGAAACGGCCACGATTGTTGCCCCCGTATGACGCTCTACAAGGCTGTCTACAGTGGCAACGGCGCGGTGCTGCATTTCGGTGAAAGACTCCCCTTGCGGGAAACGAAACCCGCTTGGATAACGCTGCACTGTGTCCCAGGCCGGTTCTTTGCGCAGTTCTGCAAGCTTTTTGCCGGTCCAAGCGCCGAAGTCGCATTCGATTAACCCGGCTGATTGTTGCACATCAAGTTTGCGCGCCGTTGCGATTGGTTCGGCGGTTTGCAGCGTTCTCTCCATGGGTGAGGCGTAGATGGCTGCAACCGACTTGAGTGTTGAGATGCGTTGAGCGGCTGCTTCGGCTTGGGCGATGCCTATGGAACTCAGGTGCAATCCGGCTGCTCTGCCTGGCAGTGTTTCCCCAGTGGTTGGTGTTTGCCCATGGCGCACAAAAAGAACCAGCGTGGGGGTAGGGGCGCTTGCGGGTCTGGCCATGATTGTCTCTAAGCTATCTGGAGTTGCGGTGTCACCAAAGTGCTCTTTCCCCGCTAACCTCTCAACGGATGAAGATGCACAACGAATCTCGTTTTGGTGAGCCATGTCGTTTTGCTCGGCCACGCCCTTGGGCTATCGTCGTTTTGGTTCTATTGGCGTTACTAGCTTCTAGTTGCGGTTCTAGCAACAACCCCACATCTTGGGCGGATGCAATGGAGCAACGCACGCTCGAAGAAAACTTTATGCGTTCTTGCCAGGAGGCCAATGTTGGTGGCGAATTGGATTTGGAGCAGGCTGCACAATACTGCACCTGCGCCTTTCAACTCTTAGTTGACCGCTATGAGAACGATTTCGACGGTTTCAAAGAGGCCGAGAGTCGCTTGCGGAGTGACCCCAACGATATTGATGCTTCGCTACGCGGAGCATTCTTGGATTGCGCCACGCAATAACTACGCTCACGCGAACTGCCCAGTCGCTATGGTCGGTTACCGAATTCGGGGTGTTCGGTGCGGGTGCGTTTCAGTTCCCAAAAACCGTCAACATCCATCATGGTCACAAGCGCATCCCACATGGCTAGTGAATCTTCTGTGGGCGGGACTCGGGTGATGACCGGCCCAAAGTATCCCTGTTTTTCTCCTCGGCGGTTATTGAAGGCAATGATCGGTGTGCCGACATCATCTCCGCAAAGCTCCAAACCTGCTTGGTGGCGTTTTTCGATTTCAGCATCGTAGGTTTCGCTGTGGTAGGCGCTGGCGTGTGTGGGGTTAAGCCCGATGTTGTCGAGAGCTTCGGTTAAGTTGAAGTCTAGTTCTTGGTCGTGGTGGATGCGTCTGCCGTATTCCCAATAAAGATCGAACACCGCAGCTTCGCCTTCGCTGGCACGTACCGCCTCCATAACCCGCAACAGACGGTATGTCCTCTTGGTTGGCTCGTAGAACCGCGAATCCGGGTCTGGTTGGTTTTTGAGCAACAAGCTGATCGGTTGCCAAATGATGTTGAGTTGGCGTGCTGGCTTGATTTCGTCAACGACCCAACGGGCCGTCACCCAACACCAAGGTCAAAGTGGGTCTACCCAAAACTCTATTTCCATTTGCTACTCCGTTGGTTTGTTGGTGATGGTTACCTTAGCCGCGGGTTGTGCCCAATCAGGCCAACGGTCGCGGCTCTTTTGAGCTAGTTTGTGCATCAGCGCGATAGCACCCGGGTCGTCATCGCCAGGCCGGCTTTGGATTACTCCGTCGGCTAGCATGGCATTAATCACGGCTCGCCCAAGTTCGGTGCGTACAATGGTGAGTGTCCAGTCGCTCAGCTCGCCAATCCCTCCAGTGGAAATGTCGGCGTGTTCGGCTGCGAAGTCGGGGCAGTGGTGGCAGCCTTGACGCGTCCAAGCGTGGCATTCTTTGAGGTTGATTTCGTGGTAGTCACCGTCTTTTGTCCAGATCTGGAACACCCCTTTGATGTTCATTTTGGCGATGTTCTCTTTTTTTAGGCCGTATTTCACGTGAAAGAGTTCGTCGAATAAGGCATCGTCAAATGATTTGGAGCAGAGTAAGCCGATGTTGAGTTTGATTGGTTTGGAGACTTTGCCGACTTTGCGGTGCCACATCACCGGCGCTACTGAGGTTTGGCAACTCATGCCTACGAGTGCTAAGCGTTCTAGGCCCTTTTCTTTGGCTTGAGGGAAGGCCATGGTGTTAGCTGAGTAGGTGTAGCGACTGCCGGCACCGCGCAGGACTTCCTCGCGGTTGACAGCGACCATCGGGAAGGTCTTCCAACCGGGTTCGCCGTTGGGTAGATTTTCGACTCCGCTAGTGAGCGCTCCGTCGATGATGTCGTTTTCGAGGCACCAGATGAGGATTGCTGATACGAGACCACCGTCTTGGCCGGTTTCGTACACAAAGTCTTCGCTAGCACGGGTTAAAAGTATGTCGGAGTAAATGCCCGACACCTCTTCGGGGTTGCGGGTACGTCCGAATAGGTGTGCATCGGCTTCGGGTTCCCACATGCGGAAGCGGGGGCACGCTCTGGTACAGGAGGTGCAACCTTTTTGACCGTGTACGCAGTCGGCGTGACCTAGTTCTTCTTCAAGGTGAAACGGTGTGTATGCGCCGGGTTCGTGTTCGTAGCCGATCACATCGTGGGGGCAGGAGATCACGCAGCCAGCGCAACCAGTGCATAGTCCGCTGGTGATTACCTCGTCAAACAGTTCCTTCCATTGGTAAGTCCAACGCGTTTTCACAGATGATGTGGTGCTAACAGGCATGCGTTGTCAGCATAGTCGGGATTCTTGGCGGCATTCCCATACAGGTTTCTTTCATGGAGGTGGTAGGTGTCATTGATCCTAGCTCTGCTGACTTTCAAAGATATTTCATTATTTTATGTTGCGGATGGTGTTTGGGTCTGCTAGGGTGACCTTCATGGAATTCACAGGTTTCGTTCAGCTCATCGGTCTCTTGGCGAGCGTGCTGTTGCTAGTCTGGCACCAACAGCACAACTTCAATACCCTTCGTTCCGAGATCAAATCGGGAGACAACAGGCTGTGGGACGAGCTGCGTGAGATGCGTCTTGAGAACGAGGCTGCGCATCGTGAGGCTCGTCAAGAAACTGATTCCGCGTTTCGTGAGATGCGTGAAGAGACTGATTCCGCGTTTCGTGAGATGCGTGAAGAGAACGAGGTGGCGCATCGTGAGGCGCGTGAGGAGCGCCGCAAGTTGTGGGATGTGTTGCTTGATCTGGCGCAACGGTTGGCGCGTATTGAAGGACACCTAGGAATTGGCTCCGCCACAAAAGTTGACCCGGCACCAGACACCAACCCGTCTTGACGATAGTCGCAATCGCGGATTGTTGCGCGCCCTCGGCAGGATTCGAACCTGCGCACACGGCTCCGGAGGCCGATGCTCTATCCTCTGAGCTACGAGGGCTCACCCAATCGGGTCTGACAATGCTAGCGCCGGCCTTGCCGATACCGCATCCATGGTCGAGTCTTTTGGTGGGCACGGTAGGATTCGATGTTCCCAAATTTGCATAGGTACCACCAATGGATGTTCGTCAACACCTGCGTTCTGCGCTTGAAACTGCCTTAGTAGACACCGCACTTGAGGTGTGCCCCGAAACGATTAGTGTTGAGCGTCCGGCTAATCCTGAGCACGGTGATTGGTCGACCAACATTGCGTTAGCTACCGCAAAACGTGCCGGACGTAAACCACGAGAGTTGGCTGAAGCATTGGCCGCACGACTAAACGCAGTTCTGCCAACACATGTGGAATCCGTCGAGGTGGCTGGTGCCGGATTCATCAATTTTTGCTTGTCGCCGAGTTGGTTGCATGAAACATTGCGGTTTGTGGTTGCTGCGGGCACACAAGGTTTCGCGCGGTCCAGAATCGGTGCCGGACGCTCGGTAAACATTGAGTATGTATCGGCTAATCCGACTGGCCCGTTGCACGCTGGCCATGGCCGCTGGGCGGCGTACGGAGACTCGCTGGCTCGTTTGTTTGAGCACTGCGGTTATGCGGTGACCCGAGAGTTTTATGTCAACGATCGAGGTAAGCAAACTCAGCTTTTTGGGGAATCGTTGGCGGCTCGCAAAGCGGGTGAAGACCCTCCCGAAGGTGGTTATCTCGGGGAGTACATTAGCGAATGGGCTGAGGATATGCCCGCCGATGCCGACCCTGTTGAGTGGGGGTTGCAACGCGCGCATCAAGATCAGTTAGAGGTGCTTGCCTCGATGAACGCTCGTTTCGATTATTGGGCATCAGAAAAAGGTCTGGTTGATTCGGGTGCTGTCGAAGAAATTCTGAATACCTTGGATGAGCTTGGCTATGTCTACATTCTTGAGGGGGCCACTTGGCTTCGCACAACTCAATTTGGCGACAGCCAAGACCGGGTTCTAATAAAATCTGATGGGCAACCAACCTATTTCTTGCCTGACATTGCATACCATCACCAAAAGTACTCTCGTGGCGAATTATTGATCGATATTCTGGGAGCCGATCATCATGGGTATGTATCGCGGATGAGTGCTGCATTACAAATGTTGGGGCATCCAGCCGGTCACTATGAAGCCCTAATTGGTCAGCATGTGACAGTGCTGCAAGATGGCCGTAAGGCACGTTTGGCGAAACGCGCTGGCAAGATGGTGCAAGCCCGTGAATTGGTTGAGCTAGCGGGCGCCGATGTGGCGCGACTAACGTTTCTGTTGCAGTCGATTGATACGACGCAAACGATAGATGTGGATTTGGTGGTGGCAGAATCCAATGAAAACCCAGTTTATTATGTCCAATATGCGAATGCTCGAGTGCATTCTTTGGCGCGTCGAGCAAGGCAACGCCAAGTAGCTTTACGACCTCTGCAAAAGGTCGACCTTTCGCTTCTCACCCATCAGCGTGAATTGGCTTTGTTGCGGGTCTTGTCGGAGTTACCAAACACGGTCGAACGTGCTATGCGGGCGCGCGCGCCGCACCAAGTAACTACTTGGAGTAGGGAATGCGCGGCAGCGCTTCACGGATTTTGGCATGATTGCCCGATCCTGCGAGACGATGTTGATGAACAATTGTGTCAGGCACGTTTGTGGCTAAGCGAAGCCACGCGGATAGGTCTGAGTGTGGGTTTGGGATTGCTTGGCGTTTCTGCACCCGAGTCGATGTAACGATGTCGCCGATACCGTTGCAGTTGTTGCCTGATTCGGCTCATGTGGTAGACGGACAGTTGCACATTGGTGGTTGTTCTTTGCTGGAGTTGGCTGAGGAATTTGGCACGCCATTGTTCGTTTATGACGAACAGCAGCTACGTGACCGCTGCCGTGAAGCGGTTGCGGTTTTTGGTGATGGGGTTGCTTATGCGACTAAGGCATTTCTTTGTAAAGAGATGGCACGGCTGGCCCACGCCGAAGGCATGCATCTTGATGTTGCTACTGGTGGTGAACTTCATGTGGCGTGCAGCGCCGGCGTGCCGCCCGAGCGTTTGGTGCTGCACGGCAATAATAAATCCGGTACCGAGTTGCGCACCGCGTTGATGGCTGGTGTCGGTCGTGTGGTTGTGGATTCTTTTGACGAACTAGACCGTTTGGAGGATCTTCATGCACGTTTTGGGTTGCGCGCCAAGGTGTTGTTGCGGCTGACACCAGGCATCAGGGCGCAAACCCATGAGTTTGTTGCTACTGGCCATGACGACACCAAGTTTGGTTTCACAGTTTCAAATGGTACGGCTGATGACGCTATCGCACGTGCTCGCGGCTCTGAGGCGGTGGAGTTGATGGGGGTACATGCACACATTGGTAGCCAGGTTTTTTGTGTGTCTTCTTTGGCGCGTGCTGTTGAGGTGATCGCTGCAGCGGCATCTGGGTATCACTTGCCGGAGTTGAGTGTCGGTGGTGGGCTTGGTGTGGCGTATGTAACTGGCGAGACGGCCCCATCGATCACTGAGTGGGGTGAGATAGTAAAAAAGACTTGTGCTGATTTAGGGGTGGAGGCCCGGGTTTTGGCTGAGCCGGGGCGTTCTATCGTGGCGGCTGCTGCGGTCACCCTTTATCGGGTTGGCACAATGAAGCGGATTGAGGGTGTGCGTACTTATGTTTCTGTTGACGGTGGGATGAGCGATAATCCGCGGCCGGTGCTTTACGGATCTGGTTACGAAGCGTTTGCGCCAAGAACTGTTGAGGCCGAGCGGCCTATGACGGTGACTGTGGTTGGCAAGCACTGCGAATCTGGCGATGTTTTGGTGCATGATGCGAAGGTCCCTGCCGACCTGGCTGTGGATGACATTTTGGCCACCGCGGTCACTGGCGCTTATGGGCATTCAATGGGTTCGAATTACAATAAAGTGCTCCGCCCGGCGGTGGTTTTCGTGTCGTCAGGTGCTGCCCGCATTGTGGTGCGCCGTGAAACGTTTGATGACTTAACCCGCCTGGATGTATGACCGTACTTCAGAACCTGCGTTTCATCTGCGTATCATCTGCGTTTCAACATTCGCCTGACTTTTTGCAGTTCGGTTTGGATGCGCTGTTGCCATTGTTGAGGATTGGAAGGTTGTTTCACGCCTGCTCTGCTGCTGGGTAGAGGGTCAAGGCCCGTAATGGTTGTGGGTTCAAAATCAATGGTGGGTGCCAGGTCGTTTTGGAGATCAACTTTTCTGTTGGCACACAACTTGGTCAATCCCTGTGGGTCGCTTGGGTTGGCGAGTAGGTTGGCCAGATCATCAGCAAACTCCGAGCCGCAACCTAACTCAGTTAGAGCGGCAGCCGACCAGGATGCCTCGGGGTCGATCTCGATACCACAAACACATTGTGCTAACACCGCTGCAAGCCGGGCCACATCGTCGCTTGCTTGAGTGTTGTTGCTGTCTTGTTTCGTAACCACAGAGCCGATCAAGACGTTGCCGGTTGGCATTACATATAGATTGTTGGTGGCAACAGCACCGCAGACGATGCCCCGGTCGTGAAGTGCTAGGAGTGCTTTGGAGACTTGGGCACCTATTAGTCGGCAGCGCGCTTCGCTGAGGCGACCGCGTTGCGCTAACACGTCACTAAGTTTTTGTCCACCGGAGTTTCTCTCTGAACCTGATAACATTAGGAAGCAAATATTAGCAAGAAATATCACGAATAGGCTTGATGTCCAAGCCCAACGCAATATGCTTCAAAGAATCAGCCCACGATTCGGTAAATAAGGCATCAAGGGCAAGCTAACCTTTTGACCCGTGAAGCAATCCCTGAACTCAGACAAGACGGTCAAGGTAGGTGTGCTTGGCTGCGGCAATGTTGGTAGCGCGTTTGTGGACCTCTTGAGACAACGGCGGACCACCATTGAGGCGCGTACCAGCGTGAACCTGCAAATCGCCAAGGTTGCGGTTCGCTCGCTAAATCGAGAACGTGCCCTCAAGTTATCAAGCAATCTTTTTACCACTGATCCGCTAGCCGTGGTGGAAGATCCCGATATTGACATCATCGTTGAATTGATTGGTGGTGTTGAGCCGCCGTTTTCGCTAGTCCGCCGGGCTCTTGAACTTCACAAACCGGTTGTAACTGGCAACAAGGCGCTGCTCGCCGAACACGGCGCAGAGTTGTTTGCTGCTGCTGATGAGGTAGGTGTGGATTTGTTGTTTGAAGCTGCGGTTGCGGGTGGTATCCCGTTGATGCGCCCTTTGCGTGAATCGCTTGCGGGTGAACCGGTTCGCCGTGTGATGGGGATCGTCAACGGTACCACCAATTACATCTTGACCCAAATGACCGATGCGGGAATTAGTTACGAAACGGCGTTGAAGCAAGCTCAAGAACTTGGTTACGCCGAAGCCGACCCGACTGCCGATGTGTCGGGCCACGATGCCGCCGCCAAAGCTGCGATCATCGCTTCGATTGTTTTTGGTGTGGTCGTCAAGCCAGATGATGTATACCACGAAGGAATCGCCGAGATCAGCGCGGAAGATATTGCTGTTGTCAACCGTTTGGGTTTTGTGGTGAAAGCGGTAGCGATTGTAGAAGCTTTCGCAAGTCCAAAAGGAAGTGGACCGGAGATCACCATTCGTGTTCATCCCGCCTTAGTTGCTAAAGAACACCCCTTAGCCGCAGTTCGCGACAGCTTCAATGCCGTTTTTATTGAGGGTGAAGCGGTGGGTGACCTAATGTTTTACGGTCGGGGAGCGGGAGGCCGTCCTACCGCAAGCGCGGTGCTTGGCGATGTGGTAGATGCGGCCACGAACTTGGTGCATAACACCCCGGGACGTGTGGGCACGCTTGCAGCGGCCACGATCCGCCCAATCGAGGAACTGAAATCGGCTTTCTATATTTGCTTAGCAGTCACCGACCGGCCAGGGGTGCTCGCTCAGGTTGCTGATGTTTTTGGCCGCAATGGGGTATCGATCCAAGCGATGGAACAGCAAGGCCAAGGTGACCGTGCGCGGTTGATCTTTGTTACCCACGAATCGCTTGAGTCTGCGGTGCAAACCACGATGGCCGAACTCTCGCATCTCGCGGTTGTGCTTGATGTGCATCGGGCCATTCGGATGATCGGGGGCGAGGGTTAAGCGTGGCTATGCTATACGGCAGTTCTCGGGGCAAGAGTCCTCAGCTTGGCTTCGCTGATGTTTTGGTCACCGGGCTAGCCCCTGACGGCGGTTTGTATCTGCCTACTGCTTTGCCGAAGCTACCCGCAAATCTCACGGCAACCAAGTTGAGTTATGTGGATTTGGCCACGGAGATTATTTTGCCGTTTGTGACCCCGGCAGTTGCGCCTGCTCAACTAAAGACGCTGCTCAGCGATGCTTATGGCACTTTTGCGCACCACCAGGTTTGCCCCCTGGTGCAACTCGACGAACGGTTGCATCTCATGGAGTTGTTTCACGGCCCGACCCTCGCCTTTAAAGACATTGCTATGCAGGTGGTGGGGCGACTTTTTGATTACGAATTGAAGCGCCGCAAGGAGCGGGCAACGATTGTGGGAGCGACCTCCGGCGACACTGGTTCAGCGGCGATGCAAGCGGTGCGTGGTAGTGAGCAGGTGGATATTGTGGTGCTTTTCCCGAATGGCCGCACTAGCGAGGTGCAACGCCGTCAGATGACCACGTTGAACGACTCGAATGTCCACGCGGTAGCCATTGAGGGCACCTTTGATGATTGCCAAGATTTAGTTAAAGCGATGTTTGGAGACGAGTCGTTTCGGGCGCGCCATAACCTAGCCGCAGTCAATTCGATCAACTGGGCGCGGGTGATGGTGCAGATCGTTTATTACGTGTGGGCTGCGGCGCAACTCGGGCGTGGTTCGCAACCAATCACGTTTTGTGTCCCCACTGGAAACTTTGGCAACATTTTCGCGGGCCATGTGGCGGCTCGCATGGGGCTCAATGTGCAAAGATTCTTGGTGGCTTCAAACAGCAATGACATACTGTCGCGCTTACTCGAAACGGGCGAACTGAGCGCCAAGGAAGTTGTCTCCACGCTCTCGCCGAGTATGGACATTCAAATCTCATCGAACCTTGAACGGTTGCTCTACGAATTGTTGGATGGCAACGGTCCGGCCACAGCCGAAATGATAAGTGAGTTTCGAGCCAACGGTCGAGCGCGGCTAACCGTCGAGCAGCACCAGCGTCTCGTTGCCGAATTTGCTGGTGACCGCATCACCGACACCGAAACTCTCGCGGTAATCAAAGCGATCTACGCGGCGCACGCAATGTTGGTCGACCCGCACACTGCGGTGGGTATTGGTGTGGCCAATCGGTTGGCGCAAAAAGGTGAGCAGGTCGTCTCGCTCGCTACGGCACACCCTGCGAAATTTGCTGAAGCGGTTACCCAAGCCACGGGGGTAAACCCTGATTCGCCGCCACAGTTAGCAGGAATTTTCGACCGCCGTGAAACCTTTGGTGTGCTTCCCAATGACTTGGCCACGGTCAAGGATTTTGTGGACGGGATCCGCTAATGCGGGTGCGCGTGCCGGGCTCTTCAGCCAATCTTGGCCCCGGTTTTGATGTTTTGGCTCTTGCTGTCGACCGTTACTACGAACTCAGCGATGAGCACCTTGTTGGCTTTGAACGCGTCGGCGCTGACGATCTGGTCTGGTTGGCGCTTGCCAAGACCGGTGCCCACTTTGAACGGCTTTGGTTTCGTAGCGACTTGCCGATTGCGAGAGGGCTCGGTTCGAGCGCCGCGGCATGCGTTGGGGCAGCTTATTTGGGCTTTCGCAGTAAAGGTTTCGTGCCAGCGCGTGCCCGTGACTTGGCCTTTACAGTAGCCGATGAGATCGAAGGTCACCCCGACAACGCGGCCGCTGCTGCTTATGGCGGCCTCAATCTTGCAGTAGGCGGACGGATCCACACCGACGTTCCTCAGATCACGGTAGGGCAGTTGTTTATGTGGGTTCCAGCGGCGGTGTCGTTCACTGCATCCGCACGTGCGGTGCTGCCGGAGGCTTTAGAGGTTGTGGATGTGGTGGCTCAAGCAGCTTCGTGCGCGGCGATATATGCGGGTTTATTGACCGGTGTTTGGCCGTTGATTGTTGGCGCCAACGGTGACAAAATCCATGAGACAGCCCGATTGAGCGCTTTACCAGACAGTGCCGCCGTGGTGAATGAACTGCGACACGCGGGCCATGCTGCGTGGCTTAGCGGTTCTGGTCCGAGCGTGGGTGCGCTCATCGAATCTGGCGGGGAGCTTTTTCGGCCTAGCCGCGCCGGGGAGTGGGCAACTTTGACGGTTGATATTGATGGTTGTATTGAGGTGCGCTAGCGGGTTTACGGGTCAGATTTTGTCGGTGTGGTTGTGGTTGCGTTGCTGTGCCTCTAGTGTGTTGGCCTGTTGCAAGGTTGTCGACACCGCGCCGGATGTTCTGCGCTAATACGTGTCACCTGCCTAACGCAACAATGCTCGCAAGTATGAGGAGACGAAACCGTGGAAACCGCGGAGATGCGCCGGTCTACCCTGCAACGCAAAGACCGTGAAGAATTATCTGAGATCGCTAGCACGTTAGGCCAAAGACCTTCAGCGCGCGCGCGTAAGGGTGAGATAATTGAGTTGATACTTGAGTTGGTTAGTGGGGGTGTGGCTAGCGAACCTGATACCGCTTCTGTGAACCCAAGCGAAACCGACCATCCGTCAAGCGAAGCCGAACAATCGCCGAACGACACCGAACAGGTTGTCCAAGAAGAACCCGATAGGGCGGCTCAGGGTGATCTCGGTCTGGCGGCCGCGAGTCAAGACGTTGATCCTTCAGGTAGGCGTAGGCGCCGTCGTGGTCGTGAACGAGAAAACAACAAGGACACCAACGACTCGTATGCGGGTGATGTCGTGCCGGTTGAAGGTTTTCTCGAACTTCGGCCAGAGGGATACGGGTTTCTGCGAGTTGATGGAGCGTTGCCGTCGAAAGATGATGCTTATGTGCCGGTGAAAATGGTGCGCCAATATAACCTCGGTAAGGGTGTGCATTTGCGTGGCACTTCCCGCCCGGCCTCTCGCAACGAGAAGAATCCGGCGATGGTAGAGTTGCTAAAAGTCAACGGTGGCCCCCCAGATGCTTCAATTGATCGTCCGGCTTTCAGCGATCAGACCGCAGTGTTCCCAGATCAACGTCTGTTGCTTGCTGGGTCGCAAGAACCGTTCGACCGCACTGCGCAGATAGTTGATTTGGTGACCCCGCTTGGTAAGGGCCAGAGGGCCTTGATTGCCTCACCGCCTAGAGCGGGGAAGACAACCGTTTTGAAGCATTTGGTTCGTTCTCTTGAAGTTAATCATAGTGATCTTGAGTTGTTGGTTTTGTTGATTGATGAGCGCCCTGAGGACATTACCGACATGTCTCGTTGGGTTGAGCGCGGTGAAGTAATCGGGGCTCCTTTCGACCAACCAGCCGATGAACAAGTCACGATTGCGGAGATGACCATTGAGCGTGCTAAGCGATCAGTTGAATGTGGTAAAGATGTGTGTTTAGTGGTGGATGGGATCACCCGTTTGGCTCGCGCTTATATCCTTGATTCGGCTCACGGGGGGCGCTATGGGTCGGGCACTTTTGATCGTTCGGTGATTTACGCGTGCAAGCGGTTCTTGTCTGCGGCTCGCAATATTGAGCACGGCGGTTCGCTAACGATTATTGCCACGGTTGTGGTTGATAGTGGCAGTTCGGTCGACAAGTTGATCTATGAGGAGTTGGCCAACACCGCCAATTTGGAGTTGCGGCTCTCCCGTGATCTGGCAGCACGGCGTGTTTATCCGGCGGTTGATGTGGCCGCTAGTGGCACTCATAACGAAGAGTTGCTGTTGACGGTGTCGCAACTTGAGCAAGTTCGGGGAGTGCGGCGCCATTTGTTGACGCTTGCTGCTGAGCCCGATGCCCGCCCAGGCGATGATATTTTGGCCTTGTTGAAAGAATTGGCTGCTGCCGATGACGCTTCCTAACGGATTTACAAAATTCCCGATCGGGGTTGCGGGTAGTCGTTTGGCCTTTAGAATCGTTTCGTTATGAAATCTGAGATTCATCCCGAGTATCGCCCGGTTGTGTTTCAAGACACCTCTGCGGGCAAGTCCTTTCTGACCCGATCCACTATTGAGGCTAAAGAGTCGATTGTTTGGGAGGATGGTAATGAGTATCCGCTCGCCAAAGTTGAGATATCTGCCGAGAGCCACCCGTTCTACACGGGGCAGATGAAGATTGTGGATACGGCTGGCCGCGTGGAGCGCTTCGAGAAGCGTTACGGCAGACGCAAAAAGCTTAGTTCTTAGAGGTTGGTGCGGAAAGAAAATGCACGTACAGTGGCAGCGGTTTATTAGCGGGCACCGTCGGCCCATTAGCAAGAGGTTCTAGTAGTGGACTCACGGGATCAGCGCCAGATACGCAAGAGCGCGGGCGATGGCCTAGCGGCGGCATTTGAGATGGTTGTCACACCGGCATTGTTCGGCCTTCTGGGTTGGTACATAGACTCTCTTGTGGGTCTGTTTCCTTTGTTCACGTTGTTGTTGGCGGCGATTGTGCTTGCTTATGAGAGTTATAAGTTGTATGTGTCATATTGTCGTTCGCTTGATGAGGCGTTGGCGCAACGCCGTGCTCGCTATAGACATGATCGGCCATGACTGTAGTCGTTAGTGAGGATTCTGTGCATGCGCCTGAACGCGAGATAGCACGCGATTTGGCTGTTCGTAGTTTGCTTGTCGCTCCGTTGATGGTTGCTTTCGGGGCTATTTTTTGGGGTTGGGCTGGTGTTTGGTCGTCTGGATACGGTCTCGCTATTGTGTCGTTGAATTTTTTGCTTGGTGCGGCCATCATCACTTGGTCGGTGAAGATTAGCCCAGCGGTTATGTTCGGCGCGATTATGGTAGGTTTTGTCGCCCGGTTGGGCATTATCGCCGGCGCAGTCTTGCCGATACGTAGCGCAGTCTGGTTTGAGATTGCGCCTTTCGCGATCGCCTTGCTGGTAACCCATATTGGTTTGTTGGTGTGGGAGACACGCCATGTTGCTGCGTCGCTCGCTTTTCCTGGTTTGAAACCTGGCTCGGCGGTTTTGTCTGCTGGCTCTGCTGCTGATACAACTTTGGAGCGCCCCTGATGAATCTTTTAGCTGTTGATTTTCCGCCTGTCAACCAGTTGTTTGATTGGCCGAGTATTTGGTTTGAGGGATCACTGTTCGCGGTCAACAAGACGGTCCTGATCTATTTGAGTTCGGTTGTTGTGACGATGGTTCTGTTTGTGCTAGCGGGTCGGCAAAACGAGACCTTGGTGCCTCGTGGAGTGGCGCATGTGGCCGAGTCTGGTGTCAATTTCATTGAAGAGTCCGTGGTGATGCAGACAATGGGGCCAGACGGCAAGAAATTCATGCCTTTCTTGACCTCCATGTTTTTCTTTATTCTTTTCGCGAATATCACTGAGGTGATTCCCTTTATTCAGTTCCCTGCCAATTCTCGGATGGCTACTCCGATCACGTTGGCGCTTCTTGTGTGGGTGATCTACAACGTGGTCGGTGTGCGTAGTCAGGGTTTCTTCGGTTATCTCAAGAATTCGTTATTCCCGCCGGGCGTGCCAAAATTCCTGTATCTCATCGTCACTCCTATTGAGTTGGTGTCAACATTTGTGGTACGGCCTTTCTCTTTAGCGGTGCGGCTTTGGGCCAACATGGTGGCGGGGCATTTGTTGCTGGTGACTTTTGCGGTCTTGTCGGCAACAATGTGGGCTGCTGGTGGTTTAGGCTTTGGCGGGGCGTTGTTTTTGTCGTTCCCGATGCTTATCTTGATGACCGGTTTTGAAATTCTGGTCTCGGTGCTGCAAGCCTTCATCTTCACTATACTTACTGCTGTATATATTGCTGGTTCTATGCATGCTGAGCATTAGGCAATATAAACGTCTTACTTCCAACCTTTTCAATCAACATCAACTGATTTTATTTGATCTTCAATATAAACAATAGGAGAAAGCAAGTGTTCAACTTATTAGCACAAACTGCATCGGGCGAGTTCCTTGAGGGCCTCAGAGCGATTGGCGCTGGGCTCGCTTATGGCCTCGCCGCGATTGGGCCGGGCATCGGCATCGGTTTAGTGGTTGGTAACGCGATCTCAGCGATGGCCCGCCAACCCGAATCTGCTGGCATGGTTCGTACCACGATGTTCTTAGGTATCGCCTTTACCGAAGCTCTGGCACTGATCGGTTTCGTTGTCTTCATATTGTTGCAACCCTGATCTCGCTGCCGAATTAGATGCAAGCAATCCAAAGCTCAAATCAGGAGGTTCAATTATGACAGCAACCATGAAGCGTTTGGCCCGAACATTTTCGCTGGTCGGGGTGGTGGTGTTATTCGCCGCAACTCCGGTTGGCGCGGTTGGTGAAACGATTGGCACCTGCATGTTCGAGAAAATCGAAAATGCAGACCTGGCTGCTTTGAAGGGCCCGGCCAACAAAGATGCTCTACTCAGCTTTGAGGCCGATTTGGAGAAGTGCTTTGAAGCGCCAAACCCGATCCTTCCTGAGTGGGATGAGGTCATTTGGGGTGGTGCAGCGTTCGCGATTCTGTTTGCGTTCATGTGGTGGAAAGGTTTCCCCGCGGTGTCGCGAGCGATGCAAGCTCGTTCCGACAGAATCGCCGCCGATCTTGGCGCTGCGGAACAAGCAAAGAACCAAGCGAACGCGGTGCTCGCTGATCATCAAGAGCAACTTGGGGGTGCCAAAGCGCAAGCCGCTCAAATTATTGAGGAGGCTCGCGCCCAGGCCGACTTGGTTGCCGCTGATATAACCGCTCGCGCCAACGAAGAGGTGGCGCAGATGCGTGCCAAAGCCGCTGCAGACCTAGAAGCGGCTCGCATGCAAGCAGTGTCAGACTTGCGAGGCACGGTGGCTGATATCGCGGTGGGAGCGGCGGAAAGAGTCATCAAATCAAACCTGGATGCCGACACCCAACGTGCCTTGGTGGATGCCTATATTGACGAGGTGGCTAGCACCAATGCCTGATCAACGGGTCGGTGCTTACGCTGAGGCATTGTTGGCGGTTGCTTCCGTGCAGGAACAGTCATCGCGCATTACCGATGAACTCTTTCGTATAGGCGAAGCTTTGCGCAACAATGAAGGTTTATTGACGGCATTGGGTAACAACCGTTTGCCGATTGCAAACCGCCAGGGAGTGGTCGAAGATCTGTTGGGCGACAAGGCATCTGAGGTCACCACAGCGCTGGTTTCAATGGTGGTTGCTACTGGTATTGGCGGCCATCTTCCAGATATTCTTGATGCCATGGCGGAACTAGCCGCGCAGCAGCGCAATCGAGTTTTAGCAAAGGTTCGTTCGGCGATTGAACTGACCGAAGATCAGAAAACAAGATTAGCCGACGCGATCAAATCCTCAACCGGCACTGACGTTGAGATTCGAGTGATAGTTGACGAAAGCATACTCGGTGGTCTTGTCACCGAAATCGGTGATGACGTGATAGACGGCAGCGTGCGCTTTAGGCAAGCGCAGCTAAGGGAGACTTTTGCTTGATTATTCCCCACTAATCACGCCACACACCATTCAAGATAACCACGCACAACACAGCAGAAAAGACACTAAATGTCAGATCTCACAATCAATACCTTAAACATCAATACAGATGACATCATTGCGGCAATCCGCGGCAATTTAGACGACTTTACCCCGAGCCTAGAACAGACTACGGTGGGCCGCGTGCTTGAAGTCGGTGACGGCATTGCCCGCGTTTCGGGCCTTCCCGGTGCCGCGGTCAACGAAATGTTGCGCTTTGAGAACGGTTTAGTAGGGCTTGCTCTGAACCTTGACGAAGATTCCATCGGCGCGGTTGTTCTTGGTGATGTGGAGGGCATCGTTGAAGGCCAAGCAGTGGTGGCGACGGGTGATATTCTGTCAGTGCCGGTCGGTGACGGTTTGCTTGGGCGGGTGGTCAATCCGTTGGGTGAGCCGATCGACGGCAAAGGTCCGCTCAGCAATGTTGAGCCACGCCGGATGGAGATTCAAGCGCCCGGGATTACTGGGCGCAAACCGGTCCACGAACCGATGCAAACCGGTATCAAGTCGATTGATTCGTTGATTCCGATTGGCCGTGGTCAGCGTGAGTTGATTATTGGCGACCGCAAAACGGGCAAAACCACTGTTGCGCTCGACACCATTTTGAACCAAAAGGGCGAAGGCGTGAAGTGCATTTACGTGGCTATCGGCCAGAAAGCTTCAACGGTCGCTCAATCAGTTGCAACCCTTGCAGAGCTTGGTGCGATGGAATACACCGTGGTTGTGAATGCACCCGCCTCTGACCCAGCCCCGTTCAAGTTCTTGGCGCCTTACGGCGGTTGTGCGATGGGTCAACATTGGATGGAAAACGGCCAGCATGCGTTGATCATTTACGATGACTTGTCTAAGCAGGCTGAGGCTTACCGACAAGTTTCGTTACTTTTGCGGCGCCCTCCGGGTCGCGAAGCTTTCCCCGGGGATGTGTTTTATTTGCATAGTCGGTTGTTGGAGCGTGCAGCCAAGTTGTCTGATGAACGTGGCGCGGGTTCCTTGACGGCGTTGCCGATTATTGAAACGAAAGCAGGTGACGTATCGGCGTTTATTCCCACGAATGTGATCTCGATTACCGATGGCCAGATTTTTTTGCAGGACGACTTGTTCAAGTCTGGTATACGGCCGGCGGTTGATGTGGGAATCTCGGTGTCTCGTGTTGGTTCAGCGGCGCAGATTCAGGCAATGAAGGTTGCCACAGGAACGTTGAAGGGAGACTTGCAACAGTTCCGTGAGTTGGAAGCCTTCGCGGCTTTTGGTTCCGACCTTGATGCTGTCTCTTCGGCCCAACTGGAGCGAGGGTATCGACTAACCGAATTGTTGAAGCAGGGTGTCAATTCGCCTTACTCCGTTGATGAACAAGCAGTTTCGATCTTTGCGGGTACACGAGGCTACTTAGACAAACTTGAGATAGAAGATGTCGCACGGTTTGAGTCTGAATTGCTCGACTGGTTCCGTACGCGCCACAGCGACGTGATGGCAAAGATTCGCACTGATGGGGTTATCGAAGACGCAGCGGTTTTTGAGGCTGCGATCGTCGCATTCGCTGAACAGTTTGTGGGTAGTTCCATGGACGCTTCTGAGCCTGTTGCCCAAGCTCAAGGTGAAGCACAAACCGATATGGTCGATTCGGATGTCACCTTGCCCGAAGAAGAGATAAGCCGAGACGGAAGCTGATTAATGCCAGGAGGCAAGGAACGGGAACTTCGTCGCCGCATCGCAAGCGTGCAGTCAACCAAGAAAATTACTCGCGCTATGGAACTGATCGCCGCTACACGTGTGGTAAAAGCAATGCAGCGTGCCGATGCGGCCCGACCCTATGCACGCCGTATTACGTCGGTTATTGAAAATCTAGCGGCGAGCGGTGCTGAAGTTGATCATCCTTTGCTGCGGGAGGTTGACGGTGTGAAACGTGTTGGGTTTATTGTGATGGCGGGCGATAGAGGACTTGCAGGTGCCTACAACACGAACCCGATCAGGGCCGCGGAACGCCAGTTGATGGCTCACCAAAGCGAAGGTAAAGAATATTGTCTGTTTGCGGTCGGTAAAAAAGCCCAGGCGTACTACAAATTTCGGAACTATCGAGTGGATTATTCGTATATGGGATTTACAGACAATCCCGCATATGAAGATGCGCGCAGGATAGCTGATGATGTGGCGAAAGCATTTTCTGAAGGTGAAGTAGACCAAGTTGAGTTGATTTTCACCGAATTTATTTCGATGGGTACTCAACGGGTTTCGGTTCGCAGGTTTTTGCCCTTGGAGAACACTCGGGTTATGGCTGAGGTTGGTGGCGGGTCGGCTGCGGCTATTGCCTCTTTTGAGTTTGAGCCTTCACCTGAGGCTGTACTTGAGTCTTTGTTGCCTCGTTATGTTGAAGCGCGTCTTTACGGTGCGTTGCTTGACTGTGCAGCTTCTGAACATTCCAACCGTCAGCGAGCCATGAAATCCGCTACCGACAATGCTGAAGAGTTGATTACCAAACTCTCGCGGGAGATGAACGCCGCTCGTCAAGCAGCTATTACTACCGAAATTATGGAGATTGTCGGCGGCGCAGAGGCGTTGGGGGCAGATGTTCCCGCAGACGATTTAACGGCCGCTTTCGCTTCGATGGCACCAGTTGATTCGCATTCGTTATCCAAAACCTAATCCATCCAAGACCTAATCACACCTTGAAAGCACCTAGTTATGACTGTTACACAAACTGATCACAAGTCCGGGCGCATCGTCGGTATCGCTGGCCCGGTTGTAGATGTTGAGTTCCCGCAAGGGGAACTGCCCGAGATCAATACCCAACTTGAGTTCAATGTTGAGGTAGACGGTGAGATCATCAACGTGCCCGCGGAAGTTGCCCAACAGATAGGCGAAAGCCGTGTGCGTGCCATCGCCATGAAGCCGACAGACGGTTTAACCAGAGGAGCCGAGGTGCGCAATACGGGTCACGGTGTGCAAGCCCCGGTGGGTGACGACACGTTGGGTCACATTTGGAACGTGATGGGCGAGTGCCTTGATGATCCCGGTCGTACCACCGAGCAACGTTGGGATATTCATCGCCCCGCGCCGGCCTTTGATACTCTTGAGCCTTCAGCGAAAATGTTTGAGACCGGTGTGAAAGTCATTGACTTGCTCACGCCCTATAAGGAAGGTGGCAAGATCGGTTTGTTCGGTGGCGCCGGGGTTGGCAAGACGGTGTTGATCACCGAGATGATTACCCGCGTAGCGTCTAATCATGGTGGGGTTTCGGTGTTCGCCGGTGTTGGTGAACGTACCCGTGAAGGCACCGACCTTTTTATTGAAATGGGTGAAACTGTCATGGGCGACGGTGAAACCACCGTTCTCGATAAGGCGGCACTAGTTTTCGGACAGATGGATGAACCCCCTGGGGTGCGCTTGCGTGTGGCTTTGGCGGGGGTCACCATGGCGGAGTATTTCCGTGATGTTCAGAACCAGGATGTGTTGTTGTTCATCGACAATATTTTCCGTTTCGTTCAAGCTGGTTCTGAGGTGTCGACACTGCTCGGGCGGATGCCCTCAGCGGTTGGTTATCAACCGACTTTGGCAGATGAGATGGGCGAATTGCAGGAACGCATCACCTCAACTCGGGGAAAGTCTATTACTTCTTTGCAGGCTGTTTATGTGCCTGCTGACGACTACACCGACCCCGCTCCGTTCACCTCATTCACGCATTTTGACGGCACTACGGAACTGAGCCGTGATATCGCCGCGTTGGGCATTTACCCGGCGGTGGATCCGCTCGCTTCAAGTTCCACGATCCTTGATCCTTTAGTGGTTGGTGATCGCCACTATCAAACAGCTAGGCGTGCTCAAGAAGTGCTGCAACGATACAAAGAACTTCAAGACATTATTGCCATCTTGGGGCTTGATGAGTTGTCTGAAGAAGATCGTGTGACTGTTGATAGAGCGCGTAAGGTGCAACGGTTCTTGTCGCAACCAATGTTTGTGGCTAAAGCCTTTACGGGTCAAGATGGCATTTTCACGCCGGTTTCTGAAACGATCGATTCTTTTGAAGCGCTACTTGACGGCGATTTGGATGACCTGCCGGAACAGGCGTTCTATATGGTCGGTGGTGCAGAAGACGCGCAACGCAAAGCCGCTGAACTGCAAGCCCAGACCTAGGATTTAGGCTTCGTTTCGATGTTTGATATTGAAGTTGTCAGCCCTGAAGCCGTGTCTTATAGCGGCGTTGCCGAGATGTTGATTGCTCGCACTGTTGAGGGTGGCGACATCGCCTTTCAAGCTGGTCATGTGCCCTTTATTGGGACGTTGGCGGTGTGGTCGGTTGAGGTTATCAAACCCGATGGTAAACGCGATGTGTTCGCAGTGCATCGTGGCTTTGTGCAGGTTCACGGCAACCAGGTAACCATCCTCTCCGATGTTTCCGAAGCCGCCAAAGATGTTGATGTACCCCGCGCCCAAAAAGCCTTAGAGAACGCTAGTGCGGCGTTAGCCGCGGATTCGGCCGACCCCGAAGCCGCCGCGGCAAAAGCCAGAGCCGAACTTCGCCTGAGGGTTTCCGCCGTTCATTGATAGTTGATGCTTGAAAACTCGGCTAGTTTGTCTAGGCGATGGTGAGCTTCCACTTTGCGTACGGTTCCGGAACGGGAACGCATCACTAGCGATTCGGTGTAACAACCGCGGCTGTCGAAGCGCACGCCTTTTAGCATGGCCCCGTCGGTAATGCCAGTGGCAGCAAAATAACAGTTGTCGCTTTGCACGAGGTCGTCGGCGGTCAACACCCGGGTCAAGTCGTAGCCGGTCTGATCTGCAAGTTTACGTTCACGTTCGTTGCGTGGCCAGAGACGTCCGAGTTGTTCGCCGCCCATGCATTTGATCGCGGCAGCCGTGATCACTCCCTCGGGGGTACCGCCAATACCTATCAATATGTCGGCTCCGGAACGTGGCCAGGCGGTGGATATCGCCCCAGCAACATCGCCGTCAGGAATTAGGCGGATGCGGGCACCGCAAGCTCGCACTTCGTTGATGGTTTCGGCGTGGCGGTCTCTGTCCAAGATCACGACAGTCAGATCACGAACCGATTCACCTTTCGCTTCGGCGACCGCGGCGAGGTTTTCAGCGATGGAATTGTCCATGCTGATGCAACCGACCGCTTCCGGACCCACGGCGATTTTCTCCATATATACGCACGGGCCGGGATCGAACATGGTTCCCCGCGGTGCCACTGCGATTACTGAGATGGCGTTGGGTCGCCCCAAGGAAGCTAGGGTTGTGCCATCAATCGGGTCGACTGCAATATCGGTTAGCGGGGGTGAACCGTCACCGATAGTTTCTCCGTTGTAGAGCATCGGCGCTTGGTCTTTTTCGCCTTCACCGATGACCACCCGGCCATCCATGCGAACTGATTGCAGCACGATCCGCATGGCATCCACAGCGGCACCGTCGGCACCTTCTTTGTCGCCTCGCCCCATCCATCGAGCGGCGGACATGGCGGCCGCTTCAGTGACCCGAACAAGTTCGAGCGCAAGGTTTCGGTCTGGTGTAATTGGTTTGTTCATTGCGCTAAAACTAGCAGTTTCGTCGCTGCTATTAGCAGGTTTGTCGGACTCGTAACGAATCATGGCAAGATAAAGGCGTGGTGTTTCGATTTGGCTTTCGACAGGGCGCTCAGCGACCAGAAGATTCTCCCGATATTGATCCAGAAAACGTTACCGATGATGTGGACGTTACCGATGATGTGGACGTTACCGACGATACGGTGGAAAACGAATTGGAGTTTGACACCCACGACAGGGCTCAAGACGACCAAGGTGAGTGGTTAGAGATTGAGTTGCACGAATGGGCTCTTGAGACTCGTTCGATGTTGGCGCAATTGTTGGTGGCCGAAGGTGTGATGCATGCATGGCAAGGCACCACATTGTTGACACACCAGTCGGTCGAAGCCGAGGTTGATGCGCTCATCGAGGAAGCACAATCAGCGGAAACCCGCCCACTCGACCCAGCACTTGAGCAGACTGCATTCGAGATGACTGGTTGGTCTGGCGAGTTGCAGACGCAGTTGTCGCAGCGGCTGAATTCGGTTGGCGTGCCGCATGAGTTCGATGCCGAAGGAGACTTGGTGTGCCACGAAGCAGACGAGGAACACGTGGATGTGTTGATTGAGGAATTGCTTGCTCGCACGGCAGACTCTGAACTCGACGAACTCGATGGCCTGGAGGCCAACAATTTGTTGAGCGCGTTGTTTGAGGCAACCGATCGTTTACGCCGTGATGTGCGAGACCCTAAGGGTGTGCTTGGCGCGGTCTCCCACGGTCAACGCCTTGCCACTGCTGCTACGCCTTTCGGTTTCTCAGCTTCCGCGTGGAAATCTTTGCGTGAGACGGTCGACCAACTAGTCACCCTGATAGAATCCGATGACGCTTCAGACCGGGAGATTTCTGAACTCGCAAGCGATCTCCGCAATTCTCTCCAACGCTTGGTGTAAAACTGTTATGTTGCTAGCTGAACTTGAGGTGTGCCACTCGCGACCCATTGCACCGACGCGCCGGGTGGCGCTAGGGCGCACCTTTCTACCGTGTGATCCGATGCCCGGTTTCGGTGGTTTGTTGCTTGGCGGGGTGGTGGCGCGTTTCGCTCAAGATATTGACCCGGACGACATCGGCGAACTGCTAAACCTTATTTTCGATTTAGATGCTGGTCGCCGGATACCTCAGCCGCGTTTGCGTCATCGTTTTCAGTCCGACCGCATTGGTTTGGCACGCAGTTCGCATCGGCTATATCGTGTTCACGGCGACGATAGCGGCTTGCGCTTCGGCTTTACCGCTGATAAGGGAGCGCCGGCGCAGCACGTTCTCGGCGCAGTTTATGCTGCTGGTGCTTTACCCGCCGAGCAGAGAAAAGAAGTGTTCGCTACCGTTCGCAGAGCGATGGCTTGGCGCGGCGAAGTGAATGCTAGTTTTTTGGAATATCTCGCTGGCGCTGCCGTTTCCTCGTTCATGAAGTCGGCGTTGCGTGAACCTAGTGATGAGTTGGGTTGGGCGATGCGGGTGCTTGGTTTCCCGGATGACGCACCGCAGCCAAACAAGAGCGCAATCCAGCGCCGTTACCGTGATGCGTTGTTGCTTGTGCATCCGGATCATGGTGGTGAGGTGGGTAGTGCGGCGGCGAGTATTGCCGATA
>Ga0209020_1000211_pt1 | contig 78907 bp, 82 predicted proteins | sample PinacodermBB_FD_187298 | JGI IMG/M metagenome (GOLD analysis project Ga0209020, IMG submission 187298) | Host-associated microbial community of the marine sponge Aplysina aerophoba from Gulf of Piran - sponge pinacoderm, lysed by bead... | ecosystem: Host-associated > Porifera > Sponge >... | reverse complement strand
GCAGAACCTCCCACTCCTCGTCCATCCCAAGCCTCCGAGCCCAAGTACCCGGAAACTCTAGCCAAAATCACCGCCACAAACAAGTTAGCTCTTATGGGACTTGATCCGGGGCCCAGGGCCACAGGCACCGCCCTCGCCCGGCTTCCCTGGGCCCCGGATCAAGTCCGGGGTGACAAAAGGGGAGGGCGGCGACGGTCTCGCCCATCGGGGCGGAGCCCGCGTCAAAAATCTAAACCGGACAGCAGTGGACTTGTTCCGGGGTGACAACGGGGAACGGGGACGGGAGCCGGTGTGGCGTATCGGGGCGGAGCCCGCGTCGACAATCCAGACCGGACAGCAATGGAACGAGTCCGGGCATGACGCGAGACGTGGCCCGCGGGCCCGCTTGGCAACCGGCTCGCGGATGCTCTAACCTCAAGAAAATGGGAGGACCTGCGATGCATTCGGGAATTCGAAATCTGTTGGCGCCGGTCGCGGTAGCCGCCGCCATGGCCGCCGGACCGGCGACCGCCAAGACGTTCAACCTGACCTTCGCCGCGCCGCAGGGCGAGCATATGACCTGGATCGCCCTGACCCGCACCGTGTTCATCGCCGGGGTGGACAAGCGGCTCGAGGGAACCGAGCACAAGATCAACTGGACCACGGCCTATGGCGGCACGCTGTCGAAGGTGGGCGGCACGCTGGAAGTGATCGAGGAAGGCATCGCCGATGCCGGCATGCTCTATTCGCTGTTCGAGCAGGCCAAGCTGCCGCTGCAGAACGTCGCCTACATGGCGCCCTTCGGCTCCGACGACCTCGGCCTCGCGCTGCGGGTCTTCCAGGAGCTGCACGACGAACTGCCGGAGATGTCGGGCTCGTGGGAAAAGCACGGCCAGGTCTTCATCGCCCCGATCGGGTTCGACACGTTCTATCCGCTGACCAAGTTTCCGATCAAATCGCTCAAGGACCTCAAGGGCCGCAAGCTGGCGGGCGCCGGGGCGGTGTCGCTGTGGGAGGCGCCGATCGGCATCGTGCCCGTGCAGGGCAACTTCGCGGTCCATTTCAACAATCTCAAGACCGGGGTCTATGACGGGCTGATCGCGTTCACCACCGGCTATTACCCGAACAAGCTGCACGAGATCGCGCGCTACGCCACCAAGGTGAATTTCGGCGCCATGCCGGGCGGCGGCGTGACCATCAACAAGTCGGTCTGGGGCAAGCTGCCGGATGCGGTCAAGCAGGCGGTGCGCGAAGCCGGGGTCGATTACCGCAACGCCCAGAACGAGAAGATGACCAGGCTCGTCGACACCTTCGAGGCCAAGATGAAGGCCGAGGGCGTGGTGTTCTCGCAGATGCCGCTCGACCAGAAGCTCGCCTGGGCCAGGGCGATGCCCAACATCGCCAAGGAATGGGCGGCCCGCGTCGAAGCCAAGGGCTTCGCCGGCAACAAGGTGCTCAAGGCCTATATGGACAAGCTCCGCGCCAACAAGGTCCCGCTGGTGCGCGAGTGGGACAAGGAATAGGGCGTTACCGCAGCCCGGGGCCGCGCGTAGAGCCGGCGGCCCCGGCGTGACCGATCGGGCGAACCCGTCGAACGGGCCCGGCTGGCGCCGCTTCCTGACCTTCGAAGCGGCGGTCTCGGCGCTCAACTCGCTCGGCAGCCTGTGGATCGCCGTCCTCATGGTGGTCATCATCGTCGACATCGTGGGGCGGACCGTGCTCAGCATGCCGCTGCGCGGCGTGCCCGAGCTGGTCAAGCTCTCGATCGTCGGCATCGTGTTCATCCAGCTCGGCCACACGCTGCGCTCGGGCCGCATGACGCGCTCGGACGGGCTCCTGCGCATCTCCCGCGCCCGGCTGCCGCGTCTGTCGCATGCGATGACGCTGCTCTTCAACCTGGTGGGAGCCGGGCTGTTCGTCCTCATCTTCGATGCGAGCTACCCGTTCTTCGTGGAAGCCTGGACCACCGGCGAGTATGCCGGCATCCAGGGCTATGTCAGCTACCCGGTGTGGCCGGTGCGGCTGATCATCCTGATCGGCTGCGCGGTGGCGGCGATCCAGTACTGCCTGTTCGCCTGGCGCGATGCCGCGGTGGTCTCGGGCCTTGTCGAGCCGGCCGACCCGGATGACCGCAGGCGGCTCGCGGAAATGCTGAAATGAGCGGTGTCGAGATCGGGCTGATCTCGATCGCGGCGATCCTCGTGCTGATCTATCTCGGCATGCATGTGGCGGTCACGCTCTGCGTGGTGTCGTTGATCGGCGTCTGGGCGGTCAAGGGCAATGTCACGCTGGCGACCAAGCTCCTGGCGATCGCCGCCTACGACACCGTCGCCGGCTACGTGTTCGGCGTGGTCCCGCTCTTCGTCCTGATGGGGCTGCTGGTCAGCGTCTCCGACCTCGGCAAGGACGCCTATGTCGTCGCCAACATCCTGATGCGCCGGATTCGCGGCGGGCTCGGGATCGCCACCGTGGCCGCCAACGCCGTGTTCGCCGCGGTGACCGGGATCTCGGTCGCCTCGGCGGCCGTGTTCACCAAGCTCGCGGTGCCGGAGATGATCTCGCTCGGCTACCGGCCCCGCTTCGCCGTCGGCGTGGTCGCGGGCTCGTCGGTGCTCGGCATGCTGATCCCGCCCAGCCTGCTGCTGATCGTCTACGCCTTGCTCGCCGAGCAATCGATCGGCGACCTGTTCATCGCCGGCATCGTGCCGGGAATCCTGCTGTCGTTCGCCTTCGCGATCGCCATTCTCGGCATGGCGACGTTCCTGCCGAGGACGGTCATGCGCGAGGAGGCGGGCGGTGCCGCGTCCGGCGAGCCCGTGGAGTCCCTGGCGGCGGCGATCCTCCGCCTGTGGCCGCTGCCGGTGCTGGTCTTCGCGGTGATCGGCGGCATCTATCTCGGCTGGTTCACCCCCACCGAGTCGGGCGCGGTCGGCGCCCTGGGCGCGCTCGTGCTGGCGTTTGCGCGGCGCAAGCTCACCTGGGCGAATGTGTGGCAGGTCCTCGTCGAGACCGGCCACGTCACCGTCTCGATCCTGATGCTGATCATCGCCGCCAACATCTACACCAGGCTGCTCGCGCTCTCGGGGGTTCCGGTATTCATCAACGACTTCGTCAACGGGCTGGAGCTCGGCTTCTTCACGCTGCTGATCTTCTACGCCGTGATCATCGTCATCATGGGGACCATCCTGGACGGGATTTCGATCATGCTGATCATGATCCCGATCTTCCTGCCGCTGCTGGCGGGCTACAGCGTCGACCTGGTCTGGTTCGGGATCGTCACCGTGATCGCGGTCGAGATCGGCCTGCTCACCCCGCCGCTCGGCCTGTCGGCCTACGTGATCAAGAGCACGCTGGATACCGACGAGATATCGCTCGCCGACATCTTCATCGGCGCGGCGCCGTTCGCGGTGGTGATGTTCGTCGTGCTGCTCCTGATCATCTTCTTCCCCTGGCTGGTGACCGGCTACGGCTGACGAGGCTCTACCATCGCAAACGGACAGGAGGCCCGACCCATGAGCTATCGCGTCACACCGCTCCTGCTGGGCGATGCCGTGGTCCCGGACGTGCTCGACGTGTTCTGGAGCCTGACCAAGTCGCGCGGCGCCTCGTCGGTGCCGATCCTCGCCTTCCTCATCGAGGGGACGCCGGACGGCCCGCTGCTGATCGACACCGGCATGCGCAGCGCCGAGCGGGCGCAGGAGGTGCACGGGCTCGGCCCGCACAACGTGGCCGACGACCAGACCGTCCCGGCGCAGCTCGCCAAACACGGCTACGCGCCCGAGGACATCAAATACGTCCACCTGACGCATCTCCACTACGACCACGCGGGGGGCTGCAAGCTGCTGCCCAACGCACGCTTCGTGCTGCAGCGGACCGAGCTGATGGCGGCGGCCGCCCCGATGGGCCCGGAGCAGCTCGACATCGGCGGCAAGGGCCTGTTCTTCGACCGCGCGGACGTCGCCGATCTGGTCGACCCGCTATGGAGCCGGGTGGATCTGATGGAGGGCGATTACGAGCCCTATCCCGGGATCCGCTGCGTGCTCTATGCCAACTCGCACACGCCGGGCCATCAGTGCATCTATGTCGAGACCGCGGACGGCACCGTCGCGATCATCGGCGACATCGCCCGCAAGCTCGACCTCAACATCGAGCAGGAGATCATGCCGGGCATTTACTACGACCTCGATTCGATGCGCCGGGCGCTGATCGACATCAAGTCGAAGGCCGACGTGATCCTGCCTACCCATGACTGGAACGTGCTGCCCGGCGGCAAGCCGGAAGGAATCGACTAGCGCTTGTCGGGGAACCAGCCGGGGCCGGCGAGCTCGGTCGGCAGGTCGCCCGTGTAGCTCTCGGCGTTCTCGACCTGCTCGACCCAGTCGAGCCCCATCGCCTTGAAGATCCGGTTGGTCATGACGATCAGCCGGGCCCCGTTGTCGGGATCGGCATTCACGTGCTGCTTGATGCAGTAGGCGGGGATGAAGACGAAATCGCCCTTGGTCCACTCGAATCTTTTTGGCTCCTCCGCCCAGCTCCAGGCGAACTCGACATCGACCTCGAACCGGACGTCCCAGTGGAGGTCGTATCCCGAGCCCTCGGCGACATAGACGATCTGCTCGGCGAGCTTGCGCGACCTGCCCGACTTTCCGCCCGGTTCGAGGAACTGCATGTAGATGTCGAGGCAGCACTCGGTGGTGTTGAGCTTCTCGTGCACCATGTGCTTGAGCAAGCCGTCGGGGGAGTTCTCGAACGGCATGTCCCCGGCCTTGACCACGGTCAGCCGCTGGCGGTAGTCGCTGCGGAACTCGGCCGATTCGTGCAGCCACTCGGCATAGATGTCGGCCGTCCGGCCGCCCTCCCTCGCGATGTCCTTCTCGTCCGCCATGCCGGTCGCTCCTCAGATATCGGCGGGAGGCGTCCAGTCCTCCCAGCCGGGCACGGGTTCCTTGGGCGGGTACTTGGCGATCTTCTGGAACAGCATGTGCATGAACAGGAAGAGCGGCTTGGCCTTCATCACCAGCAGCACGAGGTCCTCGTCTTCCGAGGCGTTGAAGTGCTGGTGAACGCAGCCGTTCTCCACCACCATGATGTCGCCCGCCTCGTAGTCGAAGCGCCTGCCGTCGTGGATGTCGTAGCCCTTGCCGCGCAGGCAGTAGAAGATCGCCGAGTTCATGTGGCCGTGGCGCTGGCCGGTGCCCTGCGGCGCGATCACCGAGATATGGGTCTCGATGGATTGCGCGATGTCGGTCTTCATCGGGTTGACGATCGACTTGTCGAAGAGCTGCGGCCCGCCGCGCCATTCCTGGTCGGCCGCGCTGTACACCCGGGGCTGGTTGTAGAGCTCCTCCTGGAGCTCGCCATAGGTGCCTTCCAGCGCGCGGACGAAGGTGCGCTTGCGCTGCCAGCGCTCCCAGACGACTTCCCTGGGCTGGTTGTGGCCGATGCCGGCCTCCTTGGTGCCGGCCTCGATGCCGCCCGCCTCCGTCGACCGATCCGCCATGCGTCCGGACCCCCTGAATCGCTGCATCGGTGGTGCCGGTGGATTATATTTGGCGCGGATGGGGTGTCCAGCCGACCGCCGGAGACGGGGATGGGGATGAGGATCGCGCCGCTCTCGGACGTGCTCGGGGCGGAAATCGCCGGGATCGACATCGCCCGCGAGCTCGACGCGGCGGCGTTCGAGGCGGTGCGCGGCGCCTTTCTCCGCTACCGCGTGCTGGTGTTCCGCGACCAATATCTGGGCCCCGGCGACCAGGTCGCCTTTTCCGCCCGCTTCGGCCCGCTCGAGGAGCATGACAACCGGCGCTACAACCTGCCGGACCAGCCCCATGTCATGGTGCTGTCGAACGACCTCAGGGACGGCGAGCCGGTGGGCGTGCCCGATGCCGGGGATTCCTGGCACACCGACCTGTCGTTCAAGGAGACGCCCAGCCTCTGCACCCTTTTGCAGGCGGTGACGCTGCCGCGCGAGGGGGGCGATACCGCCTTCGCCTGCATGACCCGGGCCTATGCGGCGCTGCCGGCGGACATCAAGGCGCGGATCGCGGGACGGCGCGCGATCCACAACCCGAGCAAGCTCGCCAACCCGCGCGTCGAGATCTCGCCGCTCAGGAAGGACGCGGCGGCGTTCTACAGCGGGCAGAGCGCGCGCTTCGCCGAGGTCGCCCACCCGATCGTCAGGACCCATCCGGAGACCGGCGAGAAATCGCTCTACGTCCAGCCGCGCTTCGCCATCGGCATCGAGGACATGGACGACGCCGAGGCCCAGCCGCTTCTCGACACCCTGTTCGCCCACCAGACCCGCGCGGAGTTCGTCTACCGGCACAGATGGCGCGACGGCGACCTGCTGATGTGGGACAACCGCTGCCTGATCCACTACGCGACCGGCGGCTATGTCTACCCCGACATCCGGACCATGCACCGCACCACGGTGCTGGGCGACAGGCCCTATTAGTCGGCGAACTCGTCGCGCAGCATGTGCAGGCGCTTGAGCATCTCGCGGTCGGAGACCTCGAACAGCCAGGCGCCGTCGGCTTCCGCGGCATGGCCGATCCAGTAGCCGTGCGGCAGGGAGACGATGTCGTGCCGGCGCCACTCGATCGTGGTTTCGCCGATCTCCGAGCGCCCCTCGCCGGCGACGACGATGAAGGCGGAGTTGCTGTTGGAGCGATAGGGGCGCGTGCGCCGGCCCTCGGCCAGCGAAAGCAGCGAGCACTCCATGGTCGCCATGGTGGGGCCGCCGGTGAGCGGGTTGGTATAGAGCATGCGGCGGCTGCCGTCGGCCGCCGGCGGCAGCGCGGCGAGCGCGTCGCGCGCGGTCTCCCACGGGTAGCGGAACAGCGGCGAATAGGCCATGTCCGCCGCCCCCGAGACCGGCACGAAGCCCGGCGCCGCGAAGGCCTCGTCCGGCGGCAGTTCGGGCAGGTCGTAAGCCGGGCCGGGCTCGAATTCGCCGGTGTCGAGATAGTGATGGAACGGCACGTCCAGCACGTCGAGCCAGATCATCCGCCCGTCGCCCTCATGCACATGCTCGTGCCAGGTCCAGCCCGGGGTCAGGATCATGTCGCCGGGCTCCATCGGGCAGGGCTTGCCGTCGACGATCGTGGTCGCCCCCGTCCCCTCCATGACGAAGCGCAGCGCGTTCATCGAATGGCGGTGCGGGCGCGCGGTCTCACCCGGCATCAGGACCTGCAGGTTGAAGCCGAGCGTGAGGCCGGACCCCCGGCTGCGCCCGGTCGCGAGCAGCGCCGGGTTGTTGAGCACCAGCACGCGGCGCTCGGCGTCGGTCATCGAGGTCGCCTCGATCGCCGTCTCGAGCAGCGGCGCGAGCGTCTCCCAGCGCCAGATATGCGGCGGCTCGGGCGGCCGGTTGGTCGCGTCCTCGATCTCCCAGAGCGGGACGACGTTCGCTTCCTCCATCGCCGCATGGAAATCGGCAAGCGCCACGCGTCGGTTCATCGCCGCCTCCTGTTCCGGCCGGTCGTCAGGGATTGTGACGCGAAGCGGGGCCGGGGCCAACCGAAACCCGGCCGCTTGATCCGGCGGGCCCGCGCGCGTATTTGCCCGCTGGGACGAATCCGTATCGCATGGAACCGTTGCGGCGTATCGAAGGACGAGCGCCGCCATTTCGAGAGAGAGAATGACCGACCATCACAGCGCGCTGATCTATTCCATGGTCCTCGCCTCGGCCGCCGACCGCGAGATGACCGACACCGAACTCCGCCGGATCGGCCAGATCGTCGATCGCCTGCCGGTGTTCGACGATTTCGACACCGACGCGCTCGCCGCGCGGGCGGTCGAGTGCGCGGAACTCCTCAACGCGGAGGAGGGGCTGGAAGCCGTTCTGGAAACCATCCGGGACAACCTGCCGCAGAAGCTGCACGAGACCGCCTATGCGGTCGCCTGCGAGATCGTCGTCGCCGACGGCAGGGTGGCCCAGGAAGAGCTCCGCCTGCTCGAAATGCTCGCCCAGAGCCTGCCCATCGACCGGCTGGCGGCAGCGGCGATCGAGCGCGGCGCGCGGGCGCGTCATATGAGGCTCTGAGCGCCCGGGACCGCGCGATGCCCGCCCCGGAGGCCGACCGCGCGGTCGTTCTGTGGCTCTTTCTCTGCTGCGCGATGATCTTCGCGATGGTGGTGCTGGGCGGGCTCACCCGGCTGACCGGCTCGGGGCTCTCGATGGCGACGTGGCGGCCGGCGACCGGCTGGCTGCCGCCGCTCGACGCTGCCGGGTGGGAAGCCGTCTTCGCCCTCTACCGCGAGACGCCGGAGTTCAGGCGGGTCAATTTCTGGATGACGGTCGACGACTTCCGCTCGATCTTCTGGCTGGAATATTTGCACCGGCTATGGGGCCGGCTGATCGGGCTGGTCTTCGCCGTCCCGGCGGTCTGGTTCGCGCTGCGCCGGAGGATCGGCCGCCGGCTCGGCCTCGCGCTCGGCGTCGCCTTCCTGCTCGGCGCCGCGCAGGGCGCGCTCGGCTGGTACATGGTGCAGAGCGGGCTGGTCGACCGGCCGGAGGTCAGCCATGTCCGGCTCGCGGCGCATCTCGTGCTCGCGCTCGCGGTCTACGCCCTTCTCCTCTGGCTGGCGCTCGGCCTCGCCCGGCGGCGCGCGGCGCGCGGGGCGCACGGCGCCCATCTCGGCCTGATCGTCGCCGGCATCGCGCTGACCGCAATCTGGGGTGGCTTCACAGCCGGGCTCGATGCCGGGCATATCCACCCGACCTTCCCGCTGATGGGCGGAGGGCTGGTCCCGCCCGAGGCGTTTTCGCTCGTCCCCTGGACCGCCGATCTGACCGGCAACCCGGCGACCGTCCAGTTCGTCCATCGCTGGCTCGGGATTCTCGTCCTGGCGGCGATCCTGGCGCTCCGATGGCGCGTCCGCCACGCGCCGCCGGGCGAGCGCCGGGCGCACGACCTGCTGGCGGGGATGGGCGTCCTCCAGGCCGGGCTCGGTGTCGCCACCCTGCTGCTCGGCGTGCCGCTGGCGATCGCGGCGTTCCACCAGGCGGGCGCGGTGGTCCTGCTCAGCCTCGCGATCTACGCCCTGCACGCGAGCCGGAGCGCGCGGGTTTGACATCGAAAAGCCGGCTGGACCACCATCGGGGGGATCCGGCCAACCGGTGGACGGCAATGACCGACGGACCGCCCTTCGAGGAAACTCTGGCGCGATTGCGCGCGGCGCTCGCCGATGTCGCCAACGGCGATGTCGCGGCCATCAAGGCGCTCTATGCGCAGACCGACGAGGCCACCAGCTTCTACGGCTGGGGCGGCTACGAGAAGGGCTGGGAGGCGGTCTCGCGGCGCTGGGACTGGGCGGGAAAGCAGTTCAAGGGCGGCACCGTGCGTCATGAGAACCTGACCGCGGTGGTCACCGCCGAGCTCGCCTACACCACCGACATCGAGACCTTCGAGACCGCGATGGACGGGATCGACGCACCGGCGCGCTGGTCGAACCGGGTCACCCATGTCTTCCGCCTGATCGAGGGCGAGTGGCGCCTGATCCATCGCCACGCCAACCGGCTGGAGGACCGCTTCCAGCCCGCCCGCCGTCTCGACACCACCGAGGGATGAGACCATGAGCGACGATCCCGAGACCCGCGCCGAGCAAACCCTGCGCCGGGCGCAAGAGCTGGTTCCGGTTCTGGCCGAACGCGCCCAGGCGACGGAAGCGCTGCGCAGCCTGCCCGCGGAGACCATAGCCGACATCCGGGCGGCCGGGCTGCATGTGATGGGGAAGCCGCTTCGCCTCGGCGGCGCGGAGCTGCCGTTCGATGCGATCGTTCAGGTCGTGGCCGCGCTCGCCCGCGGCTGCGCCTCGACCGCCTGGGTCTGCGGCGTCTACTCGGACCACGCGATGATCGTCGGCATGATGGACCCGCGCGTCGCCGACGAGGTCTGGGCCGACGACCCGGATGCGTCGATCTCGGCCGGGTTCTTTCCCGCCGGCACCAACGAGGTGGCCGAGGGCGGCTGGCGGCTCACCGGCCGCTGGGGGTTCGCGAGCGGCTGCGACCACGCGCGCTGGGTGTTTCTCGGTAGCGTGATCGCCGCCGGGGACGCGCCGCCGGAACCCTATCTCTGCCTGGTGCCGATCGACGAGGTCGAGATCGACGACGACTGGCAGGTGATGGGGCTCGCCGGCACCGGGTCGAAGACTTTGGTGGCCGATCGCGTGTTCGTGCCGCACTACCGCATGATCCCGCTCAGGCTGTCGAGCGGCGGCTGGGAGGCGCGCGGCAAGCCGGACGTGCCGCCGCTCTACCGCCTGCCCCACGTCACCACCATCCCGTTCCACTTCGCCGCCACCGCGCTCGGGACCGCGGAGGGGCTGCTGGACGACGTGATCGCCGAGATCGGCGAACGGCATTCCTTCGGCGCCCCGGTCGCGGAGTACGCCACGATGCAGCTCCGCATCGCCGCCGCCTCGGCCGAGATCGACTGCGCCCGCATGCTGATCGAGCGCGACACGCGCGAAGCGATGCAGGCGATGCGCGAGGGACGCTCGCTGACGCTGGCCGAGCGCGCCCGCAACCGGCGCGACATGGCCATCGCGGCCCAGCTCTGCCAGCGCGCCACCGAGGGGCTGTTCGAGGCGGGCGGGGCCAGAAGCGTCTATTCGTCCAGCGTCCCGCAGCGCAAGTTCCGCGACGTCCGGGTGGCGGCGAACCACATCATCCTCAAATGGGACGTGGCGGGAACCACCTACGGCCGCGTCGCCCTCGGCCTCGACCCCGCCTCGCCGTTTATTTGAGGGCGCCCTTTCCGACGTTCGTGTGCTTTCGCATCCTGTCCCGACCGCGTCATGGCCGGACTTGTTCCACTGCTGTCCGGTTTAGCCATCGACTCGGGCTCCGCTCCGATGGGCGAGACCGTCGACGCCCCCCCTTTGTCACCCCGGACTTGATCCGGGGCCCAGGGCCACAGGCACCGCCGTCGCCCGGCTTCCCTGGGCCCCGGATCAAGTCCGGGGTGACAATTTTGTGGTTTCCTCGACGGCACGGGCTTCCGCCCGGCGCCGCGGCGTGAACCGGTGACAACCCTGCCTCACTCCCGGAACGCAGGCAGCACCTCCTCGATGCAGCGCCGGAGCTGCTCGCGCGGGCGGGCGGAGACGAAGCGCATGATGGGCATCGTGCAGCCGGCCTCGATATAGGCGGCGAGCTTGTCGATCACCGCCTGCGGCGAGCCGTAGGCGAGCCAGGTCTCGGCGTGCTCGCGCGAGATGTAGCCGGCGCCGTAATAGGCGCCGAGGAAGGTCGTCGCCTCCTCGAAGGCGCGGTCGCGGTCCTCGTCGATATTGACCATCATGTGGAGCGAGCCGTCGAAGCCGGAGACATCGCGGCCGAGCGCCTCGGCATGCGTGCGGATCCTGTCGAAGCGCTCCCTGAAGGTCTCCACCGGCGTGCCGTCGGTCTGCCAGCCGTCGGCATGGGCGGCGACGCGCCTCAAGATCCGGTCCATCGCCTCTTCCGGCACGTCGTCCGCCTTGGGGTTGACCGCGATGTGGATCGGCACCGGGCGCTGCACCGGCTTGGGCTGCAGATCGACATCGGCGAAGCTGCGGAACGCGCCCTCGTGGCTTGCCTTCCCCTCGCCCCACAGCTTGCGGAGGATCGCGATGCCCTCGACGACGCGGGCCGGGCGTTCGGCCGACTTCACCCCCATGACCTCGAGCTCGTGGGCGAATTGCGGGCCGTCGAAACGCGACCCGCCATTGCAGACGGCGAGGATGGTGCGGCCCTTCGACAGCACGTCGAGGCTCGCCCATTGCAGCGCGAACAGCAGCGGGTCGCGGAGCGGGAAGCTCGCCAGGCAGACGGTGCCGAGCTTCACCCGCCTGGTCCGCACGGCCATCGCCGACATCGTCACCAGCGCCTCGACCCGCGGCTTGGACAAGAGGTTGTCGCCCACCCAGACGCCGTGGAACAGGCCCGAGTCCTCGGCGGTCTCCGCCATGTCGAGCAGGTCGTCGAGGCTCCCCCAGTCGAACAGGATTGCCCGGGTCGACAGCGACAGGCCGAATTTGGCGCGCATCGGAACGGCTTCGTTCATCTCAGCCACCCAGCCAGGAGAGGGCGGTCCGCGCGACCACAAGCGCGACCCGCTCCAGGCAGGAGAGGGCGACGAGATCGGTGTCCAGCACGTCGGCGCCGCCGGCGACGCCGTACATCACCGCCGGGATTCCGGCCGCGCAGGGACCGCCGGCATCGAACGTGCCCTGCCCGTAATAGGTCCCGGGCGGCGCGCCGTGCACCGATTCATGGGCGTCTGCGAGCAGGCGGACCACCGGATCGTCGGGATCGACCAAAGCCGGCCACATGTGGTGGCCCTGCTCGACGGTCACCTTCCAGGGGGAGAGGTCGCCGATCGCCTGCCTCACCTCTTCGGTCGCCGCCGCCGGATCGTCGCCCGGCAGCAGACGCCGGTCGATGCGCATCCGCGCCGTGTCGGGCAGCGTGTGCGGGGCGAGCGGCGAATACGCGATCTGGTAGGGCAGCACGTGACGGCCGCCGAGAAGCGGATGGTTGCCCGCGAAACTCATCCGCCTGAGGCGGCTCATCGCCTCCCACGCCCCGTCGATCGCGCTCAGCCCGGTATCGGGGACGCTCGAATGGACCGCCTTGCCGCGCACCGTGACGTTGACGTCGACCCGGCCGCGATTGCCCATCGAGATCCTCTCGCCGGTCGCGGTCATCAACAGCGCGAAATCCGGCTTCCTGTCGAGCGCGGCGAGGATCGCCTCGGTGCATTTGTGGCTCGACCGCCCCTCGTTGTTGATCGCGACATAGAGCGTGCCGGGGAGTTCCGTCCCGGTGTCGTTGAGCAGCTTCAGAAGGGCGAGCGCGATCGCCTGGTGGGACTTGTTCTGCCCCACCCCCATGCCGAAGGCGCAGGGCTCGTCGCGCCCCCAGGCCGCGCCCGAGGCGATCTTCCCGGACCACGGATCGTCCATCAGATTGTGGTGCTGCACCGGGGTATAGACCTGGATCAGCAGCGTCCTGGCGCTGCTTCCTGCGCCGTGGCGCGCGACGATCTGGTTCCCCGCGACGTCGATCAGATCGTAGGCGCCAGCCCGGGCGAGCCCGGGCCTGAGCACGTGCTGGACATAGTGGACGAGCTTGGGGTCGTCGGGCTCGATGAAGACCTCGGTCCCCAGCGGCACGTCGACCGGAACCCGCGCCAGCTCGACCAGCGTGTCGATCAGGAAACGCCGGTCCAGCCGATCCAGAAGCGACTCGATGTCCATGCCCGATCTCCGCGTTCAGCGTCCCGATTCAGCCGACATTGACCCCGTCCGAGGTCACCGCCCCGCCGAGCGCCCAGGAGCCCCAGGTCTGGAGGTGGGTCTTGCGCGCCTGCATCTGCAGCCCGACGGCGTGGATGTCGCGGAAGCGTCGTTCGAACGGGCTGGACGCCATGACCGCGCTGGTGCCGGCGGTGTCGTAGAGCGGATCGACGGCGGCCTTCGCCTCGCCGATCGCGTGCGTCCCGGCGAGCCGGATGGTCATCAGCGTATCGACCGACATGCGGCCCGCCGCGGCGAGGTCGGCGGCGCCCGCCTCCGCCGCCTCGACGAGAAAGGCGCGCGCGCCGCGGATCCTGGCATCGGCGCGGGCGACCTCTTCATGCACCGCCGGGTTCTCCTGGAGCGTGAAGCGGGCGCCGCGCGGGCGCTTGTCCTGCGCGAGCGCGACGAACGCATCGAACAGGCCGCGCGCGATGCCGAGCGCCACGGCGGCGAAGCCGATCGCGTAGACGCTCATCAGCGGCATGCCGTGGAGCGAGGAGATCGCCGGCCGGTCGTCGATCATCGTCGCGCGCACGACGGTCCGTTCCTCGGGCACGAACAGGTCGTCGCAGGCGAACCCGTCGCTGCCGGTGCCGCGGAGCCCGACGGCATCCCAGCCGTCGGACAGCGCGACCGCGCCGGCCGGGATCAGGGCGGTGCGAATCTCCGGTTCGCCCCTCGCATCGAGCCTGGGCGTGCCGTCGTTCTCGAGCGCGGTGCAATGGGCGGCGAGCCATGTCGCATGGTGGCTGCCGCTCGCGAAGCCGGTGCGCGCGGTGACCGCGTAGCCGCCGTCCGTGGCGCGCGCCGCGGCCTTGCCGGGCCCCCAGGCGAGCACCCCCGACGGGTCCCGCCCCCAGATCTCCTGCGCGAGCGCCGGTTCGAGGAAGCCGGCGAGCGAGGCGCAGCCATTGCCCTGGGCGACGCACCAGGCGGCGCTGCCGTCGTGGCGCGCGACCGCCTCGACCACCGCCAGGAAGACGGGCAGCTTCATCTCCGCGCCGCCATAGGCGGCGGGCAGGAGGAGGCGGAACAGCCCCTGGCCGTGCAGCGCCGCCATCGCCTCGGCGGACAGCCGCCGCGCGCGGTCGGCTTCCGGCGCGAGCCGCTCGACCACCGGGCCGGCCTCCGCCACCCGGGCGAGCCAGGCGTCGGTGTCGAGCGCGGCGAGGTCGTGGCTGGGCGCGTCCATCGGGCGGCTCTCGAGATTTCGTCCCGGCCCGATTATGCGGGCGCCGCTTCGGGCTGTCACTCGGCCGCGCTTGACCGGTTTCGGCAATTGCTGTGGTATCCAAGCCCGGATCGCCGAAGACGACCCGGCACGACAAGGGACATGCGAAGGGGGAAGCCATGCGCAAGACCGGACTCATCGCCGCCGCGCTCGCGATCGCGGTACTGGCAGGGGGCACGGCCGGGGCGGCCGAGAAGCTGCGCCTGACCATCATCTCGGGGAACAATCACAACTACGCGCCGGTCGGCGCGGCGATCAAGGACTTCGTCCCCAAGGTCGACGAGATCCTGGCCAGGACCGGCAAGTACAAGATCTCCTGGGTGCAGGGCTTCGGCGGGCAGATCGTCAAGGTGCGCGGCGAGCTCGACGGCGTGCAGACCGGGCTCGGCGATCTCGGCGTCGTGCCGGGACCGTTCCACCAGTCGGAGCTGTCGCTCTACCAGATCGCCTATGTCACGCCGTTCACCACGCTCGACGTCCAGGTCGCGACCGACGCGATGAACGACTTGTACGCGAAATACCCGGCGATGGGGAAACAGGTGGAGCGCTTCAACCAGTCGCTGCTGGGCATCACCGGGACGGCGGATTTCTACGAGCTCTGGACCAAGAAGAAGATCACCAGGTTCACCGACCTCAAGGGCATGAAGATCGGCGCGGTGGGCGCGAACATCCCCTGGGTGACGGCCGCCGGCGCCACGCCCGTGGTCATCAAGGGTCTGGCGACGATGTACAACTCGCTCAAGACCGGCATCTACGAGGGCGGCGTGCTCTGGCAGCAGGCCATGGCCGGGTTCAAGTTCTGCGAGATCACCAAGTACAAGCTGGATGCCGGGTTCGGGGCGGTCGCCAACGCGCTCTTGACCGCCAACATGGACTCCTGGCCCAAGATCCCGCGCGAGGTGCAGGCGGCGATCGGCGAAGCCACCGCCACCTGGTCGGCGGCCGGCAACCAGAAGATCATCGGCGGCGGCAAGTGGGGCCTCGGCGTCTGCGAGAAGAAATACGGCCAGCAGACCCACGCCCTGTCGGCGGAAGAGAAGAAGACCTGGGCCTTCGCGATCCCCAACATCGCGCAGCAATGGGCCAAGCGGCAGGACAAGACGGGGCTCCCCGGCACCAAGATGCTGGCGAGCTACATGGACTACATGCGGGACAAGAAGCAGCTCGTCACGCGCAACTGGGACCGCGAGTAGCCCGCGATTCCCAACGCTTCTGACTTCGCCCCGGGCCGGGGTCGCCCGCGCGTGGCCCCGGCGGGCGCGAGGCGGTGGTGAGAGCGCTCGATCGCGTCCTCGGGGCGCTGGTGATTTCGGGCAACAGCCTGGGCTCGGCCTGGATCTTCGTCATGATGCTGACGATCTCGGCCGACATCGCGATGCGCTTCCTGTTCAACGCGCCGATCAACGGCACCACCGAGCTGGTCACCATGTCGGTGGTCGCCGTCCTTTACCTCCAGCTCGCCTACACCCTGCGCTCGGGCAGCATGACGCGGTCGGACGCGGTGCTGAACCGGACGATCGCCCGCTATCCGCGCGTCGGCCACTTCATGTCGGTCGTCTTCTACCTCGCCGGCGCGGCCCTGATGGCGGCGATCATGCAGGGCGCCTGGCCGAAATGGATCAAGTCCTACGAGCTCGACTTCTACGTGGGCGTCGTCGGCGTGTTCGCCTTCCCGGACTGGCCGAGGCTGCTGGTGGTGTTCATCGGCTGCACGCTCACCGGGCTCCAGTTCCTCGCGCTCGCCGCCGGCAGCGCGCGGGCGCTGGTGCGCCCGGCGGCAACGCCCTAGGCGGCGCCGGTGGAAGCCTTCGAAATCGCCCTGGTGTCGGTGTTCGCGATGCTGCTGCTGATCTATTTCGGCATGCACATCTCGGTGACGCTGGCGCTGATCTCCTTCGTCGGCGCCTGGGTGATCACGGGCAACGCGACGATCGCCTTCAACCTGTTGCTGATCGCGGCCGAGAAGACGGTGAACAATTTCGTCTTCGCGGTCATCCCGCTTTTTGTGCTGATGGGGTTCCTGGTCGCCGCCGCGGGGATGGGGCGGGACGCCTACGACATCGGCCAGATCATGCTGCGCAAGGTGCGCGGCGGGCTCGGCATGGCGACTGTCGTGGCCAATGCGATCTTCGCCTCGATCACCGGCGCCTCGGTGGCCTCGGCCTCGGTGTTCTCCAGGGTCGCGGTCCCGGAGATGATCCGGCACGGCTATTTCGGCCGCTTCGCGGTGGGGACCGTCGCCGGGTCCTCGGTGCTCGGCATGCTGATCCCGCCGAGCGTGCTGCTGATCATCTACGCGCTGATCGCCGAGGAGTCGGTGGGCGATTTGTTCATCGCCGGGATCGGCCCGGGCCTCCTGCTGACCGTCGCCTTCTGCGGGCTGATCTACATCATGGCGACGCTGTTTCCGCGTCTCGTCCATGTCGACCGGGAGGAAGCCGCCGACGGCGAGGACGAGGAGGAGGAGACGCTCACCGCCGCCGATCTGTGGCGCAAGGCGCTGCCGATCACGGCGCTCGTGCTGCTGGTGCTGGGCGGGCTCTATGGCGGGGTCTTCACCCCGGTCGAGGCGGGCGCCGCGGGCGCGCTGCTGGCGCTGATCTTCGCGCTGGCCCGCCGCGCGCTGACCTGGCGCAGCTTCTGGAACGTGCTGCTCGATTCCGGCAACATCACCGCGACGCTGCTGTTCCTGATCTGCTCGGCCAGCATGTACTCCCGGATGCTCGGCATGTCGGGCCTGCCGTCCGAGATGGCCGCGATCTTCGACAATCTCGGCGCCGGCTTCTACGGCATGCTCGCCTTCTACGTGCTGGTGGTGATCGTGCTCGGCACCATCATCGACTCGGTCTCGATCATGCTGATCATGGTGCCGCTGTTCCTGGCGGCGCTGAAATTCTTCGAGATCGACCTGGTGTGGTTCGGCATCGTGACCGTGATCGCGACCGAGATCGGGCTGTTGACCCCGCCGCTCGGGATCGCGGTCTACGTGGTCCACTCGACGCTGGCGCGCCCCGACATCACGCTCAAGGACATCTTCGTCGGCTCGGCGCCGTTCGCGCTGGCGATGCTGTTCGTGCTGATCCTGGTCATCGCGTACCCGCCGATCGCGACCTGGCTGGTCTCGATCAAGCTCTGAGCGCCGCTATTGCAGGCGGTAGCCGACCTCGTAGTGCAGGTTGATGCCGTCCCAGAACATGTATTTGAGACGCGCGCCCTCGCTCGCATAGTGCAGCGCCATGTCCTGCTTCTCGCTGGTGTCGCAGTGCTTGACCAGGATCTCGAAGGCCCGCCCGCCATGCTCGATGTCGGCCTCGGCATGGACCCACCAGTATTCGAGCTCGTGCTCGGTGAACCGGTAGCTCTCGCGCAGCGCCGGCAGCACCTTGGAGAACAGCCTGGGCTCCTGCGCCTCGCTCGCGATATGGACCCCGGCGACGCCGGCGATCCAGTGCCGGGTCGCCGAAATGTTGAGCTCCCAGTCGAGCCAGCACTCGGTGGTCGGCAGGCCGCGTTCGGCGGCGAGCTGCTCGCGCGTCATCCCGCAGGCCTCGCAGAACCTGAGCAGCAATTCGACATGCGGGTTGGCCGGGTCGGTCTCCTCGCGATAGTTCTCCATCTCCATCTCGACGACGTCTTCGGGCGCGTTGGCGCAGATGTTGAACAGCGCCGTCGGGATCAGGTTGCCGATCCAGTACCAGTGCTCGCGGATCGCGCCCGCGATGGTCTCGCGCCTGGCCTCCCCCGCCGCCCATTTGTCGATCAGCGGGTGGTCCGCCTGGTGGCGCGCATCGACGACGCCCTGCAGCGCCGCGCGGAAGGTTCTGGTCATTTTCCGTCTCCTCAGCCCATCAGCCCGGGCAGGAACAGCACCACGTCCGGCACCGCGATCAGCAATGCCAGCAGGACGAAGGCGCAGCCGATATAGGGCAGGCCGGCATAGACGACCTGCGAGAAGGTGGTCCCCGGCGGCGCCACCCCCATCATCACGAACAGCAGCAGCCCGAAGGGCGGCGTCGTGGTCGATATCTCGAGCGCCAGCACGACGATGATCCCGAACCAGACCGGGTCGAACCCCAAGGAGATCGCCAGTGGAACGAAGATCGGGATGGTCAGCATCATCTGCGAGATCTGGTCGACGAACATGCCGAGGAAGAGCAGCACCGCGAACATGAAAAGCAGCATCGCCAGCCTCGGCATCTCGAACCCGGTCACCCAGTCGACGATCCCCGCGCTCGCCCCGGAGAAGGCCATGATCTGGCTGAAGGTCGAGGACGCCATCAGGATCATGAACACCATGGTGGTCACCACCAGCGTGCCCTCGATCGACTTGCGGATGACCCGCCAGTTGAGCACGCGGAAGGCCGCGGCCAGCACCAGCACGCCGACGACGCCGAAGGCGGCCGCCTCCGACGGGGTGGCGATGCCGATCAGGATCAGCCCGACGACGCAGAAGAAGACAAAGCCGAGCGGCAGGATGTTGATCGCGGTGAGCAGGATCTTGGTGCCGAAACCCGCGGGCTCCACGTCGTAGCGGGGCGCTGCTTCGGGATCGAGCTTGACCTGGACGAAGATCAGCACCGCGTAGAAGGTGGCCAGGATCAGCCCCGGCACGATGCCGCCGATCAGCAGCCGGCCGATATCGATCGTCGTCAGCGCCCCCATCAGGCTGCCCAGCAGCACGACCAGCGCCGATGGCGGGATCAGGATGGCGAGGCTGCCGGAGCCCAGGATCGGCCCCATCGACATGTGCTTCTTGTAGCCCCGCCGGGTCATCTCGGGCACCATCGAGGAGCCCATCATCGCGGTCGTCGAGATGCTGGAGCCCGACAGCGCCGCGAAGATCGTTCCGCCCGCGACCGCCATGTAGGACAGCCGGCCGGGCACCCGCCCGAACACCTTGTCGAGGGTGGAGAAGATGCGCTCGGCGATGCCGCAGTGGAAGAACAGCTCGCCCATCAGGATGAACAGCGGCACCGGGATCAGCAGGAAGTTGGATATCGACCGCGTGCCGTTGTTGATCAGTTGCTCGATGCCGGCGACGCCGCCCATGAACACCATCGCGCCGACCACGTTGGCGATCAGGAAGGCGAAGGCGACCGGGATCGACAGCACCATCAGCCCGACCACGAGCCCGAGCATCAGGATGCCGGCGGTGTACCACTCCATCTCAGAGGCCCCCGGCGCCGGTCTGACCGACGGCCAGCATCGAGTCCGGCCCGAACAGGAAGCGGGCGAACTCGGTCGCCAGCAGGAAGAAGGCGAGCGGCACCGGCGCGGTGACGATCCAGCCCGGCATGGCGAAGGAGCGGATGTCCTCGAAGCCGCGGATATATTCCGCGATCACCACGGTGAGCGAGAACCAGGCGAGCACCAGGCAGATCGCGATCCCCGCCACATAGACCAGCCGCTCCACCCAGAGGCGGGGCGCGCCCCTGAGGCGGCCGACGAAGATGGTGATGAAGACGTGGCTCTTGCGCCTGAGCACCCATGGCGTGGCGTAGAGGGTCGCGTGCAGGAGCCCGTACTCGGCGAGCGTGACGGTCCACAGCGGCGAGGGGATGCCTGCCGTGCGCACCGTCACGTCGTAGACGATGGCGAGAAAGATCGCGGTGAGCACGAGGCCGCCGAGGACGGCAAGCCCCGCGATCACCGCATCGTAAACCCGCGCAAGACCACGCATCGCGCGGCGCGGCGCTTTCCCGCTACTTGCGGAACAGCTTGGCCTTGAAGTCCTCGATCATCGCCGCGGGGATCTTGTTCTTGGCCAGCGCCTGCCACACGCCGATGTCGTAGGCCGCGTCGAGATAGATCTCCGCCGCCTTCCCCTCGAGGTCGATATCGACCATGCCGCGCTTCTTGAGCTTGACCTTCTCGTCGGCGCTCATCTTGGCGAACAGGCTGTGCGCCCAGATCTCGGACTCGACCGCCGCCCGGGTGACGGCCCGCTTGTGCGCGGTCGACAGCTTGTCCCATTTCGCCTTGTTGGAGGCGATGATGATGTCGCCCTGCCAGTAGGCCGGGGTGAGGCGGTATTTGAGGAACTTGTCCCAGCCGAAATTGGTCACGCCCGGGCCGATCCAGGCCGCGCCCTTGACGATGCCGCGCTCCAGGCCGGAATACATCTCGGCCACGTGGATCGGCACCGCCGAGCCGCCGAACCGCTTGAGGAACTCGCGGTAGATCGCCACGCCGCGGATCTTCATCCCGTTGAAGTCGGGCGCGCCGTCGGCGGCGAATTTGGGTTTCTCGGTCAAATAGACGTAGAACGTGTAGCCCGACCCGTAATAGCCCAGAAGCTCGGCGTTGAGGCGCTTGCGAACCGCCTGGTTCATCAGCGCCAGACCGCCGGTCGAGCGGACTTCCATGGCGTGCAGATTGGAGCCGTTGAACGCCTGGATCTCGGGAATCTCGCCGAGGAAGTAGGACATCGGCCCGTAATAGACGTCGATCACGCCGCGCGAGATGCCCTTCATCTGCTCGGGCACCGGGGTGACGTCGGGCCCGCCGATATAGCGGATCTTGATCTCGTTGTTGGAATACTGCGCGGCTCGCTTGGAGAAGTCGTGCAGCGGCGCGTTGAACGGGTGCTTGCGCGGGAAGGCGGTGATCGACTTCCACGACACGCTGTCCGCCGCCGCCGGCAGCGCCGTCAGCGCGAAGGACAGGATCACGCTCCCGAAGATCGCTCTCGCCAGATTCATGCTCGCCTCCTTGTTGGGAACGGAACTCACGACCCTTGCGGGAGGTGGGATTCCAGCAATAATTCCGCTTGTACGGGCACGATCTTCCTGTGCCCCCGCGGGCAAGTCAACCGAACCCCCAACGCGGAGTTCCGATGAGCGAGACCACCGCCTTCATGGCGCTGACCGACCTGGTCGCATCCTTTCGAGCCAAGGACCTGTCACCGGTCGATGCGGTGACGACCGCCTATCGGCGCATCGATGCCTGCGAGACGGACCTCAACGCGTTCTGCCACCTGCTCGACGAGGGCGAGGCGCAGGATGCGGCGCGCGCGGCGGAGCGACGCTGGTCGCAAGGCGCGCCGGCCGGTCCGCTCGACGGCGTGCCAATCACGGTGAAGGACGCCCTGCTGGCGACCGGCTGGGCGACGCTCAGGGGCTCCAGGCTCTCCGACCCCGACACCCCGGACACGGAGGATTCGCCCGCGGTCGCGCGCGCCCGCGAGGCCGGCGCCATCGTGATCGGCAAGACCACGATGCCGGAATTCGGCTGGAAGGGGGTCACCGACTGCCCGCTGAGCGGGATCACCCGCAGCCCCTGGGATCTGTCTGTGACCCCCGGCGGGTCGAGCGGCGGGTCGGCGGCGGCGCTCGCGGCCGGCATCGGCAATGCCGCGATCGGCACCGACGCGGGCGGCTCGGTGCGCATACCGGGCAGCTTCTCCGGGCTGGTCGCGCTCAAGGCGTCCTACGGGCGCATCGCCAACTACCCGCTGAGCGCGGCGGGCACGCTGAGCCATATCGGCCCGATGACAAGGACGGTTGCCGACGCCGCGCTGATGCTCAACGTCATGGCCCGGCCCGATGCGCGCGACCCGGCGAACCTGCCTTATGACGGGCGCGACTTCCGTGCCGGGATCGAGGACGGTATCGACGGGCTCCGCGTCGCCTTCAGCCCGACGCTCGGCTATGGCCGGGTCGATCCCGAGGTCGCGGCACTTGTGGCCGGCGCGGCCGCGGCGCTGGCCGATCTCGGCGCCCGGGTGGAGAAGGTGGAGCGGCCGTTCGAGGACCCGAGCTCGTGCTTCCGGGTGCATTTCTTCTCCGGCATCTCGCACGCGCTCAGAAACATCACGCCGGAACAGCGCGACCTCATCGACCCCGGCATCCTGCCGATACTGGAGGAGGCCCGCGCCATCGGCCGCACCGAATACATGGAGGCGGTCGACTGGCGCGTCGCGTTCTCGCGCTCGGCCAAGCAGTTCCTCGAATCGCATGACGTGCTGGTCACGCCGACCATGGCGGTGCCGCCGTTCGCGGCCGGGCAACTGTCGCCCGACGGCTACGACCGGGAGAACTGGATGGAATGGTCGCCCTTCACCTACCCGTTCAACCTGACCGGCCAGCCGGCGATCTCGGTCCCCTGCGGCTTCACGGCGGGCGGCCTCCCGGTGGGCTTGCAGATCGTCGGCCAGTACCACGACGAGGCGACGGTGCTGCGGACCGCGAGGGCCTACGAGGCGGCGCATCCGACGACCGACCGCCGCCCGCCGCTGTCCTGACCAAGGCGGGTTGCCGGCGCGGGCGCGGCGTCCTATCTGGCATCGGACGCAATTCGAACAGCAAGCATCGGGAGCAGGGGCATGCCGGACACCGCCGCGATCGACAGCGTGATCGCCGGGCTCAACTATGTCGTCGACACCGGGGTGAAGCCGGTCAACCGGACCATGGAGACGGGCAACATGGCCCGGCTGCGCACCGGCACCTACGAGACCCACGAGACGATCATCCGCAACGGGCGGCCCCTGCGCGACGGCTTCTCGCTGGACGAGACCGGCTTCGTCTTCGTCGACCACCCGACCGAAACGGCGGATTTCTTCAACCCGGAAGACCTCGCCTCGACCTACTACCCGGAGGTCGAGGCGCTGGTCGAGCGGCAGACCGGCGCGAGGCGGGTGCTGGTGTTCGACCACACGCTGCGCTCGGGCAGCGCGGACACGCGGGACGAGCGCAAGGTGCGCGAGCCGGTCACCCAGGTGCACAACGACTACACCGAATGGTCGGGACCGCAGCGCGTCCGCGACCTGCTGCCGGACGAGGCCGAGGACCTGCTCGGGCGCCGTTTCGCCATCGTCCAGGTGTGGCGCGCGATCACCAGGCCGATCGAGTCCCACCCGCTAGCCATCGCCGACGCGCGCAGCCTGGCGCCGGAGAACCTCGTCGCCGCCGAGCGCCGATATCCCGACCGGGTGGGCGAGACCTACCAGGTGTCCCACGCTCCCGATCACCGGTGGTACTACTTTCCGCGCATGACCCGCGACGAGGCGCTGGTGTTCAAGGTCTACGAATCGGCGACGGATGGCCGCGCCCGCTTCACCGCGCATTCCGCCTTCGACGACCCCAACACGCCGGCCGGCGCGCCGGAGCGCGAAAGCATCGAGATGCGCACCATCGCGTTCTTCTAGGGGGTATTTCTCACCCGCGACCGGCCGCGCGCGGCGTCGGCTGGGAAATCTTGCGCAGCAAGCGCATGAGCTGTCCCCGTTCGCCCTCGCTCAACCGCTCGAAGAGCCGGGCCTTGGCCGCTTCGGCGGCCGGGCTCGCCCTGGCAAAGGCCGCGCGGCCCTTGTCCGTACTCCTCACCAGCCTCTTGCGCTTGTCCGCGGGCGCCACCCGGCGCTCGACAAAGCCCTTTCGCTCCAGGATGCCGACAACCAGGCCGGTGGTCGACCGGTCGAGAACCAGAATTCTCGCCAGGCGATCCTGCGTCGTTTCCTCTATCCCGTTCAGGACGAACAGGAAATCGAACTGGCGCGGCGTGAGGCCGACCTCGGCGCAGCCCTGCTCGAAGGCCTGTCCGGTCTCCTGGAGGCAGAGCCGCAACAGGAAGCCGGGCCGATCCCATAGGCCGGTGTTTTCCTCTCCGCTGACGTTCGGCTCGGCCATTGCGGAAATGTCCGCCGTCGAAGACTTATCGTAGGACATCTTACGAGTTTGACTCGCTCCACACAACGGGGTATCGTAAGACATCTTTCGATATTCCCGTACCCGGAGGGGGGTCATGCAGACCATGCGGAGCGAGATCGAACCCCGGCGCGGCGTTGCCCGGCCCGGGCAGCCGGTTTCCGACCCGTCCGAGTGGCGCGGCGGCGAGCTGGCCGCGCGGGACGGGTGGTTCCTGCGCTTCGACGATCGCGAAATCCGCGACCTGATCGCGATGTGCCGCTCGGTAAGGGCGGAGATAGGCGAGGATCCAAACGGGCTCGTCGGCATGGCTCCGGCCGCCTTCGATCTCGGCAGGTTCGCCGAACGGATTCCGCATGTCCGGGCCGAGCTGAAGGACGGCGCCGGGGTGGTCATGCTGCGCGGCCTGCCGGTCGACGACATGGAGCCGATCGATGCCGCGATCGCGTACTGGGCGATCGGGCGGCAGCTCGGCAGGCCGATGTCGAACAACCCCCAGGGCGACCTGCTCGGGCATGTGACGGATCTGGGCAAGGACTACCGGGATCCCGCGGTGCGCGGCTACCAGACGCGCGCGGCGATGGACTATCACTGCGACCAGTGCACCATCGTCGGGCTGCTGTGCCGGCGCACCGCGAAATCGGGGGGCACGTCCAAGATCGCGAGCTCGGTCGCGCTCTACAACGACCTGCTGGCGCGCCGGCCCGATCTCGTGTCGCTGCTGACCGAGCCCCTGTGCTGGTCCAAGCATGGCGAGGCCGATGCCGGCGAGGCGGGCTATTACGAGAGCCCGGTGTTCAATTTCCTGAACGGCTATCTGTGCACCTCGTTCGGTCCGATGCACATCCTCAAGGGCCACGCCTTGCCCGAGACGCCGGACCTGACCGAGGCTCAGCTCGAGGCCATTCGCGTGGCGGAGGACCTCGCCGACGAACACCGCTACGAGGTCGATTTCGAAGTCGGCGACATCCAGTTCCTCAACAACTTCGTCATGCTGCACACCCGCGACGCATACGAGGACTGGCCGGAGACGGAGCGCAAGCGGCTGCTGTGGCGGCTGTGGCTCGCCGATGACGGTTTGCGGCCGCCCAACGCCTATGCGCTACAGTGGCGCCGCGGCGTCAGGATCTCGAACACGGCGGAACGCATCCGCCTGTCCTGACGGCGCGGTCGCGGGAACGATGTCGAATCTCAACGGATGAAGGGGGTCATCATGTCCGGAACGGTCAAATATCTCGCGGTCGGGGCCTTCGTGGCCGCGGCGGCTCTCGCGCCGGTTTCGGCCCAGGCGGAAACCGTTCGAATCGCCAACTGGGTGCCGTCGGTGCATCACATGACGAACACCCTGGCCGAATGGGCCGCCTCGGCGGAGAAGGCATCCGGCGGGAAGCTGACGCTGACGGTGGACAAGACGGCGCTGGCCAAGCCGCCCGGGCAGTACGACCTGGCGGTCAACGGCATCCGCGACATCGCCTGGGGCGTGCCCGCCTATACCCCGGGCCGCTTCGTCGCGCTGCGTCTCTGGGAGATACCCTTCCTGTCGCCGAGCGCCGTGGTGGGCAGCCAGGCCGCCTGGATGTGGTACGAGAAGAACGGCCTAATCGAAAAGGAGTTCGCCGACACCCATTTGCTCACGGTGTGGGTCCACGGGCCGGGCATACTCCACACCAAGAAGCGGATCGCCACGCTCGAAGACCTGAAGGGGGTGAAGCTGCGGGTCGGCGGCGGCGGCATCTTCCTCGCCAAGCAGCTGGGCGCCGTTCCCGTCGCGATGCCGGCGACCAAGGCGCATGAAAGCCTGCTCCGCGGAATCACCGCCGGCGCGTTCTTCCCGTTCGAGGCGATCCGGGGGTTCCGCCTCCAGAAGCTGGTGACGCACCACCTTCAGGTGCCCGGCGGGCTGTACACGGTTCCCTTCTTCCTGACGATGCACAAGAAGAAATGGGCGTCGCTGGGCAGGAACGCACAGGACGCGCTGACCGCGGCGGGAGGCCGCGCCGGCGCCAAGCTGATCGGCAAGCACTGGGACGAGGGCGACAAGATCGGGATGCAGATCGCCCGGGACAACGGCAACACGATCGAAGAGATCACGCCCGCCGAATTCAAGAAGTGGTCGGCGAGGACCGACAAGATCGTCGTCGAGTATCTCGCGAAGATGAAGAAGGCCGGCCATGACGGCGAGGCGCTGCTGGCCGATCTGAAGGCGACGGTCGCCTCGATCAAGTAGCCGCCGCTCCGCCGTCGCGACGGCTGCGTGACCGCGTCCTCGCCGGACCGTTTCACCGCGCTGGCCGGGCGGGCCTCCTCGCGGCTCGCCTGGCTCAGCGCGGCGACGCTCGCGTCGATGACGCTCCTGACCTTCGTCGACGTGCTGGGCCGGGAGTTGCTTTCCGCGCCGATCGCGGCCAAGGTCGAGGCGACCGAGCTGATCATGGGGCTGACGGTCTTTCTGGCTATCGGCCTGACCACCTCCCTGCGCGGCCACACCCGCGTCGACATCGTCATCTCCCATCTGCCGCCGCGTTGGCAGGCGGCGTTCGAAGGCGTCACCTATGCGGTGTCGCTGGTTTTCGTGGCGTTGATCTGCTGGCGCCTCGGCGAGCTGGCGGTCGTCCAGCGGAACAACGGCAATCTGACCCAGATCTGGGAAATACCGCTATGGCCGGTGACCGCGGTCATGATGCTGTGCGCGCTCGTGATGCTTGCCGCGCTGACGATCCAGTGGTTCCAGGCGATCCGGATCGCCGCCGGGGCGGCGGCCGCGGGCGACGCCGATCCTCCGGCCGCGCTCGGCGCCGGCTGAGCCCGAGCCCGCCCGCCCGCGATGGATCCGATCGTCCTGAACCTCGTCGGCCTCGCCGCGATGTTCGTGCTGCTCGCCATGGGCATGCCGATCGGGTTTGCGATGGGCGCTGTGGGCACGGCGGGAGCGGTGCTGCTGATCGGCGCCGAACCGTCGCTCTCCCTGCTCGGCCTCACCGTCTACGAGACGGTGATCACCAACGAGCTGAGTGTCGTCCCGCTATTCGTGCTGATGGGCTTCTTCGCCACCGGCTCGGGGCTGTCCGCGGACCTCTACCGGTCGTGCAACGCCTGGCTCGGGCACCGGCGCGGCGGGCTGGCGCTGGCGACCATCGGCGGCTGCGGGGCATTCGCCGCGATCTGCGGGTCGAGCCTCGCGACCGCGGCGACGATGAGCCAGGTCGCGCTGCCCGAGATGCGCCGCTACCGCTACGACGAGCGGCTGGCGACCGGCGCGATCGCCGCCGGCGGCACCATCGGCATCCTGATCCCGCCGAGCGTCATCCTGGTGCTGTACGGCATCCTGACCGAGTCCGATATCGGCCAGCTCTTCGCCGCCGGCATCGTCCCCGGCATCCTGACCGTCGTCGTCTTCATGGCGACGGTGTCGATCATCGCGCACCGCAACCCGGAGATGGGACCGCCCGGGGCGCGGGCCTCGACGCGCCGGAAACTGGCCGCGATCAAGGATGTGTGGGCGACCATCGTCCTGTTCGTCCTGGTGATCGGCGGAATCTACACCGGCGCGTTCACGCCGACCGAAGCCGCCGGCATCGGCGCCGTGGGCGCCTTCGATCTCGCGGTCAACACCTGGACCCGCGACGCGCCGCCACGGCGCCGGCGGTTGCTGCGGGCGGCCAACCTGCTGCTGGTGGCGTCGCTCCTGGTGCTGCTCGCCGCCGTCGCCGTCAACCTGGCGACCGGCGCCGAGGCCGCGGGCTGGCCCGGCTGGGTCGGGTACCTCGCCTATGCCGGCCTCGTCGCCGCCCATGTCGTCTATGTCTGGCTCGGGCTGTTCGCCGGGAAGAAGCTGGGCTCCTGCCTGCTCGAGACGACCAAAACCACGGCGATGATCTTCACCATCCTGATCGGCGCGATTCTCCTGAACAAGTTCCTCACCCTGGGCGGGCTCGCCGACGCGCTCGGCAGCTGGGTCGAGGGGCTGGGCACGGGACCGCTGGTGACGATCGCGGTCATACTCCTGATCTACCTGCTGCTCGGTTGCGCGCTCGACGCGCTCGCGATGATCCTGCTGACCATCCCGATCTTCTTTCCCATCGTGCTGCAGCTCGGGTTCGACCCGATCTGGTTCGGCGTCATCGTCGTCATGGTGGTCGAGCTCGGGCTGATCACCCCGCCGGTCGGCATGAACGTCTTTATCATCAAGGGCATGGCGCCCGACGTGCCGCTGTCCCGAATCTACTCCGGCGTCCTGCCGTTCGTGGTCGCGGAAGTGCTGCTGATCGCGATCCTGGTCGCGTTTCCCGGGCTTGCGACATGGCTCCCGGGGACGATGGGATAGCCGGCGCCGCCAGGGCGGGTCTCCGGTGACGGCGGTCGATGTCGCCATCGTCGGCGGCGGGTTCACCGGCGCGGTGTTCGCGATCCACCTGTCGCGCATGGCCGAACGGCCGCTCGACATCGCGATCGTCGAGCCGCGCGGCGAGCCGGGAGGCGGTCTCGCCTACGACACCGACGATCCCGACCATCGGCTCAACGCGCCGCTGGAGGTGCATCTCGTCTATCCCGACGCGCCGGACCACCTGCGGGGCTGGCATGCCGCGCAGGCCGGCCCGGCGCGCGATCCCGAGGCGCTTGCCGCGGACGGCAATGTCTACATGCGGCGGGGCGATTTCGGGCGCTATGTCGGAGAGCAGCTGCGCGCGCATGTCGACGGCAACCAATCGGGCTCGGCGATCCGGCATGTCCGGTCGCGGGTTCTCGCCGCGCGGCGGACGTCGCGCGGCTACCGGCTGAGCCTGGAGGGCGGGCGGGAGCTGTCGGCCGGGCTGACGGTGCTCGCCACCGGCTTCGACCGCCCGCACGCGCCGCCGCCCTTCGACGGCGCGGTCTCCGGTCGTCCGGGCTTTCTCGCCGACCCGTGGGACAGCGACCGGCTGCGCGGCATTCCCGCCAACGCCAGGGTCCTGCTGCTCGGCATGGCGCAGACCGCCTCCGACGCGATCGCCGTCCTGTTGCGGTCGGGGCATCGCGGGCCCATCGCGGCGGTCTCGCGCCGCGGCCTGCGGACCCGGCGGCGGCCGGGGGCGGTTTCCGGTTCTCCCCCCGATCTCGTGGACCGCGTCGTCCGGCCGGTTTCCCTGTTCGCGGCAGCGCATGGCCGCCACGCCAGCGTGCGCGGCCTGTTGCGGACGCTGCGCTCGGAGGCGCGCCGGGCCGAAGCCGCCGGCGGCAGCTGGCTGGAGCCGTTCGGCGATCTCAGGGACTCGGTGTGGGATCTCTGGCCGGCCCTGCCGCTGGCGGAGAAGCGCCGGTTCCTGCGCCACTTGCGGGTCTGGTACGACGTCCACCGCTTCCAGCTCCCGCCCCAGATCGAGGCCCGCATCGCCGAGGCCGAGGCCACCGGGCAGGTCTCGTTCGAGGCGGATTCCTGCGTATCCGTGGCGCGCGACGGCGAGGCGCTGTCCGTTACCCTGCGAAGCAGGGGCGGCGGCGAACGCCGCCGGGAAACCTTCGACGCGATCGTGAACTGCACCGGGCCGGGCATGCGGCCGGAGCGGTCGACGAACCCCCTGGTGAGGACGCTGACGGCGCGCGGATACGCGGCGCCCCATCCGGCCGGCGTCGGCTTCAGGGTCGACGGGGAATGCCGCGCGATCGGCGCCGGCGGGCGGGCGGACCCGCATTTGAGGATCGTCGGACCGCTGACCTACGGCGCGTTCGCCGACCAGCAGGGCGCGTCGTTCATCGCGCTGCGGCTGTATCGGATCATCCCCGGCATCGCCGCCTCGCTTCGCCGCTAGGGTCGTGTCGTCCGATGGCGCCCCGATGTCCTCGAACCCGACAGGCTGCTAGGCTGCCGCGATTCGAACGAGGAGAAGCGAGCCATGACCATCGACAGGATAAAGCCCGGCGCGTGGAACGCGCGCGCGGTCGTGCATGGCGGGCTGGCCTATCTCTCGGGCATCGTCGCCCAGGACAAGACGCTCGACGTCAAGGGCCAGACCGCGCAGGTGCTGGCGCAGATCGACGGCTTTCTCGCCGACGCGGGCACCGACAAGTCGCGCATCCTGTCCGCCACGGTCTATATGGCCGACCTGTCGCAGAAGGATGCGATGAACGAGGTCTGGATGGCCTGGCTCGACCCCGCCTGCCTGCCCGCGCGCGCCGCGGTCGGCGTCGCGCTGACGCCCGGCACGGAGGTCGAGATCATGCTCGTGGCCGCGGTTTGAGTCCCTGGCGCCACGCCCGAATCGCGGTAAGCTCGTGCATCGTCCAGACGGAACGGAGGGTCCGATGTCGGATTTCAAGCAAAAGCTGGTGATCAGCCACGCCGATGGCGCGGTCTATGGAAAGGACGGTATCCGCGATCAGTTCGTCTACCGGCAGTTCGGCGTCGAGGAAGCGACCGGCGGCAAGTACGGCGCGCATCTGATCCGCGGCGGCGACGGCCCCCCGCCGATCGAAGCCCATCTTCACACCGACATCGATTTCCTGATCGTCTACGTCGTCAGCGGCTGGGTGACGTTCTGGTACGAGGGGCACGGCGAGGAAACGCTCAGGGCGGGGTCGGTCCACATGCTGCCGCCCGAGATCAAGCACTCGGTGGTCGCCTGGTCCGACGACCTCGAAATGCTCGAGATCACCTCGCCGGCCGAATACGGCACCCGCGAACTGACGGCCGCGGAGATGGAAGCGGCCGCCTGAGCGCGGCCCTTCGGCGTCTCAAGCCTGCGGGAGGTGGCCGTCGGGATGGGGCATCTCGTGGTAGATGCCGAGCGACTTCATGGCCGGGAAGTCGTGGATCGAGAACAGGATCGCGGGCTCGCCGTTCGAATTGCCATGCTCGTGCCAGAACCAGGTCGGGACCACGAACAAATCGCCCTCGGCCCAATCGAACCGGCGGTCCCCGACCATGCTGTGACCCTCTCCCTCGAAGACGTAGTAAACCGCGCTGCTGGCGTGCCGATGAGCCCGGGTCCGGACACCGGGCCGGATCATCTGGACGTAGCAGGTGAAGGTGGGGTAGAGCGACTTGCCGGTCGCCGGATTGACGTATTCGAGGATCACGTCGTCGAACGGGCTGACCTCGGTCTCGGCCAGGCGGCAGAGCGCCTCATGGGTCGACGCCCAGCGGTAGTGGATCAGCCCCACGCGGTGCGAGGTGCCGTCGCTGTCCCACATCGGCTTCAGCCCGGCCGCGCTGTAGCGCTTCTCCGAAAGCCCCGCCGCCGATCCCGATAGCCGGGTCTCGTCCGACAGCTGATAGCCGACATACTCGCCCACGGTTTCGAGATAGCCCATCGCGTCGAGATACTGGACCAGCGGCAGGTCGAGCGCATCGAGCCACACGCCGGCTTCGTTGCCTTCGCCGCCATAGTCGTGCCACTCGCCGCCCGGCGTCACGATCAGGTCGCCGGGCTCCATGACGCACTTGTCGTTCTCGACCGTCGTGTAGGCGCCGCTTCCCTTGAGGAAGAAACGGATCGCGTTTGCCGTATGCCGATGCGGCACGGCGATCTCGTTGGGCAGGATCTGCTGGACCGAGACCGAGAGCGACTGGGTCGCGTATTTCCAGCCCGGCGTCCCGGGGTTGGCAAGCCGCAGCATGCGCCGCTCGCCCAGCGCCATGCCCGCCGCCTTTTCGGTCAGGCGCTCGATCTCGGCCGCTTTCCAGTGATGCGCTTGAATGAGGTGTTTCTTCGGCCGGACGATCGGTTGCCCCGCCGAGCCCGGAAAGTCGAGCGCCGCGCCGTACACTTCGGCGAGGAAATCGTCCTCCGTCGTCGTTCGCCGCCGCGCCATGTCCCGCTCCCCACCCTCCGGTCCGGGTCGAATGTTAGTGCACGGACGGTTTCACCGCCAAGCCGGATGGCCGGCGGCCGGGAGAACGCGGGCTCAGTCGCCGTCGAAGATGGTCTCCGGGAGCAGCGCCGAGACGACATAGTTCGGCACGTCCACCACGTTGGAGATCCTGAGGTCGACGGCGACGCTGCAGATCACATAGGCCTGCTCGCGGCTGAAGCCGCGCTCCTGGAGAAGCTCCATCATGTTGAGCACCGCGTTGCGGCAGGCGAGCGTCAGGTTCTCGCCGTCGTTCTCGCCGTCCTCGGCGATCGGCATGCCCATGACGCCGAGAAAGCGCCGCGGCACCGCGATTTCGGGATCGGCGAAATAGCGGTCGTGGCTGAACACCGGCGCGGTGAACTTGCGCGATGCCGCGAGCCCCTTGTACAGCTTGAAGCGGACCGCCACCGTCGCCCCCATCTCCACGGCGGTCACCGAAACCTCGCCGTCGCCCTGGGCGAAATGCCCGTCGCCGGTCGAGAACAACGCGCCGGGGACGAACACCGGCAGGACCAGCTTCGCGCCCCTGGTCAGCTGCTTGACGTCGAAATTGCCGCCGTTCTCGCGCGGTGGCTGGGTGCGCAGGCCCTGAAGCCCGCAGGCGCCCTGCGGAACCGCGCCCTGCAGGCGCGGCGGCGCGACGGCGCCGCCGCGGTCGGCCAGCCGTTGCTCGCGTTCGGTCCATTCCCTCAGCTTTTCGGCCGACGGCGCGACGCCCGAGATCCCCATGAAGGGCGCGCCCGGGATCCGGACGCCGGGAATCTGCGGCGAGGTCGCCCAGCCGTCGCCGAGCGTCCAGTGGACGAGAAACGGTTCGGTCATGATGTCGCGCAGGAAACCGAGCCCGGGCAGGATCGCGCTGAACGCGGTCGCCTGCGGCACGATGTCGAGGAACTCGATCTCCAGCGCGTCGCCCGGTTCCGCGCCCTTGACCGCGACCGGACCGGTCAGCGGGTGAACGGCGCCGACCTCGAACCCGGCGAAATCCTCTTCCGTGGTCTCCGGCGCGATCTGGCCGTCGACCGCGTCGCGGGTCTCGATGACCACCTCTTCGCCCTCGCCGACCTCCAGCACCGGCTCGATGTCGGGGTGGTAGCGGTTGTGCCCGACATGCGGCTCCGCCGAGAGCGGCTTGCTCCGGTCGATACGGATCTCATGCATGGCAACGCCCCTCCGGGCTCACTCGGTCTGGGCGATCAGGCTGACCACGTCGGCATCGCCGACCACCCGCGTCTGGTGGCCCTTGCCCGTCGTGTCTTCCATCAGCCGCACCGCGCCGGCGCCGAATACCCGGCTCTCCCCGTCGCTCATGGTGATCTCGAGCTCGCCCTCGATCGTCGTGTTGAACTGCCGCCTGGGCGTGGCGTGCCAGTCGCCGAACCAGCCGCGCGGTATCCGGACGAACAGGATGCGCGCCGCCGGCGCCGGGTCGGAAACATGAACCGGCTCGGTCGGCGGCGCGAATTCCTGCGGCGCGGTCGCCACCTCGACATCCTCGAAATGCGTTTCGCCGGCCTCGTCGGTGTACATCCGGACATATTTCATGCGGCCCTCCCCTCATCCCGAGTAGACGCGAAGCGCCGTATCGAGGGAAGCCCCCCTAATGTGCCGCGGCCCAGCTTCCCCCGGTGCCGGTCTCGACGGTGAGCGGGACGCTGAGATGGGCGGCGGCTTCCATCACCCGGGTCACCAGGGCGGCGGTGTCGGCGAGCTCCGCTTCCGGCACCTCGAACAGCAGCTCGTCATGCACCTGGAGCAGCATCGTCGCGCCCAGACCGGCATCGGCGATCGCGCCTGGCAGGCGGATCATGGCGCGCTTGATGATGTCCGCCGCCGCCCCCTGGAGCGGCGCGTTGATCGCCGCGCGTTCGGAAAAATTGCGCCTGGCCGGGTTCTTGTCGGCGATCCCCGGGGTGTGGCAGCGCCGGCCGAACGCGGTCGTCACGAAGCCGTTGGCCCGCGCGAAGGCCTTGGTCTCCTCCATGTAGTCGCGGATGCCCGGGTAGTGCTCGAAATAGGCCTCGATATAGGCCTTCGCCTCGCTCTGCGGGATGCCGAGCTGGCGCGCCAGGCCGAACGGGCTGATGCCGTAGATGATGCCGAAATTGATCGCCTTGGCGCGGTTGCGGATTGCCGGCTCCATGCCCTCCACGGGCAGCCCGAACACCTCGCCCGCGGTCCGCGCGTGGATGTCGGTCCCCTCGTGGAAGGCCTGCTTCAGCGGCGCGATGTCGGCGACATGGGCGAGCAGGCGGAGCTCGATCTGCGAATAGTCGGCCGAGAGCAGGGTGCGGCCGTCCGCGGCGACGAAGGCCTCGCGGATCTTGCGCCCGTCTTCGGTGCGGATCGGGATGTTCTGCAGATTGGGATCGTTCGAGCTCAGCCGCCCGGTCGAGGCGATCGCCTGGCCGAACGAGGTGTGCACCCGCCCGGTCTCCGGGTTGACCGCCTCGGCGAGGGCCTCGGTATAGGTGCTGCGCAGCTTGGCGAGCTGGCGCCAGTCGAGCACCAGCCGGGGCAGCGCGTGGCCCTGGCCCGCGAGCCCTTCGAGGACATCGGCGCCGGTGGCCCAGGCGCCCTGCCTGGTCTTCTTGCCGCCCGGGAGCCCCATCTCCTCAAACAGCACGGAGCCGAGCTGTTTGGGCGAGCCGATATTGAAGTCGTGCCCGGCCTCCCGCCATATCCTTTCGGCGAGCGCGGCGCCACGCTGCTCGAAATCCCGCGAGAGCGCGGCCAGCACCGAGACGTCGACCCGGATGCCGGCGCGTTCCATCCCGGCCAGCACGCCGACCAGCGGGCGCTCCAGGGTCTCGTAGACCGTCGCCATGCGGTCGGCGACCAGCCGGGGCTTGAGCAGGCGGTGCAGCCGGAGCGTCATGTCGGCGTCCTCGGCCGCGTAGTCCCGCGCCGCGTCCAGCGGCACCTCCGCGAACGTCACCGCGTTCCGCCCCGACCCCGCGACGTCGGAGAACTTGATGTTGGCATGGTCGAAATGGAGTTTGCTGAGCTCGTCGAGCCCGTGGCCGTGGATGCCGGCTTCGAGCACGTAGGACAGCAGCATCGTGTCGTCGACCGGTGCCACGTCGATGCCGTAGCGCGCCAGCACCTCCATGTCGTACTTGATGTTGTGGCCGATCTTGAGCACGCCGGGATCTTCGAGCAGCTTCCTGAGGGCGGCGAGCGCCTCGTCGAGCGGGATCTGGTGCGGCGCCTCCGCCGCGCCGTCGATCAAGTCGGCCGTGTCGCCGCCCGGCGCGACATGGGCGAGCGGGACGTAGCAGGCCCGCCCGGGCTCGACCGAGAGCGAGACGCCGACCAGCTCCGCCCGCATGGAATCGAGCGAGGTCGTCTCGGTGTCGACCGCGACCGTCCCGGCGCGCACCGCCTCGTCGATCCAGCGCTGGAGCGCCGCCGCGTCGGTCACCAGCGAATACTCGCGCTCCGCCGGCGCGGCTTCCGCCTCCTGCGCATCGCCGCCCTCGGCGCTGCCGAACTGCGCCTCCATCTGGGCCAGCATTGACTTGAACCCGTGGGCAAGCAGGAAGTCCCGCAGCGCCGCGGAATCGGGCGGGGCGGCGATCAGGTCGTCGACCGCGTGCTCGACCGGCGCGTCGATCCTCAGCGTCACCAGGTCGCGCGAGATGCGCGCCATCCCGGCATGGTTGATAAGGTTCTCGCGGCGCTTGGGTTGCCTGATCTCCTCCGCCCGTTCGAGCAGCGTGTCGAGGTCGCCATATGTGCGGATCAGCTCGGCGGCGGTCTTGACCCCGATCCCCGGCACGCCCGGGACGTTGTCGGTCGAATCGCCGGCCAGCGCCTGCACGTCGATCACGCTTTCGGGGCCGACGCCGAAGCGCTCGATCACCTGTTCGCGCCCGACGGTCACGTTCTTGGCGGGATCGAGCATCGAGACGCCGTCGGCCACCAGCTGCATCAGATCCTTGTCCGAGGACACGATCACCACCTCGTGGCCTTCTTCCCGCGCCATGCGGGCGAAGGTGGCGATCAGATCGTCGGCCTCGAAGCCGGCGAGCTCGATGCAGGGGACGTTGAAGGCGCGCGTCGCCTCGCGGATCAGCGCGAATTGCGGCACCAGCTCTTCCGGCGGGTCGCTCCGGTTCGCCTTGTAGTCGGGGAAGATGTCGTTGCGGAACGAGACCCGGGCGGTATCGAAGATCACCGCGAAGCGCCTGGTCCCGGCATCGCTCAGGAGCTTCGCCAGCATCTTGGAGAAGCCGAACACCGCGTTGACCGGCACCCCCTCGGGGTTGGTCATCGGCGGCAGGCCGTAAAACGCGCGGAAGATGTAGCCCGAGCCGTCGACCAGATAGACCGGCTCCGCGCCACTCGCCGAGATCTCCGCCATGTTCCCCTCCATCCGCCCCGGCCGCAGGATGCTAAACGGCGCCGCCCTTGTCGAGCGGGGGACAGATCACGCTCCCACCCCCTCCTCGGACAGCACGCTGCCGGCGAGGTAGAGCGAGCCGCAGACCAGGACCCGCGCCGGGGCGGGGCCGCCTTCCGCGATGGCGTCGAGGGCGTGGGCGACGTCGCGGCAGGCCGCCGCCTCCAGCCCCAGCCCGCGGGCTGCGGCGGCGAGGGCCTCGGCTTCGTGGCAGGCATAGGCGCCCGGCACCGGTACGCCGTGGAAGCTCGCCACCCGTGGCGCCAGCGGGGCCAGGAAGTCCTCGGCCGGGCGCACCGCCAGATGCCCCATCACCAGATGCAGCGGCCGGTCCGACCAGTCTTCCGCGACCCGGGCGAGCGCCTCGCCCGCGGCGCGGTTGTGGCCGCCGTCGACCCAGAGCTCCCACCCCGCCCCGAGGCGCTCGGAGAGCCGCCCGCGTGCGAGGCGCTGCAACCGACCCGGCCAGCTCGCGGCGGCGATGCCGGCGGCGATCGCACGGGCGTCGAGCGCCGGCCAGGCGAGGGCGCGCGCCGCGGCGACGGCGATCCCCGCGTTCTCCAGCTGATGGGGCCCAAGGAGCCCGGGCGGGGGAATTTCGAGCCCGCCCCGTTCGTCGCGATAGGACCGGCCGTCGCACCGCCATTCCGCGCCGTGACGCCGCAGCGGCGCGCCGATCTCCCGGGCACGGGCGGCGATCGTGGCGGATGCCTCCGGAAGCTGCCTGCCGATCACCGCGGCGATTTCGGGTTTAAGGATGCCGGCCTTCTCGAAGGCGATCTCCGGGATCGTCTCGCCGAGGAAGTGGACGTGGTCGCGCGACACCGGGGTGATCACCGACAGGGCCGGGTTGTCCAGCACGTTGGTCGCGTCGAACCGCCCGCCGAGCCCGGTCTCGATCAGCGCGATGTCGGCCGGCACGCGGGAGAAGGCGAGGAACGCCGCCGCCGTGGTGATCTCGAAGAAGGTGATCGGGGCGCCGTCATTGGCGGTCTCGCAAACCGCGAGCGCGTCTTCCAGCGGCGCGTCGCCGATCGGCCGGCCGCGGAGCGCGATGCGCTCCGAGAAGTGGACCAGATGCGGCGAGACATAGACATGCGCGGTCAGCCCCGCGGCCTCGCAGATCGCCTTGAGGAAGGCGATCACCGACCCCTTGCCGTTGGTGCCCGCGACATGGACGACGGGGGGAAGCGAACGCTCGGGATTGCCGAGCGCGGCGAGCAGGCGCTCGATCCGGTCGAGGCCGAGGTCGATGAGCTTCGGGTGGAGGCGGGTCAGCCGTTCGAGAACGGCGTCACTCGGCAAGGGCGGCGCCCGCCGTGCTTGCCGCGAGAGGCGCCGGCGCTTCCGAGCCCTCTTCGCCGCCGGCCGGGGCGAGCGGGTTCATCATCATGTCGATCAGGTCGGCGAGCGTCTCGCGCAGTTCCCCGCGTGGAACCACCATGTCCACCATGCCGTGTTCGAGGAGATATTCGGCGCGCTGAAAGTTCTCCGGCAGGGTCTCGCGGATGGTCTCCTCGATCACCCGCCGCCCCGCGAAGCCGATCGTCGCCCCCGGCTCGGCGATGGCGATGTCGCCCAGCATCGCGAAGGAGGCCGAGACGCCGCCCGTGGTGGGGTCGGTGAGGACGACGATATAGGGGAGTCCTGCCTCCCTGACCCGCTCGATGGCGATGGTGGTGCGCGGCATCTGCACCAGCGACAGGACGCCCTCCTGCATGCGCGCGCCGCCCGACGAGGGGAAGACGATCAGCGCCGCCCGGTCGTCCACCGCCCGGTCGGCGGCGGCCAGGATGCCGTTGCCGACGGCGATCCCCATCGACCCGCCCATGAAGCGGAAGTCGAACGCTGCCACCACCGCGGGCGCGCCGCCCAGCGTGCCGGCGGCGACCGCGATCGCGTCCTCGCCGCCGGTCGCGCCGCGACTCTCGCGCAAACGCTCGGAATAGCGCTTGCGGTCGCGGAACCGGAGCGGGTCCGACACGCAGGGCGCGAGGTCGAGCGTCTCCCAACTGTCGGGATCGAGGATCGATGCGATGCGCCCGGCGGCATCGAGGCGCATGTGGTGGCCGCAATGGGAGCAGACATGCAACGCGGCTTCGAGCTCGCGGTGGAAGATCATCTGCTCGCATTGCGGGCATTTCTCCCACAGATGCTCGGGCACCTCCTGCCGGTTGCCGCCCACCAGGGCGCGGATCTTCGGGGGGATGTTGGTGAGCCAGTTCAACCGTCGGAACCTCCGCCGTCGCGCGGGCGGCCGTTGCGTACCCCGCCCGCCAGCTCGCGGACCAGCGCCGCGACCGCCGCGACCGTCCCGCTCGCCGCCTTGCCGTCGACCAGGCTGGACTCGATCCGCTGCACGATCGCCGAGCCGACCACGACGGCGTCGGCGAAGGAGGCGATCTCCGCCGCCTGGCCCGCATCGCGCACGCCGAAGCCGACCGCGACAGGAAGATCGGTTGCCTTGCGGATCCTTTCAAGCCCCGCCGCGATATCGCCCGTCATCGCCGACTTGGTGCCGGTGATCCCGGTCACCGAGACGTAGTAGACGAAGCCGTCGCAGCCGGCGAGGATGCGCCCCAGCCTGGCGTCGTCGGTGGTCGGCGCGACCAGGCGGATCAGGGCGAGCCCGGCCGCCTCGGCCGGGACGCGCAGCTCCGCGTCCTCCTCGGGCGGCAGGTCGACCACGATCAGCCCGTCCACCCCGGCGGCCCGGGCGTCGGCCGCGAACGCCTCGGCGCCGTAGCGGTAGATCGGGTTGAAATAGCCCATCAGCACCAGCGGGGTCTCCGCGTCGGCGGCGCGGAAGGACGCCGCCATTTCGAGCGTGTCGGCCATCGTCTGGCCCGCCGCGAGCGCGCGCTCGCCGGCCGCCTGGATCGACGGGCCGTCGGCCATCGGGTCGCTGAACGGCATGCCGAGCTCGATCAGGTCGGCGCCGAGCCCGGGCAGGCGGGCGAGGATGGCGGACGAGGTCTCGCGGTCCGGGTCGCCGGCGGAAATGAACGGGATGAAGGCCGCACGCCCCTCCGCCGCGAGCGCCTGGAAACGCCGGGCGATGCGCGCCCGCCCACCGCTCACAGCTTCACCCCGAGCGCCTCGGCGACGGTGAACACGTCCTTGTCGCCGCGCCCGCACATGTTCATCACCAGCAAGTGGTCCGCCGGCAGGTCGCCGGCGATGCGCATCACATGGGCGAGCGCGTGGCTCGGCTCCAGCGCCGGCAGGATGCCCTCCAGCCGGCTGCACAGCTGGAACGCCTCCAGCGCCTCGTCGTCGGTGACCGAGACGTAGCGCACCCGCCCGACATCGTGCAGCCAGGCGTGTTCCGGCCCCACCCCGGGATAGTCGAGACCGGCGGAGATCGAATGCGCCTCCTGAATCTGGCCGTCCCCGTTCTGCAGCAGGTAGGTCCGGTTGCCGTGCAGCACCCCCGGCGCGCCGGCGGTGAGCGATGCGGCGTGGCGCGGCGTGTCGACGCCCTCGCCGGCGGCCTCGACGGCGTGGATGTCGATGCCAGGATCGTCGAGGAACGGGTGGAACAGCCCCATCGCGTTCGACCCGCCGCCGATGCAGGCGACCAGGGTGTCGGGCAGCCTGCCCTCGGCGGCGAGGATCTGCTCGCGGACCTCGCGGCCGATCACCGACTGGAAGTCGCGCACCATGGCGGGGTAGGGGTGCGGGCCGGCCACCGTGCCGATGACGTAGAACGTGTCCTCGACATTGGCGACCCAGTCGCGCAGCGTCTCGTTCATCGCGTCCTTCAGCGTCCGGCTGCCCGAGGTCACCGGCACCACCTCGGCGCCGAGCAGCTTCATGCGGAACACGTTGGGCGCCTGGCGGGCGATATCGGTCTCGCCCATATAGACCACGCAGGGAAGGTCGAACAGCGCGCAGACCGTCGCGGTCGCGACGCCGTGCTGGCCGGCCCCGGTCTCGGCGATGATGCGGGTCTTGCCCATGCGCCGGGCGAGCAGGATCTGCCCCACCGTGTTGTTGATCTTGTGCGCGCCGGTGTGGTTGAGCTCGTCGCGCTTGAAATAGACTTTTGCGCCGCCGAGACGGTCGGTCAGGCGCTCGGCGAAGTAGAGCGGGCTGGGGCGCCCGACATAGTGCTTTAGATAGTAGGCGAGCGCGGCCTCGAACGCCGGGTCCTGCTGGGCCGCGCGCCAGGCGCGCTCCACCTCGAGGACCAGCGGCATCAGGGTCTCGGCGACATAGCGCCCGCCGAACAGGCCGAAGCGGCCCTCGGAATCGGGTCCTTCCCGATAGCTGTTGGGTTGCGCCATGGCCACTCGCGCCCCTCAGGCGCCCGACGCCGCCGCGATGAAGGCGGCGATGCGCGAAGCGTCCTTGACGCCGGGCGCGGTTTCGACGCCGGAAGATACATCAACGCCCGGCGCGCCGCTCGTCCGGATCGCCTCGGCCACGGTCTCCGGCGTGAGCCCGCCCGACAGCATCCACGGGCAGGGCCAGGACCGCCCGGCCAGCATGCGCCAGTCGAAGCTGAGCGCGTTGCCGCCCGGCATGAACCGGCCCTCGGTCGACGGCGCCTTGGCGTCGAACAGCAGGCGGTCGGCGATCCCGTCATAGCGTCTCGCGGCGTCGAGATCGGCGGGCTCGGCGACCTTGATCGCCTTCATCACCGGCTTCCCGGTGCGCCGCTTGATGGCGGCGACCCGGCCGGGCTCCTCGCTGCCGTGGAGCTGCAGGAGGTCGAGGCGGGCCAGCGACAGCACCCGGTCCAGCGCCTCGTCCGGCGGGTCGACGAACAGCCCGACCACGGTGACATCGCCCGGCGCGGCGGCGGAGAGCGCAGCGGCCTCGTCGGCCGACACGTTGCGCGGCGAGCGCGGGAAGAACACCAGCCCGACATCGCCGGCGCCCCCGGCGATTGCGGCGGCGAGGATTTCGGGCGTGCTCACGCCGCAGATCTTGACCCGGACCGTCATGCCGGACCGCCCGGTCTGAGCCGGAACCGGGGCAGGCGCGGGCGCTTGGGCGGCGGCGCCTCGGCGGGGGCCGCGCCCGCCTCGTGATCCGTCTCGCGCGCCGCCTCGACCAGGGTGAGCTGGCGCTCCAGCGCGCTCGCCTCGCGCCGGCCGGCGCGCGCGCGGCGGCGCCACTTGCCGTCGGAAATCCATTGCGCGGAACCGCCGATCGCCATGCCGGCGGCGAGCGCGCCGAGCAGCGCGATATAGACCGGCAGGTCGACCTCGAGCGGCAGCGGCCACAGGTTCAGCGTCAATTCGTGCCGGTTGGCGACGGCGAACACCACGAACGCCGCGGCGACGGGAATGAACAGCAGCCTTGAGATCAGTTTCATCCGCGGTCTCGCCCGCGACCCGCCGCGACGCAGGCGCCGCTTCTCAGGAGTCCGCGTTCAGCCGGTCGCGCAAATCCTTGCCGGCCTTGAAGAACGGCACGTATTTCTTCTCGACATTGACCGAGTTGCCGGTGCGCGGATTGCGCCCCACCCGTTCCGCCCGTTCCTTGACGGAAAACGCGCCGAAACCGCGCAACTCTACCCGCCCGCCGCGATACAGCGCATCGGAGATCTCGTCGAAGATGGTGGAGACGATGCGCTCGATGTCGCGCCGAAACAGGTTCGGGTTCTGGTCAGCCAGACGCTGGATCAACTCGGACTTGGTCATCCGCCGCCGTTCCCCGACTCCTTCCGCCCCTTCCCGCCTTCGAGCGGCCTTCAAGACAGGCGGCCGACGGCGATCATCGAGACCCGTCAGCGGATTTGAGCGTGCCAGACCGATACCAGACCGTCAAGCGTAAGTCGTTCAGAGAAAATCGTTCTTTCGCCCAGCGCCGCCATTCTGTCGAGCATCCTGCCGAGCCTGCTGCCCCCGGCGCCGACATCGCGAACCGGCAGATTCCGGGCGATCCCCTTCTCGCTGTCGAGCCAGGCGAGGGCCTCGCTCTGGCCGCCGATCGCGTCGACCAGCCCGGCCTCCAGCGCCTGCCTGCCGGTCAGCACGCGGCCGTCGGCGACCTTTTGCAGCGCCGCGTCGTCCAGCCCGCGCCGCTCGGCGACCAGTTCGAGGAACATCGCGTGGCCGTCGGCGATCAGCGCCTCCAGCACCCGCCTGCCGTCGTCGCTCAGCTTCTCGAAGCCCGACGGCATCGCCTTGAGCGGGCCGCTGCGGATGGTCTCGGCGCCGACGCCGAGCGTCTCCAGCAGGCCGGAAATCTCGGTCAATTGCATCACCACGCCGATCGAGCCGGTGATGGTGCTGCGCCGGGCGACCAGCCGGTCGGCCGCGATCGCGGCCATGTAACCGGCCGATGTCGCGACCCCGCCGAGGACGGCGACCACCGGTTTCCGCTCGGCGACGGCGCGCAGCGAACGGTAGAGCGCCTCGCCCCCGGCCAGCGTGCCGCCCGGGCTGTCGATGCGCACGATCAGCGCCCGCGCGTCGTCGTCGCCGGCGATCGCGGCAAGGGTGCGATGCCGCCGGAGGTCGTCGGCGATGAGGCCCTTGACGCTGTGGCGGGCGACATAGTCGCTGCCGCCCAGATCGGCGAAGCGGCCGAACGCGGCGAGCGCGGCGAGCAGGACGGCGAGGATGCCGACCCCGCGCCAGACCGACAGCCGCCGCTTCAGCCGCCGCCGGTCGATGAGATAGTCCGCGTCGAGCGCCATGCAGGACCCGCCCCGGAGGGCTCAGCCGCCGCCCGCCTCAGCCGTCCCTGGCCGCCTCTCCGGCATCTCCGTCCGCGGCCGGTGCGGCCTCGGGAGCAGCATCCTCCGGTTCGGGAGAAGCGGCCTCGGCCTCGGGAGCAGCATCCTCGGGTTCGGGAGCAGCGGCCTCCGGCTCATCCTCCGCCGCGGCTTCCGCGTCCTCCGCCGGCGCGTCGTCCGGTCCGGACTCGGCGGCCTCGCGCGCGGCCCGCTCGCGGTTGGCGCGGTTGATCGCCGCACCCAGGATGTCGCCCAGGCTCGCCCCGGAATCGGACGAACCGAACTCGGCCATCGCCTGCTTCTCCTCGGCCACCTCCTGCGCCTTGATCGACAGCGAGAGCTTGCGGTCGCGGCGGTCGATATTGGTGACCCGGGCATCGATCCTGTCGCCCGGCGCGAAGCGGTCGGGACGCTGGTCGGCGCGGTCGCGCGACAGATCCGCCCGGCGGATGAAGCCGGGCAGCCCGCCCGCCACCGAGACCTCGATGCCGTTCTCCACCACCTGGGAGACCGTGCAGGTGAGCACGTCGCCCCGCTTGACGTTCTCGATCGCGACCTCGAACTTGTCTTCCTCGAGCTGCTTGATGCCGAGCGAGATGCGTTCCCGCTCGGGATCGACGTCGAGCACCCGCGCCTTCACCGAATCGCCCTTCTTGTAGCCGCGCAGCGCCTCTTCGCCCGGCCGCGACCAGTCGATGTCGGAGAGGTGCACCATGCCGTCGATCTCGCTGTCGAGGCCGATGAACAGGCCGAACTCGGTGATGTTCTTGACCTCGCCGTCGATCACCGAACCCACCGGGTGGTGTTCGAGGAAATGGTCCCACGGGTTCTCGCGGCACTGCTTGATGCCGAGCGAGACGCGGCGCTTGTTGGGATCGACCTCCAGCACCATCACCTCGACCTCCTGGCTGGTCGAGACGATCTTGCCGGGGTGGACGTTCTTCTTGGTCCAGCTCATCTCCGAGACATGCACCAGCCCTTCGACACCGGGCTCGAGCTCGACGAAGGCGCCGTAATCGGTGATGTTGCTGACCCGGCCGGTGAACTTGACGCCGACCGGATATTTGTGCTCGACGCCGTCCCACGGATCGGCCTCGAGCTGCTTCATGCCGAGCGAGATGCGCTGGGTCTCCGGGTTGTAGCGGATGACCTGAACCCGCACGGTCTGGCCGATATTGAGCGCGTCGCTGGGATGGTTGATGCGCCGCCAGGCGATGTCGGTGACGTGCAGCAGCCCGTCGACCCCGCCGAGATCGACGAAGGCGCCGTAATCGGTGATGTTCTTGACGATGCCCTCGAGGATCTGGCGCTCCTTGAGATTGGCCAGCAGCTCGTTGCGCGCCTCGGCGCGGGATTCCTCGAGCACGGCGCGGCGCGAGACCACGATATTGCCGCGGCGCCGGTCCATCTTGAGGATCTGGAAGGGCTGCGGGGTGCCCATCAGCGGCGAGACGTCGCGCACCGGGCGGACGTCGACCTGGCTGCCCGGCAGGAACGCCACCGCGCCCGACAGGTCGACCGTGAAGCCGCCCTTGACCCGGCCGAAGATGGTGCCGCTGACCCGCTCGCCGGCGTTGAACGCCTTCTCAAGCAGGGTCCACGCCTCCTCGCGGCGCGCCCTCTCGCGCGACAGCACCGCCTCGCCGTTGCGGTCCTCCATGCGCTCCAGATAGACGTCCACCGAGTCGCCGATCTTGAGCTCCGGCTCCTGGCCCGGCGCGGCGAACTCCTTGAGCGCCACCCGCCCCTCGGATTTGAGCCCGACATCGACCAGCGCCGAGTCGTTCTCGATACTGATCACGATTCCCTTGACCACCGAGCCCTCGGCGGGCTCGCGCTCCGCGAAGCTCTCCTCGAGCATGCTCGCGAAATTCTCTCCGCCCACCTCTGCGGGGGAGATCTCCGCCGCCTGCTGTACGACGGCTGCTTCGTTCGACATCGGCGTTCCTGCCTGGCCTCTGTTTTTCTGCCTGTCCGGTCCGAAACCGGCGCCGTCCGGAAGACCGTGCGCATCGCAGGTTTCCGGGCGACACTACTTTCGGATCGTCGTCCGCGCGTTGAAATGCGCCAGCGCCTGGCGGAACACCTCGTCCGCGTCCATGGTCGAGGTATCGATCACGAAGGCGTCTTCGGCGGGCGCCAGCGGCGCCGCTGCGCGCTCCCGATCCCGGGCGTCGCGCGCATTCATGTCACGCAGAACCTGCTCTTGTATACCTTTTGCGCCCCGTTGCAACAACTCCCGCAGGCGCCGCTCCGCGCGCACGTCTTCGTGCGCGTCGAGGAATATCTTCACCGCCGCGCCCGGGCAGACGACGGTGCCGATGTCGCGCCCGTCCAGCACCGCGCCCGGCGCGCCGCCCGGCGGAGCGGCGGCGAAGCCGCGCTGGAAGTCGAGCAGCGCCGCGCGCACGCCCGCATCGGCGGCAAGCACGCTCGCCGCCGCCGTCACCGCCTCCTCGCGCAGCCCTTCGCCCGCCAGGTCGGCCGCCTTCAGGCCGCGCGCCGCGCGCTGCGACGCGGCGCCGTCCGCCGGATCGCGGCCGGCATCGAGCACCCGCCTGGCCGTCGCCCGGTAGAGCAGCCCGGTGTCGAGATGGGCGAAGCCCAGATGCGCGGCAAGGCGCTGCGCCAGCGTGCCCTTGCCGCTCGCCGCAGGGCCGTCGATGGCGACGACGACCGGCGCCTCAGCCATCCCCCTCGTCCGCCGCCGCGATCGCCGCGCCGAGGCCGTTCATGGTCTCGGCGAAGCCGGGAAAGCTGGTGTCGATGGTCTCGCTCCCGGCCACCCGGATGGGGCGCTCGCAGGCGAGACCGAGCACCAGGAACGCCATCGCGATGCGATGGTCGTGCCCGGCATCGACGACCGCGCCGCCCGCCGGGCGGCCGGCGGCGCCCTCGACGATCAGCGTGTCGCCCTCCGCCGCGGCGGCGATGCCGGCGGCGCGCAGCCCGCCGGCGATCGCCGCCAGCCGGTCGCTCTCCTTGAGCCTGAGCTCGCCGAGCCCGTGCATCCGCGTCGTGCCCTCGGCGAACGCCGCGGCGACGGCGAGGATCGGGTACTCGTCGATCATCCGGGGCGCGCGCTCGGCCGGCACCTCGATCGCTCTCAGCCGGCCCGGCCCCTTGTGGCGGAAGGTGAGGCGGCCGACCGGCTCGCCGCCCGCCGCCGCGCGACGGTCGACCGCGATCTCCGCGCCCATCGCCTCGAGACAGTCGAGCAGACCCGTGCGCGTCGGGTTGAGCCCGACATCCGTCATCTCCACCTCCGAGCCCGGCACCAGCAGGGCGGCCACGCCGGGGAACGCCGCCGAGGAGATGTCGGCCGGAACCGACACTGCGCGGCCCGCGATCTCGGGCTGGCCGCGGAGCGCGATCGCGCGGCCTGCGCCGGTCTCGGCGACGGCGATATCGACGCCGAAATGGCGCAGCATCACTTCGCTGTGGTCGCGCGTCGGGCGCGGCTCGATGACCGTGGTCTCGCCCGGCGTGTTGAGCGCGGCGAGCAGGATCGCCGACTTGACCTGGGCCGACGGGACGGGGAGCGCGTACTCTATCGGCACCGGGTCCCGCGCGCCGGTCACCATCAGCGGCAGCCTGTCGCCCTCGCGCGCCGCGACCGCGGCGCCCATGCCGCGCAGCGGTTCGGCGACCCGGCCCATCGGCCGGGATCTCAGCGAGGCGTCGCCGGTCAGGAATGCGGTCAGAGGGTGGGTGCCCAGCACGCCGAGCAGGAGCCGCGCCGAGGTTCCCGAGTTGCCGAGGTCGAGAACCCTGTCCGGCTCGGCCAGCCCGCCGATCCCGGCGCCGCGAACCGACCACCGTCCCGGTTCCACGCGCTCGACCGACGCGCCGAGCGCGCCGAGAGCCGCCGCGGTGGCGAGCACGTCGTCGCCTTCCAGCAGCCCGTCGATACGCGATTCCCCGACCGCGAGCGCGCTCACGATCAGGGCGCGGTGGGAGATCGACTTGTCGCCTGGGACCCGCACGGTGCCGGACAGCGTGCCGGCGGTTCCCGAGTCCAGCATCGCCATTTTGCAACGGGGTTGAATTCGGCGTGCCGGGTTTAGCACAGCGCCGCCGGGCACGGCCAGAGCCACTCGCGGCGGCGCGCGAATCGGTCATGCGCGGAGGGCGCAACTTGGCTTTGACAGAACGTTTCGTTCGTGGCAATGGCTTCCCGTTTCGATACTGACGGAGGACGAGTTGGCCAAGCCCGAATGGGGACTGAAGCGGACCTGCCGGGATTGCGGAAAACGGTTTTACGACTTTCGCCGCGATCCCATCGTCTGCCCCGGTTGTCAGGCGGTGTTCGATCCGCTGGCGATGCTGAGACCGCGGCGGGTCCGAACATCCACGGCGTCCGCCGCGCCCGCCGCGGCGAATGCGGCCGGCGGGCGGCAAACGCCCGAGATCGAGGGCGAAGAGGAGGAAGCGGCCGTCATCGTCGACGACGGGGATCGCGATATCGACGAAGACGTTATCGACTCGGAAGACGAGGACGGTATGATCAAGGAGACGTCCGATCTGGACGACAATGACGAGGGCGACGACTTTTCCGGCGTCATCGGCGGCGGGCGGTAAGTCCGCGAGCCGGGCGGAGAGGGGCCATAGCTCAGTTGGGAGAGCGCTTGAATGGCATTCAAGAGGTCGGGGGTTCGACTCCCCCTGGCTCCACCAATAGCAGGGGTCCGGCCGGAAACGGCCGGGCCCCTGTCGGTTTCGGGCGCGGCGGGGAGCGGGCGGAAAAAAGACCCCCGGACGCCGGCCCGGCCTCCGGGGGCAGTAAGAACGAAGGTGCGCCGGACAGCTTCCGGACGCGGGACCGAAGATACGATGTCCCGCAAAGAAAAGCAACGCTATAACATTACTCTGCGCCGCCCACGGGACGGGCCGCGATGACCCTGTCTCCCAGCCTCGACATCGTCTGGGCCCACGCCGAGGGCGAGGTGGGGCTGGTGATCGTCGACGGCGCGCCGGAGATCCCGGGCCGCACGGTCGCCGACAAGCTGGCGCATCTGGCCCCAGGCGACCACCCTCTGTTCGGCCTCGCTCTGTTCGAGCCGCGCGGCAAGGCGCAGATGTCGGCCAATCTGGTGCTGCCGCCGAGCGTCGCCGGGGCCGATGCCGGCTTCGTGATCCTGCAGCCCGACGGGGCGCACGCGATGTCCGGGTCCAACGCGATGTGCGTGGTCACGGTGCTGCTGGAGACCGGCATGGTGCCGATTACCGGCCCGCGAACCCCGGTCGTGCTGGACACTGCGGCGGGGCTGGTGCGCGCGGTGGCGTCCTGCGCCGAGGGGCGGTGCGAGCGCGTGACGCTCGAGTTCGTGCCGAGCTTCGCGGCCGCTCTCGACCGCCCGCTGGAGGTCGAGGGGCTCGGGACGCTGAGCGTCGACATCGCTTTCAGCGGGTGCTGGTTCGTCCTCGTCGACGCGGCTCCGCTCGGCTTCGAAATCGTCCCCGCCGAGGCGCGCGAGCTGGTCTCGCTGGGGGGACGGATCCGCGCCGCCGCGCGGAAACAGATCGTTGTCAGCCATCCTGTGCTCGACGGGTTCGAGGGGGTGGAATACGCGCTCTTCCATCGCCGGCGGGGCGACACGGCCCGCACCGGCAACGTGATGTATCCGGGGCGCCTCGACCGCTCCCCCTGCGGCACCGGCAGCGCCGCCCTGCTGGCCGCGCTCAATGCGCGCGGCGAGATGGGGATCGGGGAGTCGCTGGAGACGCGCTCGATCGTCGACAGCGCGTTCACCGCCCGCATCGCGCGCGCGGCGCGGGTCGGGCCTCATGCCGCGATCGTGCCGGAGATATCCGGCCGGGCCTGGATATTCGGTCGCGGCACGCTGGGCGCCGATCCGTCGGATCCCTTCGCCGCGGGCTTCACCCTGGCGGATGTCTGGGGCGACGGCGTGGGGAGAGGTGCCGGCGCGGCGGTCCCGGAATAGGGCTCAGCCCAGCGCGTAGGGCACCTGGTTCGGGCCCGGGATGGGCGCGCCGTCGACGCTGCTCTCGTAGCCCTTCTGGGCAAAACTGCCGGTGCGCTGGCTGCGCACGATGAAGGCCACGGTCCGGCTGTCGCCGGCATACTCGGAATGGATCTCGTGCGGCGGGACGATGTCGACATCGCCCGGGCCGCACTCGATCGACGTCGTCTGGTCGAGCCGCCGGGTGCCGTCCGCGCCCGTCGCCACGCCGAAACGGACGATCCGCTCGCGCCCCTCCAGGAGGCCGTAGACCGTCCATGAGGGGCCGTGATCGTGGATCTGCGCCCGCCCCCCGGGCCGCTTGATCAGCCCGTTGAGCGCGAAACCGTAATCGGGATCGACATAGAACAGCAGGTTGTCGACCTTCCTGCCGTCGAAGCCGCCGACCGGCCAGCCCCTCGCATGCGCCTTGAGCGCCGGGTCGGCGAGCAGCGGCCTCAGCAATTCGCCGCAGCGCCGCCAGCGCGCCTCGCCCTCCAGCCCGCCGGCGCAGGCCGCGCGCAGCGCCGCCACGAAATCCTCCACCGCGGGCAGCATTTCCGTCCGTTCCATCGCGCGACTCCCTGCTTTCGCGAACCCTAGCGCGGTTGTCTCGCCGCTGTCACGGCCCGCGCCGCGCCCCTCGATACGTCGTGGCGGAAAGGCCCGACCGCAGGCGAAGAAGCGTCGGAACCGCGACACCGGCCCCGCCCCTTCGCCGGTCCAAGCCGCGCGTTGCCAATCGCGGGGCCGGTGCGTAGTGTTCCTTAGCTAGCTAACGGTCCGCCGCGCCGCGCCGGACCGGCCGCACCATGCATGACGAACGAACAGGAAGCGGGCGAGGATTGACAGTGGCTGACGGGAACACGGAATCGATAACGCTGCAGGGGATCGAGCTGCCTTACATGCGCCGGGGCAGCGGGCAGACCCTTCTCATGCTGCATGGCGGCGGCGGGCCGGTCGCGCCGATGCCCTTCGCGGCCAGGCTGATGGAGCGCTTCGACGTGATCGCGCCGATCCATCCCGGTTTCGCGGGCACCCGCATCCCGGACCATTTCGACGACATCCACGACCTCAAGTTCCTCTATCTCGACTTCATCGACGCGCTCGACATCCGGGACGCGGTGCTGATGGGGTTCTCGATGGGCGGCTGGACGGCGGCCGAGCTCGCGGTGATGACGACGGCCCGTTTCTCCAGGCTGGTGCTGGTCGATTCCGTCGGCGTCAAGCCCGGCGACCGCGACACGAGGGACGTCGCCGACGTGTTCGCGCTGCACCCGGCGGAGCTGCTGAAGATCACCTGGCACGACACCGCCAAGGCGCCCAATCCGGCGGAGATGGACGAAGACGCGCTGGCCGCGATGGCCGGCAACCGGATCGCGCTCGCGCTCTATACCTTCGATCCCTACATGCACAACCCGAAGCTGCCCGGGCGGCTGCACCGGATCGACATCCCGACGCTGCTGATCTGGGGCGAGAGCGATGGGCTGGTGACACCGGAATACGGGGCGGCCTTCCGCGACATGATCCCGGGCGCCCGGCTGGCGGTGATCCCCGAGGCCGGGCACGCGCCCCAGGCCGAGCAGCCCGAGGCCTTCCTCTCCGAATTTCTCGCCTTCGCGACCTGATCGAGGAGCCCGACGTTGAAGACCTGGTTCTTTACCGAAGACGCCTACCCGTATCTGCCCGACCCCGACACCTACGAGTCGATCCGGGTCAACCTGCCCAACAAGCACTACGATCCGGATATCGGCGCCGACCTCTATCACCGCTATCTCGACATGTGGACCGCGGCCGACGAGATCGGCCTCGAGATCATGCTCAACGAGCATCACCAGACCGCCACCTGCGTGGTGCCGGCGGCGCCGTTGATGCTGTCGATCCTGGCGCGCGAGACCAAGCGCGCGCGCCTCCTCATCCTCGGCAACCCGATCGGCAACCGGAACACCCCGGTCCGCGTCGCCGAGGAGATGGCGATGGTCGACGTGCTGTCGCGCGGACGGCTCGAATGCGGCTTCGTGCGCGGCGTGCCCTACGAGTCCGCGCCCGCCAACGTGATCGCGTTCCGCGGCACCGAGCGGCTGTGGGAGGCGCACGACCTGATCATGAAGGCGTGGACCCACCACGAGGGTCCGTTCAACTTCGAGGGCCGCTTCTACCACATGCGCCAGGTCAATATCTGGCCGCGCCCCTACCAGCAGCCGCACCCGCCGGTCTGGGTCACCATCGGCAGCGCCGGCAGCGGCGTGCAGGTCTCGAAGCACAAGCATGTCGGGGCCGTCTTCCTCGCCGGCTATAACGGCATCCGCACGATCTTCGACGGCTATCGCAGCGGCTACCGCGAGGCGCATGGCAGCGAGGCGCCGCTCGACCGGCTCGCCTATTGCGCGCTGATCCATGTCGGCGAGAACGAGAGCCGGGCGCGCGAGGGGGCGGAGAAGATCCTCTGGTACATGACCTCCAACAAGGTCGCGGCGCAATGGAACAACCCGCCCGGCTACCACCCGCCGCATGTCGCGGCGATGATCATGAAGGGCACCCGGGGCGGCGCCGGGGTGCCGCTCAACCCGCAGCTCGACGACCAGATGGCGCGCGGCAACGTGTTCGCCGGCACGCCGGACAAGGTGTTCGAGCAGATCAAGGCGTTCTGGGAGTATTCCGGCGGCTTCGGCCATTTGCTGATGATGGGCCAGGCCGGGTTCCTGAGCTACGGCGACACGCTGTCCTCGATGCAGCTGTTCAACGACGAGGTCTATCCGCGGCTGCGCGAGCTCACCGAGTCCTACGACCCCGACCGCATGGCCTATCTGCGCAACTCGCTGCCCGACGTCGAGGCGACCTCGCTCGGCGATCTCGGCTTCGCCTTCGTGCGGTAGGTCCGATGACGGAGATCGCCAGCAACTACGTCGACGTCGACGGCATCCGCACCCACTATTTGGAGGCCGGGGAGGGGCCGACGGTGGTGCTGCTGCATTCCGGCGAGTATGGCGGCGCGGCGGAGATCAGCTGGCAGTTCACCATCCCGGCCCTGGCCCCCGAGTTCCACGTCATCGCGCCCGACTGGCTCGGCTTCGGGCGCACCGACAAGGTGTTCGATTTCGGCGATGCGCGGAGCCGCGTCTATCGCCACATGCAGCGCTTCGTCGAGGCGATGGGGATCGGCGCGGCCGATTTCATCGGCAACTCGATGGGCGGCAGCAATCTCGTGCGCATCGCGGCGACCGAGCCCGACCTCCTGCCGCTGCGCTCGATCGTGCTGTGCAGCGGCGGCGGGTTCACCCCGGAGACCGAGGAGCGCAAGACCCTGCTCGCCTATGACGGCAGCGAGGACGCGATGCGGGCGCTGGTCAAGGCGATGCTGTACGACCCGAAATGGGGCGACGACGACGCCCATGTCGCCCGGCGCCAGGAATTCGCCCGCATGAAGGGGGCCTGGGAGTGCCAGTCGGCGCCGCGCCTGCGCCTGCCGGCGGAGGGAACGGCGGGCTCGGGATTCGGGACGGCCGACGCGACGCCCTACGAGAACATCGCCGTGCCCACCCTGATCGTCGCCGGCGCGAACGATCCGTTGCGCGAGCCGGGCTACGCGCCCAGGCTCGCCGCGCGCATCGCGGGCGCCGAGGTCCATGTCTACGAGAATTGCGGGCACTGCCCCAATATCGAGCACGCCGACAGGTTCAACGCCCAGCTGCTCGACTTCCTGCGCCGCGTCAACGGCGGCTGAAGCCTCACCAGGCGGCGACCGCCCCGTTGCTGCGCGGGTCGCTGGCCCCGGCGAGGCGCCCGTCGGGGTGGCGGATCACCACGCCCGCGTGGCCCATCACGTCGCTGTGGGCGGGCACCGTCTCGACTTCGTGCCCGGCCTCGACGAGCGCGCCCACCGTCTCCGGTTCGAATCCCTCCTCGATCCTGAGCGACGTGGTCTCCTCGCCCCAGGCGCGCCCGAGCAGCCAGCGCGGCGCGCCGACCGCCGCCTGCGGGTCCCGGCCGAAGGTCACGATGCGGCTGTAGAGCGCGGCCTGGGTCTGCGGCTGGCCTTCCCCGCCCATCGTGCCGAACGCCATCACCCGCCCGTCGGCGAGACGCGCGAGCGGCGGGTTCAGGGTATGGAACGGCTTGCGCAAGGGGGCGAGGCGGTTGGGCCCGCTTTCGGCGAGCCGCATGCCCGAGCCGCGGTTCTGCCACACCAGCCCGGTGTCGGGCAGCACCAGCCCGGAGCCGAACTCCCAATACAGGCTCTGGATGAAGCTGACCGCCCGCCCGGCGGCGTCGACCGCGCCCATCCAGATCGTGTCGCCGTCCGGGCCCGCCTGCGGCCACGGCGCCGCGATCCTGCGGTCGATCCCTCGCGCCGTCTCGTCGAGCACCCCGGGCGCGAGCCAGCCGGCGGCGTCGACATCCATCGTCGCCGGGTCGCCGAGATGCGCGTTGCGCAGCAGGAAGGCGCGCTTGGTCGCCTCGACGATCAGGTGGATGTGGGCGAAACCGTCCGGCTCCTCGTCCGCCAGCCCGAGCCGGTCGATCAGCCCGAGGATCATCAGGGCGGGCGCGCCTTGTGTCGGCGGCGGCATGTTGTAGACCGTGCCGGAGGCGAGCTCGACCGAGAGCGGGGCCACGCGCAGCGCCCGGTGGCGGGCGAGGTCGTCGGCGCCCAGCGGCGCGCCGAGCCGGCCGAGGTCGGCCGCGATGCGCCGCGCGAGCGCGCCCCGGTAGAAGCCGTCGAGCCCGTCGCGGGCGAGCGCGCGCAGGGTTTCCGCGAGCGCCGGGTTGCGGAACGCGCTGCCCGGTGCGGGCGCGGCGCCACCCGGCAGGAAGGTCGCCGCGAAGCCCGGAACCGGGGCGAGCTCTTCCGCCTTGGCCGCCGTGGTCGCGGCCTGGTTGTCGCTGGCCGGGAACCCGGTATCGGCGAGCCAGATGGCGTCTTCCAGGAGCCGCGCGAGCTTCATCCGCCCGCCCCATTCGGCGGCCAGCGCGAGGGCCTCGCCCCATCCCGAGACGGTGCCCGCCACCGTGTTGGCGGCGAGCGGCCCGCGCGCCGGGATCGCCGCCGCCCCGGCATAGAGGGCGGGCGTGGCGGCCGACCCGGTGGCGCCGCAGGCATCGATCCCGACCGGCGCGGCCCCGGGCGCGGCGATCAGCCAGAAACCGTCCCCGCCGAGCCCGTTCATGTGGGGGTAGACCACGGCCATCGCGGCGGCGGCGGCGACCATCGCCTCGATCGCGTTGCCGCCCTCGCGCAGCACCGCGAGCCCGGCGGACGCGGCGAGCCCGTGCGGCGCGGCGACCATGCCGCGCGCCCCGTCGGCCGCTCTCAGCACGCGCTCCCTCCGGCGCGGGAACGGTCGCCCGCGGCGAGGTGGATCTCGGCGGTCGGGTTGATCCCCGCAACCCAGCTCCGGTGGCGCTCGAACAGCAGCGGGTCGTGGCCCGGGACGATGCGGTCGAGATCGTCGCCCACCGCGTCGCGGATGCGGCGGTAGCAGTCGATCAGGTTCCACGCATCGCCCTGGACATAGGCGGGCGGCCACATGCGCTCGATATTGGCGTACCAGTAGACGCAGTCGCCCGCCACGACATAGGGCCCGGACCGCGTGGCGACCTCCAGCCATTGCGAGCCAAAGGTGTGCGAGTCGCGCGCGAGATGGGCCAACACCCCGGGCAGCACCTCGCCGTCGCCCTCCTGGAATTCCACCCGCCCGTCGGCGATCAGCCCGTCGAGCAGTTCGAAGACGCCCGGGTCGATCGACGACAGCGGCCATTTCCGCGTATCCGATCCGAGGCCGTCGGGCATCGCGAACACCCTCTTCCAGCCGTCGTACTCGGCGCGCTGGACGTGGAAGCGGGCGTTGGGGAAGCGGTCGAGATTGCCGGCGTGGTCGAAATGGAGGTGGGTCAGGATGACGTCCTCCACCTCCTCCGGCGCGAAGCCGATCTTGGCCAGCGTGGTCTCCGGGTGCTCGACCCCCTCATAGGACTTGCCGCTCGGCGACCAGCCGCCCTTCATCCCGGTATCGACCAGAGCGAGGCGCGGTTCGCCGCCTTCCTCCCCGCCATGCAGCGCGGTGTAGACCATCGGGTTGCGGATCGTGCCCCGGTTGCTCTCCACCAGCGTGCCGCCGAAGAAATCGCGCGGCATGTTGGAGCGCGTATAGGCGAAGGCCCAGATCGAGTAGTCGGTCGGCATGAGCGCCGGTGGGATCAGCCGCCTTCCGCGCCCGGCACCATGTTGCGGGCGTAGGTCCGGGCGGCTTCGCTGTCGTTGTGGTTATAGGCGCCGCCGTGGAAGAAGCGGCTCACCTGGGGCAGGAAGTAGGGGTGGACGCCGAGCGCCGCGAGCCTGCGGATGTCGATATCGCGGAACGCGGCCTTCTCGGTCTCGCTCAGCCCGTACTCCTCGAACACGCCCTCCATGTCCTGGCGGAAGCGGTGGAACAGCCGCATGTCGCGGCGGACCTCGAAGATCATGCGGTTGGACGGCAGGGTTCGGTCGACGTCGGCGATCGGCATTGCGGCTTCTCCCCCGCGGGCGGACGCGCAAGCAAACCACGCCCCGGGCGGGGCCGCAAGGAGTCAGCCGCGGCTGCAGGCGCCGCCGCCGAGCACGCAGAAGCGCGAGCAATGGGGGTGGTTGAGCTTCACCTCGCCCGCCGCCTCGGCGAGGCTGCGGCCGAGATCGAACTGCGTGTCGTAGGGCAGCAGCGTGCAGGAGACCACGCTCGCCGGCTCGCCCCTGCGCTTGACCACCATGCGCTGGGTCGCGCACATCATCGCATCCGGCGAAACGCCGAGGATGTCCCAGCACCGCTCGGTGATCTCCGGCACGTCGACGGTCTCGTCCATCTCGGGCAGCAGGGTGAGCCTGACCGGATCGTCGGCGTCGAAGTCGATCCCGTGCCCGGCGAACAGCCGCGCGAACCCGGCGCGGAGCGAGTCCTCCGGCTCGTCCCAGCAGGTGCGGCCGCAGACATGGACGTTGAAGCCGTTATCCACCAGCCAGGCGAAGCCGGCGAGGGCGGGCTTCCAGGACCGCTTGCCGCGCTCCATCTCGTGCAGCGCCGGGCCGTAATGGTCGAGCGAGACCCGGATCGCGAGCCGGTCGCCATGAATCTCCTTCAGCCGCAGCAGATCCCCGGCCCGCTTCATCATCGGGCGCATCGCGTTGGTCAGCACCAGGACCGAGAACCCGCGCTCCAGGCAGGTCTCGACGATCGGCGCGATGTCCGGGTTCATGAAGGGCTCGCCGCCGGTAAGCCCGATTTCCCGCGTCGGCAGCCCGGCATCCGCGATCTCGTCGAGGAAGCGCACCACGTCGGCGAGCGGCATGTAGACCAGGCGGTCGTTGGTCGGGCTCGACTCGATGTAGCAGTTGCGGCAGGTGAGGTTGCACAGCGTGCCGGTGTTGAACCACAGCGTCCTGAGCGCGGCGAGCGCCACCGCCGCGCGGCGTTCGCCGTCCGCGGTGAGGTCCGGGTCGCGGAACTTGCCGCCGGCAAGCGCATCGACTTCGATCGGGGCGGGCTCGGCCGTCATATCCCTGGGACGCTTCCTGTTGGGAATGTGGTGAGGCGATGTCCCGTTCACTATAGCCAATATTTCTAGATTGTCTTGGCGCGCACGTTTTCTTGATTGTCCCGCCCGGCGCGCCGCCGCCGCCGTCTTCGCGGGATCGCGCAATCGGATATGGCCCCCGGCGGCCGGGCGTACTAAACAGGGCACCAGCGTTAGCCAAGTGGCGCTGGCGGCGGCGAAAGCCGCGCCCGCCCGACCGGACCGAAGGAGGAATTCATGACGCTGCGCATCAATGCCGAGGCCCCGAATTTCACGGCCGAGACCACCGAGGGCAGGATCGATTTCCACGACTGGATCGGCGACAGCTGGGCGATCCTGTTCTCGCATCCCAAGGACTTCACCCCGGTCTGCACCACCGAGCTGGGCTACATGGCCGGGCTGGCGCCGGAGTTCGCCGCGCGCAACACCAAGATCCTCGGGCTCAGCGTCGATCCCGTCGGCAACCACCGGGAGTGGTTCAAGGACATCGAGGAGACCCAGGGCCACGCGGTGACCTATCCGCTGGTCGGCGATCCCGAGCTCAACGTGGCCAAGCTCTACGACATGCTGCCCGAGGGCGCGGGCGACACCTCCGAGGGCCGCACTGCGGCGGACAACGCGACCGTCCGGTCGGTCTTCGTGATCGGCCCCGACAAGAAGATCAAGGCGATGCTGACCTATCCGATGAGCACGGGGCGCAATTTCGACGAGGTGCTGCGCCTGCTGGATTCGATCCAGCTCACCGCCCGGCACTCGGTGGCGACGCCGGTCAACTGGAAGGACGGCGACGACTGCATCATCCTGCCGGCGGTCTCGGACGAGCAGGCGAAGGAGAAGTTCCCCGGCGGCTGGGACGCGCCCAGACCCTATCTCCGCATCGTGCCGCAGCCGCGCTAGGCCGGGCCGGGCCGGCGGCGGAAGGGCAGCGGGTGGGCGGCGAAGACCACATGCGGCGCGCGATCGCGCTCTCCGTCGCCATGATGCGGGCCGACCGGGGCGGGCCGTTCGGCGCGGTGATCGTCAAGGACGGGACGGTGGTCGCCGAGGGCTTCAACCGGGTCACCTCGGACAACGACCCGACCGCCCATGCCGAGGTCACGGCGATCCGCGCGGCCTGCGCCGCGCTCGGCAGCTTCTCGCTCGACGGGTGCGACATCTACACCTCCTGCGAGCCCTGCCCGATGTGCCTGGCCGCGATCTACTGGGCGCGGATCGGGCGGATCTTTTACGCCAATACCCGCGCGGACGCCGCCCGCATCGGCTTCGACGACGAGCACATCTACCGCGAGATCGCGCTTCCGCCCGATCGCCGCGCGGTGCCGATGACCCGGATGCTGGCCGAGGCGGCGGCGGGAGCGTTCCGCGAGTGGGAGGAAACGCCCGACAAGCTGCGCTACTGAGCGGACATCGCGCATGACTCTGACCAGGGAATCGCTCGCCGCACGCATCGACCAGGCGCTCGGCCGCCGGCCGGCCGATCTGGTGATCAAGGGCGCCCGCATCCTCAACCTCGCGACCGGCGCGCTGGAGGAGGGCGACGTGGCCGTCGCCGGCGAGACGATCGTCGGCACCCACGAAACCTATGACGGCAGGGTGATCGTCGACGGGCGCGGCGCGGTGGCGGTGCCGGGCTTCATCGACACCCACGTCCATGTCGAGAGCAGCGTCGTCACCCCGGCCGAGTTCGACCGCTGCGTGCTGCCGAGGGGGACCACCACCGCGATCTGCGACCCGCACGAGATCGTCAACGTGCTGGGCGCCCAGGGTCTCGAATACTTCCTCGATTCCGCGGGCGAGCTGGCGATGGACCTCAGGGTCCAGCTTTCGAGCTGTGTGCCCTCGACCGCGCTGGAGACCGCCGGCGCCCGGCTGGACGCCGCCGACCTCGTCCGCTACCGCGACCGCGACGCGGTGATCGGCCTCGCCGAATTCATGAGCTTCGGCGACGTCTTCGCCCATGACGGCCCGACGCTGGACAAGCTGATCGCCTTCGAGGGCGCCCATATCGACGGCCACGCGCCGCTGCTGTCGGGCTACCGGCTCAACGCCTACGCCGCCTGCGGCATCCACAACTGCCACGAGAGCACCAGCGTCGCCGAGGCGGCGGAGAAGCTGAAGAAGGGGTTTCAGGTGCTGATCCGCGACGGCAGCGCGTGCAAGGACGTGGCCACGCTGGCGCCGTTGCTGACCGACGCCAGCGCGCCGTTCATCGCGTTTTGCACCGACGACCGCAACCCGCTCGACATCGCCGAGGAAGGCCATCTCGACCATGTGATCCGCGCCGCGATCGCCGCCGGCGCGCCGGTGGCGGCGGCCTACCGCGCGGCGACCTGGTCGGCCGCCAGGGGGTTCGGGCTCCGCGACCGCGGGATGGTGGCGCCGGGCTACCGGGCCGACCTGGTCCTGCTCGACGATCTCGAGACCTGCCGGGTCAGGAGCGTGATCCGCTCCGGCGCTCCGGTCGGCGAACACTCCTTCCCCGACCGGGCGGCCGCGCCCACCCCGGTGGGGTACGACTCGGTCAAGCTCGATCCGGTGGACGAGAGCGTCTTCGCGATCCCCTCGGCCGGCCCCACCGGCCCGGTGATCGGGCTCGTCCCCGGCACCGTGCTGACCGAGCATCTCACCCTCACCCTTCCCTACGCGGCGGGGCTTCGCGAGCGCGATCTCGACGCCGACGTGCTCAAGGTCTGCGTGTTCTCGCGCCACGGCAAGAACCGCAATGTCGGGCGCGGCTTCGTCCAGGGTTTCGGGCTCCGGCGCGGCGCGCTCGCCTCCAGCGTCGGCCATGACAGCCACAACGTGATCGCCGTCGGCTGCACCGACGCCGACATGGCGGCGGCGGTCAACCGGCTGATCGAGATCCAGGGCGGTTTCGTCGCCGTCGCCGGCGGGGCGGTGGTCGCCGAGCTGCCGCTGCCGGTGGCAGGGCTCATGAGCGACCGGCCCTTCGAGGAGGTGCGGGACGGGCTAAAGACGCTGCGCCGGGGGGTGAGGGCGCTCGGCTGCCCGCTGGCGGAGCCGTTGCTACAGCTCGCCTTCCTGCCGCTGCCGGTGATCCCGCATCTCAAGATCACCGATCACGGGCTGGTCGATGTCGACCGGTTCGAGCTGATCGCGGCGTAGGAATCTGCCAGGCGCGCGGCGAGCGCGCGGGTCTCGTCCTCCAGCGCATCGGTCTCCACGACGCGCCCGACCAGCCCCATCGCCTGCGCCGCCGCGGCATCGTAGGTGCGGCCTTCGAGGACCAGCTCGAGGGTGCGCGCCCGGCCGATGACCGCCAGCATGGCGGCGACGAAGCCGGTATCCAGGAACAGCCCGATGGTGCGCGGCGAGACCCGGAACCGGGCATCCGCCGCGGCGATCCTGAGATCGCAGCGGCAGGCGATGTCGACCCCGCTCCCCATGCAGAACCCCTCGATCATCGCGATCGTCGGCATCGGCAGCGCGCCGATCCGGCCGCACGCGCGCTCCGTCGCCTCGCTATAGGCCCTGGCCGAATGCGGGTCGCGGCGCTCGTCGGCGAAGCGCGACATGTCGAGGCCGGTCGAGAAGGCGCGCCCGCCGGCGCCGCGGACGATGACGCAGCCGATCCCGGGCGATGCCTCGATCTCGGCGATGCGCGCCTCCAGCGCCTCCCAGTCCGCCCGCGCCAGCGCGTTGAAGCGCCACGGCCGGTCGAGAAGGACGGTCGCCACGGCCCCGTCGAGCGCAAGATCGATGCTCCGGGTCACCGCCGGAGGCTAGTGCATCGGCGCGCACGGGCGAAGCGGCGGCTTCACGATTTCGCATGATTCTGTCGCATCCGCCCGGATCGAACTATCATCCGGTCGTGCCAGCGGGGCCCGGACCGACATGCCGTTCGCGCAATATCTCGTCGACATCGCCATCTGCCTCAGGCGGCTGACCTGGCTGAAGCTGCCGGGGGACGCGGCGGAGGAGGGCCGCCCCTTCGCCGAGTCGTGCTGGGCCTATCCGGTGGTCGGCGCCGGGATCGGCGGGGCGGCGGCGGTCGCCTTCCTGGCGGCGGACGAGCTGGGGCTGGCGCCCTCCGTCGCGGCGGTGGTCGCGCTCGCCGCCTCGCTCGCCGTCACCGGCGCCGCGCCCGAGCGCGCGCTCGCCCGCGTCGCGGGGTCGCTGGTTGCCTCGTCCGCCGCCGAGTGGAACGCCATCGTCCTCGCCCTGGCGGTCGTGCTCAAGGCCGCCGCCATCGCCCAGGCGGCCCATGCCGGGCCGGTGGGCGGCATCCTGATCGGCACCGCGGCGATCGCCTATGCCTGCCAGATCGCCGCGCTGCACGCAGCGCCCGACGGGGAAGGGGATGTGGATTCCGACGCCAAGCCCGCGCTCGGCCCGGTCGGCATCGCGCTCGGCGTCGGCGCGGCGATTTCCCTGATCGTGATGGCCGAGGGCTGGCTGGCGGCGGTCATCCTCGCCGGCGTTGCGACCGGCGGCATCGTCTATGCCGCGCGCCGACCCGGCGCGGCGGCGGCCGCGGCCGCGCTACCCGCCGTGCTGGCGCTCGCCGAGATCCTGGCGCTGCTCGCGGTCGTCGCCTCCCGCTAGCCCGGCCACGGCGATGGCGAAAGCATAGACCATCGCGACCTCGACCAGCCGGTCGAACCGGCCCGACGCGCCGCCATGCCCCGCCTCCATGTTGGTGTGGAGCAGCACCGGGTTGCCGCCGGTCGTGCGCCGGCGCAGCCGCGCCACCCATTTGGCCGGCTCCCAATAGGTCACCCTGGGATCGGTCAGCCCGCCGGTCGCGAAGATCGCCGGGTAGGCTTTCGCGGCCACGTTGTCGTAGGGCGAATAGGAAGCGATCAGCCGGTAGGCTGCCGCGTCGTCGATCGGGTTGCCCCATTCGGGCCATTCCGGCGGGGTCAGCGGCAGGCCGGCGTCGCACATGGTGTTGAGCACGTCGACGAACGGCACCTCGGCGAGGATGGCGGCGAACAGCTCGGGCCGCAGATTGGCGACCGCGCCCATCAGCATCCCGCCGGCGCTGCCGCCATGGGCGGCGATCCGCCCCTTGGACGTGTAGCCGCCGGCGATCAAGCGCTCCCCGGCGGCGATGAAGTCGGCGAAGGTGTTGGGCTTGTTCTCGCACTTGCCGTCGAGATACCAGCCATAGCCGAGATCGGCGCCGCCCCTGATATGGGCGATGGCGTAGACGAAGCCGCGGTCGACCAGGCTGAGGCGGTTGGTCGAGAACGCGGCCGGGATCGCGTGGCCGTAGGCGCCGTAGCCGTAGAGCAGCAGCGGCGCCGAGCCGTCGAGCGCGGTGGTCCGGCGGTACAGCACGGAGACCGGAATTTGCGCCCCGTCATGGCCGGTTGCCGCGAGCCGGCGGGTGACGTAGTCGGCCGGGTCGTGCCCGCTCGGCACCTCCTGGGTCTTGCGCAGCGTGCGTTCGCGGGCCCGCATGTCGTAGTCGAAGGTCTGCGCCGGGGTGGTCATCGAGCTGTAGACGAAGCGGAGCGTCGCGGTGTCGAACTCGTAGCCCGGCAGCAGCCCGAGGTCGTAGGCCTCCTCGTCGAATTCGATCGCGTGCGCCTCGCCGCTCGCGAGCTCGGTGACCACGATGCGGGGCAGCCCGCCGGCGCGCTCGAGCCGGACATGGTGGCCGGCGAACAGATGCTGGCCGCGCACATAGACCCCGGGCTCGTGGGCGAGCCAGTCGGTCCAGCCCGCCCGTTCGGGCGCGTCCAGCCTCGCGGTGGCGATCTTGAAATCGACCGCCCCGCCGTCATTGGTGCGGATGTACAGGCGGTCGCCGCGATCGGCGACGTCGTACTCGACCCCGGCTTCGCGGGCGGCGACCAGGCGCGGCGCGCTCTCCGGCGCGTCCGCGTCGATCAGCCGGACCTCCGAGGTGGTGTGGTCGTGCGCCGAGATCATCGCGAAGCGCCCGCTTTCCGACTTGTCGATGCCGACGAAGAAGCCGGGATCGGACTCCTCGTAGACCACCGCGTCGTCGCCGCCGGCGCCGATGCGGTGGCGGCGGACCTGGAAGGGGCGATGGTTGTCGTCGATCGCGGTGTAGAACAGGGTCTCGCCGTCATTGGCCCAGACCAGGTCGCCCCGCGCGTCCGCGATCGGCCCGTCGACCGTATCCCCGGTCGCGATGTCGCGGACGAAGATGCGGTAGCGCTCCGAGCCGTTGACGTCGCTCGCCCAGGCCAGGCGGCGGTGGTCGGGGCTGTGCCGGCAGGCGGCGATGCGGAAATAGCTCTCGCCCTCGGCCTCCCGGTTGCCGTCGAGCAGCACGTCCGCCTCCCGTTCCGCGCTCCGCGGCGCGCGGCACCAGACCGGGTGCTCGCCGCCCTCGACATGGCGGACGAAGTAGAGCCAGCCCCCGTCGGGCGCCGGCACGGTGCTGTCGTCCTCCCTGATGCGCCCGCGCATCTCGTCGTAGAGCGCCCGGCGCAGCCCGGCATGGGGCGCGAGGAAGGCGTCCTTGTAGGCGTTCTCCGCCTCCAGATAGGCGCGGATCGCGGGGTCGAGCAGGGCGGGATCGCGCATCACCTGCTGCCAGTCCGGATCCTTGAGCCAGGCGTACTCGTCCTGCCGGGATATGCCGTGCAGCGTGGCGGCGCTCGGTTTCCGGGCGGCTTCGGGCGGCGGGCGGTCGGGCATGGGGCGCGTCTTCCTCGAAATCGGCGCCCGTTGGTAACCGAAACGCCGCGCCGCGCCCAGCCCCGCCTTCCTCGCGCTTGACCGGAGACCGCGGCGCGACAACCTTAGACGTGCCGCGAACTTCCGCGAGGCCAGTCGATGTCCCGAGAAGACCTGCCGGCGCCGCGCCGCAAGTCGGTCCCCGTGATGGTGGACGACGTGCCGATCGGAGGCGACCGTCCGATCGTCGTCCAGTCGATGACCAACACCGACACCGCCGACGTGGCGGAGACGACGGCCCAGGTGGCGGCGCTCGCCCGCGCGGGGTCGGAGATCGTCCGCATCACCGTCGACCGTGCCGAGGCCGCCGCCGCGGTGCCGCACATCCGCGACGCGCTGGATGCGCAGGGCGTCGGCGTGCCGCTGGTCGGCGACTTCCACTATATCGGCCACACGCTGCTGACCGAGCACCCGGCCTGCGCCGAGGCGCTCGCCAAGTACCGCATCAACCCGGGCAATGTCGGCTTCCGCGCCAAGCGCGACACCCAGTTCGCGACCATGATCGAGGTCGCGCTGAAATACGGCCGCCCGGTCCGCATCGGGGTCAACTGGGGCAGCCTCGACCAGGAGCTGCTGGCCGGGATGATGGACGAGAACGCGCGGCGCGAGGAGCCCGCGAGCGCGGCCGCGGTGACCCGCGAGGCGCTGGTGGCCTCGGCGGTCGGCAGCGCCGAACGGGCCCGCGAACTCGGCCTCGGCGCCGACCGGATCGTGCTCTCCTGCAAGGTGTCGGCGGTGCAGGACCTGATCGCGGTCTACCGCGAGCTCGCCCGGCGATGCGACTACGCGCTCCATCTCGGCCTCACCGAGGCGGGGATGGGCTCGAAGGGGATCGTCGCCTCCACCGCGGCGCTCGCGGTGCTGCTGCAAGAGGGGATCGGCGACACCATCCGCATCTCGCTCACCCCCGAGCCCGGCGGCGACCGCACCCGCGAGGTCGTCGTCGCGCAGGAGATCCTGCAGACCATGGGGCTGCGCGCCTTCGTGCCGCTGGTCGCGGCCTGCCCGGGCTGCGGGCGGACCACCAGCACCGTCTTCCAGGAGCTCGCCCGGGAGATCCAGGCCTATGTGCGCGAACGCATGCCGGGCTGGAGCAAGTCCCATGTCGGCGTCGAGACGATGAACGTCGCGGTGATGGGCTGCATCGTCAACGGACCCGGCGAGAGCAAGCACGCCAATATCGGGATCAGCCTGCCGGGCACCGGCGAGGAGCCCGCCGCCCCGGTCTTCATCGACGGCAGGAAGGCGGTTACCCTGCGCGGCAAGGGCATCGCGCGGGAATTCCAGAAGCTGGTCGACGAGTATGTGGAGTCCCACTACGCGCGGCGCTGAACGGGAGGCGGCGATGGCTGGCCGAACCAGGCGCTACGATCTGATCCTACGCGGCGGCCGGGTGATCGACCCGGCCTCGGGGCGCAACCGCAAGGCGGATGTCGGCATTGCCGACGGGCGCATCGCCGCCGTCAAGGCGGGGATCAAGGGAACCAGACGGGTGATCGACGTGAGCGGGGCGCTGGTGCTGCCCGGGCTGATCGACACCCACGCCCATGTCTACCGCCACGTCACCGGCGAGTTCGGGCTGGACGCCGATCTCTGCGGCGTGCGCTCGGGCGTCACCACCGTGGTCGACCAGGGCGGGCCGAGCCTGATGACGCTGCCCGGGTTCCGCAGCTTCATCGTCGAGCCGGCGAAGACCCGCGTGCTGTGCTTTCTCTCGACCTACATGGTCGGCGGGCTGGAGGGCCACCGCTACCCCTCGCTCTACGGTCCCGAGCAGGTCGACGTGAAGCGCACCGCCGAAATCGCCATCGCCAACCGCGACATCGTCAAGGGCATCAAGGCGCATGCCGAGATCGGCGGCGCCTCGCGCTGGGGCTGCCAGGTGCTGGAGCGGGCGCGCGAGATCGCGAGCCGGGCGAAGATCCCGGTCTATGTCCATCTCGGCCAGCTCTGGCCCACCGAGGGGGTGGAGGTCGACCCCGACGCGGTGGTGCGCAAGATGGTGCCGCTGATGCGCGAGCGCGACATCCTCGCCCACCCCTTCACCCGCCATCCCGGCGGCTTCATCTCGGAGAAGACCGGCAGGCTGCACCCCGCGGTCAGGAAGGCGGTCGCGCGCGGGGTGCGCGTCGATGTCGGGCACGGCGCCCATTTCAGCTTCAGGATGGCGCGCGCCGCGCTGGAGCAGGGAATCCGGCCGTTCTCCCTCGGCGCCGACCTGCACGGCTACTCGATCGCGGTGCCGGAGTCCCGCGCCGACGAGATCGGGCTGCCGGCCAACGACCGCGCGCCGTTCGGCCTGTGCCACGCGATGACCGAGCTGCTGGCGCTCGGCATGGATTTGACGGACGTGGTGGCCACCGTCACCTCGAACGCCGCCGAGGCGATCGGCATGGCGGACGAGATCGGCTCGCTCGCCAAGGGCAGGGCGGCCGATGTCAGCGTGGTCGACCTGGTGGCGGGGCCGTGGGCGCTGCGCGACAACTCGGGCGAGACGGTGACCGCGGAGCGCGCGATCGTGCCCCGCTTCGCGCTCAGGGACGGCGTGCGCTACGACGCCGACTCGCCGCTGCTCCCCGAGCTTGCCGCCGCCGCATGACGGAGGAAGCCACGCGAGCCGGGCGCGTCGCCGGCAGGGTGGCGCTGGTCACCGGCGCCGGCTCGATCGGCCCGGGCTGGGGCAACGGCAAGGCGGCGGCGGCGCTCTACGCCCGCGAGGGGGCGAAGGTGCTCTGCGTCGACCGCCGGCTCGACGCGGCGGAGGAAACGCGGGACATCGTCGCCGCGGAGGGCGGCGCGGCGCTCGCCTGGCAGGCCGACGTGACCGATGAGGGCGAGATCGCTGCCATGGTCGGGGCCTGCATCGACGCGTTCGGGCGGATCGACATCTTGCACAACAATGTCGGCGGCTCGGGCCCGGGCGCGGCGCTGATGGACGTGGCGCTGGAGGACTGGAACGACACGCTCGCGCGCAACGTCACCGGCGCCTTCCTCGCCATGAAGGCGGCGATCCCGCATATGGAGGAAGAGGGCGGCGGGGCGATCGTCAACATCTCCTCGATCGCCGGGCTCACCCATATCGGCGTGCCCTCGACCTCCTATTCGGCCGCCAAGGGGGCGCTCAACGAGCTCACCAAGAACATCGCCATCCAGTACGCGGCCGCCAACATCCGCGCCAACTGCATCGCGCCCGGGCTGATGAAGACCCCCTTCATCCTGCGCGAGAAGGACGGCGTGCCCAACCACATCCGCAAGGGCTACGCGACGCCCGAGGACTACCACGCGACGCGCGCCGCAAGCGTGCCCATGCGCCGCATGGGCGATGCCTGGGACGTGGCCAGGGCCGCGCTCTTCCTCGCCAGCGACGATGCCGCCTACATCACCGGCCAGTGCCTGGTGGTCGATGGCGGGCTGACGGCGACCAGCCCGGGGGCTTGAACCCTCACGCCAGCACCGTCCCCCCATCCACCGAAATCGTCTGGCCGGTGACGAAGGCGCTGGCGTCCGACAGCAGCCACATCGCGGTGCCGATGACGTCGTCGGGGGTCATGCTGCGGCGGATGATCTGGCCGTTCCTGATCACGTCGAGCGCGTTGTCGAGCTTGGCGGCGAAGAACTCGCGCGTGCCCTCGGTGATCACCGCGCTCGGCGCCATCGCGTTGACCCTTATGTTGTCGCGCCCGATCTCGCGCGCGAGCCCGCGGGTGAGCCCGACCACGGCGGCCTTGGACGTGGTGTAGTGCAGCGCATACGGCATGCCGAAGCGCGCGGCGAGCGAGGCGATGTTGATCACCGAGCCGCCGCCGCGCTCGCGCATCGCCGGCACCGCCGCCTTGCAGCAGTTCCAGATGCCCTTGACGTTGACCGCCATGGCGTCGTCCCACTCGCCGGGGTCGATCGCGTCGAACCGCCCGCCGGTCAGCGCGCCGTAGAGCGCGGCGTTGTTGATCAGCCCGTCGATCCCGCCGAACGCCTCGGTCGCCGCCGCGGCCATCGCCCGGCAGGACTCCTCGTCGCGCACGTCGAGCGCGACGCCGATGCAGTCGCCGCCCTTCCCGGTCACTTGGGCGACCGTGTCGTCGGTCGGGATCACGTCGGCCGCGACGATCTTCGCGCCCAGCTCCGCGGCCGCGAGCGCATAGGCCTGGCCCAGCCCCCGCCCGCCGCCGGTGATCACGATCGTCTTGTCCGTCAGGGCAAACGCCTCGCCCGCCATGTCTTCGCTCCTTGTCCTGGTTTGTCGTCAGTTTGCGATCGGCGCCACGCCGGTCTCATCGGCGATGCCGTCCAGCACGTCGCGCAGCGCGTCCGGTATGGCGATGCCGTTTTGCTCGCGGTCGGCGAGGCGCGCGGCGCGCCCGTCGCCCGGCACAAGGACCGCGTCGACGCCCGGCATCGTCGCCGAGCCCCGCATCTCGCCGGCCACCCGGTCGACCGCCTGCCCGATCGCCGCGGCTTCGCCGAACGCCTCCGGGTCGAGGGCGCAGATGAACTGCCCGGTATTGGCGGCGCGGTCGACATCGGCGGCGTAGTCGATCAGACCCCCGCCCATCGCCGCGCCGTTGAGCGTGCCCGCCAGCAGCCCGATGACGAGGGCGAGCGCATAGCCCTTGTAGCCGCCCATCGGCAGCAGCAGCCCTTCCGAGGCGCGCGCCGGATCGGTGAGCGGGGTGCCGTCGCGCGCCACCATCCAGCCCTCGGGCATGGCCTCGCCGCGCTGCGCGGTCGCCCTGATCTTGCCCATCGACGCGACGGTGGTGGCGAAATCCATCACCACCGGGGTGCCGTCCCCGGCCGGGATCGCGACCGCCAGCGGGTTGGTGCTGAGCAGCAGGTCGGCGCCGCCCCAGGGCGGCATCTGGTTGCCGCCGCCGACCGCGCCGTAGATGCCGATCATGCCGTGCGCGAGCGGCATCGCGGCATAGACCGAAGCCGCGCCGGCGTGGTTGCCGTTGCGCGTGCCGGCCCAGCCGATGCCGGTCTCCGACGCCTTGCGGATCGCCGTCCGGGCCGCCCGTTCGACCGCGAGGTGACCCATCCCGTTGTCGCCGTCCACGAGTGCGACCGAAGCCGTTTCCCGCAGGATCGCGATCTTCGGGGTCCGGTTGATGCCCCCGCCCCTTATGCGTTTCAGATAATCCGGCAGGCGGAAGATCCCGTGCGCGTCGAAGCCGGTGCGGTCGGCGGCCACCATGAGCCGCGCGACATCCGCCGCGTCGCCCCCGGGCAGGCCTTCGCGGGTCAGCACCCCGGCGATGAAGCGCTCGAGCTCGCGGGAAGCAAAGCGCTCGCTCATCTCGTCCTCCGTGTCTCGCGATGCCACACATAGAGCCCGCTGCCGGTGACGATCAAGGCGCCGAGGATGCTGTAGCCGTCCGGGAAGTCGCCGAACACCAGCAGGCCCAGCGTGGTCGCCCAGATCAGCTGGCTGTAGATAAAGGGCGAGAGCAGCGAGGCCGGCGCGCGCTCCAGCCCCTTGATCAGGAGGTAATGGCCGAGCCCGAACAGGCAGCCGGTCGCCGCCATCATGAGCCAGCCCCAGGAATCCGGCGCGGTCCAGCGGAAGGGGACGAGGAACGACATCACCACGGTGCCGACGGCGGCTGACCAGAGCAGGCTGGTGCGGGCGTGGTCGGTGCGGCCCGCCATCCGGGTCAGCACCTGGTAGAGCGCGTAGCACACCGCGGTGCCGAGCGGCAGGGCCGCCGCCCAGTGCATCACGCCGAGCCCCGGGCGGATGATCACCATCACGCCGGCGAAGCCGACCAGGATGGCGATCCAGCGCCGGATCCCCACCTGCTCCTTGAGCATCGGGATCGAGAAGGCGGTCACCAGCAGCGGCGCAAAGAAGTTGATCGCCACCGCGTCGGCGAGCGGGAGGTAGCGCAGCGCGCTGAAGAACAGGAGCGTGCCGAGCAGCAGGATCGCCGAGCGGGAGAATTGCAGCCAGGGGCGGGCGGTCCGCATCTGGGCCGCGATCCCCGACCGCGCGAAGATCGCGAGGAACACGATGGCGTGGAAGACGTAGCGGCCCCAGACGATCTGCGTCGTGTCGTAGTGCCGCGCCAGCAGCTTGACCACGCTCTCGCCGCAGCCGAACAGCGCGGTGCCGCCCAGCACCAGGAGGATGCCGATCCGGATGTCGCGCGCGGTGACGGCGGGTTCGCTCACCCCCCGGCCTGTCCGGGCCATCGCGCCTGCTGTCCGAGCCCGGGCCAGGCGGCGGGGGCGGACGCCGCCTCGGCCGCCTCTTCCGGCGGCAGGGCGGGGTCCCAGCGGATGCCGAGGAAGCGCCGTCCCGTCACCCCGTCGGAGGCGGGGTCGAGCAGCCAGCGGATCGGCGCGGCCATCGCCGCGGGCTGGATCATCGCCGCCCGGTCGGGCGAGGAGTCGGGCGGCACCATCGCGGTGTTGGCGGGCCCGCCCGGCACCAGCACGTTGACCGTCACCCCGGTCCCCTCGAGGTCGCCGGCCCAGATCGCGGTGCACGCCTCGAGCGCCGCCTTGGACGGGCCGTAGGGCGTCCAGCCCGGCCGGGTCATGGTGTCGAGGCTGGTCGTCACGTTGACGATCCGCCCCCAGCCGGCCTCCGTCAGATGGGGGAGGATCGCCTTGGCGAGCAGGAAGGGCGCCATCGCGTTGGTGTCCATGATGGTGCGCCAGCGCTCGTCGGTGACCTCCCAGAACTTCACCCGGTCGATGTAGTAGCTGGCGCGGATGCTCGACTGGCCGATGCCGGCGTTGTTGACCAGCGCATGGACCGCGCCGAAGGCGGCGACGGCGCGCGCGACGATATCGCGGCAGGCGGCGGCGTCGCGGATATCGGCCGCATGCGGCGCGACCCGTCCCGCCGGCAGCCGGCCGGCGAGGGCCTCGAGCGCTCCTTCGTCGACATCGACGGCGAGCACGCGCGCCCCGCCATCGACCAGGGCTTCGGTCATCGCGGCGCCGAGGCCGCCGGCCGCGCCGGTGACGATGGCGACGACCCGGGAAAGGTCTTCCGGTCTCATTTTCCTGCTTTCTCGCGGCCGGGACGGCGGGGGAGGGAAGCGCGAAACTAGCGTCGCGTCCCCGCCCGGTCGAGACCCGCGCGGCGTCTGGACTTGCGCCGCGCCATGCAGGATCATCCACCGGCAAGCAGGAGGGGAGGGAAGACATGGCGCTGACCGCCGAGAAGGTGCTCGACGAGATCGACCGGATCCACAAGGCGAAGCCGATCTACGGACATCCCCTGTGGGCCGGGATGCTGGACGACAGCCACTCGCTGGAGCAGATCCGCTATTTCTGCAAGCAGCACGGCATCCTGCCGCTCAACAACCACAACTATCACGGCCGGCTCTACGTCATCTGCCCCGACCCCGCATGGCGCGAGGAGATCGCCGAGGTGACCTACGAGGAGGCGACCGGCAGGCTGCACGCCGACGGCGTCTCGCACCACAAGCTCTACCTCAACTACGCCGCCGCCATCGGCCTCTCCCGGGAGGAGATGTACGCCACCAGATACTGCGCCGGCACCACCGCCTTCTTCGCCTATTTCTCCTATATCTGCGGCAAGACCTTCCTCGAGGGGGTGGCGTCGCACATGCTGGGCGGCGAGGCGCCGATCCCCGGCACCTACGGGCGCATCGCCGAACGGCTCAAGGCGCGCTTCGGGCTCGACGAGAAGGGCGTCGCCTACTGGCGGGTGCACGACACCGCCGACGAGGAGCATTCGGGCGTCGGCAAGAAGCTCCTGGACCAGTTCGCCACCACCCAGGCGGATCTCGAGCTGGTCGTCGACACGGTTCAGACGACGGTCGACGTGATGCATCTGATGTACGATGACATCTGGGCCCATATGCAGCGGATCGAATCCGCCGCGGCGGCCGAATAGGGGGGACGATGGAACGCACCCACCACAGGGGAACCTGGCAGGAGAACCGCTCGTTCTCCCCCGTCGTGACCACGCAAGGCGGGCGCATGGTGTGGGCCGCCGGGCACGGCGCGCCGGCCGATGCCGAAGGCAGGTCGCTGGCCGGCGATTTCGCGGCGCAGACCCGCGAATCCTTCCGCCTGCTGGCCGCGACGCTGGAACACGCGGGCGCCCGGCTCGACGACATGGTGACGATGACCGTGTTCGTCGTCGATTCGCGCTACGGCACCGAATTCACCGAGATCCGCAAGGAATTCTTCACCGACGGCTACCCGGCGAGCGCGCTGATCACCTGCGCCGGCTTCGCCCAGCCCGAGATGATGGTGGAGATCCAGGGCATCGCGGTGGTGGACGATCAGGGAGACTAGACGATGGCCGCGAAAACCGCGTTCCGGACGGAGCTGGAGGCGGCGGTGCTGGAGCGCCACTGCGCCAACCACCCGATGACCGAGAAATGGGCCAAGGGCGAGCTCGGCCGCCGCGCCTGCATGGGCTGGGCGGTGGAGCACTGGCACTGGATCTCCAACATGGTCCAGCAGGTCTCGTTCAACATCTGCGCCAAGGCGCCGCCCGACGTGGTCGCGCTCGAGCTGGAGAACTTCCACGAGGAGACCGACCCCGAGCACTCGCATCTCGACATCGTGCTCCGCTTCGCCGCGGAGAACGGCGCCGACCTCGACGCGGTCAAAGCGGGGCGGGGGCTCCCCACCACGCGGTCATGGGTGGCCTGGCTCAAATGGGTGGCCAAGGAACAGCCCTGGCATTGCGCGGTGGCGGCGATCCGCATCGGCACCGAGTCGCAATCGCCGATGCTCTACTCCAAGGTCCTGCCGGCGCTGCGCGAGGTCTACAACTACCCCGAGCCCGCGATCGAGCATTTCTGGCTCCACGCCGAGGTCGATATCGAGCACGGCGACCGCGGCTTCGCGGCGCTCGATCGCCACTGCACGACGCGCGCGATGCAGGACGAGGCGATCCACTGGGCGCGCGAGAGCGCGGCGATGCGCTGGTTCTATTTCGACGGCATCTTCCTGCATTACGAGCACGACTACGCGCTCGCGTGAGCCCGCCCGGCCGCTACAGCAGCGCCAGGCTGAGCACCGGGTAGGCGATGATCAGGATCAGCACCAGCAGCATGATGAAGGCGAACGGGAAGGCGCCGGTGAAGATGTGCGCCAGCGTGATCGACTTGTCCTGAATGGTGCTCTTTATGGTGAAGCATGAGATGCCGAGCGGCGGGGTCAGGAGGCCGATCTCGGCGCCGATCACGGTGACGATGCCGAACCAGACGATGTTGCCGCCGAGCGCCTCGACCGAGGTCAGGAACAGCGGCACCACGATGAGGATGATCGAGGCGGTCTCGATGATGGTCCCCAGCAGCACCATCAGGATGACGTAGATCACCATCAGCCCGACCATGTCGAAATTCATGCTGGCGAGCCAATCGCTGAACTGGGTCGGCAGCGCGGCTACGCCCAGCATCCGGCTGTACATCGAGGCCGCGATGATCAGAAACAGGATCGCCGCGGTGATCTGCCCGGTCTCGACGAGGACGCGCCAGAGCCCGCGCCAGGTCAGCCGCCGCTTCAGCACGCCGATGGCGAGCGCCCCCGCCGAGCCCGCCGCGCCCGCCTCCTCGGGCGAGAACCAGCCGGTATAGATCCCGCCCAGCACCAGGACGACCAGGAAGGCGACCGGCAGCAGCACCCAGCACATCTCCAGGATGCTCATCGTCTCGCCCTCGTCGACGGGGACGGCGAGCGCCTCCTCGGAGATGAATTTGGGGAGGACCCGGGCCATCAGGACGATGCCGAGGATGAAGGCGATCGAGAGGATGACGCCGGGGATGAAGCCGGCGATGAACATGTGGCCGACCGACACCTCGGCGACGATGGCGTAGATGATCAGCATCGAGGACGGCGGGATCAGCATGCCGAGCACCGACGAGCCCGCGACCACGCCCACCGAGAACTGCCGCGTGTAGCCGAAGCGGCGCATCTCCGGCACCGCGATGCGGGTGAACACCGAGGCCGAGGCGATTGACGACCCGGTGATCGAGGCGAACAGCGCGTTCGCCGCCACGGTCGCCATGCCCAGCCCGCCCCGCACCCTGCGGAACATCTGGTCGGCCACCCGGTAGACGTCCGCGCCCAACCCGATCTCGGCGGCGACGATTCCCATCAGGGCGAAAAGCGGGATGTTGGCGAACACCGCATGCGCGATGGTGTCGTGGGTGGCCGCGGCCAGCAGGTTGATCGCCACGTCGATCGAGCCGCGGTAGATCCACACCCCGATGAAGGAGACCAGGCCAAGCGCCACCGCGACGTGGATGCCGGCATAGATCAGCACCAGGATGGCGACGACCGAGGCGATCCCGACTTCGACGCCCATCGCCGGTCAGCCCTGCGCCCGGCCGGTCATGGCGCGCCAGTGGTCGGAAAGCATGATCGCGAACTGGATCATGGTGACCGCCACGGCGATGACGATGATCAGCGCGACCGGCCATACCGGGGCGGTGAACATGCCCTCGACGCCGATATAGTAGTCGTTCTCCCAGGACTCGAAGAAGAACGGCACGCTGCCCCAGATGATCAGCCCCATGAACACGGTGCCGAGCAGGAAGGTCGCCACGGCCATCCCGTGACCCGCCCTCGGCCGCCGCCGCAACACCTGGTTGAACAGCCCGTCCGAGCGCGTCAGCACCCCCCGGCGCAGCGAATCCGCGAGCTGCATGAAGACGATGCCGATGATCGAGATCTCGATCATCTCGATGACCCCGATGATCGGCGCGTTGAACGCGGACCGGCTGATCGCCTCGGCGTTGATCAGCAGCATCAGCACCACGATCCAGCACGAGCCGGCGGCGTTCATGCCGCCGACCAGCGACGAGAAGACGCGCAACGCCGCGCTCCGGGGACGCACCTCCCCGGCGCGCGGCGCGCTATCGGTCAAACGTCGCTACTCCTTGTCCCAGTGCCGGATGATCGGCTGATTGGCGGCCCGCATCTTGTCCATATAGGCGGTCATCAGCTTGGTGCCGGGCATCCCCTTGGCATCCAGCTTGCCGGCCCAGTCCTTGGCGATGTTGGGCATTGTCTTCGCCCAGCCCTCGCGCGCGGCCTGCGACATCTGGATGATCTCGCCGCCCTTGGCCTTGTAGTTCGCATAGGCCTTGTCGGCGTCGTCGATCGCCTGCTGCGCGGTGTGGTCGCGGTAATCGGCCGACACCGCGTGGATCACGTCGCGCACCGCGGCGGGCAGCCGCTTGTAGGCCTTGGCGTTCATCGTCAGCGCCTTGGAGTTGGCGGTGCCGATATCGGCCTTGAGCATGAACTTCGCGCCCTCGACCAGCTTGAAGGCGACCGCCGCGTCGGTCCACAGCATCGAGCCGTCGATCGCGCCGGTCTTGAACTTGTTGTAGTAGTGCACCATCGAGCCGATCACCGGCGTCGCGCCGGTGCCCGTCAGGTAGCGCATGTTGATCCCGGCGCCGGCGATCTTGAGCCCCTTGAACTGCTCCAGCTTGGTGATCCGGTCGCGGAAGAACATCTGGTAGGTGTCGATCACCGAGAAGCTCGACAGGAGCACCTGGTTGTATTTCATCCAGGCCTCCTTCATCGCCGGAAACTGCTCGGCGAGCTCGTCGACGGTGCGCGACAGCAGCACCGGATCGGCGGTGACGAACGGCGTCACATAGGCCACCGCCTGCATCGGCACCTTGTCCTGGTGGAACACGCTGGTGACCACGCCGATATCGCCCAGCCCCTTCTGCATGCCGGTCATGACATGGCGGACCTTGACGATCTGGCCGGCGAAGGCCTTGTTCCAGTTGATCTTGTACTCGCCCTTCGCGGCGAGCCGCTTGTCGACCTCGGGAATCAGGAAGCTCAGGAACGTCCTGACCTGGAGCGCGCGCGGCGGGTAGCCGTCGACCGCGGTGAGCGCGAGGGTCTTCTGGGCCTGGGCGGCCGGCGCCGCCAGCAGGATGGCCAGCACGGCGCCCGCGAGCGCCGCCTTCCCGGTGTTGCCGAAACGCATGATCGTTCTCCCCTGGATTGGTCAGCCGGAGTGTAGCGGACGCGCCGGCGCGCGAACAGGCAAGGTGCCTCGATACGCCCCCGGAGGGCCGTATCGAGGGGGCTCTACTCGGCCGCCGCCGAATCGAGCACGCTCTGCGGCGTCGAGGAGACGATCTCGGCATAGGTCGGCACGAACGCGCCCTTGTCGAGGTCCTCGATCAGGGTGACGAATTCGAGGTTCATGGCGGCGAGCTGCTGGCGGATCTTCGCGTGCACCTCGATGTCCGACCATTCGCCGATCAGGTAGAAGTGGTCCGGATCCTCGGTGTCGCGGCACAGCACCCCGTCCTTCACCTGGGCGGGCGATTTGTGCATCGGGTTGCCGTCGGAATAGTCGAACTCGTCGAATTTCTCGATGAACTCGTCCCCGGTGCCCGGCTTCACCCGGAAATCGTAGACGTGGAAGTAGTTCCCCTTGGTGGCAAGCGCGATCAGCGACATGGCGTTCTCCCGTTTGGCGGCTTTCGCTGGCGCGAGACTAACCCATTTGGGCGCCCCGTCGAACCGTGGCCGCTTGTTGACACCCTCGCCGCGCCGCCCCTTCGGCAAGCTCGGGGCAGGCTCGAAGGGTCGCGCCCGGGCGCCCGCCCGCTCCTGGCGGATCGAACGCCCGGGCGCGACGCAAGCCGTGACAGCGGTGAGAATTCCGGGCTAGGGTCTTCCGCCCCAATGGCGCGAAAGGACGGCGCGGTGCTGCTCAGGAACCACTGGTATGTCGCGGCCTGGTCGGAGGATGTCGGGCGGACGCCGCTCGGCCGGGTGCTGCTCAACGAATTCGTGATGCTGTTCCGCGGGCTCGACGGAACGCCGGTCGCGCTGGAGAACCGCTGCGCGCACCGCAACCTGCCGCTGTCGGAAGGCCGGCTCGACGGCGACGAGATCGAATGCGGCTATCACGGGCTGGTGTTCGGCCGCGACGGGGTGTGCACCCACGTGCCGGGGCAGGAGGAGGTGCCGGGCTGGGCGAGGGTAAGATCCTATCCGGTCGTCGAGCGCGACCGCTGGGTGTTCGTCTGGATGGGCGATCCCGCCGCCGCCGACCCCGCCTTGGTGCCCGACTACCACGCCAGGCTCGCCGATCCCGACTGGTACGCGGTCACCGGCCAGACGCTGGTCAAGGGCGGCTACCGGCTGGTGCTCGACAATCTGCTCGACCTGTCGCACCTCACCTATGTCCATTCGTCGACCACCGGCAACCGGGCGCTCGCGGAGCAGGCGACGCTGATCGTCGAGAACGGCGGCGATTTCGTCCGCGTCACCCGCTGGATGGAGGGGATCCCGCCGGCGCCGGCCTTCGTCCAGTACACCGGCGACGACGGGCCGATCGACCGCTGGCAGGTCTCGAAATACATCCCGCCGTCCTATATCGACATCTGCAATGGCTCGACCGCGGCGGGCGAGGGGCTGCCGCAGGAAGAGCGCCCGTCGAGCCAGGGGCGCTGGGGCTTCGTCGTCTACCACGCGCTGACCCCCGAGACCGAGACCACCACCCACCAGTTCTACGGGGTGGCGGGCCTCCGCTCGATGGTGCCGCCGCACATGGAGGCGCTGTTCACCGAGCAGATGATGGGGGTGCTGGCCGAGGACCTCGCGGTCTACGAGGCACAGCAGCGGGCGATCGACCTCGACCCCGAGACCAGGGGCGAGGACGTGAACCCGCGCGGCACCATCCCGGCCGACGAGCCCCTGCTCGGCATGCGGCGCATGATCCGCCGGCTTTACGGCGAGGAACAACGGGGGTGACGCGGGACCTTCCGGCGCTCGACCACGAACGCCTGCTGCGCCGCGCCATCGCGGTGGCGGAAGAATCGCGGCGCGCGGGCAACCACCCGTTCGGCGCCATCCTGGCCGGGCCCGACGGCGCGGTTCTGATGGAGGGGATGAACGCCTTCGGCATCGACGGCGACGCGACCGGCCATGCCGAGCGCAGCCTGATGACCCGGGCCTCGATCGCCTACGGCGCCGACTTCCTGGCGGGCTGCACGATGTATGCCAGCGCCGAGCCCTGCGCGATGTGCGCCGGCGCGGCCTACTGGGCGGGCATCGGCCGGGTGGTGCACGGGATGAGCGAACGGGCGCTCAAGGCGCTGATCGGCCCGCACCCCGAGAACCTCACCCTCGACCTCCCCTGCCGCGCGGTGTTCGCCGCCGGCCAGCGCGAGGTCGAGGTGATCGGCCCGCTGCTGGAAGAGGAGTCGGCGAGGGTGCATGAGGGGTTCTGGTAGGGGTGCATCCGGCAACGACGTGTTGAATGCCGCGGAGATCGAACCTAGATTGACTGGCATGTTGAAGCGTATGGAAACGGCGGCGCCGATGCCGGATGTGCCCGGGCGCCCCAAGGATTGGCGCGAGCAGATCAAGGCAGACCTCGCCGCCCAGCTCGACGCCGGAGGGACGCTCTATGGCGTTCGCTCGGACGGCGCCTATATCGCGCGGACCAAGCACGGCGACCGGGTGATCCGGCCGGCGGTCGACAAGTCCGCCTGACCCCGCCTGCCCGAGTCTCCCGCCGTGCCGACGCTCGTCGTTGTCGCCGGACCGAACGGGTGCGGGAAGTCGACCCTGACGCGATCGTGCGGGCCGACCAGGTCTTGCTTTACGACAACACCGACCCCGGCTTGCCCCACCGCGAGGTCGCCATCCTGACGGCCGATAGATGGTGGACCGCCGAAGTTCTCCCGGACTGGGCGGCTGCGGCGCTCGCGGCCGTGCCGCCGCGCGAGTGAACCGGTCTCGCGGTGTCTCCGCAAACGGCAAACGGAACGAAAGGGAACCGCATGAACCTGCTCGAAGGACATCGCGCCGCGGTCACCGGCGGAGCCTCCGGGATCGGCCGCGCGATTGCGCTGGGCTACGCCGAACAGGGCGCCGAGGTGATCGTGCTCGACATCGACGGCGGGGCCGCCGGGGCGGTGCGGGACGAGATCGCCGGTGCCGGGCATGCGGCGCATGCGCTGGCGCTCGACGTGCGCGACCGCGCCGCCTGCGCGGCGGCGGCGGGCAGGATCGCCCGGGAGATCGGCCCGGTCTCGATCCTGGTCAACAACGCCGGCATCAACCGGCGCAACCCGTTCGCCGGCGACGCCGGAACGGTGGCGGGCGACTGGGACGACATCATGGCTGTCAACCTCGACGGCGTGTTCAACGTCACCCGGGCCTTCCTCGACCAGCTCCGCGCCAATCGCGGGCGGGTGGTCAATATCGGCTCGATCCAGTCCTTCCTGCATGTCAGGACGCCCAACAGCATCGCCTACACCACCTCCAAGCACGGCGTGCTGGGCTTCACCCGCGCGCTCGCCGCCGAGCTCGGCAAGGACGGGGTGCGGGTCAACGCGATCGGCCCCGGGCTGATCGAGACCCCGCTGAACGCCGCCGCCCGGGCGCGCAACCCGGAGCTGGTCCAGCTTTTCCTCGACCACACCCCGCTCGGTCGGACCGGCAAGCCCGGGGACATCGTCGGCCCGGCGATCTTCCTCGCCTCCGACCTCGCGGGCTACGTCACCGGCGGCATCGTCATGGCCGATGGCGGCTACCGGGCGATCTAGCCCGCATTTCTCGTCAGGGTCATGGCCTGCGCGGCGCTGTCCGGCCGACAGGGCAGGAGAGGCGCGCGGCGCGATGCGGGGACATCGGGCAAGCGCCTCGACGCACCCT
>Ga0209020_1000202_pt1 | contig 80034 bp, 59 predicted proteins | sample PinacodermBB_FD_187298 | JGI IMG/M metagenome (GOLD analysis project Ga0209020, IMG submission 187298) | Host-associated microbial community of the marine sponge Aplysina aerophoba from Gulf of Piran - sponge pinacoderm, lysed by bead... | ecosystem: Host-associated > Porifera > Sponge >... | reverse complement strand
TCTAACCGCATTGAGCGTGTGGTTCGTAGCAGAATTCCGTGATTTTGCGTAGGTTCTAACCCGTATAATGGCTATTATGTCCAGTGTAAAAATTAGCGAAAGAAAGCAGCCTGCAACAACGGCGCAGGCGGATAGATGGAAGGCACGTCAAACATGAAACCCGCGTCATTACTCCGCAAGGAAAGATTAAAAAACATTCGCGATGCGTTGTTAGAAGCGCAAGACGTACTGGATCGTTTTACCCGAAACCCTGAGAATATTGCAACCATCGCGGAAACAGCAGAAATGATACGAGATGTATTTGAACGAGAAGGTAGGGTCTTTACCTGTGGCAACGGTGGAAGTTTGTGCGATGCAATCCATTTTGCTGAGGAATGCACAGGGAAGTTTCGGAGCGATCGAAAGCCGCTTCCTGCGATCGCACTCGGTGATGCGGGACACATCACCTGCACGGCGAATGATTTCGGATTCGCAGAGATTTTCGCACGTCCGTTGTTAGCACTCGGACATCCCAGTGATCTACTTATGGTACTCTCAACCAGTGGAAAATCGGAAAACGTTGTGCGTGCGGCGGTGGCAGCGAGATCTCGTGGGATGAAGGTGTTTGGATTGTTGGGTAAAGATGGCGGAAGCCTTAAACAACATTGCGATGTTTATTTAATTGCTCCGGGGGACACCGCAGATCGTATTCAGGAAATCCACATTAAAGTCCTTCATATTCTTATTGAACAGGTCGAACGGTTAATGTTTCCGAAGAATTATTGACTCGGCATCAACCCTTTACTACTATGCACATCAGGTTTGGAAACTACAACTCTTGCGTGCTTATGGTTTAACGGAGGAGACCACCTATGGAGTCATCACCGAAAAATAAAGCATATTGGCGAAAAAATCTCCAATACCTCGGTATCTTATTGGGAATTTGGTTTATCACCTCGTATCTCTGCTCGGTTGTGTTCGTAGAACAACTGGACAAAATCCGTATTGGTGGATGTCCGCTTGGGTTCTACTTTGCACAACAGGCATCAATCTGGATTTTCGTTGAGCTCATCTTCGTTTATGCGTGGTTGATGAATCGTTTAGAGAGGAAATATAGTCAACGCGAAGATACGGAGGGCACGGAATAAATGAACGTACAGACATGGACTTTCATAATGGTGGCGATTTCCTTCGTGTTGTATATTGGTGTGGCACTCTGGTCCAAGGCGCGCTCGACTGGTGATTTCTATGTTGCTGGGAGCAACGTGCATCCCATTGTGAACGGTATGGCAACGGCAGCAGATTGGATGAGCGCGGCTTCCTTTATTGCGATGGCAGGAATGATTTCGTTTATGGGACGCGATGGGTCTGTCTATCTGCTCGGATGGACAGGCGGATACGTCCTCCTCGCGTTGTTATTGGCTCCCTATCTTCGTAAATTCGGTAAGTATACAGTACCCGATTTCGTAGGCGACCGATATTACTCGCAATTGGCTCGGATTGTTGCAGTGGTGTGTGCAATTTTTGTCTCGTTTACTTACGTAGCAGGACAGATGCGCGGTGTCGGCATTGTCTTTTCTCGGTTCTTAAGTGTCAATGTTGAAACCGGTGTACTGATCGGTATGGGGATTGTGTTCTTCTATGCTGTACTTGGTGGGATGAAAGGTATTACCTATACGCAGGTAGCACAATATTGTGTGCTGATGTTTGCGTATCTCGTGCCTGCTATTTTTATCTCTATCCTCATTACGGGCAATGCTATCCCTCAGATGGGGCTGATGGGAAAAGTGACAGATGGTTCGGGACTCTATCTCCTGGACCGGCTCAACGGTTTGAACGAACAATTAGGGTTTAACCTGTATACAGATGGCAGTAAAGCCACAATTGATGTCTTTTTTATCACAGCGGCGTTGATGTTGGGAACTGCTGGACTTCCACATGTAATCATCCGATTCTACACCGTGCGGAAGGCATCTGAAGCGAGAATTTCTGCGGGTTGGGCATTACTGTTCATCGCACTGCTTTATACGACCGCACCGGCGGTGGCTATATTTGCACGCACAAATTTGCTCAACACTGTGAGTTATGAACAGAACGGTGAATTGACAGATGTCAAATATGAAGATGTCCCAGATTGGTTTAAGAATTGGGAAGCGACAGGACTCATTAAGTTTGACGACTTGAACGCCGACGGTGCGATCCAGTACCGCGGTCCAAATTCAGATGTCCAGAATGAGTTGACAATTGATCGGGATATCATGGTCCTGGCAAACCCTGAGATTGCGAAACTCCCGAACTGGATTGTCGGTTTAGTGGCGGCTGGCGGTTTAGCAGCTGCGCTCTCAACCGCCGCGGGACTGCTACTGGTTATCTCCACTGCTGTCGCGCACGACCTCCTCAAAGGCGCGCTTATGCCGGCACTGCAGGAGAAACAGGAATTAACTGCCGCACGCATTGCGGCTGGTGTCGCAGTCTGTATCGCTGGGTATTTCGGCATAGATCCCCCGGGATTCGTGGCACAAGTTGTTGCATTTGCCTTCGGTCTTGCAGCGAGTTCGTTCTTTCCTGCGATTGTGATGGGAATCTTCTCCAAGCGCATGAATAAGGCTGGGGCGGTCAGTGGTATGATTGTCGGTATCACTTTTACAGCGGCGTATATTATCTATTTCAAGTTTGTCAGCCCGGAATTAAACACATCGGAGCATTGGTTGTGGGGTATTTCGCCGGAAGGTATTGGAACCCTCGGCATGGTATTGAACTTTATCGTCTCTATCGCTGTAGCTGCCGTTACACCACCACCCCCTGATGACGTGCAAGCACTTGTTGATGACATCCGGGTTCCTTAAGGATGGAGGTTTTCGATGAAGGCAAAATTTTTACGGAAATGTTGTCCATTTCCTGTTCAACGCGTAGCAACGCTTTTTGCGGGCAACTTGCGAGTGGCTTTCAAAACTTGCTGTGTGGTTCTGTTGCTGTTGACGATTCCTTTGGCACATGCCGCGGAGGTAGAAGATTTCATCCCTAAAGAGAGTGTTCTCTATGTGAAACTCCAAGATATAGATGAAGTCTACGGTGAGATTGAGATTTCAGAAAATTGGGAGAAAGCACTTGCGTTATTGCAGGACCTATCAGACTGGCGGGAGATGCAGCAAGGACTCGTGATGTTCCAAGGAATGCTTGGCACTGACCTATCGGATATAATTGAGACGGTGGGGTACCGAACGGCATTAGCAGTATGGCTGGATGAAGCGGACAGCTCGCAGAGGCAGATTGGTATCGTGATACATTCGGGCGGGAATCTTGATACACTTCGGCAGCTTACCAAAATTGTAGAAGGGTTCCTTGGAATAGGTAACGAAACCACCTTACGTTTGGACGCAGGTGTGTACCAGCGCGTTCGCTACAACGTACTTGAAGGGCTCGATAGTCCCCTTAAATATGGGTTTGTGGATGAGTATCTTGTCATCGGTGCTGGAGAAGGAAGTTTTGAGAAATTGCTGGATACCTACCGAACTGACCTACCTTCTATTCAGCAGAAGCCAGAATTCGCTAAGGGATTAGAAAAAATAGGCTCAGGAGAAGTCATCGTATATGCCAATGTTCCACACGTTCTACCTGCAATGGAGGGTAGCTTAGACAGGTGGATGCGAGCGCACTTCCCTATTTTCAAATCTGTATTTGGACAACTCAATTTGCTGGAAACAGGTCCTTTTCTTCAAGTGGCTGTGGAATATGATCTTAATCTCCCAGAAAACGAGATAGGCATGTTTTTAAAAGAGGGTCAAAGGCTGAAAACCTTAAACGCGTTATCTGGTGAGGACGATCTATTTGTTACTGTAGCACCCAAAGTTGTTGAGAGTATATGGAAGTCTGTTCCGACCAGTGATGCCGCCGAGGGAATCTCCTTTTTGGAAGGTCTTATGAACCTTGATCTGGAAGAGGATATTATGACTGGATTGACCGGTGAGCTTGCTTTGTCAATCCCTGATCTCACACATTTCGATCCAGAAGCCTTAAGTGGCTTTAGATTTGAATTTGATGGGTCAATTGAACTCGATGCTGGTGATGTTCAAACGAATGGTGGACTTGTTTTCAACTCCAGTAATCGCATGAAATGGGATCAGATTGGTAATAGCCTTTCTAACCTACAAAATGCCTCTGTTTCTCAAACAGATTACAAGGGGGCAACGGTGTCGGCAGTTTCTTCAAATATTTTCTATAGCGAGGTTGATGGGTTGTTTCTTATAGGTTTCTCGGAAAATCAGATGTATGCCCTTATTGACACAATTAAACGGAAAAAGAAACCCCCCTATTTAAAGCAGCTACCAAAAACACCTACGGCATTTGCCCAGCTGAATTTAGCACGGGTTCTGGAGTTCGAAAAAGGAGCACTACCTGCTGACAAACTACTTGTCAATTCTAAGGAGATGCCGCGATTGCTCACTTGGCTTTCAGTCGAAGGTGATGCAGCTGTGTTAGAGATGACAATATCAGAAGAAACTCCCATAGAAATGCTCGCGAAACTCGTTCCATTTTTCATTTGGAACATGGATGTAATATGGTGGGAATAGCCGAATTAGATAAACTATAACTAATTGAGGAGAAAACACTAATGAGTCAGAAAAGACACATAATCAAGGCAAGCACTGGTATATCTGTAAGACGATGGTTTTGGATAATCGTAACTTCTGTTGGTATATTCCTCGGTTTAGGGATTAGCCAGATGGTTCAGCTTCATGAAGCGACAGCCGAGTCCCAAGATGATGACTTATCCGAACTCGCTGCGGAACTTGATGCAATCAAGGCAAAACATAGAATGATACAAGCGAAATGGCAATCCGAATTACTTGCACAGGTCGTCCCAACTTTAGGGGATGAGTCAGACGGTGTGAAACGTCAGTTTGTCGATTTCCTTGAAGAAATTGGAAATCCTGGCACCTCTGCCCTTATCGTGATGCTTCAAGATCCGGCGAAGCGCGTCCGCAAAGAGGCGGTTGATGCCTTAGGTGCCATCGGTGAACGAGAAAGAAAAGCAGGACGAAATTCAGATGCCGCCGCGATCGGATTAGCGATGGCACTCAACGATTCGTCTGATGAGGTTTTCCGTGAGGCACTTGAGGAATTGGACGATGTTCGTCCGACATCCCCCGAATCGCTCGCTGTCGTCCTGCCAGCACTCACCGCAGTCCAGACGAGAGGTTCATCGAGCGCACGTAGCCATGTGCTTGATGTTTTGGGACGGATCGGCGAGATTCTCGCGAAAAGCAAACAGTCCACTGATGCAATCCGAGATGCTTTAATTGCCGGTCTCAGTGATAGCTCCAGAAAAGTCCGAACCAATGCAGTAGCTGAATTGTCTGACATACGATCCACTTCCGCTGAAACGTTCACAGCGTTGATAAGTGCTCTATCTGACGATTCTGACGCCGTGCGAGCGCGTGCTGAAGATGCATTAATTGAATTGGGTCAACATGCCGCTATGACCGTCACACCAATGTTGGCAGACGCGCTTACGAATAGTCAATCAGCGGTAACGCGTGGACATGTCGTTGATGTACTTGGTGGAATCGGTGAGGAACTCATAGATGACGGAAATTCTGGGGAGATGGTCGTGGAGCCGATTCTCGTAGCACTGCAAGATACTGCTGAGGATGTCCGACGCAACGCTGCTGATGAATTAGGTGAGATGCGGGCGACATCCCCTGAGGTGCGGGCAGCCTTAACACACGCACTCGAAGATACTTCTAAAGCCGCTCGGGATGCGGCGAAAAAAGCGATCCAACGGATTGAGGAAGCCAAATAACTCTTGGAAGAATAGGTTCAAATTACGCGCCTTTGCTTTCCAAAGGCGCGTCATCAATATAGTCGGTCTGTTAAACTTATCGCTATCTCTTGCGTCTTAATTATCAACAATAGATACCACACCATAAATTTATAGAACAAATAACATATTGATATAGAACAAAATAACATAGAGGCTACTTCTCGCGTGAGGTTCGGGTTCCCGCCGAAAAGTAGAGTTTTACACTATGCAACGGACACTGAACACAGTTTCGCTTGTTGAAGTGATGCGACAAACATCTCTCATTTCTGAACAAGCCTATACAGACATCGTGGCAGAGATAAAACATACCGGTGCCTCCGAAACTGCTGTGCTTTCTAAGCATGGCGTTCCCTCCAATCTCCTTGCGCTCGCGACAAAGAGTGTCGAATGTGGGACATCCTTTATCCAATTAGAAGGTATTATTCCTGAGCCTGATGTGCTTGAAAAGGTGTCGCCAGGGTTCGCATACCGAAATAAGATTGTGCCTATAGAGTTGGTGGGTGATCAACTAACGGTCGCGATGGTGGATGTCTTGGATGTCGTTCTCATTGACGAGATTGAACTCATCACGGGCTGTCAGATTACGCCTGTTCTTGCAGATGAAGCAGACATTGACGAGGCAATTGTCCGTCTCTATGGACGCACTGCTGAGAGTCTGCTCAGTGCTGGTATTAAGGGACCCGTTGGTGCAGCTGCCACTCTTGAACGTGAGACTATTGACGATTTTGGAATTGATGAGAAAGACCTCAGTCAAGATCCAACAGTCATACATGCTGTTGACCAGATGATTATTGATGCTGTGCGGATGGGAGCGAGTGATATCCACATTGAGCCCTATCCGGCGCAGTTGAAAATTCGCTTCCGTGTCGATGGTGTGCTGGAGGACCAGCCGCAACCCCCCGCCTATCTCCAATCCGCTATCACTTCGCGTATCAAAATTATGGCTGGAATGGATGTGGCTGAACGGAGACGTCCGCAAGATGGAAAAATTAGTCGACAGATTGGCAGTGTCGGCAACCGTCAAATAGATTTGCGTGTCTCCACGGTACCGACAGTCGCGACACTGCACGGTGAAAGCGTTGTCCTTCGTATCCTTGACCGACAGTCTATCGATTTCGGGCTTGCAGAACTCGGGTTAACCGAAGAAAACCTCCAACTCTTTCAACGCATGATTCGTAAACCGCACGGTATCATCCTTGCGACGGGACCCACCGGTAGTGGGAAAACTACATCACTTTATGCGTGTTTGAAAGAGATTAACACGCCCGATGTCAAAATCATAACCCTTGAAGACCCAGTAGAGTACGAATTAGAGGGTATTAACCAAATCCAGGTCAATCCGGATATCGGTTTTACCTTCGCCCAAGGTCTCCGCCATATCCTGCGGCAGGATCCGGACAAGGTATTGGTCGGTGAGATTCGTGACTACGAAACCGCAGAGATGGCGATCCATACGTCGCTCACAGGGCATCTGGTCTTTAGCACACTTCATACGAACGATGCTCCAGGCGCGATCACACGACTTATTGATATGAACGTTGAACCTTATCTCGTTGCCTCCACAGTGGAGGGCATCATTGCCCAGAGACTTGCCCGCCGTGTCTGTAAGGTGTGTTGTGAGATGTATTCGCCTGAAATGCCTGAACTGGCAGGACTTATGGGTAACGGCAACGGAAATGGCAGCATTGCTATTCCTTATGACGTTGAGATTCCGCGAGCGGTGGGATGTAAGGAGTGTAGGGGAAGAGGCTACAAAGGGAGAATCGGTATCTTTGAAGTTCTGTTCATGAGCGATGAGATTCGCTCAATGGCACTCAAGCAGGCATCGACAACCGAGATTCGCCGCCTCGCTGTCCAAATGGGTATGAAAGGCTTACGTGAAGATGGCTGGCGCAAGGTGGCTGCTGGACAGACAACAGTTGACGAGGTCATCCGATTAACACAGGAAGATGAATTTGATTTCGGGGAAGCCGTGTAAGCGGAGGGGTCGATTGTGCCAGTATTCCGATATGAAGCACTCACCCATAGCGGTGGTAGCGTCACAAATACAATAGAAGCCGACTCCAAAGCCGAACTCATCTCTCGTTTGCGGCAGATGGGTTATTGGCCCACAGACATTGTTGAAGAGACAGAGGATGCGGCACCGACTGATGTGCGTCGCTGGTTTGAGATTGGCAGACGTGGTGTGAAGTCGGCGGATGTTGAGTTTTTTACCTACCAGTTAGCAACGCTGGTGAATGCACACGTTCCCTTGCCGCGTGCCTTGGAGGTTGCACTTGGTCAAATCCAAAATCCTGCGCTTCATCGTATCGTCTCACAAGTGAAGTACGATGTGGAACACGGTGCGACTTTTCACGACGCTCTCACCCAGCATCCGAAAGTGTTTTCTGATCTTTATGTCAACATGGTAAGAGCCGGCGAGAGTGGTGGTGTCCTTGGCATAGTGTTAGAGCGGCTTGCAGAATTCGCCGAACGCCAGAGGCTTCTCAAAAACGATGTCGTCTCGGCACTCTTCTATCCAGTTATCTTGTTGACACTGAGTATTTCCGCTGTTGCAGTACTCATGATTCTTGTCATACCGAAATTCACAGCAATGTTCAACGATCTCGGTGTCGAATTGCCGTTGCCAACGCGAATTCTCATTGGTACCACTGATGTCTTCCAAACCTATTGGTGGCTTGGACTTCTCGCTGTCGTCATAGGTATGGCAGGCTTGAAACAGTATCTTCGTCGTGAAGCCGGTCAAATCTGGTTTGATCGCCTAAAACTGAAATTGCCGCTCATCGGACCCATATTTAGCACCTTTGCCATTCTCCGCTTTACCCGAACGATGGCAACACTTTTAGAAAATGGTGTACGCATGCTGCCTGCTCTCCAGGTTGTCAAAGACACTATCGGGAATAAGGTATACAGCAATGTCGTCGCCGCGGCAGAAACGGAGGTTGAACAGGGGTCCACGCTCTCCCGTGAGCTTGGTAGGAGCAAGGATTTCCCTGAATTCGTTACCCATATGATCGCTGTTGGTGAGGAATCCGGTGAACCTGTTCACATGCTCAGCAAACTATCTGAATACTACGATGTAGAAATAAAAAAGAGTCTTGAACGTCTTACAGGTTCTATCGGTCCGCTTGTCATTTTACTGATGGGACTTGTTATTGGGTTTATCGCTGTCGCGATGATCCTCCCAATTTTTGAGGCGAACCAATTATTAAGCAACTAAATGGCTATCGGAAACCATCGGCTTTCAGCCTTCAGCAAAGAAGGTTTCTGGTGAAGTTACACCTGCTTGCTGACCGCTGATCGAAGCCGTTTGCTGATGGAAACCAATCTTCTGACTGCTGACCGCTGATTGCTGACATCCACTATAGGAGAAAAACAGATGTACGCTGGACTCAAATCCGATCAATCCGGGTTGACCCTCATTGAATTGACGATTGTCATTGTCATTTTAGGGATTTTGGCTGCCTTCATCGCACCGCGTGTTATCAATGCCCCACAGCAAGCGAAAGTCGCGAAGGCACAAACAGAAGTGAATGGTATCAAAACCGCGTTGGAACAGTATGCGATCGCAACAGGCGAATATCCCACAACCGAACAGGGATTAAGTGCCTTGTGGCGGGCACCGAGCCCCGCACCCGCAAATTGGGATGGTCCTTATATTGACAGCCCCAATTTCGTAGATCCATGGAATAACCCCTACGTCTATCGCCAGCCCAGTACCCATTACGGATACGACTATGACCTCTATTCGACGGGTAAGGATGGGAAGGTAGGCGGCACTGAACTGGACGCGGACATCACCAATTGGGTTGATGAAACCACCGGAGCCTACTAAAACAATGTTGCGAGCGACAGTTAGGCGCGATTCCCGTGTTGTGCCTAACTTTCAACCTCAAAATGGTTTCACAATTACAGAGTTGCTAATCGTCTTGACCCTCATCGGTATACTGTCAGTAATGTCTATGCCGGCACTGAAAGGGTTCGCGGCAACGCGCCGCTTAAAAGCCTCTGCTTATACACTCCGGGGTCTCCTTACCTTTGCACGGGATATGGCAGTCACGGATCGAACGGCACACCTTGTCGTTTTTGACTTTGACAACGAGCGATACTGGCTTGCCTCCAGTGAGACGTTTAATCCCAGTAGTCCGCTTACGTCGGCACTGACGGCTCAAAATTCTACTGTTGTAGCTGCTATACAGAATAATACACAAAGGAATTCGGGGTTACAAACCCCTCCTACAACAGGTGCCTCCACTTCACAGGTTCCATTGGCACGCGCCAGTGGAATCTTGGGGGTGCCCTACCCGATGGAACAAAATGTAACATTAGCAGCGATGGTAACCAACCAAAACGGTAGGACTGTTGAGGTTGATTCTGGCGTGGCGTACATCTATTTCTCGCCTACTTCCACCTCTGAGGATGCTTTCGTGTACCTCCGGAACACACGGAATCAGATAATGTCTGTTACTGTTGAAGCAGCAAGTGGACGCGTCCGTGTGCGACAACTCACCTCTCAGGAGATTGAGATGTTGGGATTTGAAGTCTCCAACGATTTTTAATTTTACCTTGCGGAGTTATGATGGGGTTTGTGTCTTGAAGGTTTTTTCTTTAGAGTTGAAGAACACCCAAGCAAAAACCCCTCCATTACACTACGGGCTACGGTCTTGATATGAGAGTAAGGGGATTTAACGTCTTGCGAATAATTAAAAAAACGCGTCCAGCACCAGAAGAAAAAAGCGGATTTACCCTCGTCGAGGTCCTTGTGACGTTAGCGATTTTGGCGGCAGTCTTGCCAGCACTTTTGCAAGCGTTTGCTTCCGCGGCACGTAACCAAGGACTTTCAGACAACAGTACAACGGCACTCTATCTTCTCAAATATCGGATGGCTGAGATTGAGATGGAGGGTTATCCAGATGTTGGTGATGAATCCGACGAGTTCGGTGAAAACACACGCTACCGTTGGCGTTCTGTTGTTGAGGACGTAGATTCTGAAGATGTTGAGAACATCCGTCGGGTTCAAGTAACCGTCACATGGTTACATAGAAACAGAGAACGCTCAATATCTATGACCACTTATATCGCAGATCGGCAAATCTCGCAAAATAGCGATCAACCGTCAGCAGTCGGCAGCCGGTAAAGAGGTGTCTGATGAACCAAAGTTTTCTTCGGGGATCGCCCGAATCATATTCAGAAGTCTCTCCTACAGAAGCGTCGGGAATCAGATCCCTCCTGTACGCCGAAATCCGCAAGTTAAAAGCCGAAAGTCAACACGCTGATAGTGGGCTTACGCTCATTGAGTTGCTCATGGCAGTAAGTATCCTCGTTGTCATCGGCGGTTCAGCGTATTTTGCCTTCAAAACAGCCGTAGATGCCTACCATCGGACGGAGGAGAGAATATTAGCGGCACAGAGATCTCGAGTCGCCATGGACCGGCTTGTGACGGATCTCAGTAACATGCGAGTCTCTCTGGAGGATCCAGAACTCGCTCTCTATACTCAAGATGGTCCAAGCCAATTAGGCGATAGAGACATGCTCAGTTTTGTCACGCTCATTAACACAGATCCAGATCCGTTTTTAGAACAACTTGCAAGTTTCCAATCTCAGAATGCCTCGCAAACGTCTTTACCACTATTAAGTGACGTGCAGCGCGTGGCTTACTTTGTCGGATCCGAACCGTCATCCGGTGAATCCGCTACAGAGATGTCCCCCGTACAGGGTTTAGATCCCGTTGAAGATACGCAGAGCGGAGGATTTGCTCTCTTTCGGGTTACAACGACAGCACTCGATCCTGAAGTTGTTATCGGTGCTCTCTTACAAACGGGTGAGGTACCAGAGACAGATGAGAATGGTGAACCAATTTATGTTAATATCGCAACCCTTGTGGCTGGGCTTGTTAGTTTTGATCTTAAGTATTTTGACGGAGAGTCGGAGGCGTGGCGCGCCTCATGGGACGATACTGAGAGCCTTCCGAGTGCTGTTCAAGTCCTGTTAACTGTCCAAGGTGAAGCACAAGTGCCTTCAAACATTAATGTAGTACAAGGCACAACACAGAGCCAACCGACAGTGCAGTCAACCGGTATGACGCAAGCGACGATGGTATATCTTCCTGTAAGTGCCACCGCTGGTGGACCGGCAGGAGGGACTCCATAGGAGAGTTCACGGATGATGCAGTTCACACAACGGGATTCTTGTATATTCTACAAGGAACAGAGTGGCTTATCTCTCATCTCAACCCTCTGGATACTTACTATTCTGTCTATTCTTGCGGCGCAGCTGCTCTATTCAATCCATATAGAGCAGCGGACTCAGCGAAATTTCTTGGACAGATCGAAGTTTCACTATGCGGCGAGAGCGGGTTTCGAGTGGACCCTCGCAGTTATGCGCGGTGACCAAACCCCGTTTGATTCACTCGGCGAGACTTGGGCTGAACCGATCCAAGGACAGGTTGAGGACGGGATTCAGATTGGCAATTTCTTAAACTATCAAGTAACAGTTGTAGATGAGGCGTCAAAGGTTAATATCAATATCGCCGACGTAGGACTTGTCAGTAATTTGCTTGCGCAAGCAGGGGCTTCCCCAGATGATGCGCTTACCGAAGATCTTGCCAACAAAATTGTAGAAGGGCGACCGTATCGCACGGTTCGAGATCTTGCACGGGTCGAAGGAATGACACCCGAACTTCTCTACGGTGTCCAACAAGAAATGGTTTCCGTCAGCGGTCAGCCGTCAGCGGTCAACCAACAGCCGACAGCGACTCCACTGGGGCTTGTTGGTTTGGCTACTATCTACTCGGTTGATGCGAGTACTGATCCGAACGGAGAACCGCTTGTAGATATCAATACCGCAGATGCAGAGGCGTTGACGAAGGTCAGCGGACAGCAAAATCAACCCGTGTTCACACAAGCTGAGGCGGAATCGCTCATTCAGCAACGTGATTTTGACAAGTTTTCTGCACTCATGGATGTCCAAGCGGTTTCCGATGAACTTTTCAACAATATCCGGGACCAATTGACTACAGAAGATACAAATGAAGGCGAAACAGGAGAGGAAACCAATAATCCCGAAGGGAATTTTGTTCCAGGACAACGAGGGACATCGCAAGGAGCGGATGAAGGTGGGAAAGTTAATATCAATACCGCCGATGTTGAAACTTTGGAGTCTTTAGAAGGCATTGACCAAGGTATTGCCGAGCGCATCGTCAGCCATCGTGAGGGGCAAGGGATTTTCCAGAACATTGATGCAATTAAAGAGGTAAAGATGTTGACGCAGCAGGAATTCATCGGTATTGTTGATAAAATAACACTAAAAGACGGAGATACGCGCCAAGGGCTTATCAATATAAATACGGCACCGCCTGAGATATTAGCACTGCTACCCGGAATGGACCCACAAAGGGCACAGGCAATCGTCGAACGCCGTGAACAAGACGCATCCGATACCTCACAGGTCCAGAATTTTACTGAAGACGAGATAAAAGGAAACCCGTTCACCAGAATCTCGCAACTGTCCCAAGTAGAAGAAATTGACTTTGGAACGTTCCGTGAAGTAGTCGATTGGGTAACCTACCGTTCGCACGGGTATCGTATTGAAGCAAATGGTATTGACCTCTCGGGCAAAGTTGTTTCAACCTGTATCGGTATCATTGATCGCACAGGGGACCAAATAAACATACAGTCTTGGCAACAGGATTAGGTGGCTATCGTCTGTCGGAAACTATCGGTTAATAGGTTTTTAACGATACAAACAACCGAGACTTCTCCGCAAGGTAAAATTAAAAAGCAGCTTGCAACAACGGCGCAAGCGGATATGAGGAACGCACCTCAAAGTTCAAACGCACGCCGTTACTCCGCAAGGTAAAATTAAAATATGGCAAAAAATCGAGTCGTGGCGATAGAAATCGGCACAAACACAGCGAAAATCGTTCAACTTGAACAGTCATCTTCGACCGTGCATCTTACCAATGCAAGCGTCGTGGCGTATCCAGACAAAGATGACCGGCTGCAGGTGGCTGAATCGGTGAAACACCTTTGGGACTCCTTAGTGGATCTACCCGTACAAGGTGGTCTCCGTCCGTTGTTCAACCGAAATAAGACAGAAATTGCTCTTGCCCTTCCACGCTCCTTGGTGAATACGAAACGATTACCTAATTTGCCGGCGGCAACTGATGAACAACTTGCAAGTATCGTCGCAATCACTGCGGAAGCTGAACTCCCTTTTCGAGTTGAAGAGGCTATCTTTACGTATCACGATGTACAACGGACGGTGGAAGCGTCTTCTGTAGAGTTGATATCCACACGGCGGACGACAGTTACAAACTATTTGGATCTCCTTGAACAGATTGGGGTTTCCGTATCGGCGGTTACACCTTCAATGATAGGTATAGCGGAGATCGCGTCAAACAGCGGATGCACAAAGCCGACATTCATTGTTGATATCGGGGACGAACAAACAGACTTCTGTTTCATGAAGGATGGGAAACTCGGGTTTTCACGAAGTTTCCGTCTCGGTGGTAATCATCTCTCAGAACATCTGAGTCGTACCTTGAATATAGATGTTGAAACAGCATCGGAGGAGAAACAGCACATCTCGGCACGTGAAACTCCCGCATATACTTGGACAACCCAGTTTATCAGTGAACTCCGGCGTTCTATTGCTGCTGCTACACATTATGAACGGGAAGTGAACACTGGCGGATATCAGGACCTCACCCTACCAGAGACAGAAACTGAGCTTTGGTTGTGTGGTGCCGGTGCACGTGTCAGCAACCTCGCTTCTACTTGTGAAGTCGAACTCAACATTTCGACACAACTGTGGAATCCGCTTCAGGCTGTCCAACAGCATGCCGTTATTGACATCCGCCCTGTGCGTCCAGAGGTAGAAGCTACGCTTGATGAGTGGGGCGATACCCTTGCTGTCTCTTTAGGCGTAGGACTCAATGCGTTGAAGTCGACAGCCCCGGTCTCTTTATTGCCGAAGGAGGCAGTTGAGACACTCACGCAAACGACACGCCAGCGTCAACTTTTTGCCGCTGCTGGGTTAGGAATTTTGATAATAGGTGGTATTTTCTTTGGTGGTTACATGCTTCAGCGCGCACAACAGTATAGAAGTGAAGCAGTAGAAACGCAGCTCAGGTATTACGCGCAACCAATGACTGCCGCTGAAGCACAACTTGGAAAAGAGTTAGCACTCACCGATATGTTAGCGCATCGCATCTCGCCACTTGATATTTTGCATGCCCTTAGCGAGATGTTTGGGGATAGGACACAGGTGGCATGGACTAATTTCAATATTACCAACCTTCATGAACCCACAACGGCGCGGATTACATTCAATTTGGAAAGTGCTTCTCATAATGCCATTAATACGCTTTTACGCGCACTTGACCGTTCTGGAGTATTTACCAATGTCCGTCCGGGTGAGGTCACAACGATTGCTCAAGATAGAAAACAGATTTTCCAAGTGCAGGTCCGGTGTAATCTAACAGCATCCGCTGTGAAGGCATTTGCCAAGAAACGGTATCCTATGCCCGAACCACAAATCGGTAAAATAGCAAATATGGAACCTTATGTTACACCTCCTATGTTGGAAACTTTTGAAAACGAAATGAACGAAAAAACGAAATAAACGAACTTGATGATAGTTATACGTTTCTAAAGGATTAATCTATGGAACTGGATCTCCAATTGACACCACGAAGTCGAATCTTGCTTGGTATATTGGGTGGAGTGCTTTTAATCTTGCTCGCCATGCAGGGAGGTCCTGCCATTTATCGTTTGTTTGTGAATCAGGACACTAAAACGAAACGAGAGCAGTTGTTACGGACTCAAAATTTGGTGCATGTTGCAGAAGTGCTTAAGCCCGTTGAATCCGAGATTTACAAAGAGACAGGGTTGATACTCGCTGAGAATCAAACGGAACGTACGAACTCGCAAGCTGCCAGGACCCTTTTTGATACTGAACTGCCGGAAACCGTTATTAGATCTCGTATTGATGCACTCGTTAGGCGCGCTGGCATTCAACAGAACTATCAGCTCCTCACGAAGCCTGTTACTACTAAGCAAACACAGAAGTTGACGGCGCAGAACCGCGGGAACCTTGTTCTCTATCTCTATCTTAAGCATATAGAGACGGAGGAAATAGAACTTACTGAGGTAGTTGAGCAGCAGGCAGAAGAAGACACCTTCAACATGTTAATGGATGCTTGGCTATCAGGAACGGAATCCGACGTAGATGAGGAAGCGGGTAAAACAGACGGTTTAATCTATGGAACGGAACCAGCAGCAAAGGAACCTGAACTCACAGATAAAGCAAAACCAACTCATTCAATAGATGCCGCAGCGCGGTGGAAATTCTCCTCGCTTCCAGAGATAATACCGGTCCCTGTTCGAGTCAAACTTGCAGCGTTTATCAAAAGCGTGTTAACACAGCAACTTCGGGGCGCGACAGATTCGAGGCAGGATTTCTTTGAAACGCAGCTTCACAGAAGCCAAACCGCCGCCACACCCGGCATCCTTGGTATCGGTGCCAAGCCCGCTACCGTTGAAATCCAATTGCAAAGGGATAGTGTCCTTTTAGAGATTCTCGCGCAGTCGGAGGATTCCGTAGGTATAGGCGAGTTTCAATATGCACTTGTTAAATACATTGAGGAGATTCAGCAGCAGCGCGCAACACTTTTAGAGCAACTCGCGTTGGCTCCGCTGACGTATCAAACGGAACACTACACAGTTGAAATGAAATTCAAAACAGATCTTGAGAAACTCGTCAACTTGAACCATCTCATCGAAGCTGGTGCCAAATGGCTCACGGTACGCGATTTACGGGTTTCCGCCGATAAGCAAACAAGCGCGCGTCCAGGCGCACGCGGTCGGAATTCTGAAGGGGGCGCAAATTTAAATGTGGACATGCTTCTCATCGCTCGAATATTTTAATAGTCATCAGTTGTCAGTTGTGAGTTGTCAGTAACAAGAGGTATCTGGTAACAATTCACCGTTTCGGAGAGTCCTCCAAGTTTGACGGGGTTGTTCCAAAATTCTCTTGACTGATAACTGAAAATATCACTGCGATGCAGACTGATAACTACAAAAGGATTGGATGTTATGCAAGGAAGAAAGTTTTCGTTTCTGCGCAAGCCTATAAAGGCTTGCGGGTCAATACTTTGTTTGGGGTTGCTCATTTTTGGGAAACCTGTTGAGCTTTACGCACAAGAACAGCAACCTACAATGCGTGTCGCCGAAACTGACGAACAAGGGCGCGCAATCCGTTTTGACTTTAACTTTACAAGCCAGGAACTGAAAGGGCTTTTTGAATGGCTCTCGCGGGAGGCGGATCTCACTATCATTGCCAGTGAAGAAGACATTAAAGATAAAAAATTCTCGCTTATTAACCTCAATAATGTAACGATTGAAGAAGTCATTGAGAAAATAAAAACTGTCCTTACCCAATACGACCTCACGCTCATTCAAACCGATAGTACGCTCTTAGTAACAACCTTTGCACGCGCGATAGCAACGAAAGGCGTTGTTAAAAGTATCCCACCTAACCCGGAACGGGTTGACATGACCGACGAGATTCAAACCTATATCATCCAATTAGATACGGTTGTCGCATCCGAGCAGGTAGATCGACTCAAGCCGCTTCTCAATAAACAGGCTAATATTTTTGCCGATTCTGCTACGAACGCGCTTGTCATTACGGATGTTGCTTCTAATATACACCGGATTGTTTCTATTCTCCAGATCGCAGATGAAGGTGAACGATTCCCGCTGAAGATTCTCATTGTGCCTCTTACTTACGCTGAAGCCGAGCCATTAGCACAGACGCTCACAAACGTTTTTCAAGAGGAGGGCGAAGGCGATGAAGAGCGCAAAGGGCAACGCGGTCGACTCGGTGGTGATGCGGAACAAGCAAAAGCCGCAGCAGCGCAGATGAAAGCCGATGGCACCGGCTATGAAGTGCTTCAAGGCAGAATCAAGATTATCGCCGATGTCAACTCGAATTCACTCGTGCTCAAAGCGTCCGAAGCGAACCTTGTTTTCCTCCAAGAAATTATTAATGAACTCGACATCGCACCCAATGTAAAAACCGAAATACGCACATTCCGACTAAGCTACGCAACCGCTGCAGATGTTGCACAAACCCTCCAAGAAGTACTTACCGGTGATGTGCCGGATAATCGACGCAGAATGGACGCTTGGGATCGCGCGAAATTGAGAACCTATCAACGCGAACAGGGCATCGATACAGCTCAAGGCATTGTGGGTACTGTCAACGTTTCCCATAACGACCGAATCAACGTCGTTGTGGTTTCTTCGGATCCGCGCAACTTCTCTATTATTGAGAAGGTCATCAATGAACTGGATCAGGAACAAACACAGGAAGAAATCAGACTCTATTTTCTTAAGTACGCCGATGCTGAAACACTTGTTCCGAGTCTGCAAGACCTTTTTGAAGGGGGCAGCGCAGGCGCAGACAGAGATATGCCGTGGTGGCGACGCAGGGATCGGGAACCGACTGAAAACACGACTGGTTTCGGTGTCCAAGGCGAAGTGCATCTCGTTGCCGACGTGCGCCTCAATGCTATTCTCATATCAACGAGTGCACAGAACTTTGAAACCATTGACGGGCTCATCAAAAGACTTGATGTCAACATGCCGGACCAGGAGTGGGGTACTCGCATGTATAAACTCAAGTTCGCCGATGCAGAGAACGTCGCTGCTATTATCAATAACGTCTATCAAGGTAGCTCCCAAAACTCGGGAAACTTTTTCTTTTTTCTCGCTGAACGTAACCGTAATCAAACTCAAGGTTCACTCGCTGGCAATGTCACTGCTGAGGCATACCCAACACTTAATGCCGTCATCGTTTCAACGGCTACACAACGTAACTTCGAGCTCATCACGGAATTTATTGACTCCATGGATGTTCCTACCCCGGAAGGGCGAAAAGAGATTACTGAAGCAATTCGTCTTGAATATGGGAGTGCTGAGCAACTTCAACAAGTACTTGCACAGGTTTGGGAGGGAGAAGGAGATGGCGGTGGTTTTAGTTTTAGCCGTTTCTTTGCTTCTGGAGGTAGACAGGAGCAGCAAGACATCAATTCCTTACGCGGAAAAGTCACTGTTTTTGCTGATGCTGATACCAATTCCCTGATTATCACAACGCTGCAGCGGTACCTACCGGATGTCAAGGCACTCATTCAGAAGTTAGACTTCGTCCGGGGGCAAGTCTGGATAGACATCCAGATTCTCGAAGTAACGCTTGATGAGACAACCAAACTCGGCATTGAACTTACTGCACAGGAGAGTAAAATCTTCGGTGTATCCGCTGTTCCGGGCAACCCTCTTATTGGAGAACTTGACTCGCAACTCGGTCTTGAAGCGGAGATTTCAGGTTTTAACCTCGGTTTGGCAACCAAGGAGTATATGGCACTCCTCCACACCCTTATGCGCGAGAACAAGGTGCAGACCCTTTCAACGCCATCGCTATTGACCCGTGATAGTTGGAATGCCACGTGGAGTAGCGGTCGCCGTATACCCTATCTCCAGAGTGTTGATACGACCAGCATCTTAGGTGAAGCCGTCTCACAACCTCTTTTCAACTACGATTTCATTGATCCGCCTGTAGGTATCAATATCTCACTCACGCCTTATATCGCCAAGTCACAAGTAGGTAAAGATGGCAAGCGGACTATCGGATTGGATATTGAGAATATCAGTGCCAGCAACTTTATTGAATTTACTGATTTCAACGCGCCCATTACCGATGACAACTCTATCAGTGTTTATATTGATGTCGAGGACGGTCAACAGATTGTCGTCGGCGGTATCATCCGTAAGAAACAGAAACAGGTGGAGACCAAACTTCCGATTTTGGGCGACATTCCGTTCATCGGTAGGCTCTTCAAAAACACCGAAACCGCTGTCGAAGATACTGAGATTGTGATTATTATTACGCCGCATATTGTAGACATCAAGAACCCTGAGGACCTCGAAAAACTCAAGGAGAAAGCCGACAATTGGCAGAATAATGGGAATACTAAAATGGAAGAGGACACCCCAGAGAAGTAGGCATGGCAGAGATTCGGCAGTAAAACAGGGCAAACTGGAGATTTCAGTTACGGGATGAGAGACCGGAATTCTGGACTGAAACGAATGACATCAAACTCACTTTGGGTTTGTGCTCTCTGTATGAATCGCTTATCCAGAGCAATGACTTTGGTTAGATATCTCAATGCTTGAGAGGATTGTCCTTCTTTCATAGCCGCTAAGCTTGCGTGATATAGGTATTCCGGGTTATTTGAGGTGTGCGCGAGTACCTGTTCAAAGGCGTTAAGGGCTTCCCTGTAGCGTCCCTGTTTATACAGTATCCATCCGAGTGTATCGTGAATATGTGTTGCATCTGGAGCGAGTTCACGTGCGCGTCTTGCCAACCTTTCTGCTTCACTTAGATGTGTCCCCAATTTATCGGCATAGAGCCACGCCAGTGTATTGTATGCTGCCGTAAATTCTGGACCTGTCGCAATTGCTTCCGAAAGTAGCGTAACAGCCGTCTCTAAGTTTCCTGCTGCGCTGGCGCGTCGTCCCTGTTCCCACAGTTGATAGGCTGTAAACGGATATTTTCCTGCTTTGAGTTCCCTGGCGAATACGAGCAACTGTGCAATCTGTGGATTGGGACGTATGGTTTGAACGGTTTTGCACGCTTGGATTGCTTCGTCGAATCGTTTTAGATTGAAATATACCCACGCTAAATTTTCGTGTGCCATCGCGTAGCGAGGATTCAACGCGACGGCCTGCTCCCACAATTTAAGTGCGGCAAATGTATCTCCGCTGTTTCTTGCTGAAACACCACGTCTCCATATATGGTAAGCCTGCATCGTGTATTTACCAGATTTGATGTCTTGGGCGGTGTTGAGTGTGAATTCGATGGTACTTAATTGGGACGGTGAGACACGCGAACCTTTTCCTGAGGAAATCGCAGAGGTGTTTGCCTTTAATGCTGTCTGACACGCCGTGATAGCGGAATCAAACTGTTCCATTTCAAGCAGTGCTGTGCCCATGTTCGCCCAAGCACTTACGATTTCTGGATTTAGCTCCACCGCTTGTTGGTAAGCGGTAACCGCTGATTCCAATTGATTTGCGTATAGATAGCTGTTGCCGAGATTGTAGAAGAGGTCTGCAGTGCCTCCAGATTCAGAAGGGTTACTGTCAGATACCAAGGCGATTGCCGAAAGATAGATGCTGATTGCAGACTCATATTCACCATTTTCAAAATAGAGTCCAGCCAGTTGGAGATGTGCTTGTAAATACTTCGGGCTTTTGACAATCGCTTGTTTCCAAGCAGCTATCGCTGCTACTGTCCGCCCAGTACGTGTAGCCCGCATTCCTTCCTGATAGTGTTGGTAAGCGGCAAGCGAGTAAGTTCCTGCATGCAAGTCGCGAGCGGTCGCAAGATTAACACGCAGTTGGGGCAGATCTGGGCTAACGATCAACCCTCTCTCATACACTGCAATCGCCTCATCAAAACGACCTAATTCTTGATATGTGAGCCCTAAATTGTTGAGTGCTTCTACGTTATGGGGCTGGATTTCAAGAGCGTCTTGATAAGCTTTGGCTGCCTGTTCGTAGAGAGCGCGCTTATCAGGAACATCTATAACATCTACATTGCCTGCTTTGTGTGAAGCCAGTCCTAATTTGATGAGTGCGTCAATGTCGCGGGGCAGAAATTCTAAGGTATGGGTAAATGCCTTGATGGCTTTTCGGAACTCTGCTTTCTGATAGTAAACTAATCCGAGGTGATAGTATGCATCCGCAAAATCAGGCGCGATTGTTGTAACTCGGCTGAATGTTTCAACCGCAGCGTCTAATTGTCCGTTGTTTAATTCTTGGATGCCTTGGGCAAATAAGGGCGTTACTTTTTCGCTTGCAACAGTTGTGTGCCCGATGGTGACAAGCAGGACATAGATCCAAATTAGGAGTTGATAGCGATACATCGGTTTATCTTTCCAGTATACTTGCAAAACTGACTTTATATTTCATCTTTCATCTTCCTATATTTTAACGAGTTTCCCAATTTATTGCAACCTGACAGCGGAAAAGTACCCGAAGTTAACTATTCCCGAGTTGAATGGTACTGGACTTCTATCCACCGATGCGATATAATTCCGATTTAAGGGGATACTTATAAATTATCTCGCGGATAAATTACGTAAAGAGGGAACTACCACAGATTGTGTTCATAGGTGTTTTCATGAAAATTGCATTTCTATTTCTTGTGAGTCTTTTCGTCGTTTCTGATGGAAGTAGTCAGCCGATTGTTAAGTTTGCGGATGTCACGGCAGAAAGCGGTGTTATGTTTCAGCACGAGGACGGTCGCAGTTACAAGAAGTATTTTGTCGAAACACTCGGTTCTGGGGTGGCACTGTTCGATTATGACAATGACAATGACGTGGATATTTACCTCATCAACGGCACCGATTTAGATGCCCCTAATACTATTACGGATACAGTGAATCGCCTTTACCGCAACGATGGAACTGGACACTTCGTTGATGTAACAGAAGAGAGTGGGATTGGACATCAAGGCTACGGTGTTGGTGTTTGTGTAGGGGATTACGATAACGATGGTTGGCTGGATGTATACGTAACTAACTTCGGCTCTAATGCCCTTTACCGAAATAACGGCGATGGGACTTTCACAGACCGGACAGCAGAATCCGGAGTCCAGATTCTTGATTGGAGTGCAGGATGTGCGTTTGCGGATGTGGATGCCGATGGGGACTTGGATCTCTATGTTGCTAACTATGTCAATTTTTCTGTGGAGACGCACACGCCATGCCGGGTCAAAGGGATCTTGGTTTATTGCAGTCCGCGCGTTTACGATGGAGTGAAAGATGTTTTTTTTCGCAACAACGGCGATGGCACATTTACAGAGAATACACAAGATGCTGGATTTGACAACTTTGCTGCGCGTGGACTCGGTGTTACCTTCGCTGACTATGACACCGATGGCGACGCGGATCTCTACGTCGCAAACGATGCAGACGCGAACTTCCTCTATAATAACGATGGAAGTGGCCGGTTTCGGGAACAGAGCCAATTCTCTGGAGTAGCACTCAGCGAACACGGATTGGTTGAAAACGGGATGGGGGTTGCTTTCGGCGATTACGATAACGATACATGGCTAGATCTTATCGTCACTAACTTTCAGCATCAGACGAATACACTTTATCACAGTGATATGGGTGAGTTCTTCACGGATCAGACCTATGCATCTGGTACTGGTAACATCAGTTTACCATATTTAGCATGGGGGGTCAATTTTTTTGATTTCGACCATGATGGGTTTCAGGATGTCTTCGTTGCAAATGGACATATCCACGATAATGTGATACTTATTGATAGTTCGACCACTTATGCGCAACTGAATCACCTGTATTGGAACAACGGAAATGGCACCTTTACGGATGTCACAATGCAAAGCGGTCCGGGATTTACACAGCGGCGTTCCAGCCGCGGTAGTGCGGTTGGAGATATAGACAATGACGGAGATCTGGATCTGGTGGTGTCAAATGTCGGACAAAGGATTGATATTTTGCAAAACGATGGCGGACATCGTTCGGGAAATTGGATAAATCTTATGTTGGTAGGCACTACATCCAACCGAGCCGCCATTGGAACGCGAGTGCTTATGAAAGCAGGCGATTCCAGTCAAGTGCGAGAGGTACGGAGCGGTTCAAGTTACCTCTCACAAAATGATTTGCGTTTACATTTTGGAGTCGGAACACAGGAGAGGGTCGAATTGGAAATTCGATGGCAGAATGGAAGCGTTCAGCGATTTAAAAATGTGTCTGTTAATCGATTCCTGAAAATTGTGGAGGGCACTAATCAAGTTGAACCGTATTAAGGGGAAGGCGTTGCGGCGCATCGAAAACCGATCGTCAGATTGCGTGTTTCTGGTCGTGTGTGAAATCGATAAGCGCACCGCATCTGATAGATACCGAGAAGATTATTGCTCCACGAACCCCCGCGTAACACTCGAGTCTGTCCTGTTTTAGGTCCCCGCGGATTTTGGTATTGACTGTTTTGGTAATAATCCGGTGCATACCAGTCAGCACACCATTCAAATACATTACCTGCCATGTCGTACAACCCGTATTCGTTGGGAGGGAAACTTCCAATAGGTGATGTCCAATGCCATTGATCTTTTCCCCAAATGCCGACGGTGTTCGCGTGATTGCGAGAAGCCTCGTTTCCCCAAGGATAATTCTGATTGACGAGTCCACCGCGTGCTGCTGTTTCCCACTCGGCTTCTGTCGGGAGTCGTTTCCGTGCCCATTTACAATACATCAGAGCGTCGGCATAGGAAACCCCGACAACAGGGTGCGTGGTGTGCTTGGCACCGGCAGGGAAAGGTTCTTTTGCCCCTATCTGTGGTGTGTCTGTCCAGTATTTTGGGGGAGTGTAACCTGTTGCTGCTAAAAATGCCGCGTATTGTGCGTTGCTCACGGGGTATCGGTCAATATAAAACGACGATAACGACACGGAATGTTGTGGGTGTTCTGTCTGAAAGAAATTTCTGGGAAGTCGTTCATCCTTGTCTATCAATGCGGCAGTTTGGATCAATGTGCTTCCAATCCAATAGGTCCCAGAGGGGATCAGGACCATCTCACTGCCATCGGTTTCATTGACAATGACAAGTGGAAGTTCAGTAAATGCGATATTGATAGGAAGTAGAAAGTAGACGCTTAAAAGAACAAAAATCGGTCTATTCATGGTCCATTGGCAAACTGTGTTGTATTTCAGATTCATTTTTTTTAGCCTTTTCTGTTACACAGAGTGTAGCACAGGACCTACGCGATGTCAAGCCAAAGCATGACAATAAGCAGGACCATTTATTTTTAAGGTTTTTGCCAATTTATCGGAAAAGTCGGGAATCGGGTGTTTTTATTGGGCGTTTCCCTTTCCTCAATTTCCCGCGCTCCTACAGAAGGTTCATGAGGAGCGAACATCTAAAATTTTGAAAAACTGAATAGCCCTGATTTAAAGAGAAAGAAACCTTGACAATCACTAACAAAAAGATTATAATTAAAGTAGATTTCTATCTACATATACGGAGGTAACCGCCGTGCGAAAAATGGTTATTCTTTTTTACCTAATAATGTCAATTCTGCTGTTGTGCCAGGTGAGCGAGGCAGAACTCCTCGTAGCAGACGACTTTAAAAGTAAACTCAATAATAAGTATTGGAAGGGCCAAGATGAGTCTTGGGATGTGAATCGTGGTCACTTAGAAATCCACAGAGAGGGTGGAGATGGCAATGGGGAAGTTGATTTTGGATACGGATTGATAGAATTTGAGGATTTTGGACTGCGTCTCGATTTTCATCTGCTCGTGGATCCCTTTCCAAGCAAGATGGAACTCCTGTTTCGCGCCGACATAGACTATCATTTCTATCAATTGATTATCACCCCTGCTGATGGTGCCGGTCGTCCAAATTCTGCCCGCTGGTATAAGCGCGAAGGAAACGATCGGGGGACATGGAATGAGTATCGTGAACTCAGAGCGGAATTTCCATTTCAGGTTGAATCGAAAATGTGGTACACGATCGCACTGCTCGGAGATGGTAACAATTTTGAACTCTATATCAAGAAGCAGGGGGACCTCATATTTGAAAAGGTCATCGAATGGTCGGATCCGAAAAACCTCCATCCTAAGGGGGTCCTCGGAATTCACACCAATCAGCTCCAACACTACTACATTGACAACGTTTACCTTTACGATAACCCGGGCGAGGTTAACCTCGCCGTTGAACCTCAAGGTAAACTTGCCGTAACATGGGCAAACCTCAAACAGTAGCTGCTCCAGTTTAGCAGAAGTGATTTTGGAGCGAAAAAGCGTTGACATAGGTTCACACTTCATTAGAACATGCTATAAGGTTTCCGCCCTTTCGTTGGTGGAAACCTTATAGTTCCATTTGTGTTTCTGACTACAAATTAGGTCACTGTTTAAACTTTGCAGACGCAAATACGCCTACTTTCAAATTGCACTTGATTAATGATACGCTTCAGTCACAGGTATATGTTCCATGAACATTACAAATATAAGGCCAATTACCTAAAAAGGAGATTCAATCACCATGAAGCAACTTTTCTTAATCTCAGCACTCAGTTTGTCGCTTTTCGCGCTTGCTTTGACAAGTGTACCAGCGGCAGATCTGGCAATCTATTCGGGACCCACAAATCCGGGTTGGATTTCACAAGACGCTGCCATCGCGAATGCTGAAACAATTATGAATGACGATCAGATGAAATCCATTTTTGAGAGTATTGAAAACTACGGAGATGGTGACGAGGTAGGCTACGATTCACCATTGGGTGCATGGATGCAGGCACACACCGGGAACGGACAGCAGGATGTTTTTATTGCTGCGTCCGGAACCGCACCGAGCGCAGTTTATCAATTTCCGAATGCAGATCCGGACGGTTCCAACATCGAAAACTTCGTTGAGGATGGGAACGTTTTCATCAATGTCGCGGACTGGATCTTGTACATGAGCTATGAAGGTGGAACTCGCAGTGCGAATAATGCTGCTGATGGTGCCGCCAATGTCTTTGATATACCTGGACTTAGTTTCGGAGCACGAGGTGGACCGCAGGTCCCCACTGATATGGGCGAAAAATACCTCCCATCGCTGGTGGAATTTCAGTCCGATAGACCGTGGCATCTTGAACAGCTTGAAGGCACAGATTGGGAAGTCACCGCCTTCGCTACTTCAAACGATGACCCAAATTCCGCGGATCCAGCAGTTGCTGTTAACAATGTTTATGGCGGAATCATCGCGGCTATGTGGCAGAAAGCACAACCTGATTGGGAGGGTGACGACCCACGGGCAACAGGTGTTATCGAATTTATTTCCAACTGGCTTATGGAAAACGGAAGTATTGCTACCCCAGTTGAAGCCCAAGACAAAATAGCGACGATCTGGGGTAAAATCAAATCCGATCACTAATTATCTTTCTGACAATGTTTCTAACAATAGCTGGAATGGCACCTTAACCTGCCATTCCAAAAACAACTAACATACTGATGGCAACCAAAAAGGAGGATTGCACATCATGAAAATCTATGTAGGTATAGCCCTCTTGGCTCTCTTGAGCTGTGTGGCTACAGTTTCAGCCAACGATTTGGCGTTTTACTCAGGACCGACCAATCCGGGTTGGATCTCTGACGGCGCGGTTGCCGAAAATGTCAAAGCTATTAGTAACGATGCTGGGGTTAAATCCCTATTTAACAGCATTGAGAATTTCGGTGACGGCGACGAAGAAGGCGATGGTTCCCCCCTCGCTAAGTGGTGTATAGAACATACCGGCAATGGTCAACAAGACGTTATCATTCTCGCTTCCGGAACCTCTCCGAGCGCACTTTATCCGTTCCCAAACAAAAAACCTGATGGTTCCAATGTAGAGAACTTCATTGAGGAAGGCAATGTCGTCATTAACGTGGCAGATTGGATTTTCTACATGAGCTACGAAGGTGGTGTTCGGAGTCCTGATAACGGTGCAGCGGGTGCTGCTAATGTCTTTGATATCGACGGGTTGACTTTTGCTGATCGGGGAGCTAACTTTGAAGCGACTGACATTGGGAAGGCAGCTATCCCCTCATTCAAACCCTTCAAATCCACCCGTCCGTGGCACCTTGAGCAGTTCAAGGGATCGGACTGGGATGTCGTTGCTTTTGCTCAGGCAGATAAGAATACGGCAGACCCAGCAGTTGCAGTCAGCAAGTCCCCTGGCAAAGATGGCACTGGTATGATTGCAGCAATGTGGCAGGTGGGCGCGCCTGTCTGGGCAGACGATCCCGACATTCGCGGTATCGGAGTCGCTGAATTCATAAACAATTGGCTTTCAGAAAACGGGGAATTTGATGTTGAAGCCAAAAACAAGTTAGCGACAACTTGGGGTTCAATCAAGCAGGTTCGCTAATTTCGCACGCTTTATCGTCAAGATAGTTCTGACTTCTTGACCCGTTCTACAAGAGAATGTCTCTGTCCCGTCCGCACGGTGCAGAGGCATTCTCTTTTCTTTCCGTTTGCCAATTTCTTTATTGAATGCGACTTCGACTCACCCAGTCAGACCACGACATCAGGAAACCGTGCCTACTGGACAACGACAGAAGCCATACTATTTAGGGGACGTAGCTTTCATTTTGCTCCACGTGGTTGCTAATAGATGCGGTTGGGGTGAGACAGGTAAGGCAAACGCTGGATCAAACCAATCCCCGACATAATGCCAGAATCCTGGAGGCGTGAGTTGTATGGGTACTCCGTCCGCCAAAGAGACTTTGAACACTTGCAGGTCATCGTTTTTATCAAAAGCATGATAAAGCAGCGTGTCAGCGGCGGGTGACCAACTCGGTTCCACAGCGCGACCGGCGTCTTTGTTAATGACCTGTCGAACCCCCGTGCCGTCCCGATTAACAATGTAAATGGTTTCTGTATCAAAATCCCCAGGGACTTTGCTCCAAGAAAACGCGAATTTGTCTCCTGTTGGAGACCACGCTACATGCCGGACCCAGTCAGGTGCCTTGGGTGGAAAGAAGAATTTATGTTTCCCCGTTTTCACATTGAGGATACTAATACGATTTGGATCTCGCGGGGCACCCTCAATAAAGGCTATCTCTGTCCCATCCGGTGACCACGACGGTTGACTCCCAATCACCATGCGTTCCTCTTTTTTCCCATTTATTGGAGCGATGTAAATGAAATCTTTTCCTTGCTCCCAGCGCGTGTAAGCAATCTGTTCTCCATCCGGGGACCAGTCTGCCCCGCTTCTATCCATCGATTTGGCAAAAATTCTCCGAATATTAGAGCCATCGGCATCCATCAGGTATAGGTCCCAACTGAATGGAAATCGGTCTCGATCAGATTCAAAAAGGATCTGTTCACCCGTCGGCGACCATTTGGGATCGACATCCATCGCGCGGTGCCGAGTAATTCTCTCCATCTTACTACCATCGGGGTTCATTAGGTAGATGTCCCGATTCCCATTGCGGGCTGTCATAAACGCTATTTTGGCAGTTGTAGGTGCTTGTGCCAAAATCGGATAAACGCTCGTGCAGAACAGTATCAGACAGAGAATACAAAGAATGTGTGTGCGTTTCATAGTAAATTCCTCCAGGGTTCAAACCAGAATCTAATTGCCAAAGTTCCTATTGCTTAATCACGTGTGCCGATTGCTTGAATCGGCTCCAAACTATTGCCTGTCTTGCTATGGATGCTGCTACCGGATATGACGATAGAGTTCGGCAAGCCTCTCCGGTGAGATTTTTAGGAAATATAGGAGCGTTATCAGATAGTTGTTTAATGTCGTTCGAACGACACCTCTTGTTTCCCAGCGTCGCGCGGAGATATGGATACATGGGGCAACAAGGGTTGTTTTGCCAAGTTTCCGCAACTCTTTTGAAAATTCCATTTCTTCCAGAATCGGAATGTCTGGAAAACCGCCGATCTTCTCGAAGTCGGCGCGTGCTAAAAAAATACCACTATCCCCATAAAACACCTTTAGGTATTTACCTCGGACATTTCCTGCTATTTCAATCACACGATAGAGAATACTTTTGCCATCGATTTTCTGACGGAATCCACCACCGATGTACCCTGACGACAGTGCTGATGCTACTGCCTTCAATGCCCCGGGTTCAAGCCTGATATCTGCGTGTAGGAAAATCAGGATATCGCCTGTTGCTGCCGCGGCACCTGCGTTTAACTGTTTTGCTCTTCCGCGTGCTGACGTGAGCACCTCTCCGTATTTCTCGGCAATACAGACAGAGTTATCGTTGCTTCCACCGTCTACGATAATCAACTCGTGGGATCCCAATTTGGGCTGCAATTGAGACAGTGTTTGGTCCAGGATCTTTGCTTCGTTCAAAATTGGGATAATAACCGATATTGTGGGAGGGGTTTGTAACCCCGATTTCCTTCCCATGCCAGAACCTAAGGAGTTGTTTGTAATCGTTGATTGAGCGCAAGTATCGGAAAAACGGATGCATAAATCGGATCGGCATAGCCACCGATAATCTCCCAATAGATACCAACACACTGTTCGAGCCATGAACCGTCTTCTCGCTGGTGTTTGAGTAGAAACGCTATACCTCGTTCAGCAGCAGTATTTTCGGGATTCGCAAGCAGGAGTGCGTAGGTGCTCCAAGCTGTCTGTTCCACTGTGCTTTCAGTGGGATTTCCAAACATATCTTCTCCCCATCCGCCATCCGCATTTTGTGTTTGTTCGAGCCATTCGATACCCCGCTGAACTTCGGGAACATTTTTAAGTCCAACCTTGACCATTGCTGCTATAGCGCAGGCGGTGCCATACGTATCTTTTGCTAACCAGAGATCTCGCCAATACCCATCGCGATTCATTTGTTTGCGGAGCCAGTAGACTCCAGCAATCATCGCCTCGCGAACATGCGGTATATCAGGGATATCGCTCTGATCAAAAGCAAGAAGTGCTTCAATCGCATGTGCTGTGATGCTCACACAACCAACATCTCCTTGCCCGGGTTGATATGTGCTCCAACTGCCATCGCGTACCTGTTGGGTCTTCAGCCATGTAATGCTACGGTGAACTGCATTATCTAATGCCTCACGGTCAATAGGTGAACCTACAAGGCGTGAACGAATCAGGGCGAGGGTTCCGAGTGCTGTGTCATCAGCGTCACTTGGAAGTGTGCTGTCGCCTAATCCTGAAAACGCCCATCCGCCGTCATCATTTTGATGTGTGACGAGCCACTGCGCGGCACTCTTTACTTTGTCTGTGAGTTCATCTGTAAGAGGGATATTTTTGCTTGGGTGTTTCCCCAGTTCATTGTGTATCGCGTACACGTCTGTCAGGGCAATGATGCTCAACGCTGTGTCCCATACATTCAGGTTTAGTGCCTCTCGGCATCCTCCATCCTGGTTTCGCGTCGTACGGAGCCAAGCGATGCCTCGTTCGATAAACACAGCCACCTCTTCATCTGCTTCCCATTTTTCTTGAAGCTCAATAAGTGCTAAAACAGAAAGGGCAGTAATGTAGTTAACCCGAAACCAACTCCCGTCGCTGAGAACGTGCGTTTTCAACCATGCCGCGAGAGAGGCTATCATTTCAGGACGTTTTGCCGTGTTCAGTTCGATCATGATGAAGACGGGCACGAGCGTATGTTGCTCAGCAATGAAGAGGGCATCGAACATGGGCGTGTTGAAAAGCGCAACAGGCGGCAGACGATGTCTCGGTGGTTTCAATCGACTGCCAAGCAGCGGAATCTTCGTCAACTGCCTTGCGAGTTTCATGAGAGGTAGGGCATTTTCTGAAAGCGTCAGTTCGTTCCAATCGAACTGATTAAAAGCGGCATACGCCAATTTGACTAAGGCGAGATGTGGCTCGGATTTCGGGACGGATGCCAACAGTTTTTGGAGGGACGGATCGGATGAACGTTGATGGGTTTGCTCCAGTATTAAGTGAGCAAATCGGGTCGCTTCTGTATTTGAGATATTTGCGGTATCTAATCCCCATCCGCCATCTTCCTTCTGATTTGCGATAAACCATTCGATCAGAGACGGATCTGGGGTCTCACCTCGGACGAGTTCAATCCACGCGTACGCGCAGGTAGGGAACGTACTCGAGGAGAGTTGTCCCTCAAAGTTTCCGTCTTTACACTGTTGTGTCAGTAAACACGCAGTACCGCGTGTTAATGCGGATTTAATTTCCTCTTTCATATAGGGGTTATCCTTGACAACGCAAGCTTTCTACACTTTAGAAGTGCCTGATGCGCGCTAAGGTTGTCTCAAGTTCTTGAGTGCTCTGAATCATTGTGAATAACCCCAGTTCGCTTTGACCTATGCTAACGCATCCTCAAGCCATTCGACTGCTTCAATGGCATCTTCAAGTTCTTTTCTGGGAATATTCACAATGTGAGCATGGCTTAGTGGGTTTAGAGTAAATTTTCTAGCCAATTCTATCTTTTTAACAAGAGTGAGCTTTAGAAGGCGTTTTGGTTTATTGCTTTTTGGATCTGGTATTTTTTTATCTTTTATCAGTGTCCAAAAATCATTGCTGTCCAATTCGTTTATATTCTCTCGATATTTGACACGAATGCTATTTTTCTCACAATATCCTTTAATTGTTGCTTCATAAGCAGTACGAACGTAAACTGCGCAAGCCTTGTAGTCATTGGCATCAAGATATTCCCTCGCTCTTTCAAGGTATGTTTTATCTTCTACATAGACTGGTATATCATATCCATCAGCCTTGCCACAATAGAGTTCGGCAGCTTTCCAATTTTTATCTTCGGATTTACGCTTTTTAACCATTTCATAAAATGTCCGGTCGTAAGTCATCAAAATAATCTGGTATTTCGCGAAATCTCTTTCATCCAGAATATCAATCAAGGGCAGGCGATTTGACATATCCAAGCCAATTAGAGCGTCATCTATAACAAGAATCTTTAGGTCACTAGAGGGTTGAAGTTGAAACCCTGCGAAAAAGATAGAAATGGCAATCGCTGATAGTTTTGCCTCGTTCAAAAATAGGTGATGCGCGGTGAGGTCTTCATCAAGGAATTTAACCTTTAAGGGAATATTTTGGTAATTAAGCGTCCCATCTTCTCGGCTGTACTCAATCCCTTGAAAACCGAAGTCAAGTGAAATAACGGTATCTTCATATCCAAACTTACGGAGAATTTTAGATGCCCTCGTTTGCAGTTCCACTAATTGATTAGCAAGCCCTATGTTGAAGCTGCCTATTTGTACTTCCAGATCTTCAATCTCTTGCGTTGTCTCTTGGGTTGCAGAAAGACCATCTAAAATGTCACTCCACTGCTCGAAAAAGCTGCGCGTCGGAACAGCTTGATCGTTGACTACATTCTTCAAGAGCATGTTGATCAACAAATCAAACACATTCACACTATTTTTTTCGTGATGAAGGTAATTTGTCTTCAAGATATCTTTGTAATCAAGAAACCCTTTTGCTTTCGATGCGTCAATGATTGGTTGAATTATGGTGTCATTCTGAATATTCTCGGACCATTCATAAGTTTCTTTATTTAACTTTGGATCAGGTGTGAAGTGAAGTTTTATATAGCCTTTATCGGTTTCATCCGTAAATATATTCCTACGATTCACAAATTGATGTGTCCTCTCACTGGATTCAAGGAAGAACTTTAGAGCTTCATATAGAGATGTTTTGCCACTTCCATTTTCACCATAAAGCAAAAGGTTCTGCCCCTTCTTGCCGAGATCAATTACGTCTGGTCCTCGGAAAACTTTGAAGTTTTTGATCTCAATTTTCGTAATTTTCACCATTTGTCCTCAATGATACGGATAGGTCGCAAACTATCCTGAAAAAATGTATTTACGCGCACCGGGTGTTCTCTATCGTGTAGATGCTCATAGAGAGAACGGAAAAAGGACATTTTATCCCCTTGAATCTCATCCACTTCGAGTAGCTCCTCTGCCATTAGGTGTTTGAAAATGTCTCTATTAGCACTCTGGAGCAGATCTGGCATATAAAACTCGTAAATGAGCCCTTTGAGAATCCATTCAAAATATCCGAACATTACGGAATCTCGGGCGTGTGCCAAGTCCTTGCTATTTACAGTCGGTTGTTTCTGGAGACATATAAGGTAATCCACGAGTTTGCGAACAATATCCTTTTGCGTTGCATTGATATCGGGAACAGGAATCTGCTTGATATACTCACTGCGTGCCTCAAGTTTACCGCCGTCTAACTGTTTGGACATCTGCGAATAGAACCACTCCACAGGGAGTGTATTCAGTAAACCGCATAACCACTTCTCGTCGGTCGGAATAACGTAGCAGGTGTACCCACAATACAAACCTCCAGTCTCGACGGCGAAAGTTTGCGTGTTATAGAGGTTTGGACAGACCAGTTTCGGTTGTGCGAAACGTTCTGCCTCGTCAAGAGATGCTTGGAGTTCATACCATTCTTGTTCGTTCCCTCTTTTGCTCAGAAGTTCTTTGTATTTTCCCAAGTATTTCAGGATTGCGGGATAATCCTTAATCTCTATACCACGGTGGGTAAAGATTAACCACTGATCCTGGGATTCTACCTGCCAGCGTTTGATATTTGTTCCCTGTAAAAACGGCTTCAAAATATCAGCAGATGCGGCGTGTTCTGCAATGAGTTTATCTCGCGTTTTTCTGTCCACTACAAACACCTCAGTGGGTACTGTTTCAATACCGAAAGAGGGGGACACCTTGAGATACTCACCCAAGGGTGTGCCAGCGTCTCGGAACCTCTGCAGCAGATCCAACACTTCAGGCGACTCAAGGGGTTTTCCATCGGAGGTTAAGGCTTTCTGCACTATGGGGTAACGATGCCTGAAACCTTGACGGACGAGTGCGACGATGTCTTTTGGCAATTTAACCTGATGTTTTTGTTCAAAAGCGGCAACATTTCTATAATCGTTCCGAAATGCCGCGACAATATCCGCCCCTTTGTTTTTAGCAGTAATGAGGTCTGCTTTAGCTTTTTCCCATTCCTGCAGGTGTAACCACGCTTCTGCCCGATTGTAGTAGGCCTCGGCATCATCAGGTTTCAGTTCTATTGCTTGAGTATAGTCTTCTATAGCCCGATTAACCTCGCCTTTTTTGAAATAAGTTACACCTCGATTGTAATAGGCCTCGGCATAATCGGGTTTGAGTGCTATCGCGTTAGTATAGTCTTTTATGGCAAGGTCAAAGTTGCCTATGTGGTTGTAAGCATTCCCGCGACCATAATAGGCTCCAGCATGCCCCGGGCTTAGTTCTATTGCTTTGTTGTAGTCTGCGATTGCACGCTCAACATCGTTTTTGCCGTGATAAGCCAAACCACGATTGAAGTAAGCTGATGCAAATTCAGGCTTTAATTCTATTACTCTGTTATAGTTTTCAATAGCAAGGTCAAGTTTGTCCTGATTTTGGTAGGCTTCTCCACAATTGTAATAGGCCTCTACATAATCAGGTTTAAGACTTATCGCTGTGTTGAAATCTTGAATAGCTTTATCAAAAATCAGTAAACTGCGGTGAGCACGACCGCGACAAAAGTAGACAAGTGGACCGTCAAATTTGAGGTTTATCGCCATACTAAAGTCATCAACCGCCTCGCGAAATTTCCTTTGATTGAAATAAATGAGACCGCGATTATAATATACACCGGCGGTCTCTGAATTCAGTTCTATCGCTTTAGTAAATGCCTCTATTGCTTTATCAAACTCACCATTTCCACTATAAGCAATCCCGTGAGCATTATAGGTATCGGCATCATCAGGTTTTGCCTCGGAGGTCAGTAAAGGGACTATGTCTTCTGGTAACTGCACACCGTGTTTCTGTTCAAAAGCTGCAACGCTTCCGTATATATTATGAAACGCAGCGGTGATATCCAATCCCTTATTTTGGGCAGTTATCAGATCAGTTTTGGCTTTTTCCCATCCTCTTAAGCTTAACCACGCTATTCCTCGACCACAATAAGCCATTACAAGTTCAGGGTTGAGTTCTATCACTTTAGTATAGTCTGCAATAGCTAGGGACCCCTCGTTTCTCCAGAGATAGGCAATAGCACGATTAACATAGCCAAAAACGTGTTCTGGCTGAAGTTTTATCGCCATTTCAAAGTCTTGGATAGCATCGTCAAAGTCCCTTTTGTCAAGATAAACCAATCCGCGGTTATTATAGGCATCATAAGTTGTCCGGCTGTTTGGATCCAATGCTATCATCACGGTATAACTTTCAATCGCAAGATCAAGTTCATCGACAGCACGATAAGCGACACCAAGATTAACATAAGCATCAGTGAAATTTGGATTCACTTGTGTCTCTGTTATATAATCTTCAATAGCGCGCCTATAATCGCCTTTGCTGAGATGAGCGTTCCCTCGGCTATAATAGGCACCAGCACCGTCAAATTTGAGTTGAATTGCCGTAGTATAGGCTGTGATGGCCTGATCGATCTCTCCGTTTTTTTGGTAAGTATTACCGAGATTAAAATGAGCATCAGCATAACTTGGGTTTAGTCTTACCGCTTCAGTTAAGTCCTTTATAGCCTGAGTGAAGTCTCCCTTTTTTCCATAAGTGTTCCCTCGATTATTATATGCCCCGGCAAGTGTTGGATTAAGTTTTATTGCTTTGTCATAATCCTCGATAGCAAGGTCGTACTTACCATTCTGAGTATAAGCATTACCTCGGTTGTTATATGCCTCCGCAAGCTCTGGATTCAGTTCTATCGCTCTGTTCAGGTCTTTAATAGCGGCATCAAGTTGATTTTTGTCTTTGTAAGCATTACCACGACCACAATATGCCTCTGCATAATCGGGCTTAAGTTGTATGGCAGTATTATAGTCTTGAATAGCAAGATCAATTTCGCCTTTGCTGATGTAAGCATTACCGAGATTGTTATATGCTTCGGAGTAATCAGGTTTAAGTCTTATGGCTTCGTTCAAGTCAGTAATAGCTCTATCAAACTCACCTTTGCTGATGTAAGCATTACCGAGATTGCAGTAGGCATCGGCATAATCAGGATTGAGTTTTATCGCTTCGTTCAAGTCCGAGATGGCTCTGTCAAACTCACCTTTGATTGTGTAAACTACACCACGGTTGTTATAGGCTATCGCGTAATCAGGATTGAGTTCTATCGCTATGTTCAGATCTTCAATGGCTCTGTCAAACTCACCGAGTATAGCACAGGCAGTACCGCGATTGCTATAGGCCAGGGTATAATTAGGATTAAGTTTTATGGCTATATTATAGTCTATAATAGCCTGGTTAATTTCATTTATGCTAATGTGAGTATTGCCGCGACTGCAATAGGCATCAGCCCAATCAGGTTTAAGCCTTATTGCCTCATTCAAGTCTGCAATAGCTTTACTAAACTCATCGCTATTGTCGTAAGCAATGCTTCGATTGCAGTAGGCATCGGCATAACCGGGTTTAAGTTTTATCGCTTTGCTTAAGTCCGCAATAGCTCTGTCAAACTCACCAAGAATAACATAAGTCCCACCACGATTGTTATATACTATAGCGTAATCAGGTTTGAGTTTTATGGCTGTGTTATAGTCTTTGATAGCCCGGTCAGCTTCGCCTTTGCTGATATAAACAACACCACGATTGTTATATACCACGGCAAGGCTTGGTTTCCGTCGTATAGCCTGATTGAAGTCTTGAATGGCAAGATTAAAGTCGCCTTTGTAGTAGTAAGCAATACCGCGATTGTTGTATACCTCCGCATAATTTGGATCCAATTCCACTGCTTTGCTAAAGGAATCTATTGCTTGGTCATACTTACCGTCTTGGCAGTAAGTAATGCCACGATTGTTATATGCTTCCGCATGATCACCCGTGTTACCATGAATAAAGTTGGGTGTATAAGAAGCATCAGCAGTGCCTAAACTCAGTCCTTGCATCACTGTCCCTCCTTCACAATCAGGGTTACTTGAGGTTAAGAATACCACATATAGCGAACAAATATCAACCGAATTTCAAGAACTCAAGAACTCAAGAACTCAAGAACTTCATCCGCTGTCCTATTTCCCCTTTAAACTCCTCGCTTTCCGCAATCGTGATTCCACAAGGTTCACAACCGATTCATACACACCATCTCGCTCGCCTTGCGTGAGAGCCAAGGCATCGAAGATAATTGCGTCAAGCGCGCGACGGTGATCTGATGGATCAAGCATTTCCCAAGCAGCTGATGTGAATATTTCTCTATTCTCAAATGCAAAGGTGTTTGGATCCAAACACAGCAACTCGGACACTTCATAGGTCTGAATCTTCAGTAAACCGCCACCAAAATTAGAGCGTCCCGCCATATTTACCATCAACTGAAACAAGGACGAATTCAAGGAGGCGCATAAAGGTAATATCAAATCTGAATCCGTGTGTACTTCTTGAAAATTGTCGCTGGTATAACAACCGTTTCGCGCATATAGGGTTCTGGCAGTTGAAGAAATTAGATAGTTGAAAGAGAGCGATGGAATTTGACGTTTCCCCAAATCCCACCAACGGGCCCGTCCTCGACAACTCGGTCTCTGGTGATACCCCTGTGCCTCTCCCCATTCAATGTATTCCAATGCTGATGTGCCCGACAAGGAAACTCTGTCGGCATGACACATAAACAACTTGAACTGCAACTGGCTCGGATCCACACGGATGCTTTTGCATTCCCGTGGACTCTTGATGACAGGCTTCAGAAATTCATCCTCAATGCCCCATGCCTGAATCTGCTCAGCGTTAAGATAAAAGAACTCATTTGCACCTGTTGTGAAACCACGCCGTACCTCCGCAACGTCACCGAGGCGGACCAGTTTATCTTTTCCTTTCTCCAGAATCGTCCAATAGATGTCCGGGGCGCGTAGATATTTCCCACCCCACTTGTCACCGGTGTATCTGTTGTCGCGCGTGCCCGCTTGTGCTAACTCAGGATAGGTAGGCATTCGCTCGCGACGGTTTTCTACGTTTGGGTCGCCTATGAATGTCTTGAAGGTAAGAAAACGGATGTGGGAATCCGCATCGGGAGTCCCGTTGTGGAGAATACTGACAATGGTGTTGATGTCCGCACTCTCAAATTCACGTTCCGCTTCACTATGACAGATAACCGCACCTGTGGTGTTGTCCAATAGATATTTCTGTAACGGCGCGCCGTAGTTGACATCCAGCCAACTGTTAGAGCAGATAAAGGTATGAACACCACTTGTATTGAGCAGTTGAAGCCCGCGTTCATAGAAATAGACGTAGAGGTCTGCGGTACCCGTATAACAGGTATAGCGTTTTTTCAATGTGGATTTAAGGTGTTTGATTTTCTCTTGACGGACATAGGGCGGATTGCCAATCACGACATCGAACCCGTCTGTGATACCGAACATCCATTCAGGATCAAAGAAGTCTGCGGTGGCGTTTTGGTCGTAAGGATCCCAGTTTGCAATTTTTTCCGTCGTCTCACTCGGGAACCCGTCCGACTGCAGCAACGCGCTGATCTCGGCGCGGAGTTCCGTGTCGCGGTTGCGATACCGGTCTTTGGTACGGGGGGTTCGTGCGGTGAAGTGTCTACGGCGCACCTCCTCCAATGCCTTCTCTTTGGTGTCTATCTCTGGATTGCGGAGGAGAAGTTGGGTGGGTTTCTCTACATCGAGGAGTGAATTCGCCGCGACGAACTTCGTCTCCAGATTCGGCAACGGACGCACGCCTCGGTTTTCGCGTGTGTTATCAACCTCCTGCTCTACAATCAGGGAAATGAAGAATCGGAGTTTAGCGATCTGGGTCGCAATCGGTTGGATATCCACACCGTAGATGCAGTTCTCTATCAGGTAAAGTTTTCTGCCGTAGTCGAGTGCGTTGCGTTCAAATGCCTCGTTGATGCTCTCAATTTCGCCCTCTAATTCGTCAATCGTGCTTTCACGGATAACGCTGTCGTCAATCTTTTCTGCTGTCGCGATGGTCTTTTCGACTCTGTCAATCTGGCGTTGCCGCCATTGGGCGTTGCGGGGATCGAGTTTACCGAGCAAAAAGACGAGTTTGTGGAGGATCCCCATCGGGAAGGCACCAGAGCCGCACGCGGGATCGAGGATCTTGAGCGTGTCTATGGCGTTAATGAGATGTTCCACTTCGGTATCGGTGAATTGATGGGGTTCATCGTTATAGGACAGGAGGTGACGGAGTTTGGTCTCTGACGGGCAATGAATGGTTTCCCTACTACAAACCGCGTTTTTGAGATGGGCGATGAGGGATTCGTCTACCATGTAGTTGACGATCTCACGGGGTGTGTAGAACGACCCCGTCTGTTTACGCGCAGTCGTGCCGGTTTCGGGGTTATACGCGGCGAGTAGATTCTCAAATACCTGACCGAGCAGTTCTGGATCCAGGGCAACTTCTTCTTCAATTGGAGTGTTCTCAGCAATCGTGAACTTGTAACGGTTGAGGATGTGGATTAAACCCTGCACGGTATATCGACTGTTTTTTGTGTCGTAGACGGCGTTGAGGTTAACCCTTTGCGGTTCGGAGAAGAAGAGCTCGTTTGGGACAGAAAGCGGGTTATCCTCCCTGTCAGAGAAGCCATCTACACGCAGGATTGTTTTTCCGTCGTCGGGTGCGGGTTTATCAAGGCATTCAAACAAGCCTCCGTTGAGGAATGGAATCGTCTCAAACAGGCAGAGTGCCGCAGCTGGATCTCTAAAATAGCGTTTGTAGCGATAGAGCGATGTGATATTGTAATGTTGCCTGCCCTCGCCGCGGAACTTGCGGGTATTCGGTTTTTCAGGCGTGTTCATCTCTTGATTCAATGTTGCGAAGAACAGGTTCTGGAGGATCGCCTTGTAATAGGTGCTTTCCTGGGTTTCAACACTCGTGAGTAGCTCTGCAATGTCGGTTTCGTCAAACAGAACGTTCGGCACGAGGTTTTTCTCCTTGAGAAACCAGACGAAAATGAGCCGTGTTATCAGGCGGATGATGCAGGTGGCGTTGTGGACATCGCGGTTAGAAACCGCTCCCATCGATTCACCGGTATCGGGTGGAAACGTCACTTTTCCAACTGCCCAGAAATACCAATCCGCAATCTCTTTGAAGAAGCGTCTGTTGAGTTCGGAGGTATCCAGCGTTTTCTGCCACGCCTGATGCAGCTCAAGGAAATTCGTAAACCCGTGCTGCTGATAGAGTCCATCCAGCGACAACTCCGCCAAGATGTCAAGGTGTGCGCGATGCGGATTCACAACATCAATATCCTTGATGAGCGTTACTTTCTCCAAGACATCACGATCGTTATCACGCTGACTCGGTCTACGGTTGATAATTGCGAAGGTGAGCGTGCGTCCATGCTGGAAAATCAGCAGTGCGGGCATTGTATAGAGTTTGTTAATCTCTCGCGTGATAGTGGCGAGTGCCGTGCGGGAATAGGTATCCGCCTTGAGTTTAATGGCGAGAAAGAGATAGGAATAATAGATGGTCTCATCAACGCCTCGGTTTTCATGGAAGATTATAGTTTCTTGTGTATGCTGTCTGATTTCATCAGCCGTGAGTTGGAAGAGGAAGTCTACGGTCTGCCATTCATGGAGCAGTGTGTTCTCTCGGTTCATCCGTCTGTGAGTGTCAAAGTCTTCGAGGAATGCCTTGACGGTATTATCGGGACGACTGAGCGTGCGTTGACTTTCATAACCTAACACTTTCAGGAGTTGCATCGCGTTCTTCGCGAGTTGTCCCTCCGTGAAGTTACTGAGTCCGCGCTGAATGTCCATTTTAAGAGGTATTTCGTGCATCGTTCGTTTTCCCTTCAGGTTTATATCTGTTTAGTCTATACGAATTCTCGTAGAGATGCAAGCGATAATTGTTTGAATCTACGAGTCCTTATTGTCTGGGATTCTCAATTGACTGCAACTGGCGGGGTATGCTATAATTGATACATTAGAGCCGGTAGACTTAAGACTCTGAGGTGCGACAAAATGTTCAGTGCCAATTTTCTGAGACCCGTGTATTTGGCTTTTTATATTCTGTTTTTTGGGGTAGTGGGTCGGTTTACTGCTCTCGCGGAAGATGATGCTGCGCCTGTCCAATTGGAAAAGATTGTTGTAACGCCGGGGCGTTTTACGATTTACGATGGCGCGTCGGCGAGAATCTCCCTATCTAAGAAGGAAATTGAGCGTTTTCCATTAATTGACAACGATGTCATGCGGGCAGGTCATATTTTCCCGGGTGTGGCTTCGAGTGATTATAGCACGCGCTTCAGTGTGCGCGGTGGAGAGAAAGACGATATTTCAGTTAGATTAGATGGCATGGAACTCTATAATCCGTATCATCTTCAAGACTTCGGTGGTGCGGTCTCACTGATAGGTTTAGGTCTCATTCAGAACACCAATTTGCTGATAGGTGGATTTCCTGCGGAATATGGAGAAAAGATGTCCGGTGTCTTTGACATCACGACGAGGACACCAAACGCTGAGAGATTTACCGCTAATTTTGGGGTAGACTTGATTAACGCAACCGCCACGCTCGAGGGACCCCTCTCGAAAAAAGGGAGTTGGCTCCTGTCAGCACGACGTGGGTATATCGATCTGATCCTCATGCTCATGGATATTGATGAGAACTATAAACCGCAATACGCTGACATCTATAGCAAATTAACCTATCAAGTTACACCGACAGATACAATCACCTTAAACGGTCTATATGGTTGGGATACGAATCGGATTCGCGTGGACGATGTCGACAATAACTTAGATTCCCGATATGACAATTCGACAACTTGGGCGAAGTGGCGACATATTTTTCGGGAATCGTATTGGACAGACCTTTTTGTTTTCGCTGGTGTATCCGGTCAGGATAGAGCGACAGGGAAAGCAGATTTTGATAATCGCAATTTCGGGTTCTTCGGTACAAAAGCAGAACTGACAGCAAATCTTTTTGACAAACACACCCTCCGCAGTGGTGTTACATGGCGTTGGTTGACTGCCCAGTATCAATATGATGTTCAGGAACGGCAGGCGGGTATAAACGTCTACAAGCCAATTCTCGCTAATATTGACGATAAGGGGAGTGAATTTAATCTATTTCTCCAAGATGAGTGGCAGCTCCATTCCAAACTTGCGCTCAATGTTGGAGGACATTACCTTTACCAGCAGTATCGGGAGGAAGGTATTCAGCGGTATGAAGTTGGTCCGCGAGTCGCACTTGCCGTGAAACCGACGAAGCATCTCGTTTTGCGCGGGGCTTGGGGTATTTATCACCAGCCCATTCACCTGATGGGAATTCCGGTCGAAGATGGTATTGAAACGGTCGGACGTGCGGAGCAGGCTGTGCATTATATCCTCGGTGTTGAGTATACCCCTGTTGATAGTTTCTTGGTGCGTGTTGAAGGCTATTATAATACTTTTGATAATCTTGTTGGACGACTTCGTGAGTTTGGAAGGCAGAATCAGATTTTTAACTCGCCTGAGTCTGGAGATGCCAGAGGTGTTGATGTGTTCATGACCCATGTGGTGTCAAATCGTTTGACGTGGACACTCGGCTATGCATTTGGAATCGCAGAAGAGATCGCAAATGGAACAGAACGCTTCCGCCAACACGATCGGCGACATTCTTTCGCTGTTAGCAGCAGTTATCAGTTTGCACCGACGTGGTATCTCTATCTGAGTTGGCGTTTCCATACAGGTGAGCCGAGAACCCCTCTGATTCATCGAGAAGTCAGGTTGCCTGATGGTAGTATTGTTTGTGATCGGCAATTTGGTGATGCACACTCGGCGCGGATGCCTGCCTACCACAGTCTTGATTTTCGTATTACAAAGCGGAGCCCTTATCGACGGTGGGAGTTGTCTTGGTATTTCCAAATATTGAACTTATATAACCATGCCAATCTGGACCAATATGCTTTTAGTCAACTGCGTGATGAAGGAACGGATGCTGTTATCGGATGTGCGATTGAAGAAGAACCCCTCTTTCCGATTGTCCCTACATTAGGGGTTACAGTAACCTTCTAACCACGGACGACTGTAGTTTCTTCCTATAGAAACCATCCTCGGATAGCGGTTTTCTGAATGACTAAGCTGTTTTTTAATACATAAATTCCCTAACCTTTGAAGAGAATCGAGAAATGTTCAATCATCTCCAAAAAGCATTAAAAAGGATCTGGCGACGATATATCAGAAATTTGCGAGATCGGAAATTACCGAAGGTTGCGCCGAGCGTAGCAGAGGCGATTCTTCCGTTAGAGACGGACGCGTACGCTATTGCACCAAATCAGCTTAAGGATATGATGAACAGAGGCACTCCCTTCGTTTTGTTGGATGTTCGAGAAGACTGGGAATATCAGATGGTTCACCTTGAAGGTGCGATGTGGATTCCCCTCGGCGAACTACCAAGGCGTTGTAACGAAATTACGCCAGGAGTTGAGGTAGTCGTTTATTGTCACTGGGGCATGCGGAGTCTTGACGCGGCGTTCCTTTTGCAACAACTCGGCTTCAAATCGGTGAAGAGTTTAATCGGCGGTATTGATCGGTGGGCGCGGGAAATAGATACGCAAATGCCGCGGTATTAGTCCGCTTTAAAGTCTTGGCTTTGGAGACCGTATTTCTGCATCCGGTGCTGAAGTTTACGTCGCGAAATCCCCAACAGTTTTGCCGCTTGGATCTGTGTGCCATTGCTTTTTGTTAATGCACTGCACACGTATTCCTTGATAATTTCGTCAAGGGAAACCCCTTCCTCAGGAATATCAAATTCAACGTCGGTGGCTGGAAGTGATGTGTCTAAAATCTCCGGTGGGACTTCATCTTTATCGATCACCTCATTTTCTGAGAGTACAAAAATACGACGGAGATAATTTTCTAATTGCCGGATATTGCCGGGCCAGTGATACCGCCTGAACAGAGACATTGCTTGTGGTGTAACTTGTTTGGGGAGTGCCTCTGCATATTCGCTGCTGAACTTCTGGATGAGAAAATTCACGAGCAATGGAATGTCCTCTGGATGTTCTCGAAGAGGTGGCACGTGGAGCGGGATAACATTCAGACGAAAATAGAGATCTTCGCGAAACGTGCTGTTGCGTACGGCTTCGATGAGGTTTTTATTTGTTGCGGCAATCACACAGACATCTACTTTAATGTTCTGAGTCCCACCGACTCGCCGTATCTCACGTTCCTCAAGGACGTGCAGCAGTTTACTCTGTGTTTGGATCGGAAGATCCCCGATTTCATCAAGAAAAAGCACCCCCTCATTTGCGACCTCAAAAAGACCTTTCTTTTGATGTGATGCGTCTGTAAACGCTCCCTTTTCATGTCCAAACAATTCACTCTCAATGAGGGTCTCAGGAATCGCACCACAGTTAATCGAGATGAACGGCTTGTTTTTTCGGGGACCGTGTTTGTGAAGGGCACGCGCAATGAGGCTTTTACCAGAGCCCGTTTCGCCTGTGATGAGGACTTGTGTTACGCCACGATGCAAAATCCGAGACATGTTCTTGAAAAGTTCATGCATTTTCTCACTATCACCCACGATGTCATCAATCTGAATTTCTGGGGTTGAGTCGTCGCTTTCTTCTTCGATACTGCGGAGTGCCCCGCGAGTCTGTAGCGCGTGTTTCACTTCCCGTTTCAGAACTTCGATTTGAATCGGTTTCTCCAGGTAATAGAAAGCACCTTCGTGCGCAACAAGATTAACAGCGTCGTTTAGTTCAGCAAATGCTGTCATGATAAGCACTGGCAGGTCTGGGTCGGTCCGCTTTATTTCCCGAAGTAAATCTCTACCCTCAAATCGGGAGGACATCCACATATCACTGATGACGAGGTCAAACATCTGTTTCTCTAAAATCTCAAGCGCGGCTTTGCTGTCTCCAACGATTTCAACTGTGTACCCTTCGCGTTTCAAAATACGCTGTAAAATTGTCAGTTGTGCTTGGTCGTCGTCTACAATCAGTATTGATGCCATCGTTTTGATTCTCCTCATTTCAGTTGAGAATTTATAGCGATTCATACGCATTAAGCGGAAAACTAATTTTAAAAGCAGTTCCCATTCCCATTTTGCTTCGGACTTCAATTTTGCCTTTATGAGCCGTGATAATTTGGTGCGAAACGGCAAGACCGAGCCCTATACCGCCCGTGGCGTCTTTGGTTGTAAAATATGCATCGTAAATTTGTTCCTGAATTTCTTCAGGGATGCCTATACCAGTATCTCTGATTTCAATCACCGTGTCTCTCATATTCGGATCTATCTGCTCCACAAAGGTTGTGATGTAGATGCTGCCCCCTTTTGGCATTGCTTGGATACTGTTTTGCACAAAGTTGAAGAGAGTCTGTCGCATTAGGGCAGCGTCCAACGGGACATCCGGTAGATTTTCATCATAATTTTTGATGACTTGAACTTTGGCTTCCTCGGCGATAAGCGCGAATTCAGATAAAACTTGCTCCACAAGCGTGTTAAGGTTTATCGGTTTTACATTCAATCTTCTTGGTCGATTTAAAGTGAGAAACTGCTCTGAAATTTTTTTCAGTTCTATTATTTTTTTGTCAACGATTTCTAATAGTTCTTTTGCTTCCTCGATATCGTCTTGGCTTACTTTTCGTTGTGAGAAAACAGATTTTAGATGCTGAGCAGTCATCCCGATTGAATTAAGTGGGTTCCGAATTTCATGTGCCACACCCGCGGCGAATTGCCCTAACGCATCAATCCGTTTTGAATGGGAGTCCCGCAGTTGCCACAGCATCCTTGCGAGATTGTAGGTCGCCCTGCCGATTTCATCTGATGAATACGTCTCTTGAAGTGATAAATCCCCATCTTCCGCGCTTTGAATAATACGAGTCATCCGCTCTAAGGGCTTCATAATTAGGTGATTTGTTGTTAGATCGATCAGAATCACGAGCAGTGCCCCGACAATCACGATCAATATTGCGTGCATCAACAGTGAGGAGCGAATCGATTTGTCGATATAAGGAACATCGAAAAGTACTTGTATGTAGCCAGAGACTCTCCAGCCGACATCGTGCTGCAGTGTCCCTTCATCGAGGATTGGTGCGTGTCGGGGATCGCGAGGTTCTAATTCAGTGCGCTGTGGCGCGGTCAAAACAGCCGTATACTTGATGACAATAGCCGTTGCGTTCTGCCCTTCAACCGCGTCTATTGTCACACCTTTTGTCTCGATTTGTTCGAGGTCTGCTGAATCAAGATTTATGTCCCCGGCATCTTCACCGGCGAGCAGGCTCGAACGAATACGAGTATCGTTTAAAGAGATGTGAACATTTAGCACATCCCGCATATCCGGATGTTCCCGCTTCAGTCCATTCAGCACTTGATCCAGTCGCTGCGCATCAAACCGCCTTGTGGCTTCGATTTCTCTTACAACAGCATTAAGAATTGTGTTCTCAACGATTTTTCTCAGTTCGGCACCCCGTTCTGCGCCCAAAGCGTGAAGCGCGTTCATCTCATTTCGGACCCGGATGCTGTCGAAAAAGTAAAACGCCACGAGGATTGCTATAACACAGAGATTAATAACAAGGGAGTACTTCCATTGGAGTCGCATTTTAACTCATCACTCGTTGCACCGCCTCTTTCCACTGCGCGAGTTTTTCGTTGCGTTGCTTTGCGTCTATTTGTGGTGAGAAGACGCGAGCCTTAAAAGCAGAGCCTTCCAGTTTTGCTTGTTCGGTTCTATTTCTCTCAAGTTCTTCGATGTCGCTCCACACACCGGCAGTGATACCCGCAAGGTACGTAGCCCCCAAGCCTGTTGATTCTATTTGTGGGGGACGCTCAACATTTATTCCTAAGATGTCAGCTTGGAACTGCATGAGGAAGTTGTTGACAGCCGCACCACCGTCAACACGTAATTGCTCCAGGGGCATCTCTGCGTCAGTCAACATTGCCCTAACGACATCTGCGGATTGATACGCAACTGATTCTAATGTGGCGCGGACGATTTGCTCGCGGGTGCTCCCGCGCGTTAAGCCGAGGATAGCACCACGCGCATCGGGATCCCAATGTGGCGCGCCAAGTCCGGTAAAGGCAGGGACAACAAACACTTCTCCCGAATCTGGTATACGGGAAGCAATTTCCTCCGTTTCCGACGCGCTTTCAATAATCTCAATGCCGTCTCGGAGCCACTGAACCGCGGCACCTGCAACAAATACACTTCCCTCCAGCGCGTAAACAGGATTTTCATCTAAACTACAGGCGAGAGTTGTCAGAAGTCCAGTTTTTGTTGATATCTTTTCAGTGCCTGTGTTTAGCATGAGGAAACACCCCGTCCCGTAGGTGTTTTTCGCCATACCAGGTTTGATGCACAATTGACCGAAGAGCGCGGCTTGTTGGTCACCTGCCATTCCGGTGATTGGAATCCCATCCAGAGATATGTTTTTACCAAAGGTTTCAAGCCAAAAATTCCGGTAAAAGTTTGCCGTGCCGAAGTTGCTTGCAGAAGGACAGACTTCAGGTAAAATTGCTTTGGGAACGTTCAAGATTTCCAAAAGGGTTTCATCCCATGACAGTGTATTAATATTAAAGAGCAGGGTCCGCGAGGCGTTTGTGTAATCGGTTCTATGGACTGCACCATCTGTTAATTTCCAAAGTAGCCATGTATCTACGGTTCCGAATGCGAGTTCGCCGCGTTCTGCCTGTTCCCGAGCACCGTTAACGTGATCCAAGATCCAGGCAACCTTTGTTCCGGAAAAGTAGGCATCAATTACAAGCCCCGTTTTCGCCTGTATCTCTTCGGCAAGTCCCTGTTTTTCAAGGAGATCGCATTTATCTGAAGTGCGGCGGCACTGCCACACGATCGCAGGGTAAATAGGTTTTCCTGTTTTCCTGTCCCAAACAAGTGTGGTTTCGCGTTGGTTTGCAATTCCAATAGCAACAATATTCAGAGCATTTTCTTTTGCGAAAAGTGCGTCTATTGCTTGTAAAGTGGCGTTCCAGATTTCCTCCGGATCGTGTTCTACCCACCCGGGATGGGGATAATATTGTGTAAATTCTTGGTATCCTTGTGCGATAATGTTTCCCTGCACATCAACGAGGAGAGCGGTAGTTCCCGTTGTCCCTTGGTCGATTGAGAGGATGCAAGCGGTGTTCGGCATGCTATAGCGACTACTCCTAAAGTGTTTTATTTATATTTAAAATAACACTGATTGGAAAAAATATCAAGTGAAAATCAGTGTTTAACTGGAGCCATTTAGTTTCCGGTTTCCTATTGTGTCTGTAGGATGAACCACAATTTGGAGATAGATGCCCCGATGGGTATATGGAAACCCATGTTTGCCCTATGGTAAATCAGAAGATTCCTGAATGATGGCACTGTCTTGGATATGGCATTTTACTGAATTGAGGTTGACATCGCGTCAGTTGTTTTGCTATAATATACTATTATGTTTTGAATGTATTGTAATACTATATCTTATACAGAACTCTTTCGTTTTCGCCTGTGGTATGTATGTTAGAGAAGTCTGCCACTTTAAAATCAAGATTCGCAGATTGCTCCTACTTGATGGAGTCCTTGGTTTGCAGAATGGACTGCGCGGAAATGGATTAAATAATTCTACCGTTCAAGCAATTTGCAAATAAGAATATTGTCTAAACATAAACAGATTTCCAATGGTTCAGAGAGGAGTAACCTTGTGAAAAAGATTTTGCTTTGCGCACTTGTGATATTCTGCTTGGTTGCATATCAGAGTTATGCGCAGATTGAGTGGGATGCTGAGAAGTTTATGCCGTTGTCCGAGGTAAAACGGGGTATGAAAGGAAAAGGGTACACAGTGTTTTCCGGGACAACGGTGGAAGAATTTGAATGTGAAGTTGTGAGTGTCGAATACAACTTTATTCCAGGGTGGCATGTTGTATGGATGGAGGGGTTGAGCGATAACTTTAAGCGGACGGGTGTCGCAAGTGGAATGAGTGGTAGTCCAATATACATTGACGGACGACTCATGGGTGCGCTTTCCCTCGGTTATTTTAATCAGCGGGAACATGCGAATGGTTTTGGTGTCACGCCGATTGAATTGATGGTTAAGGTGGCACAGCGTGGCATGGAGCCTAATTTAAGTTACGAAGGTGCTCAACTTTTTAATCTCAATTCAGCTGCTGCGCAGGAATATGGATTGGATGCGGGGCAGTCTTTGCTTCGCGATGGTCAGGTTGCACAGGTGCCGCGTGCTTTCGATGAAATGTGGCGTGACAGTATCGCCGATATGCCTTCCCAAGTGAGGTCCGCACGGTTATCCATTCCTGTCACACTTCCAACACTTAATTCGGAGGTAATACGGTTTATCAAACCGGTTTTTGATAAACTCAATTTTACCCCAGTTCAAGCGGCAGGCGGTGGAGGTCCCGTTAAAGAATCACCGGTTGAGGAAGGACAGATGATCGGGACGGAATATGTCCGTGGAGACGTTTCCTTTTTTGGGTATGGGACTATTACTCACGTAGAGGGTAATGAACTGCTTGCTTATGGACACTCTGCGTCTGCAGAAGGTAACGTCAATATTCCGCTTTCTGGCGGATATGTGCATTTTATTGTTCCGAGCCGTTCCCGTTCCCGCAAAATAGCATCACCGACACAACCCATCGGGACCTTAGTACAAGACAGGGACCCTGCTATTGCTGGCATCATCGGAAAACACCCGAGTTATATTCCTGTAAATGTCAATGTGCAGACTGCTGATGGTAAGCGGCATCAGAAGGCTTACGAAGTGATTCGACATCGCAGTTTCTCTCCAGTTTATACAGGCATGGGGGCGTGGATGCTCATGGACACACTTGAGTTTTATTTGGGAGACTACACGCTCAATATGGGAGCGACTATCACCCTGAAAGAACATCCCGACCTCGAAACGCGTGAGTTGGTGTACAAGAATATCTATTCTTCCAGAGGATCACCCGGGTTTGGTGTCATGCAGACGCTCCTGATGCCAATGTTTCAGTTAGCTACCAACCAGTATACGAGTGTTCCGGTCGAAAATGTCACCCTTGATGTGAGCATAGAGGATAAACGGCGAACGGCGAGGATTCAAAGTCTTCGGATGGATAAACTCCGCTATCGCCCTGGGGATACTGTTGAGGTGGAATTTACTTTGCAACCCTATTTTGAAAACCCTATAGTGCAAACAGGGACGATCACGATTCCTAAAGATGTGCCAGAAGGGATTGTCACGCTCCTCGCCACCAATGCCAGTTTTCACGAATCTTGGCAACGTAACCGGGCGCCTCTGAACTTTCGCCACAAAAATATCAATCAATTAGTGGAATTGTTGCAACGAGGCGAAAATAACTCGGAAATTATTATGGAACTCTTTGTACCAGAACCCGGGCTCACTGTTCAGGGGAAAGAATTCGCACATCTGCCGCCTTCAGTCATGTCCGTCATGAATACCGCAAAGCAGATTGGCAATAGTGGGTATACTGTGGGCACAACCCTACACATTGATAAAGTGTCAACAGACTATGTGATTTATGGAAGCGGCATGATTCGGTTCGTTGTGGATAGGAACGCAGAAGAATAGTTGTCAGTTTTCGGTTAACAGTTAACAGGCTTTAGATTTTATAGTTTTCAGTTAACAGTTAACAGGCTTCAGTTAAGAGAGGTTTTGCGTTAAACAATACGCCTCTTGGGACTGACAACTGACAACTGATAACTGTTACAGGAGGGTATTTTCAATGCGCCGTGTCATCTCCTTTTGGAGTTTTATTTTAACCGTCTTTATTTATACAAGCATCGCGTCAGCAGTCAATACATCTTTATGGGAACAAAAAAACCATGCGGATTTTGAGTCTGGCAAGCCCAAAGACCTTTCGCTGACAAGTACGGGAGATGTTATGCTATCTCCCAAAATTGATTCCTTTACGAAGCTCAAGGAGACCCAAGTCTGGGCACTTGTGGAAGATTCAGCAGGAAATCTCTATGCGGGTACCGGGAACGAGGGGAAAATCTATAAAATTGCTGCGGATGGCGACACCGCCGAACTTTATTACAATTCACCTGAAGTTACCATTTACAGTCTCGCTATCGGACCTGACAATGCGCTCTATGCTGGCACTGGACCCGACGGGTTGATTTATAAAATCACTGATGCTACAACACCTCCGACGACCCTTCTCAATGAGGGCGACAAATATGTGTGGGCGTTGAAATTCGATGATGCTGGCAATCTCTATGCAGCGACCGGGACTGATGGTAAAATTTACAAAATCACACCAGATGGTGAGTCCAGCGTCTTCTTTGATGCCGAAGAAAAAAATATCATGACGTTCCTTCTACACGAAAAGGGTTTCTACGCGGGAAGCAGCGACAACGGCATTATTTACCATATCATGGACGATGGTACTGCAAAGGTTATCTATCAAGCGAAAGAGAAAGAGGTACGTGCCCTTGAAATGGATACACAAGGGAACCTCTATGCGGCAGTCGTTACGTCCCAACCTGCTGAACCTTCAAGGGGACGACGTGGTGGTTCAAACGGACCTCCGACCCCCTCTGGTCCGCCGCCACCGGGTGGTGGTGCACCGCAAGAAAACAAGTCTAACATCTACAAAATTCGACCAGACGGGACTGCAGTTTCGATTTGGACATCGCCGGAACCGCTTATTTTGGCTATCGTCCTTGAAAGCGACTCGCAAATTTTAGTAGGCACCGGAGATGACGGAAAACTCTACCGGGTCAATCTGATGAGCGGCGACTCTGTTGAAGTCGGCAAATGCCCGGCGAACCAGATTGTAGCAATACATCAGAAAGAAGGAGATGGGGGCACAAAGACGCTCCTCGCGACAGGTAACCCTGGAAAACTTTTTAATCTTACTGCCACCTATGTCGAGGAGGGCACCCTTGAGTCAACGGTTCACGACGCAAAGAGTTTGTCTCGATGGGGAAAACTTTCTTGGGAAGGTGAGATGGCAGAAGGAACAGCGATTGCCTTCTCAACCCGCACCGGTAATACCAAAAAGCCGGATGATACTTGGAGCGACTGGTCCGATGAACTCACGACAGCAGAAGGCTCTCAGATTCCGAATGGAGATGGGCAGTATATCCAGTGGCGTGCGAAGTTCACAACCAGTGACACGGCACAAACGCCTATTTTGAAGAAGGTGACTCTCGCCTCTGTGCAGACGAATGTTGAGCCACGCTTCACCAGTATTGAGGTAGATGATGGTAGCGGTGGTGGGAACCAGGAAAGAGGGCGCCGCTCCTCCGGTGGTAGTTTACCACCGCCAGGTGCGCGTGGCGGGGATAGCGGCGGATCGGGCAATGCAGGCGATGCTCCATCTAAAAACTGGAAGGTTAGTTGGAAGGTTGAGGACGCAAATGCCGATACGTTGCAGTATACCCTCTACTACAAAGCTGTGGACGAGAGCAATTGGCGGCTCCTCAAAAAGGAATTGTCCAAAGCGAACTATGACTGGGATGTAACTACCGTCCCAGATGGACGATACACCTTAAAAGTCGTTGCAACCGACAAACTCAGCAATCCAGTTGGATGGGCGAAATCATCTGAAAAGATGAGTATGCCGGTTGAGGTAGACAATACGCAGCCCGCTCTCGGGGAAATCCAAGTCACTGCTAACGGTGATAATACCTACAAAATTGCCTGTGAAGTTACAGATATGACCACGCCAATCCAGAAGGCTGTCTATAAGATTGACAGTGATGAACACTGGAAGGTTATCTTTCCTGACGATGGGATCTTCGATTCCAAAATGGAGCAGCTCCTACTCGAAACGGGTGAACTTCCCGAAGGCGCGCACACCATTATCATCCAGGTAACGGATAGGGCACAAAACATGGCAGTCGGTAGGGTGAGTTTCTAATCGACTATAGTTTCAGGGCGGGTTTAAAACCCGCCCTATTTTTTTGTCTGCGCTTCTTCTTTCAATGGCTGGGGTCGCTTGTAACAACATCGATTGAGGTATAAGCGATGTCCAGTAGCGCATCTAACTCTGAAGTCGAGATTTGTAGAGGGGGCATAAGGACGATAGTGTTAACAAGCGGTCGCAGCATCGCCCCACGGGTGAGTGCCTCTTTACAAACTCGGATACCTACTTTCTCTTCAAGAGGATAAGGCGTGTGGGGATCCGAGTTTTTCATTAATTCTACACCGGCGGCAAAACCACATATTCGGACATCACCGACGTGTGGCAGTGTATAGAATTCCTGAAGCCGATTCCTGAAGTGTTTAATAGTAGATTGGAGTTTGGAGAGAAGATTTTCACGCTCGAAAATGGCGATATTTTCTAATGCGACTGCGCATGCTAATGGGTTTCCGGTGAAGGTGTGTCCGTGGAAGAAGGTCTTGAGATCTCGATATGCACCGAGGAAGGCGTTATAGATTTCGTCGGTGGTCAAAGTCGCGGCGAGTGGAAGATAACCGCCTGCGAGTCCTTTTGCTGTGCATAAGAGGTCGGGTGTAACGTCCTCGTGCTCGCATGCCCACATTTTACCCGTACGACCCAACCCCGTCATTACTTCATCAACAATGAGAAGAGTTTCTTTCCGTTTTGCTAATGCGGCGAGTTCCTTTAGAAATCCCTTCGGAGCGATAAGCATACCGCCCGCGCCCTGAATGAGTGGTTCTAAAATAATACCCGCAATTTTCCCTTCATATTCGGAGAGTGCGCGTTCCACTGCATTGAGCCAACGGGTTTTAACCGCAGATTTATTATGGGATGTATCCACAGCGTGGTGAGAGTGATAGGCTTCAGGAGCGGACACGCGGATACCTTTGAAAAGGAGGGAATCAAAGGTCGTATGGAAACTGTCGATACCACCGACGCTCATCGCACCTATCGTGTCGCCGTGGTATGCATTATCGAAATGAAGAAATAGTTTCCGGGACGGTTCTTTCTTGTGTTGCCAGTACTGATACGCTATCTTCAAGGCGACTTCGACAGCCGTTGAACCGTTGTCGGAGTAAAACACCTTGTTCAACCCAGGCGGTGTGAGTTCTACCAGTTTTTGTGCAAGCTGGATTGCAGGGATATTGCTATACCCAAGCAGTGTGGTGTGTGCGATCTTGTCTATCTGCGTCTTGAGTGCAGTGTTCAGCTCTGGATGATTATGCCCGTGAACGTTTGTCCACATGGAAGCGATTCCATCAATATACCGATTTCCGGCAATATCGATGAGGTAGCATCCGTCACCTCTTTCAATGATGACTGGCTCCTCCGCCAGCCAATCCTGCATTTGCGTGAATGGGTGCCAGAGATAACGCTTATCCCAATCGACAAGCGTTTCTTTATCAATCATGGCTCATAGTTGCGAGTTTCGCTATCCCTTCAGTTTGGCATAATGCACTGTCGGTTCGAGTCCGAGTGATTCGCATGTGCCGCTTTTAGAGATGATAATCGTCAATACTTTATTCCGATAAGTTGCCTGAAAATCTTCGGGTTGTCCTGAAATCGGCGTGATATTTGTGAAACCCCTCGGGAATGAGCTTGTGCGACCTACAACAGAGGCAAACCTTGGATCATCCAATTGTGTCTGCACAGTCAATATACTTTCAGGCGCGAGAGATTCACCAGGGACATACACGGATTCACCAGGGACATACGGCGAACTGAGTTGAATTTCATACGTGTAGTCCGGCATTCTATCAGGGAGTTCATGTTCTTGTTTCGCGACAGAATTCGGCACCCATCTCGGAAATTCGATTTCAACCTCGTAGTGATTCGCCAGTTCCGTAACGTGGTTTACCATGCCGTAGCGTCTGTAACGTTCCCGTACATCATCAGAATAGATCTTACCATCTGTGAGGACCGATCCGGGCACCGTTGTGCGTTCTTCTTTTCGCTGAACGACGAGTGCTGAACGTAAGCCAAGTAGGAGTGGGGTTGCAATGAGTGATGGAAACCATCCGTAGAAGGCTGCGCCGTAGCTTGGTTGTTCAACTGTGGAATTGAACTCGTCTTTAAACCGGTAAATACCTTCAGAAATAGCGATGATGATTCCCAAGAAAATCATCAGGTTGCCTTCACTTGTAAAAAGGTTGGCACTTTGCCCTTTGACCCCGATGAAGAAGAGGATAAGCGGATAGAGCGTCAGGTTGATGAGGCTATTGATAGCTGTTGATACCGCAGAACTAAAGACAAGTGTATTGCCAGCCATCTCTTCAAGCCGTGCTTTAAACTTCGCTGAAAAGGCACCGAGAAGCGGTTGTAAGAGCATTGCAAGGATATTGTATGGTGCGCGAAGACTTGAGTCTGGGACCTCCGGTATTTGCACAAATTCTTCCGGTATACCTTGTTGCTTTCCTTGTTTAGTTTTTCCTGTTTCATCGGTTCCTTCATCCGCGGTTTCAGGTTTAACGAAGGTCTCAAAAAATTTACGGTTTATCTCAATAAACGGTTCCCATTCGCTGGGGACATCACTTTGCATGGAGATCGCGTCAACGGGACACGCAGGTTCGCATGCTGCACAGTCGATACATTCATCTGGATTGATGTAAAGCTGATTTTCGCCTTCGGTGGTGTGTATACAGTCAACCGGGCAGACGTCAACGCATGCAGTGTCCATTACATCAACACACGGTTCGCAAATAATGTAAGCCATTTTCCCCTCCTTTTTGGTGTTTCACTGTTAAGTATACCACAATTAAGTGCTTGTGGCAAGGATTTTTAACTATTATAATCTGGGCATCGCTCCAAATGTAAAGCATTCTCGCTGCGAAGCCAAATTATGCCATTTAAGGCATAATTTCCTACCGCGATGGTTCTTGGTTAAGTCGTGACTGGATAGAGAACTGTTTAGTTGTAAAAAAGAGGAAAGAGATATTTCCGTTTTTCACGGTTTGACAAACGGGGTAATGATGACTATAATGCAGGAGAGACTAAAAGATACAGAGGTATCAGATGATTAAAAAACCTGAAGATTTTATTGTCGAGGAACTACCACTTTATGAGCCTACTGGGACGGGGACACATACCTTTTTTGCGATTCGGAAACGGAACCTCAGCACCTTGGAAACAATTAACCGAATTGCACAGGATTTGCAGGTACATACCCAGAAGTTCGGTTACGCTGGTTTGAAGGATAAGAAAGCTGTCACAACACAAGTGCTATCTGTCGAAGGGGTGTTGCCAGAGCGGATTTTGAAAATTGAGCAACCGGATATTGAGGTGCTTTGGGCAGAACAGCATCCGCATAAATTACGGATAGGACACCTTCGAGGCAACCGTTTTGAGATAACCGTACACGATGTTCCTCACGATACGCTGCCTTGTGTCAAAGCAGTAATGGATCGGCTAGCAACTGAAGGTGTACCGAATCGCTTCGGGGCACAGCGCTTTGGGAATAAAAACGATTCACATCTGATTGGCAAAGCGTTGGTGAAAGCGGATTGGGATGCGGTGTTGCGTTATATGCTGACAGATGACGCACTACAGGTCGATGATGTGGCGCGCCGTATGCAACGAGAATTAACAAAAAGGTCTCCCCAAAAGGTCGTTATGTGTATTCCGCATCGGCTACGTAAGTTGTTTTTGTCAGCGTATCAGGCGTCCCTTTTTAACTGCGTCTTGGAAAAACGGTTTCCATATTTAGGGAAACTTCTTGAAGGTGATATCGCTGTAAAACACGACAACGGTGCCCCTTTTCTTGTTGCGGATGCTACTGTTGAGCAACCGCGGGCAGATGCATTTGAAATTAGCCCTTCGGGTCCGATTTTCGGATATAAGATGCGCCTGCCAACTGGCGACGCGCTTGCGCTGGAGACATCGCTCCTTGCAGATGAGGAGGTTCGATTTGAAGCCTTTCGTAAGGTGGTAGGTATCCGTTTACCGGGGACGCGTAGACCTTTCCGAATGCCGATGCAATTGCATGAAGTGTCGGAAACGGTCAATAGTGCGGGAGTCCGTCTCAGTTTTACGCTACCTGCGGGTGGGTATGCGACGGTCGTATTGGAAGAAGTTATGTCTAATATACAGGTTCTGTAAATGGTAAGTGCGGTTTCCGAGTCGCGTTAGATAGTGGAGTCTTCAATCTGCTGGCACGGTTCGCTTGGATTTGCGGTATCTAAGATATGTCCACGCCCCGGATGCCAATAGGACTACCAGCAACACAATCAAGCCGATATTCAAGAGGTAGCGTCCACGATCCAGTTGCCATAGTCGCTGACTTGCGAGTTTAGCGGCGGAACTCCCTTTTTCTGCTTTTGTTTTCACCTCTTCCCAATACTTTTTTGCGAGTGCAGGCTGGCCACGCTGCTCCGCGAGTTTTGCTGTAACGATGAGATAGGTGACATCCTGAACGTCTTGTTTTTCTACGGCATCAGCGAAGGAGGTGAGCAGTAGAACTGTTAGGTCAGGGGACATTTGCGGAAAGTCTCTTGTGATTTCAATTCCATTCTGAAAAGCCGTAACAGCCCCTTGATGGTTATGCCGGTCGAATTCGATTTGTGCGACTTCAAACCATGTTCGTTGAATAAGCTGCAGGGGTTGTGTTATGTCGGTATAGCCATCAAATGTAAAAGTTGCCGAGCCGTAATTCAGGTCAGCTTGTTTCACGTAGAGTGTGTAAGTTTCACCAAGCGTCAGTAAATTAGAATCTTCCCACTCGTCGAAACGGTAGATTCCATCCGCTTCCACGACTTGTTGATATGCCGTTCCATCAATCCAGACAACAGATCCAGTAGGTGGCGTATCCGACACACCTATAACGGTGCCATGAATAGCAATAGGCTCAAGTGCCCAACCGATGTGGACGGATTCTCCAAATTCTAACTGCAGTTCAGCGGTTTTGGGCGGTGGGCTGATGTACCCCGCTTTCTTTACGGTTACAGTGGAGGTGCCTTGTTGCAGATTTTCTGTGATGAGTTTCGGTGTGCTTCCAACCTCTGCGTCATTGATGAAAATATCTGCGCCTTCGGGAAATGTTGTGATCTTAAGCGCGGGACTGAGTTTAAGCAGTGCCGCTTCGACATCACCCGTTGGTGCAAGAATTCCCTCCACAAAATCGGGATTGGCTCGCAACAGTTCGTAACTTTCTATAATGCTGAGCTGCCGATTATCGTTTGTATCGGTTGTATCTACCGTAAGGGTATCGTGGAGTTGTTGAAGGAGGACTGTATTGTCTGCGTTCTCTGCTGATTGAATCGCATTGAGTGCAGCGGTGCCGAGTATCTCGCGATTCGCATAGTAGGCGTTTAGGTTTGTGTCCTCTGTGTAGCCATCGACAATAACAACCGTGTGCTTTCTTTCTGTCTCTCTGAACCAGTCATTAAGGGTTGCATCTTGGATTCCTTGTTCGTCTCCTTGTGTCAGCAGGTGCATGGCGTTCATGCCTCTCGGTTTGGTAACCATCCCGTGATATAGAAAAATGAGGGTATCCTGAACAGCGGTTTGCCTCCCAACTTCTTGAATCATGGCGTGGATCTCTTCAGATGTGGCACTGTTGCCTTCAATATGGTGGATCTGCTCACTCGGTACATTTCCGCGTATCGTTAGGAGTTCAATCAGTGAGTTCACCCGTTCGTGGGCGCGTGCTTCCGGTGTCGCGTCCACAATTAGCCAATGTGTGCCGGAATCAGCTGAGAGTACTGGCGTTGATACGAAGATAGCTAATGCGACACAAATAAAGATACGGATAAAAATAATGTTTTGCTTTTGCATGTTTCTCGTCCGAAGTGTGTTTTAGAGTCTCTAATTTAGTAGTAGTTTAGCAGAAATTCTGGGCGATTGCAATAAAAAAGAACCTCTTTGCGGGTTAAAATGTCTAAACTTTTATCAAGAAAATGCGTCAAAATATTATAAACAAGATCTTTTTGACGTGCTTGAAAATTAAAAATTAACTGTTAGAAAGTGTTAAAACCGACACCAGACGTCCGCGAGGGAGCGCGTCTACAAATGTTGGAACGGACAAGGAGATGTTAATGATTCACGGGAAAGTTATGTTCATTGTTTTGTCAAAGCTCAAAGGAGCGCGCCATGCAGGTTTCAGAAGTTTGCTTTTAAAATTCATCCTCACTGTTCAATTTGCAGTCGTTTTTTGTGTGAGTGCACAGCAACCTGCCGCTGAAGTTGATTTAACTCAGCCTTTGACACTTGAACAATGTGTCCAAGTAGGCTTAGAAAGATCGACGAATATGCGAAATGCGCGTTTGAATCTTGCTATACAGGAACTTCGGGTAAAAACTGCGCGCGCTGACTATTTTCCACGTATTTTTTCAAACGGTGTTTACGATTTTTCTGACCGAATCGACTTCGGGTTTGAACCCGAAAACTACGATTTAGGGCTGAGCGGACAATATACAATTTGGGATAATGGACAACGGGAAGGCGGTTTCGCTCAAGCCAAAGAAACCCTAAATGCTACTATCAGCCGCAATGAAATTATTAAACAAGGGTTGATTCTTAACATTACTGAGGCTTATTACGATGTGCTCAAAAGACAGGAACTCGTCAATGTAAGCGAACAGATTTTGGCGAGATCCCAGGAGAATACACAGCGGACGAGGGATTTTGTGGAAGCAGGTTCCCTTATTCCTGCAGATGTTGCTACTGCTGAGGTGCGCGAGGCAAATGATAGGCTGGCACTGTTGAGCAATCGCAATTCGCTTCAAGTAGCACAGGCAACACTACCCCGCCTCCTTGGATTAGATCCGGGTATATTGCTGCCAGTTGGTATTGATGAATCCTACCGCTTGTACCAAGAACGTGGCACGATTGAGCGGATAGGGGTATCGGTTGAGGAAGCTATCCAGATAGCACTTGACAATCGCCCAGAATTTCAAGAAACGCAAGCGCAATTGAGGTCACAAGAATGGTCATTGACCCTCGCAAAATTACAGCGCTGGCCCCGTTTGAACGCCGATGTTGACTATAACGTTAACCTTGATGATTACCTCCGTGAGCGCGAAAATTTCTCTGACTTTCGAAGTTGGAGTGCCGGTGTTTCACTAAATTTCACCTTTTTTGATGGAGGGGTGTTGGGCAATCGGGTCAAAGAGTTGGGTATGCAATTGGAACAGGCGCGCGAAAGTGCGAGCGACTTGGAACGGAGTGTCGCGCTGTCTGTCAGACAGTCTTATCTGAACCTCAAACGTAGTGAAGAAGCGGTAGATATTTCCAAGACACAGGTTGTTAATGCTCGACTCAGTTTAGATGTCATTCAAGGGCGTTTTGATGTTGACAAAGCGATCTTGCTTGAACTCCTTGATGCCCAAACAAGTTACGCGCAAGCATTGACAAATGAGGTCAATGTATTCTACGACTACAAAATCGCACAAATCCGTTTACAAGATGCAATGGGAGTGTTACAGTAGCCATGAAAGCTCAAAAGAAGTGGATTATCATTGGAGCAGTTGCCTTAGTTGTTATTGCTGTTGGGGCAATTGGTGCTACTCGGATGGACTTCAGTTTCGGTCAAAACAAGAAGGAAGCTGAGGACAAACAGGAAATTGTCCGCCGTGGTGAATTCCGCGTTCGGGTGCGTGAGTCTGGTAATTTACGTTCCTTCCTTGAGGTGGATGTCCGCTCGAACGTGGAGGGCGAGATCGTTGAGATTTTCGTTGATGAGGGAGACGAGGTTAAATTGGGAGATCGTTTGCTCCGAATTGATGATGAGCAAATTCTGGAACAAAGGAAACAAGCAGAGGCGAATCGTGATGCCCAAAATGCCCAACTTCAACGGGCAGAACTCCAAATTCAAATTACTGAAAAACAGCAAGAAAGTGGTCTTGCGCAAGCACGCAATTCTGTCGCTGTGGCACAGGCGACTTTGGATTCATTTGTTGCAACGACACAGCAACGAATTACCGAAGCAGAAACACAAGTAGCGACTACACAAATTGACCTCAACCGCGATCAGATTGGCTTAAAGCAGGCTGAGATTGCTTTATTACAAGCAGGATTCATGTCTGATCGGGCGGAAACGAGTGTTGAATCCGCAAAGGTGGCGCTTGAAACAGCGAAGTCCGAGTACGATCGAAACAAAGAACTGTTTGATAAGAAATTAGTTTCCAAGCGGACGTTAGAGGAATCACAAAACCAACTCGCCGGGGCGAGATCGCAGTATGAAAACGCACAGAAAGAGGTCGAGTCCCAAAAAGAAACCGTTAAGTCCCAGAAAGAAAATATCAATGTCCGGAAAGAAGCGATTTCGAGTCGAGAATCAACCCTTGAGCTCAGTAGAAAGAATGTACTGACCCTTAAAGAATCGGAAGAAGCCCGGAAAAAGCAATTGGAAGCGGAATTGGAGAACGCTCGCACACGGCTCCGTCAATTGGAAGAAACGACTGAAGAAGAAAAGGAATTAACCCGTCATGCCAGAGTTGGCGCAGAGGCGAGTTTGCTCCAAGCACAAAGTCAGCTTGAGTCGCAACATGAACGCTATGCATGGACGACAGTCATAGCTCCTATAGCGGGGACGGTTACGCGTCTCACTGTTGAGGAGGGAGAAATTATCACCTCGGGGCGTTCCGCTTTTTCACGTGGCGATGCAATTATGCGTATTGCCGACCTCAATCAGATGATTGTGAGGACACAGATAAATCAGGTAGAAATTGGGAAAATAAGTGAGGAACAACGCGCCGAAATTAGTGTTGATAGTTATCCGGGTCAGGTATTTCCGGGGAGGGTCAGCGAGATTTCACCGAGTGCGACCCCACGAGGTCCTCAGAATCAGAGTTCTGTCATCACCTTTGAGGTAGATGTAGAGGTCATTGGTTCGCCGCCAGAACTTCTGCCTGGTATGTCTGCGGATGTTGACATCATTGTGTTTGAAGAATCCGATATCCTTCAACTTCCAATACCTGCTGTGCTGAGTCCAAAGGTGTTCACTGTTAAGGCAAATGTAAATTCGGCGGATCTTGGACAATTTCGGGAAGGTCAGGAACTCAAGATCCGAAATTTGATCGGGAAAGAGTTCGATGGACGAGTCGGAAAGATTGACTCAGAGGAAACCCGTGGCAATCTTGAAATATTACTCGAAGGTACGCAGAAAGGCTTGCAGAACGGTCCAATGGAGATTTCCATTGTTGTTTCCGGGCAAGATATCCTTTCTAATATAGAGGCTGAAGTTAACAGTGAGCGGCAATACTTTGTTATGTTAGATACGGGTGAACCCAGTAAAAATAAAAAAGAACAAAAAGGTGTCAAAACTCACATTACAATTGGGCAGCGCAATAACACCCACTTTCAAATTACTGGTGGTTTGAAGGAGGGGGACCGCGTTTTTGTGCCTTCTATGCAAGAATTAACAAAGGGACAAACAGATACAGAGGAAGAGGAAGAGAAAGAATAAGTTAACATATACATGCTAAGTTGTATTTCTGGTCTATTGGTTTACCTTTGTAAGGTTAAGGAGGAGACACTGTGTTAATAGATGTAAGAGATTTAACAAAAGTCTATCAAATGGGCGATGTGCAGGTGCATGCCTTACGAGGTGTGAGCTTCACTGTAACACAAGGCGAATTCATCGCGATTATGGGACCATCGGGCTCCGGGAAATCGACTATGATGGATATTCTGGGGTGTCTCGCAACACCGACATCGGGAGACTACTTCCTTGAAGGTGAAGAGGTCGGGCGACTTTCGGATAATCGTCTGGCTGACATTCGGAATAAAAAGATCGGTTTTGTGTTTCAGTCGTTTAATCTGCTGCCACGAACGAGTGCACTCAATAATGTTGAATTACCACTTATTTATTCCGGTTTGGGCAGAAAAGAGCGCAAACGGCGTGCCTTTGAATCCTTGGAAGCGGTAGGCTTAGCGGACCGAGTCGATCACAAGTCAACAGAGTTGTCTGGTGGACAAATTCAGCGTGTAGCGATTGCACGGGCTTTAGTCAATAGGCCCTCGATGATCTTTGCTGATGAACCGACAGGTAATCTGGATACCCGTTCTGGCACCGAAATTATGGCGATTTTCAACCGTTTGAACGATGAGGGAAATACCATCATCATGGTGACGCATGAGGCTGAAGTCGCTGAACATGCCAAACGAGTCCTCCATATTCGTGACGGTTTAATCGAGCGAGATGTCAGACAAAATGGGGACCATGGTGAGGCAGCTGGCTAATCTACGGAAAGTCCGCAGTGACCCGACACAACTATGCACCACGTCAAAATTACCACTCCGTCCCGCTTACACTTTTCTCTACTTGATTTGAACGGTGCATTGGGACGGATTGATGGTGGATTCGGTCTCGCAATTGCTAATCCCAATTTTCAAATTGTTGCTGAGCAAGCAACCGAAATTCATCTACCATCTTCTGTATACCGTGATCGGGCTGTTGCAGTACTTGAGCGATTTCAAAAAACCTATCCCTTCCCCGGCATTAAATTAACATTTCAATCTGAAATCCCGATGCATTGTGGATTCGGATCTGGAACGCAACTTTCTCTTGGTGTTGCACACGCAGTCAATGTGCTATATGGACTTGGGTTAGATGTCCAAGAATTGGCAAAAGTTGTTGGACGTGGTGGCACTTCAGGTATTGGTGTTGCGGCATTCGGGACGGGTGGGTTCATTGTTGATGGCGGACATCGTTTCCCTGAACAGAAGTCATCATTCCTCCCTTCTTCTGCCCTTGGAGATATTTCACCACCTCCGGTTTTACTCCGTTACTCATTCCCAGAGGTGCCGTTGCTAATTGTCATGCCGAATTGCTCACGGATTTATGGTGATAAAGAGATTGAGTTGTTTCAGACGCTGTGTCCGCAACCGGAATGGGTTGCACAGAAACTTTCACATATCCTATTGATGCAGGTCCTTCCTGCCTTGGTTGAAGGAGATATGTCTACCTTTGGCAAAGCCTTAAATCAAATTCAAACGTTTGGATGGAAAAAAGTGGAAATTGACGCACAAGGTGCTGAACTCCGATTGACTCTTGACTTCTTACGCGACAGTGGAATTTTCGGCGCGGGGGTTAGCAGTTGGGGGTCGGCAATTTGCGTGATGGGTGAGGATATTGATAAATTAAAATGTGACACCGAAGCATTCCTAAAAACGCTTCCGGATGGTGGTTCCTGTTTTGTTACGCAAGCGAACAACTTGGGTGCACACGTTGTATCAGGTTAAAAATAAAATCGGGCGGATGGTGACATCCGCCCGTTTCATTTGTGTTATCCCTTGCTTGGGGAATAGTACGGGTTATCCCCGGCACCGTGATCGGTGGTGTCAATCACGTGTTTAATCTCAGGAAAAACCTCTTGAATCATTGCCTCGATGCCGTGTTTGAGTGTGACATTTGCCATACCACAGCCTTGGCAGCCGCCTCCCATATGGATGTATATAGCATCATCCTCGACATTTAGGAGTTCTATCTGTCCACCGTGTGCCGCAACCGCCGGGTTAATCCGTTCATCAATGAGCTTCTGAACCTCTTGTGCTTTTGAATTGTCCCATGTTGGTGTGTTTGGATTCTCAATGTTGAATCCGCTCGAATTTAGGTCATCGACATAGTCAATGACAGTACCTTTAATGTCAGGCGCGCTTTCTGCGTCGACGAGTACATTAAAATTCTCGCATTCAACAACAATGTCATCTGCTTGTGCTTCAGTGGCTAAACCAAGGCTGTATTGGAAAGCGGTGGCGGTTCTACCCTGAATACTAATGCGTAGTCCTTCAACTTCCGCCTCTTCGCTTTCTATCACTGCCTGAATTTTCTCTTGTGCGGCTTCTGTGACTGTCAGCAAAGCGGTTTCAGTGCCTTTGAGCTTCTTCAAGAAATTTTTCATAATTGCCTTCCGTGAGCGGTGTTATGCAGCGGTTTTTCCTGCCAAGGATTGTTGATCTGACCGAGATTCCCCCATTGAGTCGTAATGGGCATACAATCGTTTGATTGCATCTATTTCCAGTTGTCGAACTCGTTCTCGGGTAACCTCCAAAGCAACGCCGATTTCTCGGAGTGTTTTCCGTTCTCCGTCCTCAAGTCCGAAGCGCATCTTCAGTACTCTCTGCTCGCGCTCTGGCAGTTTTTTAAGAAATTGCGCGGTCAAATCTTGATTAATCATTTCTGCGATTGGACCGTCTTCCCCACTCGTTGTTGGGTCTTCAATTAAATCGCCTAATGTGGCAGCAGAACGTTCGTCGCTAAGTGGTAAATCCATTGAGATAGCGTCAGCGTTAAACGTTAAAATTTCTTCGACCTGTTTCACTGTCAAGTCTAAAGCGTCTGCTATTTCGTCGCGCCGCGGCTCGCGTTGTAGTTGTTGACACAATGTTGCGTAGACGGCATCGAATTTGTTCATTTTTGCGACTACGTAGGAAGGTAATCGAATGGAACGGGAAAAATTGTCAAGCGTACGCATAATTGCTTGTTTAATCCACCAAATCGCGTACGTACTGAATTTAAAACCCTTCTTATAGTCAAACTTGCTTGCTGCTTTAATCAGTCCGATGTTTCCTTCTTGAATCAAATCTTCGAGTGGAACGTTGTGACCCTGGTATTTAACTGCGATAGAAATTACGAGTCGTAGATTCGCTTGGACAAGTTCATCTCGTGCCCTACGTGCTTCGCTCTCCGCTACTCCAATCCGTTTCGTCAGTTTATCTTTTTCTTTCTCAGATAGTGAGTCACCTGTCACCAGTGCGTCTTGTAATTCGCTTACCAGTGCTTTTCTTGTTTCGCTCCTGCCAGTTTCAATTTGTTCTGTCAGTTGCTCTTTCTTCTCGCGAGATATTAGGTTTATTTCCACTAATGCCTCTAATAGTTCATTTAGTGCTTTAGCCTCTAGGACTTCAATGTGTTCTGCCAGTTGCGCTTTCTTCTCGCGTGATAATAGGCTTACTTCCACTAAGACCTCTAATAGCTCGTCTAGTGCTTTAGTTTCTGCGGTTTCAATCCGTTTTGCTAATTGAACTTCTTCCTCGCGGGTTAACAGACGGTGACCTGCTACGCTACGAAGCCAACTCGTTAAAGCACTTTGATCGCTACCTTTATAACTTTCTGAGGGTTCTGCCTCATCTGGTGGATATGTTGCATCCATGTATGGATCAACACTTTCAATACTTGCTGTTTCACCGAAAAACTCGGCTTCCATCTTTCTCCGCTCCTTCTATAAAATTTTGATAAAACAAAAACAAAAATTAATGATACATTATGTTAGAACGTTTTGTCAAGTAAAATGTTTAATAAAAAGCGACATTTCACCAAAAAACCCGAAAAAACAAGGATTTTAACAGAATTTTACGGGAAAATGGAACGCTACGAGGCAATTGCGTCATCATTTCACGTAAAAAATCGCGCGAGGCACTCTCAATTACCGGAACAGAACGCTATAGGTATCAGCACAAGAATCCTCTTGTTTGTTCCAAACGGTCGAAATATAGGCGAAAGTTGCTATGTAGAATGTCCGATTAAAAGCACCGCTGTTGGTAGTGAAGTCTCTGAAGCTTCTTCAAATGCTCTCGTGATGCAGGGAACATCCGAGTCTGTTTCAAGCATCTCATAAGAGAGATTCCATGCTTTCAACGTCGGTTCAAGGAAAGTCGCTACAGAATCGACCCATTGTCCATTTCTGTCTCGGTTGTGGTACCCGCGATATCCAATAAATACCACTACTGGGACCTGCATGTTGACAACGGTACCGCGGAAGGCATCGCCTGATTCCAAGAATCCTGTATTTTGGATGATGATAACAGGCTTTTTGCCACCAACGTACAACCCTGATGCAATGGCAAAGGCTTCCCCTTCGCGGGTGACCGTGATAACTTCGATACCAGGCTCTGATCGTAAGAGTTCATAAATTCGGGCACTACCGTTATCTGGAACGCCTACAGCGTGGGTGATCCCCTGTTTTATTAGTTCATTTACTATCTTCTGTGCTGATGCCAATTTTTAATTTTTCCTTGCGGGTAAATAACGGACGTTAGAACTATCAAAGGGGTGCGTTAAATCCGCCTGCGCCGTTGTTGCAGACTACCCCTTTGATTTTATCAACACGACGGACATCGTGATTTCTACCGTCTGCCTTCAACCAAAGCGTCAACCACTGTTGGATCGGCGAGGGTGGAGGTATCACCGAGGTTGGAGATGTCGCCTTCCGCGATTTTCCGGAGGATACGCCGCATAATCTTGCCTGATCGCGTTTTTGGCAGGGCAGGGGTAAACTGGATTTTATCAGGCGTGGCGATAGGTCCGATTTGTTGTCGGACTGCCTGTTTGATGCCTGTTTCCACCGTATCAGATGCGGATTCACCCGTCATGAGCGTAACATACGCATAGATGCCTTGTCCCTTGATGTCGTGCGGATAACCGACGACTGCGGCTTCTGCCACTGTCTCGTGTTGCCCGATTGCACCTTCGACCTCTGCTGTGCCTAATCGGTGCCCAGAGACATTCAAAACGTCATCCACGCGTCCTGTAATCCAATAATAGCCATCTTCATCGCGTAGGACCCCATCGCCTGTCATATAGTAGCCGGGGAACCGGCGGAAATAGGTGTCCAAAAACCGTTCATGGTCGCCGTAGACGGTTCGCATGATGCCGGGCCACGCCGTTTTAATACAGAGATAGCCGGTTGCGGGGTTCCCTTCCACTTCGTTACCAGCTTCATCAAGTATCACCGGTTCAATTCCGAAGAACGGGAAGGTTGCCGAGCCGGGTTTCAGTGGTGTCGCAGCAGGCAGTGGTGTCATCAGAATTCCACCCGTTTCGGTTTGCCACCATGTATCTATGATTGGACACCGTTCCTCACCGACTATATTGTAGTACCACAGCCACTCCGGTTCTTTGATCGGTTCACCGACCGTACCGAGCAGTCTGAGCGTGGATCTGTCGTACTTTTCGACCCATGTATTCCCTTCTTTCATCAGTGCGCGCAGTGCTGTCGGGGCAGTATAGAAGATATTAATGTCGTGCTTCTCAACGACCTGCCAAAAGCGTCCAAAGTCCGGATAGTTTGGCACACCTTCAAACATCACACTAATCGCACGATTTGCAAGTGGACCGTAGATAATGTAAGAGTGCCCAGTAATCCAACCTATATCGGCTGTGCACCAGTAGACATCGCCCTCGTGATAGTCAAAAACCTGTTGATGTGTGTAAGACGTGTAGACGAGGTAACCACCTGTCGTATGCAAAACACCTTTCGGTTTTCCAGTCGAGCCGGAGGTGTACAGGATAAAAAGCGGGTCTTCCGCATTCATAACTACTGGTTCACATTCGGCATCGGCATCTTCCATCGCTTCATGCCACCATATATCTCGTGACGCATCAAAATCGACCGCATCGCCAGTGCGCTCCACGACGACGACTTTTTCAATAGATGGACATTCCGCAACAGCGGCATCGGCGTTTACCTTCATCGGTATATCACTACGGGGACCCCGCAGTGCGGTGTCCTGCGTAATTAGCAGTTTACATGCCGAGTCATTAATCCTGTCTCGGAGGGATTCCGCTGAAAATGCGCCAAAGACGATAGAATGGACAGCACCAATCCTGGCACACGCTAACATCGCGATTGCCAGCTCTGGAACCATCTGTAAGTAGATACAGACGCGATCGCCTTTTTCAATGCCTTGTGCCTTCAGGACATTGGCAAACTTTTTGACCTCAGCGAGGAGTTCAGTGTAACTGAAAGTTTTATCTTCGGAGGGATCATTCCCTTCCCAGATAATGGCGGTTGCATCGCCGTGCCCGGCTTCTATATGCCGATCGAGGCAATTGTAGCAAGCGTTCAGTGTGCCGCCATCGAACCATTTAATTTCCCCGTTAATAAAATCGTAATCTCGAACGGTATCCCATTTCTGATACCACATCAATCGTTCGGCGATCGTTGCCCAAAATGCTTCGGGATCTTGAATTGATTCGGTGTATTGTGCCTGATATGTTTCTAAGCTGTTGACATGCGCATCAGCGATTGGATACGCAGTTTCTGCTGGTGGAAAAACATTGTTAGCCATCTTATATCATCATCTCCTCTACAAATCAATCTGGAACACGCGCTTAGAACGCTCTGAAAGTTGTATTGAACATATTTTATAGGAAAACCGTGAGCATGTCAACTGCAATTATCTGAGCAATTCCGAAATTGCCAATATACCTTGCGTTTTTAATAAAAAATGAAGTATAATTACCAATCAACGAACTGTATATTTTTTATTATTTTTCATTGCATAGCGGGTATGGAACGATTGTCAATAGGGACGGACAACCAATAGAAATACAATACTACAGCGGTCCAAATGGTAGACAACCTTACACTGAATGGTTTGAGTCCATTCGAGATAAAAAGACGCGAAACAGAATTGACAAACGGCTTGCGAAACTTGAAGATGGCAATTTTGGTGATTACCGATCTGTCGGTGGAGGTATCTTTGAATTGCGTCTGCACTTTGGACCAGGATATCGCATCTATTTCCGTCAAATTGAAAATACACTCGTCCTTCTGCTTTGTGGTGGAGACAAAGCATCACAACAACAGGATATTGAACTCGCGAAGGTCTATTGGCGAGAATATGAGGAGACACATCAATGAGAGAAATGGGGAACTGGCGCGAGTATCAAATTAGAAGACTTGCTAATGATCGAGAGGCAGCAATTGACTATCTCCAATTGACATTGGAGGAATACCGTGTTGACAGTGATTTGTCTTTTTTTCTGAAGGAACTTCGGGTCTTTATAGCATCACAAGGTGGGGTTTCCGAACTTTCCAAACGCACCAGTATTGATGCTGAAACACTCTTGGATGCTCTCTCTAACGCGGATGCCCCGCTATTCGACATACTCAACACTATATTAAATGCCTTTGGGTGTCAGTTGCCAACTCAACGTAAGGTAGATGAAAACTTTAGCATTAAAACCGCAATTTTCAGTGCCAATCCTCTTAAGCGCACATCACTACTACCGCTAATTGACTGGATACACCCGGCCCAAAGGACTCAAAGAGCAGCTTATAGATTTCCCCAAAATGTGTTTATAAGATAACAATATTAGAACTTAAGGGTTGGCCTGTTAGAGAGGTGTTTAAAAGAAGGTATAGGGAATTGTAGACATGTGTCCAGTATAGTTTCAACGGGCGAGGAGACTTTGAAGAAACACCCAAGTAAAACTCCGTACGAACTGCCCTTTATGAAAGGATAGGTGTATAAGTATAATTACGGGCTATACTATGATTTGCTTTCTTACTTGCTTTTGTCAATGACTCTCTAACTTCAAATTGTGTCGTAACATTTTCGGATTAGTATACCTTGGGGATATCTTCATCCGATATCCAATCTCCCAATAATTTGGTGAGTCCTGGATCATATTCCTTGAGAGCATCCCTCGTTTCAAATTCACCCGCGTAGTACCACATCCTAACCCCTTCTGCCCAATATGATCCAACGTCTTGCAAGGACCTCGGATTACAATCCCATGTTTTTGAGGCGACACTTGCTTTGTAAGATTTTTCTAATGAACTATAAAAGTTTAGATCTATTTGGCAAATTGCATAGTTTATTGCACAGGCTAAAACAAAAACAAAAACCCCCATGTTTGGCTCACCGTCCCATTCAATAACCGATGCCAGATATCCTGGAAACTCTTGATTTTTTTCTGGTAAGAAAGCACATCCATATTTATAGTTTGGATCGTTTTCATCCAATTCCAAATAAGCTGCAACACTTTCCCCTTGTGCAACAAGAATACATACAAAACCAATTAGTTCCGTGCGGATTTCAGGGCGTTTGGAGGTGATTTTCAAAATTATTTCCTGTGCTACATAAAAAGCCTTGTCATCCACATTCTTAGAACCGATTATCACCATATCTTCGACTTCCAGGTGTTTTGTGATTTGTACTTTATTTTTTGCTTCCAGAGGCTTTGGTGCTAGCATTTTAAATTTCCTTTTGTAGAACTTACTTATCCGTTCAGATCAAACATGGACTATTTTATAGTCGTTTTCAGATACATTATACCATTTTTGAAGTGCCGATGCAAATTCAGATTCACCTTATGCCTTGGTAATCTTTTGAAGATTTACTGTACCTACCGGGTATCAATGTAGATGTTATGTGTTTCGGAACCGCTCATCGAACCAGAATCTGTAACCGATCTCAGGAAGGCAACCAAAAAGACGAATGAAGGGCTGCCGTCTCTGAAACAGATTCCAACCAGTCGATAGCGGTTTGTTCGTCCTGTTCAATAGCGATTTCGACTGCTCGCTTTGCACATTCCAGCAGGTCTTTGGCGTGCTTGCGTAAGTTAAAGGATTCAGTGACTTTCTGTTGGAGTTCAGATTGCTTATCGGCTTTGATGAATGGGACAACGATTCTACCGAATTCTTCCCTATTAATCGCTGTAAGAATTGTCCCGCTACACCCTTTCTTGAGTTGTAACTGACCGACGCGGCTTTTCAAAAGCACCAATAAAGTCTCAGAATTAAGGACATCCGAATTGATAACATGGAATCCAGTTGAACATAGAGCATTATCATATTCCTCTGTTATCAAAGCTATGCTTTCCAATGATCCTTCAATAGATGAAGCAACCACATCTCCTATGTTTACCTTGCTTCGCGCTCTACTTGGCAAGTCTTGTCCTTGTTCTACCATGCAACCGTTTATTTCTCTATCGCGCCCGATATTGGCAAGTTCAATACATTTGTATTCCGTTTCAGGTTCAGGTTTGAAATTGCTATCTTTTAAATGGGCTTGATTCGCAACCATATCCCAACCACCCGGATAACATTTAATAGCACTGATAATGTCATTGTATTGATGTCAGTGCGTTCTTTTCTCTACCGAAGTTGACAAGGTGTTCAAATCGCAAACGCTCACGCGGATAATTATACCGGTTCAGGAGGCGTTCCACATAGAGTTGACGGATAAGCTCTTCAGGTTTTAGTTGGACTGCCTTCCCTCGAATAGGGCAATAGGTAATAGGTCTTTTTTTGCCTTCTATCCTTTGACGTAAGCCCTGAATTTCAGATGTGTTGAATAGGTCGAGGTGGTAATTGCTGTCTTTAAGTATCGTTTGAATAATGTCGGGTTGTGCCATAATTTTCCGTTGGTTAAGCCTGAATGATTGGCTTCCTTTCAAGTTCTTCTATTCTCCGTCAGAGTGTCTCTATTTCTTCGCGTTGTTGCTCGCGTTGTTTGTTGTATTGATAGACGAGGAAACTCAATGGCACAGCAACAAAACCGATAATAGCGACGATTAAGGCAAAGTTTACGCTACGAACCCCCCGAGTATGCTGAACTTGGGCGTAGCAACTTGGATAATTATAGCACAATTGTTGAGCAACCACAATGAAATTTTTATCCAAAAAAGCGTGGAAAAGTGACAGCTACTACATCCATTGTCATTGCAACAAGCCAGTGAATTGCCGCTCCATAGATAAATGAGCGCGTTTCCAGGGCAAGTATCCCGAGCAATACACCCGCAATGATTGAACCGAGTGCCTCCGGTAAAGGCTTTGAATAGTGCATCACTGCAAATGGGATCGTCTGGATTAAGAGCGTATAGTTCCCGAATTTCCGTTCCAATCCGAAGAGCATAAATCCACGGAAGAAGAATTCCCAAGAAAACATGTAAACACCGTAAGCGAGTTGGTAGGGGAGGAACGCCTGCCAACTGCTTGACACTACTTTGCTGAGTGGATACTTTGCCACAAAGGGTGGATACACCATGACTGCGAGGATAACCACGGGTATCATCAGAAACCACGCTATTCCAGTCACACTCCATCCAAGTTTCTGATGACCGAGTTGGAATCCGTAGTCCTTCAACCGTTCTTTCGTTCCAAATTGCGCAACAAGAACAGGTGCGAGCAATAAGGTGAGTGCTGTCGTCAAAAACCAGTAATAATAGGAATGGCTCTCTACCAACGGAACATTGCTAAAGTATTCTGCGAAGTGGTGTCTGAAGAAACTCCGTCGACTGTAATATCTGTGCATCATTAACAAAAGCCCAGAGGTGAGCAGAATAACAGTCGCTTGTCGTTCCCAACCGCGTAGATATTTCTCTTTTAAGCTTTGAACATGGAAATTCATCTTGACATCCGGTAGATTTTAGGGTATTATACCATCACTCATGTAATTTAGCAATAGGCTATTCATAGAGGATTCGGTCTGCAATATCCAATCCGAAGGTGTAAGAGAACAGGATGGTTTCAGCGGAACAAATCGAACGTATCTTAATCATTAGGCTCGCACCTCTGGGAGAAACGGTTTTAACAACGCCTGTCATTCGTGCCTTACGCCAACATTTTCCAGATGCCTATATTGCTTACATGGTAGCACCGACACGAGAGGACTTAGTGTCAGAAAACCCACACCTGAACGAGGTGCTTACCTATCAGGCTTCGGTACCGAAACTCGTCTATCAGATGGCTCGGCGAAAATTCCAAATGGCGGTTGTATTACAACCAACGTTTCGTCTTGTTCTTCACACATTTCTCGCCAGAATCCCCTTCCGTGTTGGATTTGAAACGAACGCTGGGGGGAAAAGATTGTTGAATCTCGCAGTCCAGAATAACACCTTGCAGCATGAGACGCAACGCTATCTTGATGTCGTTCGGGCACTGGACGTTGAAGTCGTAGACAGTGAACCGGAAGTATTTGTTGATAGGGAAAGCGTCGCGTGGGTGAACAATTTTCTTGAAAATCGCAAACTTAATGATAGCAAGCGCATTATCGGTCTCAATCCGGGTGCCGCGACCGCTTATCGCCGCTGGCACGCAGCGAATTTTGCGGTTATCGGTGATCGGCTACATGAAACATACGACGCGCATATTATTATCACGACCGGACCGCGGGAAGGTGAATTAGCAGATCAGGTGACGGAACGGATGTCACATTCGCCGATTATTGTCAATCAGGCGACCCCGATGCAACTTGCGGCACTTTTGCAACGGTGTGATTTATACATCAGCAACGATACGGGACCGATGCACCTCAGCACTGCCGTGAAAACACCGACGGTTGCCTTATTTGGTGCCTCTAATCTTATCCAGTGGGCACCACCGTGGGACAGACATGCAGTGGTCGCGCGTAAAGGGTGTTCATTTATGAAAACACTATCGTCCAAAGAGTGGGACGCACATCCCGATCGCGCACGCGAGAATCTTGAAGTGATTACCCCAGATGCAGTTATGACGACAGTGGAGAAACTCGCATGGTAAGTTCTGAACGCGATCGAGTCGAAGGAGTAGATGCGCTGCGCATCAAAAATTGTCTAACCGACATTCGGGGTAGGATGTATCGGCAGGCACTCTTGCAGACGATCACCTCTACATTTTTCTGTGGACTCATTCTGCTGGCTATTCTGTTCTTTCTGAACCGAGTGATTTTCCTACCGATGCATATATCAAAGATCAGTTGGATCGTCATATCCGTAGCGGCGATTGTAGGTATCTGTCTCAATTTTAAACATCGTCAGGATTTGCTGTTTGTAGCACGGATTGTTGACGAGAAAATGAATCTCAGTGAGCGTCTCAGTACAGCACTTGGGCTGATACAAGCCGATCCTGAAAACGAGTTCGCACAACTGCAAATCCGAGATGCTGCAGAGACTGCGACAGCCTTAGACATCGCAGAAATAAGTCCGTATCGTTTGCCAAAGTTCCTGAAACTGTTTCCGATTCCTATAGTCCTGATTGGGCTATCCTTCACTATTTCACCCTTTTATGAGGTCCCGCAATCACTGACGGATTCGCAGCAACTGGCGTTAGATAAAGCGATCCAAAATCTTGAAGAAAAACACGTTGAGAATTCGGGCTTAAAGAGCCAGATCACCGACACCATAAAAGCGTTGAAATCCGCATCAGATCTCAACACGACCCAAGAATACCTCAGCAATTTAAAGAAAGAGGTCCGCAAGCAGCAATCGGTGCAAACTGCTATTACCGAAGCCACCGAAGCGAGTCAAAGTTTTCGTGGTATGGATGCCAATCAACTCGCTACGGAACTGGAAAACCTCACTGAACAGGCTGAGATACCGCCGGAGCTCCAAGCGGAACTTATGGGGCTCTTTGAACGTTTGGCTAAAGAGTCACCGAAAAGTGCTCTCAGTGATTCACTGAGTCAGATTCAGGGCAAAGCGGTCACACCGGAGACGTTGCAGGACATCATCGCTGCCCTTGAGCAGATGGAAAAATCGACAGATATCGCGCAACTGAAGGCACAACTCACGGCAAGTCAGAAGGAATTGGCATTGGCAACTATTGAAACTAAATCTTCAGGAGGCGGGATTGCGAATAGCGATGGTGCCCCTGGACAAGATGCTGGAACCAGCGAGGTCCAAGGAACTCGTGAAGGTGGATCGAATTCCGACTCACAGTCAGAATCGCAGGGGACCGAGTCAGACAAAAGAGAGAACGGAACAGACAGTGGAGATTCTACTGCACCACTGACTGGTAAGGAAACCCCAGTCCTACAAGGAAATGGAGAACAGTTGACGCTGACAGCAGGGGCATCTGGTAGTGCGGAAGGTTTCTCTCGTGTCTTTACTGGTGAGGTAAGCGACGATACGCCTGCCTATTTACCCTTTGCCGATGTAGTTCTCAACGCTTCGCGTGCGTATGCTGAAGCCGTAGAAAATAACCGTATTCCTGTTCGGTATCAGGCGCAGATTAAATCCTATTTAGAGGCAATTTCTACAAAAAATGGAAAAGAGCATAATTAAAATACTAATTACTTACCGTAAAATACTAATTACTGTTGGAATCGTTGCGGCGGTTTATCTCGTGTTGAGGTACTACGGCGTAACAGACGATATTCGCTTAGAAAACGTACCGAAAATCAAAACATGGGTGGCGGGTTTTGGGAGAATTGCCCCGTTGGTCTACATCGGGCTCTATCTGGTATCCACTGTCTTTTTCCTCCCCGGTTCCCCAGTAACTGTGTTAGCGGGTTTCGTCTTCGGGCCGTTGTGGGGTGTCTTTTACGCTTCCGTAGCGTCTATTATCTCTGTCTCTGTTGCTTTTCTCATTGCCCGCTATGTTGCCCGCGACCTCGTTGAAGGTTGGGTCAAAGGTAACGCGCAATTCCGAAAGATAGATGAGCAGGTTGAAGAACAGGGATGGCGTATCTTGATGTTTACGCGCTTGGTTCCGATTTTCCCATTTAACCTTCAAAACTATGCCTATGGGCTAACCAGTATTCGGTTCTCCACTTATGTGCTTGTCTCTGCTATCTTTATGTTGCCGGGGACAGCAGTGTTTGTTCAGCTCGGTGGCGCGTTTGTGAGTGGTGAGGGCAATATTTGGAAGACGCTACTCTATCTTGGAATCGCTGGTGTGCTGATGCTCTTGCTATCTTTGATTCCAAGATTGCTACAAAAATATCAAACGAAATTATAGCCCAGAGAAACTGATGGAGCGGGTGAGTCACCGGTGTTTCTGAATTAATGTCGCTACCGCAGCAAATGCCTCTTCACGGGTTCGGATTTCACCGTCAAATTGACGGTCCTCAATCTCTTTTAACAAATCTCCAATTTGCTCCCCTTCTTTCAAATGAAATTCCTGAATCAGATCGTTTCCCGTGATCAGTCTGCCCTGCTTGCGGATCGGCAGAATATGTTCATAATAAGTATCAGCGATCTGTTTTAGAATTGCCGAATCAATTGGAGATGATGCTGCGGAATATAGGAGGATACCCCACCAATCGGACGCATAAGTTCTAAGGAAGTGATTTATCTGTTTCTGGGTCAATTGTGGGATTGTGTTTTTAAGTTTCTTACTTCCTGAGATGAGACATTCCATAAACTGTACTGCTTTTCGGCTGAATCGCAGGCGTTCACCGATACTACCCAAATTGTCTCCTAAGAGTAGGCTAAGCTTGATTAGCGAACACCTATTGATTTCTAAACTGAGTTCCTCTTGGAGATAGTGATTAATTTCCTTGCGATAGGTGTGGAGTGCTGTCGGAATTGGACTTTCCTCAAAAGTTTCAAGCGAGTTCCAAGCCTTGTGAGGTTCTTTGATAATCGGAACGACCTGTGTGAGTAGTCCTGTTGCTTCCATTTGTTGTAAATACTGGTGTGCCTTCTTAACATAAAGCATTTTTATCAGTTCGTCGCGGCACCGTTCCGCCGCTACACCAGATAGCATTGACCTATACGCAGTTACCAGATCGATTGCATTCTGGGAGATCTCGAAGTCTAACTGCGCTGCGAATCTATAAATCCGTAAAAGTCGAACAGGATCTTCTATCACCACCTGTTTGCTCGGAAATCGGAGCAGACCAGTCTTTAGGTCTTTCATACCACCGCACGGATCAATTACCCGACAGCGGACTTGTTTGCGTGCCTTATTTGTAAACGTTCCCACATTTTCAAACTCGATTGCCATTGCATTAATCGTCAGGTCCCGCAAACGTAGGTCGTCAGTGAGCGATGGGGCTCGGAATTGTGCGAAATCCATGCTCAGTTGTGGGGTTTGTGAAGTGCTGTCCGGTTTAACAATCACGCGGGCTGTGGGTGGGGCTTCTTCTAAGGCGATGGCGATCGCTCCGATGTTGGCTGCAAATGCTTTAGCAAACTGGATTGCATCAGATGCCAGCGTAAAGTCAATATCTGTCGTCTGACGTCTCAGGAACAGATCCCTCACGCTTCCTCCGACGAGATAGAGCTGCACCCCTCGATCTTTTGCGAAAGCTTTGAGTGCTTGCATGATTGGGTTGTCAAATGGTTCTTGGAGTATCTGTTTTGCTATGTTCATTGGTTGGCTCGTGCCTTCTGTCGTTGTGCTTTCCGCGAACGAAATAAAATGCCATCCAAATGGAGATGCGTCGCGTAGCCGATAAAACTTGCCACATAAAATGGGAAACCGCTGCGGACGGCATCCATAAGTCCTTCCCACTCTCGCAAGGTGTTGAGTGAGTCTATGAGAGTGCCAGTTGTCTCCCACTCTGAATATGCGGCATAAATTGGAATTAACAGAAACACACTGGGGAGCAAAATCATGGTAATTTTGGCGTGTGTCCATCCACGGTGTTTGCTCATAATTGGGAGCATTGCGAATAGACCGAGCAGCGCGGATTCCAGATACTTTTGCAAAAAAACGATTAGCACTGCGTTGAGTGCAAATAGTACAGTATAAAATATTTTTTGACTCTTGCTCTTAATATCAACATCTGGCCACAATCCGAACAGGACTGCGACAACAAAACAGCCTATAATTTTTACGATGTCTCTCACCGGTGGAATAGTTGGATTCCACTCTTGCGGCACGGTATCATAAAAGATTGGAACAGCGAAGGTGGCGATAAGCGAGATGGTGAAAAAAGTACTATAAACGACTAACCCGCCGATCCAGTGTTCGCGAAACATGCTCATGCGAAATAGTATAGCATACTTATCATCGGAATGAAAATTACTTTTTGTTCTAACCAACAGGCGTGGGTAGTTTGGATTTAATTTGACTTTCAGCACAGAATATGATACAATTATGTCATAATCTTTGCGAGTCTTGCTTTTAGTGACAGGTTTTTTACGCGCAATGCCGAAACAATTGGTGAAGTGGTCGGAGGCTTAACATGGCTATTGGAACCAAGAATTCAGTGATTCACGGATGTGGTGCACACCATATTGCTGTACAAACACGTGATTGGGATGTCTCCCTGAATTTTTATAAAGATGTTTTGGGTATGGAGGTAATAGCGGAGTTCGGCTCGCCTGACCGAAAAATTGTACTGTTAGATATGGGTGATGGCAGCCACATGGAACTCTTTCAGCCAACTGCATCGTCTCCGGCACTAAAAGACGCTTCTCCAAACGATCCAGTGACCCACTTTGCTCTTGCTACGACCGACGCGCGCGCTGCCGTAGAGCAGGTCCGGCAAGCAGGCGGAGAGGTAACCTTAGAACCAACGGATGTAGACCTTGGTAATATCAAGGCAACTATCGCTTTTTTCAAAGGACCCAGTGGCGAGGTCATCGAATTTTTTGAAACGCATTAGCCTTTGATCCCCAGAATTGGGCTTGCTGACAATTGGCTTGACTGAAAAAAGGAAAACGGGTATTATGTAACAATAGAGGTGGATGGCGAGAATTGATACCCCGTTGCTTCGGCATCGGTAGGGTCGTAAAGCGCAGTCCTTGAAATTCGGGTGGGGTCTTTGTCCTTGATTTACCTGTTCCTTTCAACTGTGTCCTACGGCATCATATAAACCGCGAAGAACCTCTACTATTGGGAGTATCGCGTTTTTTTATTTTTATATTATATTAGATATGACAGCAGACGAGAAAAATTCCATTATTGAGATGTTAGCACCGATGCTTGACAGTGACGGTATTGAGCTTGTGGATGTTGAAACACATTCAAAAACGCTGCGACTCCTCATTCATAAACCTGATGGGCTTTCGGTGGCAGATTGTCAAACGGTGAACCAGATCGTACGTCCGATTTTAGAGGTGCATAAGCATTTAGCAAACTATGCTCAGTTGGAAGTGGCTTCCCCGGGCATAGATAGACCGTTACGTACCTCTAAGGATTTTCAGCGAAATTGTGGACGGACCGTTCGTATAGAAATCGCACTAAAAAACGAACAGACGCGTCAAGTACAAGGCACCGTTGTGGAGGTGCGTCACGGAGAAGTCATCTTAGCACAGATGGGTGGAAACGACATCTCCGTTAAAATTTCGCAAATTCTCAATGCCCATATACACCTGAATTGGTAGCGATCAAGTGCCAAAAACACACTGCGAATATTAAAAAATGGAAAGGAGCACGCGGACTTATTATACAGGACAACGCCTACAAATCTGTATAATCAAGAGAGACCGCGGGCATCAATTATTATGTTAGAGAATCTCCAAAACGCGATACGTCAATATACTGCCCAAACAGATTTACCTGAAGCGGTGATCGTTGAAGCGATAGAGGAGGCGTTGTATGCCGCCGCGCGCCGC
>Ga0209020_1000193_pt1 | contig 83162 bp, 66 predicted proteins | sample PinacodermBB_FD_187298 | JGI IMG/M metagenome (GOLD analysis project Ga0209020, IMG submission 187298) | Host-associated microbial community of the marine sponge Aplysina aerophoba from Gulf of Piran - sponge pinacoderm, lysed by bead... | ecosystem: Host-associated > Porifera > Sponge >... | reverse complement strand
AGAAGTGTGGTTACTTCGGCGTTTTCGAGGCGGCGAAAAGCGCGCCTACCAATCCCCCGTTCAAGCACTGCTACCTCAAGTTCGTTGGGGTTCAACACACGGTCGGGGCCACTCAGAGCCGCCACGGCTCGTTTCAATCCCTGGTCAAGTTCGACTACTTCGTTGAGGGTGCCGAAGCGTTCTGCGATGGGTTCGGTTTCTCCGCCGATGACCACAGACATGTCTTCGTGCATCACCGTGCCGTCATAAAGAATATGAAACAGTTGGTCGTTGCGGCCGGTGTCTGAACCTATCTCGGCAACAAGTATCTCTACTTCCAAAGGTTTCATTTCGTGGGTGAAGATTTGCCCTAAGATTTGCGCGTACTGGTTAGCAAGGCTGCGTGCATCAACGTCACCTCGGCTAAATGCATAGCCTTTCAGGTCGGCGTGGCGCACACCTGCAATCCGCAGTTGGTCGAACTCAATGTATTTGCCTACACCTGCGAATGCCATACGGTCGTATATCTCGCTCACTTTGCGCAATGTCGGAGTTGTGTTTTCGGCGCATATGGCGATGCCATTATCGAAGCGGAAGGCGATGAGGCTGCGACCTCGGGCGATACCTTTGCGTGCATAATCAGCACGGTCTTTCATTACTTGCTCGGGTGCCACATAAAACGGTGTGTTCATTGCCAATACCTCACTTGGCTCGCCGGAGTTCGATCAAGGCGTTGGTGCGCTCCGCCAATTCCGCATCGCCAATGCGTGCATAGCCCTGCTCGGAGATCGTGGCTACTATTGGGTAGATGCCACGTATCGGGTCGGGGCCGCCGGTTGCGGAATCTTCGTCTGCTGCTTCGAACAGGGCGGAGATGGCTAAGTTGGTGGCCGAAGCAACATCCATCTCGGCGCTATAGCCAAGTTTCAGCACAGTACCCGCGTGAAAACTGCCCGAACCGGTGGTGGCGTGCTCGGTTTCCTCATATTTCCCGCCGGTCACGTCATATTCAAACAGGCGCCCAAGATTTTGTTGTTGGTCGTAACCCGCGAATATTGGTACGACAACTAAACCTTGCATCGCTGCGGGAAGGTTGGAACGTACCATCTGCGCGAGTTGGTTGGCTTTTCCTTCAAGGCTTAGCGAGGAACCCTCAACCTTTTCGTAATGCTCCAACTGTAGTTGGAACAAGCGAACCATCTCGGCCGCCGGGCCCGCGGCTCCAGCGATGGCAATGCCGCTGTGCTTGTCGGCGGCAAAGACCTTTTCGATGCTGCGATGGCTGATTAGATGCCCTGAGGTGGCGCGGCGGTCGCCGGCTAGTAATACTCCTCGCGCGTAACGCAGTGCTACACATGTTGTGCCGTGACGGTAGTCCGCTACAGGTACTTTGTGTTCGGACGCTTGGTGCATGGTTGCTTGGTTTTCGAATCCACTGCGGCGCAGGAGTTCGGAGAAATTTGGCCCAGGGTCTTGGTGGGGTGCAAACATTGGAAGGTTCACTGGCCACCCTTTTGGATGTAGCTTTTCACGAAGTCTTCCGCATTCGCTTCAAGCACTTCGTCTATCTCGTCAAGCAAGTCGTCTAGCTCGGATTTGATTTCCTCGCCGCGTTCGGTGTTGGCTGGTGACACTTCCTCAACCGGTTGAGGCTTGCTTGGTCGTGGTTTGCGTATCTGTTCACGCTCGGCCATTTGTTGCTCCAATCTAAGAACTCAAGCGGCGAAGTAGTTCCGTCGCGGAGTGGCATTCATCAAATAAGTTACCCAAGTATGCCCGCGTACCGCGCAATGGTTCGGTCATGGGCACTCGCCGCAGCATGTCGTTACCTAGATCAAAAACCAACGAATCCCAGTTTGCCGAAACGACCGCGGAAGGGAAATGTTCGATGCATTTGCCACGAAAAAACGCCCGGGTGTCGTTTGGGGGTTCGCGCATTGCTTTCGTTGCTTGCGCATCGTCTACCATTTTTTCTAAGCCAACTCTAGCCGCCAAAGACCTATTTGCTCGCATATCATGATATTGAATGTCGAGAGCGCGCAACTTTGCAGACTGCCAATCAAGGCCGTGACGTTCTCGGTAGCCGTTAATGAGACGATACTTTGCCACCCAATCCAACTGTGAAGATAGTGTCATCGGATCAACTTCAAGCGCACTCAGCACGGCTTCCCAACGGTCTAACACCTGAAAAGCCACTTCCCCACCGACTGTTTCGGCACCGTTGGCTTCCACATATTTTCGGCTCTGGTCATACAGTTCCCATTGCGTCTCAAGCGCTGTTGCGGTGGAACCATCGACCAACTCAAGAGGCTCGGATAAGGTCAAGTCGTGTGACACCTGACGAATCGCGGCCACCGGTGATGCCAATAAGAACTTGTGGTGCAACGCATCGTCTTCAATCAAGGCCAACACGATTGCCGTGGTACCAACTTTGAGGAAGGTAGCTACCTGCGAAGGGTTGGCATCACCAACAATCACATGCAAGCGCCGGTATTTGCGGGCATCCGCGTGTGGTTCGTCTCGAGTGTTGATTATGGGACGCTTAAGGGTGGTTTCCAAGCCAACCTCTTCTTCAAAAAAATCGGCTCGTTGGGTGAGTTGAAAGGTTACCTCATCGGTTCGTTGACCAGCGAGTTCGGACCCCACTTTGCCGGCACCGCAAAAAATCTGGCGGGTCACGAAATGGCTGGTGCAATGCGCCACTATTTGGCCGAAAGGTGTAGCGCGGTCTACCAAATAGTTTTCGTGGCAGCCATAGCTATTGCCTTTGCCGTCGCTGTTGTTTTTGTAAAGCACGATTTCTTGGTTGCCTTCCAACAATTCGTTGACGGCAGTCATAGACCGTTGTGCAATCAACTCCGCTGCGCGATCGTATAAAACTACGCTCAGCGCATCAGCACATTCGGGTGTGGAGATTTCTGGGTGGGCGTGGTCGACGTAATAGCGGGCACCATTTGTCAGCACCGCGTTCACTAGGTGGGTTTCAACTTCAGGGGTCAACGCATCGCTAGCCACAAATCCTCGGGCATCAAGAGCGGGAGTTTCATCAATAAAGTCCCAATTGACAGCAGTGGCTTGGTCTTCGCTGCGTTTTCTGACAGTGTTGAGGTAGGCATTGATCAGCAAAGCAGACGCAGTTACCGGGTTCATATATTCAGCGTTGCGGTGGGTGATCCCGTATTCTGTTTCGATACCGATCGTCTTCGGAATAGACATTGCCTGACTTTACTTGTTTTGTGTCTGTTCGCTGCGGTTGTAGACATAGCACCTTTTGTAACGGTTGCCGAGCGCCGCGAGAAGTTCGTGCGCGATGGTTCCCGCATTGTGTGCGACTTCATCGACTGTGAGTTGAGTGCCTAGCACTTCTACTGGCGCACCCACATAGAGCGCACTGTCAGCTACATCGGAAACGTCAAGAGTGATTAGATCCATTGATACACGTCCGATCAGTGGAACTTTTACCGAGCCGACATAAGCAAAAGCCGAATTGGAAAAAGAACGAAAAAACCCATCGGCGTAACCAAGCGGAACAGTTGCAACTTTGCCCTTTCGACTGAATTCATGTGTCGCTCCATACCCCACCCGATCTCCGCGATCCACGTTGCGTACCTGCAGCAGCGGCGCGGTTAGCGAAACCACCTGCCGCATAGGGTTGGCTTTGTGGGGAGCAGGGTTGCCCCCATAAAGCGCAACGCCCGGGCGCACTACGTCGAAATGGTACGCAGAATCCAAAAACGTGCCAGCTGAGTTGGCTAACGAAGCCGCCCCTAGAGGCAACTGTTGTCGGTATTTTCGAAAGAGACTCAACTGTTCTAGGTTTTGATTACTGTCGACCAGATCGGCTGAAGCGAGATGGCTCAACACCAGAACAACGTTGAGCGGACTCAAGCGCCACGGCTCAGCAATCAGCAGCGCGGTTTCGTCCGCGCCCAAACCCGTACGGTTCATACCGGTATCAAGATGCACGCAAGCAGCCAATGCTTTTTGGTGCAACTCGGCAGATTTGGCCCAGCAGCTTATTTGTTCAAGGCTGTTGAGTACCGGAATCAAGTTGTGTTCAAGCATCGCAGCGGCAGTTGTGCAGGTAACCCCGTCAAGCACATAAATTGTCACATCTTTTTGAGCACTACGAAGTTCTACAGCCTCGTCTAGGTTGGCGACAAAAAACTCTCGACAATGCGCTGCCACAAGCGCTTTAGCAACCTCCACGCAACCAAGCCCGTAGGCATTGGCTTTAACCACCGCGGCGGTTCGCGCTCCCCCAGCGACCCGCTCATTGATTAGTTGATAGTTAGCAACGATATGGCTCAGGTTGATGGTGAGGTTCACGGAAAGATACCGCGCAACTGGTAAACCTTCTGCAACAAGATTGCTGCCTCAATGTATGCCGCTAACCGCCAACTGCAGCCTCTTTGGTTGCGAACCGCCCACACCCGATCGCTGGCATCCCAGATGGCATCACGCAACCGCCGGTCAATGTCTTGTTCTGTCCAACGATTGCTGGTTTTGTTTTGTACCCATTCATAGTAGGAGACGACAACACCACCAGCGTTAGCCAAAATGTCGGGGATGAGGTGTACACCCGCCTCTTCAAGTGTTGCTGAAGCTCGCGCGGTGACCGGGCCGTTAGCTGCTTCCACAACGGTGCGGGCGCGCACACTATTGACATTGTCTGTGGTGATCTGTGATTCCAAAGCGGCAGGAACCAAAACGTCAACATCTAATGCGAAGAACTCAGCGGTGCTCAACCTGTCGCAATTAGCGAAACCAACAACCCCGTGGTTTTGTGTTGCGTAGCGGATTAGGGCATCCACATCTAAACCCGCTGGGTCATAGATGGCACCCGTGACATCGGCTACTGCCACTACCTTCATGTTGAGTTCGCGAAAAGCCGCGGCAGCGTGAGAACCGACATTGCCGAATCCTTGGATGGCCACACTCTGGCCGCTCAAAGAACGATCCAGTTGGCCGTAGAGATGTCGCAAAGCGTAAGCAACACCGCGCCCGGTTGCCGCTTCTCGCCCGAGGCTCCCACCTAGTTCAACTGGTTTGCCAGTGACCACACGTCGCGCGTTTTGCCGTTCGCCAGGCCCTCGCGAATTTAGGTAGGTGTCCATCATCCAACCCATGGTTTGTGCATCAGTGCCCATGTCTGGTGCAGGAATGTCGAACTCGGGCCCAATATTTTCGCCTAACGCGTGGGTAAAGCGGCGCACAACCCTTTCGAGTTCTGCACGGCTGAACTCCCGAGGGTTAATCGTCACTCCGCCTTTCGCCCCGCCGAAGGGCAGGTTGAGTAACGCACATTTGAAAGTCATCCAAGTTGCTAACGCACGCGCTTCGTTGAGGTCCATGTCTTGGTGGAAGCGCATCCCGCCTTTGTACGGGCCAAGCACATTGTTGTGTTGGATGCGGTATCCCTGCAAGACCTGGTGCTCGCCGTTCTCGCGTTGGACCGGAAAATTGACTATCAATTCGTTCATGGGCTTCATCAGCACGCGGCGAACTTTTTGCTCCATATCGATAGCTTTGGCAGCCGCTTTGACGTTGGCCGTGGCTTCTTGGTAAAGACGGCTTGAACTTCTTGTGCGGGTCATGTGTCTCCAGAAAAGAAAATGATTTCGGCGCTTACAGGTCGTACAGGACTTATAGGACTTACAGGACGCCGACCTACAGGAACTGTCCTAGGTTCGGCGAATCAATCGACTTGCCACCGGCGGGCTGTTCGTTAGTGTGAGCCAAGGTGCGCACATAAATTATTGGTTCTCCTTTTTTGCCTGAAATCTTGGCCCAATCATCAGGGTTGGTGGTGTTGGGCAAGTCTTCGTGTTCTTTGAATTCTTGCCGTATGGAAGCTGTTAGATCATCAATTTGCAGGCCACGGCTACCGCCCGCAATCTCCCGTTTGATGGCAAGTTTTTTTGCTCGACGCACAATATTTTCGATCATCGCACCAGATGCAAAATCTTTGAAATGCATAACTTCCCTATCACCGTTCTGATAGGTGACTTCCAAGAAACGGTTTGCTTCGTCGGTGGCGTACATCTCGCGCACGGTTTCTTCAATCATGTACTGGATGGCTTTGTCAATGTCTCCGCCGCCGTGAGTTTCGATAGAGCCCTCATCGATTGGTAAGTCGGCAGTTAGATAGCGCGAGAAAATTGGTACCGCCGCCTCAACATCGGGTCTTTCGATCTTGATTTTCACGTCTAGGCGGCCCGGGCGCAGAATCGCCGGATCAATCAGGTCTTCGCGGTTGGAGGCACCGACCACGATCACATTGCGCAGCGTCTCAACGCCGTCAATCTCGGCTAGCAACTGCGGCACGATTGTGGATTCGATGTCGGAACTTATACCGCTGCCACGGGTACGGAATAGTGATTCCATCTCATCGAAAAAGACGATTACGGGCCAACCCTCTTCGCTTTTTTCTCGTGCTCGTTGAAACACGAGGCGGATCTGGCGCTCCGTCTCGCCCACATATTTGTTGAGCAGTTCGGGGCCTTTGATGTTGAGAAAAAAGCTTCGTGCTTTGCTATCGCCGGTGACTTCAGCGACTTTGCTGGCCAAACTGTTGGCGACGGCTTTGGCGATCAGGGTTTTGCCGCAGCCGGGTGGGCCGTAGAGCAGGATCCCTTTTGGTGCGGGCAGGTCGTAATCCTGGAACAAAGCAGCATGCACAAACGGCAGTTCAACCGCATCGGTGATCGCCTCAATTTGCTGGTCAAGCCCACCGACATCGGCATAAGAAACATCGGGCACCTCTTCAAGTATCAAACTCTCCACTTCGGGACGCGGCAAACGTTCCAAAACGATACCTGCACGAGGATCGATCAGCAAACTGTCGCCACTACGCAAAGGTGTTTGGCGCAAACTGTCGCCTATTTCAACGACGCGTTCGTCGTCACCGTGGCCAATTACCAAAGCTCGGCTGTTGCTGTCGAGCAGTTCTTTGAGGATTGCTACTTCTCCGAAACGCACCTGCCGGCGTGCAAGGATCACGTTGAGCGAATCGTTGAGCACCACTTCGCAGCCGCGGTTCAGCGACCGCCGTAACTCGGGTTGCACTTCCACGCGCATTTTGCGGTCGCCAGCAAACACATCAACCGTTCCGTCTTCATTAAGGTTAAGCACTGTGCCGTAACCAGACGGCGGTTGCGTTAGCTTGCTGACCTCTTCACGCAAATTAGCGATGTGTTCACGTGCTTCGCGCAGCGTGGAAGCAAACTTTTGGTTTTGGTTGGACACTTTGCTTAGCTGCTTGCGTGTTTCACCGAGATTTTTTTCTAACGTCATGATGCGCTTGGTTGGGTCTTGTTGGCCGACCGCAATGAGTTCGTCTTCCAACTCAGCGACGCGCATGCGAAGTTGGTTGATCTCGGTTTGTGAGTTATCCACGCTTCCTCCTAGGTTTGCGTTAGCGTTACCCTAGACAATCGCAAGGCTACTTTTGTTGATGGGCTTTTACGCTTTTGCCCGCCACCACAAACAGTTTTTGAATTTATTTTCCCCCGTTGCCCAAAGATCCCATTTTGCCGCTACGCTTGGCCGTTGATATTCACTAGCGGCATAGTCCGCATTCACACATGAGGTCGTAACGTCACATGAAGGTTTGGATCGATCAGGATCTTTGCACTGGTGATGGTCTCTGCGAAGAGATCGCACCCGATGTTTTTACGCTTCTCGACGATGGCCTAGCCTACGTTCGGGAAGGCGACAAAATATTCTCAGACCCCGGTGGCCCAGAGGGTCTTGCCGTGGTGCCAGATGGTCAAGAAGAAGCAACTATAGAATCAGCCGAAGAATGCCCCGGGGAGTGCATTTTTATCGAAGTCTGAAAGTTCTCAGGATCAGCGGACAAGACAATACTTGAGCCGCTACTCCCTACTCCCTACTCCCCAATGAGCTACTCCGTACTCCTCAATGAGCCGCTACTCCCCAAATAGTCTTGCGCTAGTCAGAAAACCCGTGTGTGCGACCATGCGATGATCGGGTCGCACTGCCCGATCCACCACATGCCAACCGCGGTTCAATACTTCTATGGTTTGTGCCACACCAAAATGCTCGTCTTCAAGACTCTTGTGCAGGTGAGAGACTTGCATAATGCTTGGCGTGTAGGCAACGAAGATACCGCCTAGACGGAGCGCTCGCGCCGCGTGGGGAACCACTTGCCACGGTTCGGGAAGGTCTAGCACCACACGGTCTAGGTCTTGAACTGCAATGCCCTCATACGCGTCTTGGTGGTGCGTGTGGTAGCGCTCGAGAGCTTCCGTTCCCAAAAACCGGCTGACGTTATTGATGGCTTTGGTCAAGAAATCTTCACGTATCTCATAGCCCACAATAGTTGCTCCAGCCCGCAGCATGGCAGTCGAGGCGGCACCGCTTCCGAGACCAGATTCGAAGACCCGAGCACCGGGGAAAATATCTGCCAAGATCAGCAACGGGCCGAGGTCTTTGGGGTAGATAACCTGTGCACCTCGCGGCATCTTCAAAACAAAGTCGGTGATGGTGGGCCGTAACGCAACGAAACCCATGCCTCTGCTTGAACGCAAATGGGTACCTTCGTCAGCACCGATCAACTCGTCGTGGCTCAGCACCCCGGAATGTGTGTGAAACTCCCCACCACTCACAAGGTCAATGAGATAACGGCGTTTCTTGCGGTCGATCAGTAAGACCATTTCGCCCACCTGCAACGGCCCGCGTGCGGTCATGGTTGAAGCCTGCGTCAATCTGACTCAAGGTGTCGGATTAGCAATGATTCACCCACCGTTAGCTTCTCAGAGAATTTGACTGGCGGCTCCCCTCGTTTCGTGACTTTGGCTATCTGGCGCCAAACCATGCGCGCAATGAAGACGCTTAGCCAAAAACGCGAACCACCCAAGAGTCCCTTACGAAAACTGTTGGCCCTAAAAGAGGCGAATAGCGAGCCCAACGCCACCCCAAACACCGAGTTCAAATCCGCCGGATTTCGACCACGGTTGATCGCGTGGTACCCGCACGGCGGCCGAGAAAGTAAGCAACCACAAGCAACGCAACGCCTGCGCCGATAGCAACCGGGAGCAATCTCCGCGCGCTGCTCATCGCTTTTTCTTCAACTTCGCCAACCACTGAACGCAGCGTGGAATCAAGATCATCGGGCGTTATTGGGCTTTCGCTGGCGGACTTGTTTGTGTTCACAATGTCCTCTTTCTGATCTGTTGAAACAGGAAACCAAGCACCACACAAACCGCGAGCAGAGTGAGGGCATATGGTGCCCAACTCAGGTTGCCGCTAAAGACGCTGCCAGTTTCTTCTTGGAGCACCCGCAAGGTGGCGAGAGTTCCAAGGATCCCGGCGATCATCAGTAACGCCGAACCGACTAGCCCGAAGGCGACCCAGCGAGGCACCGGCCGCAGTGGTTCAAGCAATTCTTGAAGAGCGTAGTTTTTGACTAGGTCAAAGAAGTCTTGAGGCCCTTTTGGTTTTTTCATGAGTTCCTAGCTTAGGGGTGAATGTTTGACTGCACACGCTCAACTAGTTTGTTGCGTGTTTACGACCGCTAGCGGGCTAATTGATTCTTGGGGTGGACCGTAGTTTTCGGGATAGGCAGCCACTGTTTCCAGCAAGCTGGTTTGAATGCTGTTGCATGGTTGGAAGTCTTCAGCAGCAGCGAGTTCGGTGTCGGCGTTGGCGATCAAGGTGAAGGTTATGGTTGCGCCGTTGCTTGCGATCATTTCGCCTACTAGAGCAGTCACAGACCCTCGGTCTGCGCTGAGAATACGCATGTTCGTGCCGCCTAGCGGGGCACATGGTGCCAGCACACTAGCCGCAATCGGGGTGAGCGCCGACCTTGCGATCCCGTCGGTGGCGTTCCTTTCGATGATGGCCATGAGCAGGTCGCAGGTGACCTTATTTTGATCGGACAAACCCGAGCCATCGCGGGGTTGGTTACCTTCAATCGGTAGACCTTGCTGAAAAAGAGCCACCAGCATTCCGTAGAAAGCATCGTTGGAAGCAGACGACAAGCCGTTGGTGCGGCCCACCTCTTTGAAAAGCATTTCTGCGGTCGTTGCGTCTAGGAGTGCCCGCATGGCGATCTCTGCGATCGCTGGAGATTCGATTTTCGCGAGTTCTACCTGATCAGCCGAAGGTGGTTGCTCACCACTTCGAGGGTCACCGTTGATGTTTATGCCTCGTCTAATCAATAATTCGGTTAGTAACGCTGCGGCATTGGTAGCGGGGTCTTCGGCGCGGGTTATGGACTCGGTTTGGCGATCCCAAATGAATCCGTCGTTGACTAACAATCCAGATAGCGGGCCGACCTCATTGTTGGCGTTGTCGGTTTCGCTCCACACCGTGCCCACATAGTCGGTCTCCCTTGGTGAGAAGCGGAACTCGTCACCGACTACTGCGCCATTTATGCTAGTAATGCCGCGCCGTCTCAGTGCCGCTGAGAGTTCAGCTGCGAGTTGATCGAAGCTAGTCGCGGTGCGTTCGGTAGCAAAGCGCGACAAGTAATCACTAGTCGACAATACTGGGTCTGCCCCGCCCACCAAAAAGATGTCGCCTTCAAGTACCCCTGCGTTGATGACGGAGGTTTCATTGCCAACAACTTTGGTAACGAAGACGGTGTCGGGTGGGAAGTTCGCAACAGCAGCAACTGTTACGAGGCGTTGCAATTCTGCGGGTACAAGACCGCTATTGGAGTTCTCGGCAGCGATCTCAATGCCGTCGCGGTGAACTTTGAGGCAGCGGTTCGTGGGCACTGAAGGCTTGTTCAAAACACGGCTCAAGGCTACCGAAAACTCCTCATTAGAACGGGGGCGGCGCAACCATTCGGGTATGCGGCGGGCATTTAGAACGGGTGTGTTCAGTGAAGCAGTTACGTTGGTGGTGTTGGGCGCTTCGGGTTCTACGGCTTTGTTGGCGCGATCGGCGAGAACGCTAGCAGTGAGTATCACCGCCAAGATGGCTGACAGCAAGAGAAGTCGGCGCATTGCTAATGCAGGTTAGGCGCGCGGGGCGCTGGTTGGGACATATGCCTTTGCGTCACCCGCGGGTCGCAACGCAGCTCGAAAGAGGTCTCGGACATGGTTCAAGCGGTCGGCTAAAGCGTCATCGCCGAGCGGGTCACGTTCGAGCAAATCGGCAATAAACGGCACATCACTGAAATAAGACAAGAGCGCGCCGTAGCCGGTTATGAGCAGTTGCTCGGCATCATGGCGACGGAATCTGCCGGCCGCCATTTCTTGTTCAAAGTATTGCGTGGCGCGCATAAAGAGAGGTTTGAGGGCGAGTCCGAGTTCAATATGGCGGGTGCCTTCTTCTGCTAAAGCTTCGCGGCGCACGATCCGCACGAAATCTGGGTTGTGCATAAAGAACTCGAATCCGGCTGTGAGCACGAAATCCACTAGATCCCAACCATCGGCGGAGGTTTGCGAGATAGCGCTTTCGACGCGTTCATACCATTCTGCGAGCGCCCGTTCGAAGACCTCGCGGTACATGGCTTCTTTGCTTGGAAAATGGTGGAGCAGGCTTTGGCGGCGCACCCCGACAACCGCGGCGATATCGTTAAGCGAAGTGCCGTTGAATCCTCGTTCTGCAAACAGTCGGCGGGTTGCTGTTACAATGGCTTCCCTCGTTGGTGTCTCACCCACGTATTAGAGCGTAGTGGTCTGTGTGCTGACTTGGTGGTAGCGTGTGGGCGATTAGGAGGGACTAATGAACGACTTTGACGGGCGTGCCATCGCAATGATTCGAGGTTTCGCTATGGATGCGCCACACGCCGCTCGTTCAGGGCATCAAGGCACTGCCATGGCTTTAGCACCGCTCGCTCATGTGCTCTTCAGCCGCATCATGACCTATGATGCCGCGAACCCTGATTGGCCCGACCGGGATCGCTTCGTCTTGTCGGCTGGCCATGCTTCGATATTGCATTACAGCTTGCTTTATCTTGCTGGCTTTGGTCTTTCCCTTGATGATCTGCGCCAGTTCCGCCAATGGGCTTCGGCCACGCCGGGTCATCCCGAGGTGGGGCACACTGCTGGCGTGGAGGTCACCACCGGGCCGTTGGGTCAGGGTGTAGCAAACATGGTGGGCATGGCTATTGTCGAGGAACAAATGCGTGCTCGTTTCGGTGCCGCATTGTTTGACCACGGCGTTTTTGGCATTTGTGGTGATGGTGACCTCAGCGAGGGGGTGAGCCATGAAGCGGCCTCTTTAGCGGGTCACCTCGGCTTGGGCAAGATTGTTTTGTGTTATGACGACAACCATGTCACCATTGATGGCGGAACCGAGCTTGCTTTGAGTGACGACGCTGCGGCGCGCTTTCGGGCTTATGGTTGGCATGTAGTTGAACTCGGTGATGATGCCGAAAACCTCGACCACCTCGAAGCTGGGATTCGTCAAGCAATGCAGGTTACGAATCAACCCAGTTTGGTGATTCTGCGCAGCACGATCGGCACCCCCGCACCGCATTCCGCAGGTACCGCTGCCGCGCATGGCTACAGCATCTTTGCTGAGGAAATCGCGGCCACCAAAGCAATCATGGGTTTGCCCGAAGATCAGACCTTCTTTGTCGACAAGGAAATTTTGGAGCAGTACCGCCAAATCGGAGTGCGCGGTGGTGTGCAGCGTCAAACCTGGCAGGCAAGACGCAACGCTTTTGCTGGCAACCGTGAGTTGCTAGACGCGCAGCTAAGCGGAACGGGTATGGCGGGTTGGCAAGACACGCTGCCCTCGTTTGCGGTTGGGGATTCAATAGCCACACGTCAAGCATCCAACGCAACCCTTCAAGCACTAACGGCGGTGGTGCCTGGCCTCAGTGGTGGTGGTGCCGACCTTACTGGCAACAGCGGCACCGCAATCGCCGATCACGGCGTGTTTAGTGTAGACGACCGCCGTGGCAGGCAAATCTACTTCGGTGTGCGCGAACACGCCATGGCGGCTATTGCCAACGGTATGGCTCTGCACGGTGGGGCAATCCCGGTGGTGGGAACGTTTTTGGTGTTCGCCGATTACATGCGCGCCGCGGTGCGCCTCTCGGCTTTGTCTGGCGCACACGCAATCTTCGTGTGGAGTCACGATTCTGTGGGGGTGGGCGAAGATGGCCCCACCCATCAGCCGGTCGAACAGTTGGCTTCGCTGCGCGCCATCCCCGAGTTGCGGGTTATTCGGCCTGCGGATGCCAACGAAACGGCCGCTGCCTGGAAGGTGGCGATTGGTTCACCTGGGCCCACCGCTTTGATCTTGACCCGCCAGAATACACCGGTGCTTGAAGGCACCGAGCGCGGCGAATTGGCTTCGGGTGCCTATGTCTTGCGTGAAACTGCTGGCGCGCAAATCACGCTAGTTGCGAGCGGTAGCGAGGTAGCCGTTTGTTTGGCCGCGGTGCAACAACTCGCGGTTCGCGGTGTGAGCGCACGTTTGGTGTCGATGCCTTCGTGGGAATTGTTTGCGGAAATGCCGAAGCAGTATCAAACATCTGTTATTCGTCAAGACATCCCGTCGCTTGCCGTCGAAGCGGCTGCATCGTTTGGTTGGCATCGTTGGGTGGATGAAGTGCTAGCGATTGATCGTTTTGGGGCTTCGGCACCAGGCGCGGTGGTTATGCGCGAATACGGGATTAGCCCAGAAAATGTGGCCACCCGAGCTTTTGAGTTACTTGACCGTCAAACAACACCTGAGGTACCGGCACCATGAACCGCCTGCAACAACTATTCACTGAGCAAGGTCAAAGTCCTTGGCTTGACAACTTACGACGGGATTGGTTCCTTAACGGTGAACTTGAGCGTTGGGTCGACCAAGGCGTGCGTGGCCTCACCTCTAATCCAGCGATTTTCACGAAAGCTATCCTTGGTTCAGATGCCTACGACGAACAGTTTTGGAACACCCTGAACGCAGGCTTGAGCGTTGAAGATGCGTACTGGGTTATGGTCACGGATGATATTTTGGCCGCGATCAAGATTTTGCGGCCCGTTTATGACCAGTCAGCCGGTTTGGACGGTTACGTTTCAGTAGAGGTTGACCCCAAACTTGCTCGAGACACTCAAAGAACCACTCAAGCGGCGCGGGCTTTGCACCAAGAAATTGATGCACCCAACTTGTATGTGAAAATACCTGCCACCCGCGAAGGTTTACCGTCTATCCAAACCATGATCGCTGAGCATCGCAGCATCAATGTGACCTTGATCTTCTCCTTGCAACGTTATGCCGAAGTGATGAACGCTTACATTGCTGGCCTCGAAACGGCCACTGGCGACCTTAGCGACATCTCTAGCGTGGCATCGTTCTTCATTAGCCGCCTAGATAGTGAAGTTGACAAGCGCCTCGATCGGCTCGGCTCCCCCGCAGCGCAAGCGCTCAAAGGAAAAGCCGCTATTGCCTGCGGACAAATCGCTTATGAGATGTTTCTTGAGACCTTTTCGGGGCCGCGCTGGCAAGCATTAGCAGCACGCGGGGCTAGAGCACAGCGTCCTTTGTGGGCTTCCACATCAACCAAGGACCCTGCCTACCCCGCCACCATGTATGTCGACAACTTGATCGGGCCGAACACCGTCAACACGCTTCCCGACAGCACGGCCGAGGCGTTCGCAAGGCAGGGGGTAGTCACCCGAACCATCGACGACGATCTGCCAAGTGCGCACGCCGTGCTAGATCAGTTGGCAAACCTGGGCATTGATCTTGACGATGTCACCAATCAACTCGAAATTGAGGGCTTGGCCGCGTTCGAAAATAGCTTCGTTGAATTGCTTGATGCCCTCGAAACAAAAGTGATCAAAGCGAAAGGTTGCAATCGCGATCACAGCTAGTAAACTGCCACCACAACCGTGGTGTGCCTTAGGGCATTGCTGCGGAGCCAGCGCCTTGGACGGAACCGGCGCAGCATCCCGTAGGAGAAAACAGTTATTACGACCGAACGGGTACCCCTTTCTTCGAGTGAACTCGACCGATTGGTTCAAGCCCACCTTGATGGCCTAACTAGCGCCAAAGATTCGGCATATTTATATGCCCACAAAGACGCTTGGGTGGAGAGCTTATGGCGTCTTTTGGACGCTGCCGAAGCGCGTTTGAATTCGGTGCGCCAAGAGTTGCGTGGCCGAGAGAGATATATCGTTTTGGATGACCTTGATGCACAATGTTGGCAGATTGATGCGGCTTTAACGGAACTGGTTGGCCCCCCAACCAATGCCGAATTGACGTTAAGCAAAACCTCTCACACCCCAGAAGAAGAAACCGCGAGCGGCTCCGGTGCCGTACAGTTGCACTTGTCACGATCTGATGGACGGGTCGTTGCGTGGGCATCCGGGCCAAAACAACGACCCGAGAAACACGACCTAGTACTGACCCGCATCAAAGAACTCGGTGGGGTAATCGACGATTGGGATCAGCGAGCCACCATCAAGATTCCAAATAGCGGCCGCGCAAGCACAGTATCGGCACCGCTAGAAAAAGTGCTTGGTTGGCTTGCTCCTTTAGGGCACCACAACGCTGACGAAACAGTCGGATCCAGCGTCAGGTGGATGGGTTACACCACGGCCCTGGCCATCCGCTTAGTCGCCGAAGGCCGTTATGTGCCGCAGCTTGTGCAGTTGAAACGACGGCGCCGAGACCCAGCAACTGACCAAGCGATGTTTCGAGTGCGTTGGCAACCTGCGCTGATCGAACCCGAGGTGTTAGCTGGTTTGGTAAAAGCTGTGCCGGGAGCGGCAATGTTGGGAAGTCGCGAACAAGAAAAAGAAAAGTTCGCGCTTGCGGCTTTGACTGATTTGACCGATGCCATAGTCGGGGTGGCCGCAACTCAGTTGGAAACACCAAGCGCGCCACCCGAGGTATTTACACGTCACGAAGTCACCGAGGCACTACTCGCACACCTAGACGGCAAGCCGTTTATGGCACCCATCAATCACGGTAGCGACCTACTGCGCCGCCTCAATACCTGGGTTTTCCCGGTACTTGGTGAAGCCGGGTTGCGCCTCGTTGTGCAACTTGCTCCACCAGACGAAGCGGGTGCTTGGCATGTGGCAGTGTTGTGTCCTGACGACGATGGCAATTTGATTCCAGTTGAAGTAGCGATCACTCTCGCATCCAAGTTCAACACCAAAATAATTGTGGCTCAGTTAGCCAGGCTTGAGCGACTATTTCCGGAGTTGTTGCGCTTAGGCGGCAGGCGACGCGGAGAAGTATTCCTGTCGCAAGATGAAGCTTGGCGGTTGATGACCGAATCCGGCGATTTGTTGCGCAGCGCGGGTTTCGATGTGCGCGTGCCGGCGCTGCGGCGGCAAAAGGCGGTGGCATCGCTGCGTTTGACCTCTGAAACAGATGAAACCGTGGTAGGTGCACAGCAACTAGCCAATGTTCGTTGGTCGGCGGTGTTCGACGAGGTCGAACTAAGTGCGGCTGAAATCGCAGATTTGGCTGCCAAAGCTCGACCGCTGGTTCGCTCGCGAGGCCAATGGGTTGAACTCGACAAAGCAGATTTAGCTCAAGCCGCTGCGGCACTCGCGCAAAGAGCGGACAAAACCCGCATGAGCGGTGCTGATATGTTGCGTCATGCTTTGGGTTTGGAGGGGTCACCGCTCGCTGGTGGTATCAACATTGTTGGTGAAGGTTGGGCTGCCGACCTCTTACGCAGCGTCAACAACTTTCCTGAACATCCCACCACAAGACCTCCCGGTTTCAGCGGCGAGTTGCGCAGCTATCAAGCGGATGCGCTGGTCTGGTTGAATTTCTTAGACGATGCCGGTTTAGGCGGCTGTTTAGCGTTGGATATGGGGCTCGGCAAAACCCCGACCACGCTGGCAAGTTTGGCAGCTTCCACTTTGGGTACCGGGTTGGTTGTGGCACCACCAGCGGTGGTTGGAAACTGGGCTAGTGAAGCCAGGCTGTTTGTTCCCGACTTGAAAGTGATGGTGCATCACGGTGCCCAGCGCGCTAAGGGAGTGGCTTTGACTAAAGCGGTGCGCGGCGCTGATGTGGTCATTACGACGTATGGCACCGCGGTGCGTGACATGGATCAACTAAGCAAACTTGATTGGGGCAAAGTGGTGATTGATGAGGCGCAAGCAATAAAGAATCCTTTAGCGGAAACCTCACGGCAACTGCGCCGACTAACTGCAAGTAGCCGACTAGCTCTTACCGGAACGCCTATCGAAAACGGTTTAGGTGACCTCTGGGCGATCTTGGATTGGGCCAACCCCGGCCTTCTGGGTTCCCGAGCGCACTTCATTAGTGGTCTAACTCCGAACAAGAATGGTAGCGGCCAAAGCAACGGTCGCAGTAACGGCCGTGCGAATGCCAGCACCACCAAACAAGGTGCTGAAGATGCCTTGCGGGCGCTAAACGGCATTTTGGTTTATCGTCGTACGAAAGCCGAACCTTCCATTGCTGCTGAGCTTCCAGACCGGATTGATGAACTTGATCATTGCCCGATGACTCCAGAGCAAATCGGTTTGTATCAAGCGGTGGTAGACGCTTTGCTCCTTGAAGCAAAAAACGAAGATGCTGTTGTGCCACAACGCAAGGGAGCGGTGTTGTCGGCGATTACTGCGCTCAAACAGATTTGTAATCACCCCCTCAACTACCGTACGGACGACAAAGGTGTACATGGGCGCTCGGGCAAGCTGGAACGCCTTTATGAGATTCTTGCCCATGTGTTTGCAGCAGAGGAGAAGGTGCTGATTTTCACCCATTTCGCTAGTTGGGGTGAGACCTTGGCTGAACACCTTTCGCAGTGGTATGAGCGGCCCATATCTTGTTATCACGGTGGGTTAGGTCGCGGCGCGCGAGACCGTATGGTGGCCGAGTTCCAAGAATCTAGTGGTGCTGGCGCTTTGGTGTTGTCGCTCAAAGCTGGTGGCACTGGGCTGAATTTGACGGCCGCGAACCATGTGGTTCTCTATGACCGTTGGTGGAACCCCGCGGTAGAAGATCAAGCACGAGACCGGGTTTGGCGAATCGGGCAAGAAAACACCGTAATTTGTCACCGTTTGGTCTGCCCTGGAACTATTGATGAACGGGTTGAGGAAGTGGTCGCCGGGAAACGTCAGATTGCTAACCTCACCTTGCCCAAATCAAGTTCCATCGACGACCTCAACGCCGATCAACTGCAAGCGGTTTTGGGTATCGACAGCGCCGCCTTACTTGATGTCGACTCAGACCAAGAGGTCGCTCTGATGGATCCTTCCAACCTTGAAAACTCCCTAGCATGAAAGAAAGCCGTCAAAACCAAAACCAAGCGGCTAAGGGACGCAAAGGCTCCCCCAAAATTGATCCGTTGGAGTTTTGGGGAGACCCCGAAGCGCTGAGCCAATTAGACGAAACAGTGCATGAAAAACTGACGGAACAAAGCGCCGGCGATCCGCGAGCTTTGCTTAACTCTTTGGGGAGACCTCCGTTACCGGGCCAAGAGGTTGTTGCGGAGCGCTGGTTGACGCTGGTATTTGAACGCTCCGCCTTTTTGGCTGAAGCTTTAGCTGTTGCTGCCGAACTCAACGACAACGGCAGCGAGTAGTGTGTTTCCTAGATGGATGACCAAGAGCTTTTGTCGGCCCCGTTAGAAGCGCTGCTCGCTGCTGCTGCTCAGCGCCGAGACAACACATTCGCCAATGTGCTGACGTATTCACCGAAAGTGTTTATTCCCCTCACAATGTTGTGCCGAGATAAATGCGGCTATTGCACCTTCGCACAACCACCAGCGCGCCTAGAGCAACCTTATCTAAAGCCCGATGAGGTGTTGGAAATCGCTCGCGGGGGTGCTGCGCTGGGTTGCCACGAAGCCTTGTTTACGCTGGGAGAACGGCCTGAATTGCGTTACCCGCTTGCACAAGAATGGTTAGCAACCCAAGGTTACCAGTCGACCGTCGACTATGTGTTGGCGATGGCGCAGTTAGTGCTTGACGAAACGGGGTTACTCCCCCACGCCAACACCGGTGCCATGTACGCCAACGAACTGCACGAGTTGCGCCGTGTTGCACCGAGTCAAGGCATGATGTTGGAGACAATACGAGCCGACCTCCAATGCCATCGCGGTGCGCCCGACAAGACACCACAACGCCGACTGGCAACACTGCGCGCCGCTGGAGAGCTAAGCATTCCGTTTACCACAGGAATTTTGGTGGGCATTGGCGAGGCTCGCGCAGACCGGGTTGCAGCGTTGCGGGCGATTGCAGAACTGCATAGACAGTACGGGCATATCCAAGAGGTAATCGTGCAGAACTTTCTGCCCAAAGCTCGAACTGCGATGCAGGGTGCCCAACCTTGCTCCCACGCTGAACACCTTGAAGCGATCGCTTGGGCCCGCCTGATTTTGCCAGACGATGTTACCGTGCAAGCCCCCCCAAATCTTTCCGATGAGCTTCTTGAGTTGATAGCTGCGGGCATAAATGATTGGGGTGGGGTTTCGCCGCTCACCGTCGATCATGTCAACCCAGAGCGACCTTGGCCGTCGTTAGCCAAACTCCGCAAACTCACCGAAAACGCTGGCTTCAATCTCACTCCCCGCCTCGGAATTCACCCGACTTACGCGCGTGACCCGCACACTTGGATTGACGAACGTTTACATTTTGCGGTGATGGATCGCAGCGATTCGCAAGGTTACGCGCGTGATGATCCAGGATCGGTTTGGCCAGAGCGGACGATGCTAAAAACTGATGTTGGTGACGGCGCGGAGTGTGAACTCGTAGACGAGCAATCCACGCAGTGGTACGTGGGTGCCAAGCGTTCGCCGTGCCAGTTAGTGCCGGCGTACGCTCAAGCCAATGGTGCGGTGGGTGAGGTTCTTGAAGGGGTACGTTCTGGTGAGGATCTGGGTTTTGATGAGATTGTTACTTTGTTTGCGGCACGTGGCGCGGAAGTAGCCGCGGTTGCCGAGGTGGCTGATGAACTGCGAGCCACACTAAATGGCGATGAGGTCACCTGGGTTGCTAATCGCAACATCAATTACACCAATGTTTGCACCTTCCGTTGCAAGTTTTGTGGCTTCTCTAAGGGCCCCTTGTCGCTCAATTTGAGAGGCAAACCATATCTATTGACGCTTCAAGAGATAGCTCAGCGCAGCATTGAGGCGGCCCACGCGGGCGCTACTGAGGTGTGTCTGCAAGGTGGTATTCATCCCGATTTCGATGGCGACTATTACATAGATGTTGCCCGTGCCGTCCACGAAGCAGTCCCGGGGATGCATATTCACGGTTTCACCGCCCTTGAAGTGACCGAGGGGGCGAAACGCAATCAGGAACCTCTAGCGGATTATTTGACACGCCTGCGTGAAGCTGGCCAGCGTTCATTGCCTGGTACCGCAGCCGAGATTCTGCACGATGAGGTTCGTCAGGTGCTTTGTCCAGACAAAATCACCAGCGAAGAATGGCTTGAGGCGCATCGTACTGCTCACGCGGTCGGGCTACGTTCTAATGTGACCATCATGTTTGGTTCGATTGAACGGCCCGAACATTGGGCGCAGCATCTGCTCTGCACCCGTGCCCTGCAGGAAGAAACAGGGGGATTTACGGAGTTCGTGGGGTTGCCGTTCGTGCATATGGCTGCCCCAATTTATCTGCGTGGTGGGGCTCGCCGTGGCCCGACTTGGCGAGAGGTTTTGTTGATGCATGCGGTTGCGCGGATTGCTTACCGGGGCAGGATAAACAACATTCAAGCATCGTGGGTCAAACTCGGATTTGAGGCGATCCAACAACTGCTGCGGTGCGGGGTTAACGACCTGGGCGGCACTTTGATGGACGAAAATATCTCTCGCGCTGCTGGTGCGGCTCATGGCATTACCGTTAGCGAAACCGACTTCCGTGATGTGGTCGAACCTTTGGGCCGACGATTAACCCAACGCACAACGCTGTATGGCCGTGTTAATGCTGCTGACTTACCTTTGTCGACACGCCGCGCCGGGCGCGCCTCAATTCCGTTGGCACCTTTAGCTACGGTCGGTTAGTAGTTGGGTTCGTTGGGTTCGCTGAGTAGGTGAATGGCTTTTTCGATGGCCCGGCGAGCGCGCGTGATCCGTTTTTCGTCTACTGGCAACTCTTTTCCACCAGCATCTATGGATTCGCGCAGACGCATGATGGCGAGATCTGTTAGTTCTTCTGAGATCGTTTCCAACCGACTTTTTATGTCCTCGAAGTCTTGGCCCATGGCCCTAACCGTAGCGGATCGTGAGGAGAGGTTCATGGTTGGATCGCGATTGCCTTCTTTGGCGTTACCGTCGTGGCTATGAGCACGCCCCAATACCGTGAATGGGTTAGTTTCGATGATCCAGACGGTTCTACTTGGCATTTTGATTTGACTTTTCTTGCTAGCAACTACGGCTGTATTTACGGCCGTGGATGCCCCGGGGTACTAACCGAATTAGCACCAGAATATGAGCACGGATGCTGCAATTACGGGGCTCATATTGTGAGCGACGAGGATCGAGAAGCGGTGGAAGCACATATCGCGCGCCTTACTAGTGACGAGTGGCAGTTCGCTCAAGTAGCTGCCGACCGAGGTGGCGCAATGCGCGCAAACGAAGCTGGTGACTTGGTCACCGAGTTGGTTGATGATGCCTGCATTTTGTTGAACCGCAGTGGTTTTGGTGCCGGCGCGGGTTGTGCATTGCATCAGGCTGCCCTGACACGAGGGGAAAGGCCGCTTGACTGGAAACCAGACGTGTGCTGGCAGGTGCCCTTGCGATACGACGAACACATCGAGAAAGATGGCCATATCAACCGCGTTTTGAGAGAGTGGCAGAGGCGTGATTGGGGCGAGGGAGGTGCCGAGTTTGCTTGGTGGTGTACCGACGATCCGCTGGCCTTTGCCGAGGATCGTCCCGTGTGGCAGAGTTTACGCCACGAGATTGTTGAATTGGTCGGCCTTGAGCAATATGAGAGGCTTGTTGGGTATATTTTGGGTCGTGCTGAAAACCCTGCGAATGGCAACGGCAGTAGGGTGTTTTTGCCGCATCCCCAAGTCCGCCGAGGCGCTAAGAGCAAGGTGAGTTGAACGAACGTGCTGAAACGCGAGAACGTGAAAAAGTACTTGGGTTCAGTGGTTGGCGGCCAAGACATCCGTTTGTTGGGTGCTTCGGTAGCGATTGGTGTGCTAGTTGCGATGGTCGTGGCGCTCTTTGAGTGGTTGACCGAATCGGTGCTGTTGCATTGGATTTTGCAGCAACCGTTGGTGGTTTTGGTGACGGCGCCGGTGGTTGGTATCTTGGCAGCCAACGCCTTGCTGCGTTGGGTGGGTCGAGGCACCAGCGGTGCAACATCAGATGAGTACATTCGCACTTTCCATGAACGTCATCCGCGTCTGCCGATTATGCATCTGCCCGGCAAGTTGACCGCCGGAATCGCCACGATAGGTATGGGTGGTGCGGTCGGTTTAGAGGGGCCTTCAATTTACGCTGGTTCTTCTATCGGGCTTTGGGTTCATGAGAAGACTGGCACCTTTTTGCGGCGTGACAACGCTCGTCTGCTACTTACCGCAGGAGCCGCAGCGGGCGTTGCGGCGGTGTTTAAAGCGCCCGCAACTGGCGTGATTTTTGCTATGGAAGCGCCTTACCGCGAGGACGTGACACCACAGGCCTTATTGCCGTCCTTGTTGGCTTCGGCAACAAGTTACGCCACCTTTGTTTCTCTGGTGGGTACCGCGCCGGTAGTGCCGTTTCTAGCTGAAGGAACTACCTCTGGGGCAGAAAGTGGCGTTGCAGTTCTAGGCGTTGATTTGATTGATTTGGCGGGTGCCTTGTTGTTGGGCATTGCCGCTGGGTTGGCCGGACGTGGATTTGCTTGGTTGGTGCGCCGCACGAAGTCTGGTGCCAAGCGTTATTCACTTACCAAAAGATTGTTGGTTGGTGGCGTTGGATTGGCTATTTTGGCTTGGGCTGCTCAGGTGGTGTTCGAATCTCCGCTGACACTTGGTCCGGGTACCAATGCGATGGATTGGGTAGTCGGTAACCGTGGTTTGGGTTTGATCGCGTTGTTGTTCGGAATGCGCATGGCAGCAACGATTACCACGGTTTTCGCGGGTGGAGTCGGTGGGTTGTTCATACCGTTGGCTGCTTTGGGTGTGGTGCTTGGTGAGTTCGTTGGTCAAGCACTTGGCAACAACGAAACTACCCTTTACCCGATACTGGGGTTGGCTGCGTTTTTGGGTGCGGGTTATCGTGCGCCTATTGCTGCGGTAATGTTCGTGGCTGAGTCCACCGGTGGCGTCGGTAGTTTCGTTGTGCCAGCGTTGGTTGCCGCAGCGGTGAGTCAGGTGGTGGCTGGCCCCTCGTCGGTTGCCGATTATCAACGCTCAGTACGTCTGGGGCATCTTGAACGGCGATTGACGTTGCCGATCGGCTCAATACTGTCTACCGACGTAATGACGGTTCCACCTGATGCGACCGTTTCAGAGTTCGTATATTTCCATGTGTTAGGTCGACGCGAACGGATCGTGCCAGTAGTCGAAAATGAACGATTTTTGGGTTTGGCACGCCTTGAAGATATTGCAGAGATCAACCGCGACGAATGGGAACAGACCACCATTAGTGAACACATGGCCACAGACCTACCAGTTGGTCAACCGTCTTGGACATTGCGCGACGCGGTTGCGGCAATGGGCGAGGCCCAAATTGATGTTATAGCTGTGACAGCTGTTAACGGCGCGTTCATCGGTGTTGTGACCGAAGACGACATCTTGAAACTAGATGAGATTCTTGACGAGACGGGTAACTAAACCTTAATCGTGCGAATTCGTTGATTCATTTGAGGAGTTTTCCCCTAAATCTTCTGCGAACTCGGCTGCCCAAGCGAGGTGCTCTGGTTTTAGCCGTTCTTGTCTTTCGTTGTCTAGGTCTTCGAGTAGTCGATCAAAGTCGCCATCGTGTGAGCGTTTAAGCTCACGGGCTTCTTCGTAACGCCTGTGTCGCCCCTTTTTCACTATGCGAGCTCCAATTTTAAAGGTGCTTACGTTGCGTTTGCATTGTAGCGGCTCATTCTGGGAATCCGCAGCATACGATCACTTTCCTCAGACATATTTTCTCAAGTTAATGATTGCCTTGAGCGTGCTTCTAGCACCAAGATGTCTTGATCGCAGACCAACGCCGCATCACCGTCCACCAAACGCCGTAGCTGTTCAGCCGCGAGGTCAGCTCGCCAACCTTGCGAAAGTCTGGCAGTATTGTCGCCTCGCACGAAGGCTTCGATATCAGCACGCGTGGCTAAGAGCGCGGGGTCAAGCTTTTGCTCCTTTGCAAATTGGTTTATCCAAGCTGCGGCCAAGGCGACCGCACTACGGTAGTCCCGCGCAGAATCACGGCGTTTCGGCTTGGGGGGAGGCCGCCAATCCTCGGCAAGTCCAAACGCAACTGTGTTGATGATCTCTGCGCCCCTCTTGCCCTTGGCGACACCCGGGTCGACACCCCGGATCTTCTTGAGAGCTTGCAGATCGGTGGGCATGGCTTGAGCGATAGCGGCGACCGCCAAATCGGGCAGCACATTACGCACCGGTCGGTCTACCGTGGCAGCGTGTTGTTCACGCCAAGCTGCGAGAGCACGTGCCACCGCCAGCGTGCGGCCTTTGAGTTGCCGGAGTGCTTTGATTTTTCTCCACGCTTCATTTGGATCTCGTGCGGTGCTACTACGTTGACGCATGACTTCAAATTCATCTTCTACCCAGCGGGTTCGGTGCAACGACTTGAGTTGCGACACTAGACGATCTTGAATTTCTATGAGACGCGCCACATCTGCGGCTGCGTATTCGAGTTGATCGGCACCGAGCGGGCGTTTCAACCAATTCGTGAAGCGGTGTCCTTTGGCGAGCTCCACTCCCAACTCGCGTTGGTGCAGCAGCGCTAGTGAGGGTGCTGCAAGTCCGAGGAACCCGGCGGCGATCTGGGTATCGAAAAAGCGTTTTGGTATCGCGCCGCACTCTCGGTTGAGAACTTCAAAGTCTTGTGCTGCTGCGTGGACGACTGCTAACGCATCACTTTCCATGAGTGCTTTGAGTGGAGCGAGTTCAGTTGCTAGCGGGTCGATCAAGACGATTTGGTTGAGCCAGGCGATCTGCACGAGCGCGACTTTGGGCCAATAGGTATGCTCGCGATGAAACTCGGTATCAAGGGCGTAGCTATCTTGTTGACAAATGGTCTCTACGGTTGCTTTGAGGTCTTCGTCACGATCAATGATCCGATACTTATGCATGCCGGATGTTAACTGTAGAGGGTGCTAGTTGGCTCTGTGATGTTTTGGGTAGCTGGTGGGGGTAATCGGCATCGTTGAACCAAGTTGGGTCGCTGGGCTCATAGTCGATAACTTGCAGTCCTTGTACCGCTCGTTTCGGTGCCCGTTCGCCGTGGGCAAAAGTGCGCTCAAGGGTAGGTAGCGATCTTCGGTGCCAGACGGCATGTAGCCATTCCCTTTGCCCATTCACTACTGGAACTGCGATGTCGTTGCTGCCAAGTGTTTGCCGCAATGCATGTATTGCTGCGGCGTTCGGTTGGGTTAGATCGCAGGAAAGGACCGCCACGGGGTTTGTGCGAGCGTGACGCAGCGCGGTAATGATTCCCCCAAGAGGGCCTTGTGCAGGCCACGCATCGGCCAGATAGCGCAGACCTAGTGCAATGGTTTTCTGTTCGTCGCCACCGATTACGGTGACGGTAGTTGCGCCCGCATCGCGCAGAGCGTCCGCTGCTCGTTGCAGCATCGTGATGCCGTCCACTTCGATGAAGGCTTTGTCAGTGCCCATCCGCTGGCTCGCCCCGCCAGCGAGAACCACGCCAGCAAACGCGCCGTTGACACCTCGGGACACTATTGTGCGGTCCAATCGGGATCTAGTTGACGTAAGAATAATGCACAGCGTTGCGCCTCTTGGGTTTCTCCGATGAGCGCGGCGGTGGCTTGAAGTCCGGCTAGCGAACGCAGAAAGCCGCGGTTGGTTTCGTGTTGCCAACGAACGTAACCACTCCCCCGCCAGCCGTTGGCGCGCAGCCGGTCGAGGCCTCGGTGATAGCCGGTGCGATATGTTGCGTATTTGAGTGCTGGGTCGTCAAGTGCGTCTCCAAGCGATGCCCAAGCGGCGAGCATTGCTGGCCAACGGACACAAACTAGAGCGATGCTCGTTGCTAGATCTGCGGATTGTTCAGCATTCGCAAGCGCTTCAAGCGCCTCAGCGGATTCTTCGTCTAAAACTGTTTCTGGCAGACCCGCCGACATTTGTACTTGATGCATGGGTGGAGCCTAACCGCCTCGGGTCGTGTCTCACTCACTGTAAGGTATGCTTTACGGGTATGTCGGCTGCTGCGCTCCCGAGTTGGCTTGATCCGTTGTTGCTGCAGTGGATCATTGTGGTCGCGTTGGTGGTTGTGGCGTATTTGCTGTATCTTGTGGCGCGTTTCGTGCGCCGTCTGATCGCGAAGGTGTTGTTGCTGGTAATCCTTGCCAGTTTGGGGGTGTCTTTATGGATTCAACGAACCGACCTGCAAGATTGCGCTCGTACCTGCGAATGCCGCCTCTATGGCCAAGAAGTGGTTATTCCAGTTGATCAACTCCCCGAAGATTTGCGAACTGTCGACACCAACGGTGTGCCAACCTGCTTGAACGCATCATGAAATCACTTGGCGGTCTAAGGCGCGTGGTGGCATCGAGGTGTGGTTGCCTTCAACCAGCCCGTTGCTGATTTCACCGCGTCCGCGATTGGGTTGTGTCTGGCGCTAGCCAACCGTGTCGATGCCTCTTGCGTTGACCGCCGGCTGGTTTGTGCATGCAGCGGTCATCTTGTGTGTATAGCGGACAGATCGTGTGGTAGTATGGCCAACATGGAAACGCAGCGGCCCCAAGAGCAACCTGATAAGAACCCTTTCTCTCCGAGTTTCGGTACGGTTCCAGTGGCCCTAGTCGGGCGTGATGCCATCTTTGCAGACCTGCACGAGGGCCTTGAAGTTGGGCCGACCGACGTTCGATTTACCAGTTTGATCTTGGGTTTGCGCGGTTCCGGAAAAACTGCGATGCTCACCGAGATTGAAGAACGGGTGGCGCGAAATGGCTGGGTTGTGATCTCAGTGGATGGTGTAGCGGACGGGTTGCTAGATCGTGTGTCTGAGATGATTGCTCAAGCGTCGCGTACGTATCAGACACCTGGATTAGATGCCCTGAGCGGTGCTCGGTCGACAGAGCGAGAGCGAAGCGTTAAGGTCGGCTTTTATCATCAAGCATGGATCGAAAAGGAAATTTTTTATCCTAATGTCAACATGGGATTACGCGAGCGACTCACGTTGTTGGCTGAAGTTGCTCAGCGGGCGGATTCGGGTGTGCTGCTAACGGTAGACGAACTGCACAGTGCCAACCAAGATGAGGCTAGGCGCTTGGCGAGCGACGTTCAGCACATCACGAAGAGAAGTCGCTTGCCCCTGGCATTTGTCGGTGCCGGATTATTAGAGATGAAATATACAGTAATGGAAGGACACAAGAACACATTTTTCAAAAGGATCCGCCGATACGATTTGCCACCTCTCACGCATGGGGATGCTCTTCAGGGGCTCAGAGGGCCAATTCACGAAATGGGCGGGTCCATCGCGAAATCGGCTTTGCGACTCGCTGCCTCTTGCGTTGATGGTTCACCATACAAACTGCAGTTGATTGGCCATACTGCGTGGCAAGTGGCTAACGCACCAACGAACGAGATTGATGAACTCTCCGTTGATTTAGCGATCGAGTCAGCAGAAAACACAATGTTGCATAATATCAGCGAACCTGCGTTTTATGACCTTTCAAATAATGAACAGGAATACCTCATTGCTCTTGTGACGCTCGGTGAAAAGGGAACCAATAGTGCTATTGCTCAGACAACCGATACTAATGAACGGACAACCCGCAGGATCGCTCGCAGGCTTGATTTGGCCGGCTACATAGTTAGAGATTCGCGGGGCGTGGCTGCGTTAACTGGGCTTGTACCGGCAAGCGTGATCATCAAAGAAGCCGGTTTGGACATCGAGGACACAAATGTGGCACCTTACGGTTGCTCTAGCGCGGGCACTGTTTCGTTGTCTGCGGTTGCGGTACGACCTTGCAGAGAGTGGATGCCTCGGTCCCAGGCGCGGTGTGTTTTGCTGTTGGGCCACGCCGGTAGATGCCGTTCAAAGTGAGTTCCGTTTTGTAGGGTCGCGATATTCAACTAAGATATTGCACTTTAACCTGCTCGGAACCTTCACCTCGACCCAAAACGCGAAGGGCTTTCTTGGTCGGTTGGCTTAGGTGGGTAGGTCAATTTGTTCTTGTTTGCTTGGTTTAGTTGCATGGCTTGTTGGCATTGTTCTTGGTGTTTGGGTGGCGTGTTGTTTGTGCAATACTCTTTAACAGTTTGAATGTCGATTACTTGCACTTCTGCGTTTGCTTCGCAGTTGTTTACCAATTTTGCGTAATACTCTTTGTGGTTGCCGAAAGCATCGGCAGAATAATAGTTGGGTTGGCTTACTGGATCGATGATTACACGGTCACCGGCCTTAATCGGGCCGATTTCACCATTCCAAAGCGTCCGCGTTCGGGGGTCGTAACGAACTTGCGGGAAAGGCAAACGAAGCAACACCGAGAGTGGGTATCCGTTCGGCTCGGTTGCTTGCCATGTGTCTCCCCACAGTGCCGTCTGTTGCGTTGACGATGCTGTTGGGAACACAATTACGCAAACCCGGTCACCGTTATCAGTCGAATCGAACTTTTCGAAATGTATCACCCCAATGAGTCGAGTCAACTCCAACTCTAGGTTGGGATGATAGGGAAACATTCTATGTATCTCAGGCACTGGAAATGATGTCGTCGGTGGCGGTACTCCACGATCCTGATTTTGGGTGGCATTTTCGATTTGTTGACATATGTCGCTAAGTTCATCAGAAGCCGGATTCTCGCAATCTGAAAAACTGAGACCTTCTAAAAGTTCCTCATGATCTTCGCAGTCGCTCCTCTCCCAAGTAGTCGCTGGGTTTTCGCAATTTAGTGGGGTCAGTAAGTTGGTATGGTTCCACCGCTGAGCAGTGCATCGATTCCAAAACAAAATGTCGTCACCTATTACAGCGCTACCATTCAAGTATACGCGGTCTCCGGTCACAAGAGCGGTATCGTTGAACCAAAGTGTTTCAGTGACATGATCAAGACGAAATTCTGGATAAGACAACTCCAAAGCCACACGTTCGCCATCGCCCAACGCTAAATACACACAAGGCGGTTCAATCACCAAAACCCCTGGCTCCCCTTCAAAGTTGCCCGAAGTATTCGGGTGATCTATCCACATCCCCGGCAACGACGGCACCAACCAACTTAGATTATCTGAAACGGCAATCTGTGCCTGTTCAAACCCATCTTGCGCGTCGTTAGTACAGTTCGCCACAAGCAAGACTAAACACAAAAAAATGAGGGCACCAACCAGCAACTTAGACACGCCCACCATCATGAACCCAAACTACACACACGCGCTGCCCAATAACCGAAATAGATTCCTCAACTCTTCATGCAGGCCAGCCACAGCGACGGCATATGAACCCCCGGTTCAGCACCCGTGAGTGATACCCAACCACCAAAACCTTCACGATGCTCAATGCCCCAACCAGCTAACCGCTCCGACTCGAACTTGCGTATCTCCGCGAAGTCATCACCAGCAGAATTGGAAGCCTCAACGCCCGCAACAGCATCTGCCGATTGAGCCTCATGCGCCACTCTAGCAGTCGTTACGGCGAACACCGCCACGAGAATTAGGGAAACCACTGTGATTAGTTTTTTTGGATTCTTGATCATTGAAACGTACCAAGCGCTCGGGGACAGGGATCAAAACAGAAAATACCTAACAATCCGACAATTGTCAAGGCGTGATTTGGTTTTTCTTGTTTGTGGTGCGATTGGTTTGGTGCGAAGCGCCCTTTAGGGCACACGCTCAATACGCAAGACGTTGGTGGAACGGCTGCTGCTATCAGAACCTGCAAGCACACTCACCAATTCTCCGCTTCGCACATGGCCATCTGCTTTGGCTAACCGCAACGCCTCGCGAACCATTTCCTCGTTGCTGCCACCCTTATTGATACGCATAGGAATAGTCCCCCAACTCAAAGTAAGTTGCTGAACCGTTGTTTCATTAGCAGAAAACCCCAAAATAGTAGCTTCGGGACGGAACCGAGACATTGACCGCACCGTAAAACCCGAACCGGAAATACAAATAATGCGTTCGATCCGAAGCTCTTGGGTAGCACGCCAAGCAGCCATAGTCATCGCATCTGTAACCGATGCCGTTGCCTCTGAACGATCAGTCATACGCATCTCAGCTAGTTGCTTAGCCCAACTTTCGTAATCCATTTCCTCATCGGCTCGAGCCGCGATACGGCTCATAGTGCGGATCACATTCACTGGGTCGGCACCAATCGCGGTTTCACCAGAAAGCATCACCGCCGATGAACCATCAAAAACCGCGTTAGCCACATCTCCCGCTTCGGCTCTAGTGGGAGCCGGGCTTGAAATCATCGACTCAAGCATCTGCGTGGCAGTAATCACTGGACGACCACCAGCAATGCAATCTTTAATGATCGCCTTTTGTAAATGCGGCAAATCTTCAAGACTGCACTCAGTGCCGAGGTCACCCCTAGCCACCATGATCGCCCCAGCAGCATCAATAATGCCCGGCAGGTTCTCAACCGCCGCTCGGGTCTCAATCTTGGCTACCACCAGCGGGCCCCGTGGGTGCGGTTCGGTTCCAACCCGACGAATATCGTGCGCCGAACGCACAAAACTCACCGCCACCATGTCTACACCAAGCTCCACAAACGCATCAAGGGCAACGAAATCGCTCTTTGTGGGTGTCGGCATCCGCAAGCGCCGAGACGGCAGATGAACACCTGGGCGACCCACAACCTTGCCCCCATGAATAGCGCTGACTAGCAACTTTTCGCTGGTGATATCGGTGACTTCAAGCACTGGGCCACCATCGCCAATTGATAACTTATCTCCAATCTCTAGGTCGTTGAGGAGACCCTCGTAGTCCACCTCAATCACCGAACCATTAGAGGCAGTTTGCCCAACCCGCAACTCGATAGTGCTACCAACAGCGATTAGCGAACCGTTCTCCTCAAATTTTGCGGCTCGCACTTTCGGCCCAGGAAGATCAACCAAAATGCCAACACGTTTACCTTCTGCTTCCGCTGCCGCTCGCACTCGACGATAACGCTCAATGCCCTCCTCGAGAGTGCCGTGAGCAAGACCAATCCGAGCCACATCCATGCCAGCACGGATCATCTCTCGCAAGGTCGCCTCGTTTTCAGAAGCAGGCCCAATAGTTGCCACAATTTTGGTACGTCGATGCATACCCTAACCCTAGTAGTGTCAATACCTATATGACTCATCCCTTTCTTGATCACGAGACACCAATAGCATTCGCGCATCGTGGTGGAGCGAAACTAAACCCAGAAAACTCCGAACGGGCTTTTCGCCACGCAGTGGATCTCGGTTTCACGCACCTTGAAACCGACGTGCAAGCAACGGCTGACGGCGTTGCTGTGATAATGCATGACAAAACACTTGACCGCACTACCGACCACAGCGGTGAAATCTCCAAGATGACTTGGGCGCAGGTTCGTGCAGTTCGCATTCATGGAAGCGAACGCATCTTGACGGCAATGGAATTGTTGGAGATGTTTCCGAACACCTACATAAACTTTGACGTGAAAAGTGACCAAGCGGTTGAACCCTTAGCGCAAGCAGTCGCCGCCGCTAATGCGTTGGAGCGCGTGTTGATTAGCGCATTTAGTGACCGCCGTGTCGATCACGCCAGAAAAATCTTGGGTGACGATTTGGCTTTCGGTGCGGGCAGACGCAGAGTAGCAGCGCTGTGGCTTCGAGCTAGGCGACTCCAAGTTCCCCTAAGGCGAATGCATGCGGCACAAGTGCCAACAAACTATGGTCCACTCGCTATCACTACCGCTAGCTTCGTTGCCTCTGCACACAACCTTGGGATCGCGGTTCACGTTTGGGGTGTTGATGATGCCGCGAGCATGCATCAGCTTCTTGACCTCGGGGTTGACGGATTGATGACCGACGAATTGGAAGTCTTGCGAAAGGTCTTCGTCGACCGAGGCATCTGGAAAAATTAGAGACAGTATGCCCCAAAACCAGCTAGCCAACCGCTAAGATAACGCTCACGTGGGAGAGGGCTGTAATATGAATGGTGTTCCATGCACGGCCCCCGAATCGCAAGTCGTGGTGATAGGTGCTGGTCCGGCTGGATTAACAGCGGCTTACCAACTCGGGAAAGCAGACCAGCAGGTGACCGTTTTGGAGGCTGACGATGTGGTTGGTGGCATCTCTCGCACGGTCAACCGAGATGGCTGGCGTTTCGATATTGGTGGACACCGCTTCTTTACGAAGGTCTCGGCGGTGTCGGAACTATGGCATGAGATTCTGAATTCCGAAGAGTTCATCACGCGCCCACGGATGAGCCGCATCTTTTATCAAGGCAAATTTTACGACTACCCACTCAAACCCTTCAACGCGCTCGCCAATCTTGGCGTGATCGAAGCGGCCCGTTGCGTGCTCTCTTACGTTTGGGTCAAGCTCCGCCCACCAAAAAACCAAACAAAGTTCGAAGGTTACGTGGCGGCCAAGTTTGGGTGGCGTCTTTACCGCACTTTTTTCAAGACCTACACCGAGAAGGTTTGGGGTGTGCGCGCCGACCAAATCGAGGCGGATTGGGCCGCTCAACGTATCAAAAATTTGAACCTTATGAACGCAGTGACAAGCGCATTCAAGCCGCGCAGCAAATCTTCTGAAATCACTACCTTGATCGACCAGTTTTGGTATCCCCAACTCGGTCCTGGGATGATGTGGGAACGCTGCGCGGAGTTGGTTCAACAACAAGGTAACAGCATCGAGTTGAATGCGCCGGTAACAACAGTTCACCACGCCAACGGACTCGCAACAGCGGTTGTGAGCAGCAGCGACAACGGCACACATGCTCATCGTTGTGATGCAGTGATTTCTTCAATGCCGCTAGCCCAGTTAGTTCAGGCCATGGACCCACCGGCACCGCTCGCGGTTCACCGCGCAGCCGCTCAGTTGAAATTTCGCGACTTTTTGACTGTGGCTCTAGTCGTTCCGAAAGAAGATGGTTTCCCTGATAACTGGATTTATATTCACTCGCCGGAAGTTACAGTTGGTCGGGTACAGAACTTTGGGTCTTGGTCGGCGGATCTGGTTCCGGACGAGAACAAAACTTGTCTTGGTTTGGAGTTCTTCGTGAATGCAGGCACAGAGCTTTGGGATGCTGATGACGCTGAACTAATCGCCTTAGCAACCTCAGAAATGGAGATTCTCAATTTGTTGGACCCCAACCGTGTTGAGCGTGGGTTTGTAGTGCGAATGCCCAAGGCTTACCCAATTTATGACGCTTCCTATAAGGCGAACGTAAACATCCTGCGTGGGTGGCTTTCGGAAGTGGCCCGCAATGTGCATCCCGTGGGCCGCAACGGTATGCACCGTTACAACAACCAAGACCACTCCATGTACACGGCGATGCTCACAGTTGAAAACCTGCTCAACGGTACGAAACATGATGTTTGGAATGTCAATGTGGATGCCGATTACCATGAGGCGCAAGCTAAAGGGGCTGCCGTTGGGGGCTGAGCCAGCGAATGCTGCTGAGGCCTCAAATGACCTGCCGACCGTTGCACAAATCGGCGCGCTTGCGGCTGACGCGGGTATTGGGCGTGTTCATATCTTGGCTTGGCGTGACCTCGCCGATGTGGAAGCCGGAGGGTCGGAAAACCACGCCTCGCGGGTGGCGGAGCTTTGGGCGTTAGCTGGGGTTGAGGTGACCATGCGCACCTCATACGCCGCTGGTGCTTCCACTAGCGGCACTCGTGACGGTTACCGCGTGATTCGCAAAGCGGGGCGTTACATGATTTTTCCTCGGGCGATCATGGCTGAGATGAGCGGGCGACACGGCCCGCGTGATGCCCTAATAGAGATTTGGAATGGGGTGCCATTTCTGTCTCCATTGTGGGCTCGGGGTCCACGCCTGATTTGGCTACACCATCTGCACACTGAAATGTGGCCGCTGGTATTACCGACCCGGTTAGCTCGCGTTGGTCAGCTATTGGAGGCTCGTGTTGCTCCCCCGCTTTATCGCCGTTCGAAAGTGGTGACTCTAGGCGAATCTTCTAAGGTGACGATGTTGGAGCGGCTTGGATTCAAGGCCGAAAATGTGCATGTGGTGCCGCCGGGTGTGGATGCCAAGTTTGCGCCTGGTGCTCCCAAGTCACCTGAGCCGAGCGTGCTTGCGGTTGGTCGTTTGATGCCCCCTAAAGCTTTCGACAAGCTGATTGATGCGATGCTGCGGGTGCGTGAGGTGTGTCCAGCGCAGCTCACCATCATCGGTGAGGGTTACGCCCGCGATGGGCTTGCAAAGCTGATCGCGGGCGTGGGCGCTCAAAGTTGGTGCAAGTTGTTGGGCAAGGTTGACGACCACACCTTGGTGTCCCAATACCAGTCGGCTTGGATCGTTGCTTCTTGTTCAGTGAGTGAGGGTTGGGGGATGACCTTAACTGAGGCCGCGGCGTGTGGCACCCCAGCGGTGGCCACCAAAATCCCTGGCCACATAGACGCGGTTCGTGATGACGAGACGGGTTTGATGGCGGGTTCACCAGCGGAGTTCGTGGCCGCCTTGGTTCGGATCTTGCATGACAAAGAACTGCGTGAGCGTTTGGCGGCAAGCGCGCAGCAGCGAGCAAAATCCCTGACTTGGGAACGCACCGCGTTTGACAACATGGCCGTGTTGGCGAGTTGTGTCCCGCGCAGCCGCCATGCTTGAATCTCAGCGATACACAAAAATACCAAAGCTGCGGCGGGTTTTTCCTTTGCTGGTGGCTGCCTTGGTGGCGTATCTGCCAGTGGTGTTTTCTAGCCCCGGCAAGGTTGGTGCCGACACCAAAACCTATCTTTATCTTGACCCTTCACGACTGCTCGATCAAGCTCCCTCTTTGTGGGATGGTGATGTAGCTTTGGGCACGGTTACTCATCAAACCATCGGGTATTTGTGGCCGATGGGGCCTTTTTATTGGCTGGCTGAGGCATTGGGTAGCCCAGATTGGTTGGCGCAGCGTCTCTGGCTTGGTTCAATATTGTTCGCTGCTGCAGTTGGTGTTTGGTTCTTACTCAAGGCGCTTGATTGGTCTGGGAAGGGTGTGCTGGTGGCGATGTTGGCTTACCAACTCAGCCCCTACATGCTGCACTACTCGGCGCGCATCTCGGTGGTGTTGTTGCCTTGGGCTGCTTTGCCAACGATGATCGCCTTGACCATACGGGCGGCTCGCCGTGGTGGTTGGCGTGATCCCGCATGGTTCGCTTTGGTGGTGGTGACTGTTGGTTCGGTGAACGCAACTTCGTTGTTGTTGGTGGGCATAGCGCCGGTGCTGTGGCTGGTTCACGCAGCGCTAGTGGAGCGTTCCATTAGCAACTCTCAAGCCGCTAAAGCCGCGTTGAAGATTGCGGTTTTGAGTATTGCGGTGTCTTTGTGGTGGATTGTTGGACTTTGGGTTCAAAGTGCTTATAGCTTGCCGGTGACGCGCTATACCGAATCCTACGAGGCGGTTGCTAGCGCCTCAACAGGCCCTGAAGTGTTTCGGGGCCTCGGGTATTGGTTCTTTTACGGCAATGACAAATTTGGCCAGTGGATCCAACCAAGTATCGAATACACGCAGGGCGTGTGGTTGCATTTTCTGAGCTTTGGCTTGGTTGTGTTCGCGTTGTTGGGTGCGGCTTTGGTCCGTTGGCGGCACCGTGCGTATTTCGTCTTGCTGATCGTTGTGGGTGGTTTTGTTGCTATCGCCGCGTACCCCTTTGCTGATCCTTCTTTCTTGGGTTCCCTTTTCAAGGCGTTCACCAAGACCGATGCTGGTTTGGCATTGCGTTCCACGCCGCGCGCTTTGCCTATGTTGGTGCTCGGGGTGGCCGTGTTGTTGGGCGCGATTGCCAATTCGACTCATCGGCGCTGGCCTCAACTGGGCAATGTTCTCGCGGTTTTGATTGTGTTGGCTGTGCTGCTCAACAACCCAGCGATGTGGCGGATTCGGATGATAGAGGAGCACTTGCATCGTGATGAAGAAATCCCATTGTATTGGCGGGAGGCCATCTCAGCATTGGATGCCTCTGAGCATAAAGGTCGAGTAATGGAGGTTCCTGGCACCGATTTTGCTTCTTACCGTTGGGGCAATACGGTTGACCCGATCACTCCAGGGTTGCTCAATCGGGGGTATGTGGCGCGCGAGTTGGTGCCTTTTGGTTCGGCACCTTCGGCTGCGTTGCTGAGCGCGTTTGATCGCCGTTTCCAAGAAGGCACACTTGATTTGGACTCGCTGGTACCGATTGCTGCGTTGATGTCGGTTGACGATTTGGTACACCGCGCCGACCTCACCTATGAACGTTTCCGTACACCGCGGCCAAGGCTGTTGGCAGAACAACTAGCGCGGGCACCGAATCTAGGAACTGCGGTTGGATTCGGGGAACCGCTACCCAACATCGCGGGACCTTCCCAGCCATTGCTTGACGAAGTTTTCTTGGGTGTGGATGCGAACCTGAAGCATCCATCTCCAGTAACGATCCATGCGGTTCCAAACGCATTAGAAACGGTCAGGCTGCGCTCGCTTTCTGGGGGAACGGTGCTTGTCGGTGACGCTGAAGGGCTCGTTGACGTGGCCGGCGCAAACCTGTTGGACATTTCCAAACCGCTTTGGTTCGCAGCGGATTTGCTTGCCGATAAGCATCTCCTCAATACCGTTTTGGCTGAGCCGAGTCATGTGGTGATTACAGATGGCAACAAACAAAGGGCGCGCCGTTGGGGAACCTTGCGAGAAAACGTTGGTGAAGTGGAACGCATTGGGCAAGTCCCCTTAGTTGAAGACCGAACCGACAACCGTTTACCAATCTTTCCTGACCTCGCTGAACGCCAAGAAATAAATCTTCACGACATCCGCACGGTTGCGGTCCAACAAGGTGCCTTCACCGTGCAGGCCAGCGCTTATGGCAATCCAGTTACCTACACCAACGATGATCGCGCGGTTTTCGCGGTGGACGGTGACCTTGAAACGGCGTGGGAGGTTGGTGCCTTTTCTGAAGCTCGGGGTGAATATTTGCAGTTCACCTTTTCTACACCTACACAAATCTCAGAAATGACATTCGTGCAGCCACAAACTGAAGAAAACCGCCGCATTACCGAGGTTGAGGTGCGGGCCGATGGTGTTTCGCTCGGCAAGTTTGCTTTAGGTGCAGCAAGCCTCACCAAACAAGGACAAAAAATTGAGTTTGCAGAGACTAGGGCGCGGCAACTTCACGTGGAACTCACCGATTTGGATTTCGCTACTCAAGCCCGCTATGCCGGTGTGTCACCCGTGGGCTTTGCTGAGGTGCGCTTCGGCGGTTCGCTTGGCACGCTCACCGAAATCCTGCGTACGCCCGTTGCGCTCGTCGATGAGTTGTCTGAGCGACTTGATGACCACAGCATCTCGGTGGTGTTAACTCGTGAACGTTCTAACCCGGCGGAACCGGTGCGTGATGATCCCGAGGCCGAGATGCGCCGTCTCGTCAAGGTTCCTGCGGGGCGCACTTGGATGATTACTGGTAGCGCACGCCTCTCCGCAAACGCACCAGAATCCCAGATTGATCGGCTTTTGGGTCGCACCAAAACCCCCAACGGTTTGGCACTGAGCGCACGATCGAGTGGTCGTTTAGCAGGTGACTTGGACAGCGCAGCTTCGTTTGCTTTTGATGCCGAGCCAAGAACCGCCTGGACTGCCGAGTTTGGCCCCCAAGCCGGTAAATGGCTCGAATTGAGTACCGAGGAGGAGGTTTATGTTGAAGACCTAATCGTAGATGTGCTCGCAGATGAGTTTCATTCTGTACCGCGCCAAATTGCTGTATGGGCTGACGGAGAAAATGTTGCTCAGCTAGAAGTTCCTGGCGCTCCAAAGCAAGTCGGTAGCACGCTTCGCGTGGAGCACAATTTGGATCGACGGCTATCAACGCTGCGCCTTGTGGTGACCGCGGTTGACGAACGATTGACCCAAGATTGGTATTCCAATGCTGCGGTGGCGATGCCTATAGCTATAGCTGAGGTTGATATTGGTTCAGGTTTACACTTCGTCGCTGCTGCTGATGTGGACAGCGGTTGTGTGGAGTTGTTGTCGATCAACGCTGAACCGTTGCGGGCACGTATCACTGGGCTAGCAGAAGATGCATTAGCGCGCCGTGAGCTCCCTTTAGTTGGATGCGACACAGCCAAGTCTGGCGCCAACAGTTTGCAGATTTCCACGCAGGCTCGCGCCTTGGGGTTTGACTTCGATCAACTAGTCTTGCGAAGCCCTCGCGCAAGCAAGGTAGTGCCCTCGCCCGCAAGCGTGGAGGTGCTGCGCCACGACGACACGTCCTTCACCCTGCGGGTGCCGGGTGCCGCGGTCGAACGTTGGTTGGTGCTTGGGCAGAGCTACAACCGAGGTTGGTCGGCTCAGATTGACGGCATGGATCTAGCGGCACCGAAATTGATAGACGGATTTGCGAATGCTTGGCGGCTCCCTGCTGCCAACGAGCAGATTGTTGAGTTGCGTTGGACACCACAACGTTATGTGAACTGGGCTTTATGGTTGAGCCTCGCTGCTGCCATCGTGGCGATGTTTTTGGCAGTCCGCCCGGCACGTACCCCAGCCACTATTCAAGGGCCGGCGGCGCGGCGCAGAGATGGCCCCGAATTGCCACAATTGCGGCCATTGTTTGGTAGCGCCACAACTTGGCCGGTAACTGAGGTGACACATCTCCGAAAGGCTATTTTCGGTTTCGTGGTGGCGGTCACTTTCGCGGCGTTGAACCTGCCGTTTTGGCACTTGCTGACGGTTGCGGTCGGGCTGCTTGCAGCCTTCTCTATCGGAAGTCCACGCCCTTGGAACCGCCCGGCCTTGCTTGCCGCGTTTTTATTGGGTGTGGCCGCGCTGAACATCATGGTTGAGCAACGGCGCTTTCGTTATCCAGCAGATTTCAGTTGGCCACAACAGTTTGATCACCAACATATCCTCGCGGTGCTGGCCCTGATATTGCTTTTCGTAGACTATTTGAGGTCGCTGCAACGCCCCGACACTTAATCCGCTAGCGCAAAGGAACCGCGGTCGGGGTAATCGGATCCGCCAACATAGTCTCACCCATGATCCATTGGTCTACGCTAGCGGCAGCGCTGCGCCCTTCGGCGATAGCCCAGACGATGAGACTCTGGCCGCGTCCCATGTCGCCACAAACGAAAACTCCATCAACATTCGTCGCCCAGCTATTGTTGCGCGCCACGTTTCCACGGGGATCAAGTTCGACACCGAATTGATCTAGCAGCGGTTGGGGTTCGGCACCCGTGAACCCCATCGCCAAAAGCACTAAATCCGCTTTGAATCTCTGTTGCGAATCACGCAAAGGTTCGAAAGTCATGTTGCCATCACGCATCTTTTGCTCAACGCGCACCGCGTCAAGTCCGCAAACTTGGCCTCTGTCGCCGCTGAAAGCAACTGTGCTAATGGCGTATTCTCTTTGCCCGCCTTCTTCATGAGCGCTACTCACACGATAGATATTGGGCCAGGTGGGCCACGGATTGGTGCTAGGGCGCTGATCTGGTGGGCGCGGCATTATCTCAAATTGAGTGATGGTTTTCGCGCCTTGGCGTAGAGCAGTACCCAAACAGTCGGCGCCAGTATCACCCCCACCAACGATGATCACATGTTTTGCTTCGGCACTGATGGAAGCTGACGTGATGTCGCCTTGCTGCACACGGTTGGCGATAGGCAAATACTCCATCGCTTGGTGGATACCTTCGAGGTCTCGCCCCGGTATTGGGAGATCACGGGCTTGTGTTGCGCCGCAAGCGAGCACGATTGCGTCGTGTTGGCTGCGCAGTTCTTCGGCGTGGACATCTATGCCGATAGCGGTGTCGCAGACAAAGCGTGTGCCCTCTGCAACCATTTGTTCTAGCCGCCGGTCGAGGTGACGTTTCTCCATTTTGAACTCTGGTATGCCGTAACGTAGTAACCCGCCGGCGCGGTCGGCTCGTTCATATACCGTGACCGTGTGTCCGGCTCTTGTGAGTTGTTGAGCGGCGGCTAAACCGGCCGGGCCGGAACCCACGATAGCCACAGTTTTATTGGTCTGTTTGGTGGGCAGCACGGGCACCACCTGGTTGTTTTCCCAACCTCGATTGATGATTTCCACTTCTATGTTTTTAATCGTGACAGGTGGTTCGTTGATACCCAACACGCAAGCGGTTTCGCATGGTGCGGGGCAGAGACGGCCCGTAAACTCAGGGAAGTTGTTGGTGGCGTGTAAGCGTTCAAGGGCATCGTGCCAGTGTCCATTGTGGGTTAAATCGTTCCAATCTGGAATCAGGTTTCCGAGCGGGCATCCGTTGTTGCAAAAGGGGACGCCACAGTCCATGCAGCGGCTTGCTTGGAGACGCAACTCCGCAGCAGGAAAGTCTTCGTACACTTCTCGCCAATCCCCCAAACGTTCAGGTATCGGGCGGCGCTTGGGTAACTGCCGTTGGTGTTTCAAGAAGCCACGGTGGTCGACCATTTTGCGCCAACCTTTGCTTCAACCGCGCGAGGCGGCCATTATCGCCTCGACTTCGTCAACGCCTTGCTCGCGTGCTTGCGCTGCGGCTTGCATCACCCGTTGATAATCGGTTGGGGTCACCTTCACAAAGTCGTTTGCTGTGGTGCCCCACGCAACCAAGATGCGCGCCGCGAGTTCGCTGCCGGTCTCTTGGCGGTGTTTGATGATCCTCACTCGTAACCATTCTAGGTCTTCGTTGTTGAGAGCTCCTAGTTCAACCATTTCCAAGTTGGTGCGGGCGCCTAGTTGCCTATCGGGGTCGTAGACGAAGGCTAGACCCCCACTCATTCCGGCTGCAAAATTGCGCCCGGTGCTACCAAGCACTACTGCTCTTCCACCGGTCATGTATTCACAACCATGGTCGCCGATACCTTCGACGACCGCGATTGCACCTGAGTTCCGTACACAAAATCGTTCACCAACTCGACCACGCAAAAAGACTTCGCCAGAGGTGGCCCCGTAGAGGATGACGTTACCAGCGAGCACATTTTCTTCCGCCACAAATGGCGCGTTCCGTGGTGGCCGCACGATCAGTCGACCACCGCTCAGCCCCTTGCCTAGATAGTCGTTTGCGTCGCCTTCCAACCTCAACGTAATGCCTTGGGGAAGGAACGCACCGAAGCTATTTCCTGCTGATCCATTGAAGTTGACCACGATGGTGTCGGTTGGAAGCCCCGCGGCACCGTAGCGTTTGGTTACTTCGTAGCCTAGTAGTGTGCCTACTGTGCGGTTGACGTTGCGGATTGGCATATCAAGTGTTTGTGGCTCTTGTTTCTCGAGTGCGTCTTGTGCCAGCGTGATGAGAGTTTGGTCTAGTGCACCTTCAAGCCCGTGGTCTTGTTCTTTCCATTGATGGCGGCGTGCTTCACGGGCAATTTCGGGGAGATGCAAGACTGGTGCCAAATCGAGTCCCTCGGTCTTCCAATGGTTAACAGCTTTGCTGATATCAAGAGTTTCTACTTGTCCGATTGCTTCATCTAGATTACGAAAACCAAGATAAGCCAGCAACTCCCGAACCTCTTCGGCGATGAACTCTATGAAGTTGACCACAAATTCGGGTTGACCCGAAAATTTCTTTCGCAACTCCGTGTTCTGTGTAGCAACTCCAACCGGGCAGGTATCTAGATGGCAGACGCGCATCATGATGCAACCCATGACTACCAGGGGTGCGGTAGCGAAACCGAACTCTTCGGCACCCAATAGAGTTGCGATCATGACATCTCGGCCAGTCTTTAGTTGACCATCGCATTGCACCACGATCCGGTCGCGCAGGTCGTTGAGTAACAGTGTTTGCTGAGTTTCTGCTAACCCGAGTTCCCAAGGAACGCCGGCGTGCTTGATTGAGGTTTGTGGCGATGCGCCGGTACCGCCGTCGTGCCCGGAGATAAGCACCACATCAGCATGCGCTTTAGCCACTCCTGCGGCTACCGTCCCGACACCGACTTCGGCTACTAACTTAACATGCACTCGAGCTTGAGGGTTAGCGTTTTTTAGGTCGTGGATCAGTTGCGCTAAGTCTTCTATGGAGTAGATGTCGTGGTGTGGTGGTGGCGAAATCAACCCCACTCCAGGAGTTGAATGGCGGGTTTTTGCTATCCATGGATAAACCTTGTTGCCCGGTAGTTGCCCACCTTCACCGGGTTTTGCTCCCTGTGCCATTTTGATTTGTAGGTCATCTGCGTTAACCAGATATTCGCTAGTTACACCGAAGCGTCCACTAGCTACCTGCTTGATAGCGCTACGCCGCAAGTCTCCATTGCTGTCTGGTATAAACCGTTCAGCATCTTCACCACCTTCGCCGGTATTGGACTTCGCGCCAATTCGGTTCATCGCAATAGCTAGTGTTTCGTGAGCTTCAGGCGAAATAGAACCGTAACTCATCGCTCCAGTTGAAAAGCGTTTAACTATCGACGAAACCGGTTCAACCTCATCAAGTGGTATCGATGGACGCAGCGATTTGAAACGAAACAAGCCGCGCAAAGTCCCTAATCGTGCAGATTGGTCGTTGACTAAGTTGGTGTATTCCTTGAAGATGTCGAAGCGTTTTTGGCGTGTGGCATGCTGCAACTTGAAAACGGTCTCGGGATTGAACAGGTGATACTCACCTTCGCGGCGCCACTGGTATTCCCCACCAACGAGCAGCGTCCGATGTGAACGCTGCGTTGGAACCTGAGGGTATGCAAGTTGATGACGAGCAGAAACTTCACGCTCCAAAACATCTAAACCCACCCCATCTAGTCGACTCACCGTACCGCAGAAATACTCATCGGTGACATCACGCGCCAAACCGACCGCTTCAAAGATTTGCGCTCCCGTGTATGACGCAACCGTGGAGATGCCCATCTTCGACATCACTTTGAGAATTCCTTGACTCGCAGCAGCAACAAAATTGCGTTGAGCGGTTTCTAATGGCATTGATGGGTCTAAACCGTGTTCACCCCGCTGCACCATGTCGCAAATAGTTTCTAATGCCAGATATGGATTGATGGCGTTGGCACCATAACCAAGCAGCAAACAAAGCTGATGTGTCTCGCGAACATCGCCAGTTTCAACAACTATGCCGACACGCGCACGACTCTTTTCTCGCACAAGGTGGTGATGCACTGCGCTGGTAGCGAGCAGAGAAGGAATGGGCATCAAGGAGTTGTTTGTGCCGCGATCGCTCAGTATCAGCACGGAAGCACCAGCCTCAATGGCGGCACTCGCAGCGCCACGCAGCGTTTCCAGCGACTCACGCAACGCACTACCAGGGTCATCAGGATCGGTTATCTGGAAATGCATCGACAAGATCGCCGAACGGAATCCGTGGGGGCCTTCAGCATCGCCTAAAGCGGCGAGGCGTGCGAGTGCATCATCGGTGATAACCGGTGTATCAAGGTGGATCGTGCGACATGAATCTGGTTGAGGGTCAAACAAATTGCCTTGCGGTCCAACACGAGCGAATAGTGAGGTGATGATCTGCTCGCGAATTGCATCTAGGGGCGGGTTGGTAACTTGCGCGAAGAGTTGTTGAAAGTAGTCGCTCAACTGCCGAGGGCGGTTGCTGAGTACCGCGATTGGGGTGTCTGTACCCATCGATCCGATGGCTTCTTTGGCGTGACGCGCCATAGGCGCTAGCAGAAGCTTCTTCTCCTCATGGGTATAACCGAACGTTACCTGACGGGTGACAAGTGTGCCTTCTGCAACGTCTCGCAGTGCTGCTGGCGCAAGATCGTTCAGGGTTATGAGATTTTGATTTAACCAAACTTGGTAGGGACGCGCTGAGGCCAGCCGGGATTTGATCTCTTCGTCTCGAATGATGCGTTGCTCTTTGGTGTCGATGAGAAACATCCGGCCCGGCTGGAGTCTTCCCTTTTCCACAATAGTGTCGGGAGCAAGGTCGACAACACCAACTTCGCTCGCCATAATCACAAGTCCGTCTGCGCTGACCCAATACCGTGACGGCCGCAAGCCATTGCGGTCGAGCACCGCACCAATCACCTCCCCGTCGGTAAAAGCGATAGAGGCTGGGCCATCCCAAGGCTCCATGCGGGTGGAATTGAACTGGTAGAAAGCTCTTTGCACCCGATCCATGTGCTGGTGATGCTCCCAGGGTTCAGGAATCATCATCAACATTGCTTCAGCGAGTGAGTAACCACCCAACACCAACAATTCAAGAGCTTCATCAAAACCCGCAGTGTCGCTGGCGTCTGGCGTGCAAATGGGGAAGGCTCGCTCAATCCCCGGCAAATTTGCTGTCTCAAGTAGTGCCTCGCGAGCACGCATCCAGTTGCGGTTTCCTTGGATTGTGTTGATCTCGCCATTGTGGGCAATCATTCGATAGGGATGGGCCAATGGCCAAGAAGGAAACGTGTTAGTGGAAAAACGCGAATGCACTAACGCCAGTGCGCTCTCAACCCGTTCGTCACCCAAGTCTGCATAAAAATCTGCTAGCTGTGGCGGAGTCAACATCCCTTTGTAAACCACTGTGCGCGAACTCAAAGACGGAAAGTAAACCCGTTTGTGGGGTTTGGTTGCACCACCCATCGCCTGCACAGCCGTTTCAACGGTGGAACCAACGCTGATTTCATGTTCGATACGCTTACGTGCGATATATGCCCGCCGGTCGAGGTCTAGGCCGCGCTGCCCTTCACAACTAACGAAAATCTGGCGGAAGGTTGGCATAGTCATTAATGCAGCCGACCCAATCACAGACGGATCCACCTGCACATCGCGCCACCCCAAGGTAACCAAACCTTCCTGGCCGATGATTTGTTCAACCTCACGTTGAGCTGTATTTGCGGCGCTAGCTTCTTTGGGAATGAAAGCGATACCGGTCGCATAAGCACCCGGTTCGGGCAGGTCGAACCCCACAACCTCGCGGTAGAAACGGTCGGGAATCTGGATCAGAATGCCAGCACCGTCACCAGTGTTAATGTCGGATCCCTGCGCCCCCCGATGTTCTAGATTGCAAAGCGCCGCGAAACCGGTGAGCAACACATCACGGCTGCGCCGCCCGGCAATATCGCACACGAAACTCACCCCGCAGGAATCGTGTTCGAAACGAGGGTTGTAAAGTCCTTGACTATGTAGTGTTTCGTCTAACAAACGGTAAAGCATAGCGTCAAACCGACATTTTCTGACGTAGAGCACGGTAAGGGGCCGCAAACATCAACAGCATCGGAAAAATCTCCAAACGGCCAATCAACATAAACACCACCAACAACAAGCGCGCCGGCACACCAAAAGCCTCAGCGAACGAGGCCGTCGGGCCAGCCTCGCCGAGAGCCGGCCCCATGTTCCCAAGCGTTGACACAATCGTCCCGATGGAGGTTTCAAGATCCACTCCAAGCGCCGCCAAAGCAAACACACCAAAACAAATCAGCAAGACATAAATTAAGAAAAAACCCGCCAAGCGCGAAACCACATCCTCGCTAACCGCGGTTCCCCCATGCTTCACCGCGATAACCGCCCGGGGTTGTTGTACGCGTCTCACCGAACGTATTACATGGCCAACCAAAATCCGCAAACGCATCACTTTAATGCCGCCCGACGTTGAACCCGAGGAGGCACCGACCACAAACAAAAACAAGATGACGAACTGCGCCGCCGGTGCCCAAAGAACAAAGTTGCCGACCGAATTGGCATCCGTAGCGTTTCCGAATCCAGTACTAGTACCCAACGAAACCACATTGAACAGTCCGGCACGAAACGCCTCGATACTCCCCCACGAATCACAAATCCAGAGCGTCGCAATCACCGAAGTTGCGGCAGCAAGAATTAACACGACGAACGATCGGAGTTCAGAATCACGCCGATAAGCAGCGAAATCACCACCCGCGGCCCGCCAATGCAACGTGAAGTTGATGGCACCATAGAGCATTCCGGCAATGACCACTAATTCAACCAGCACACTGTCGTAATATCCGATAGAGGTTTGGTAAGGCGAAAATCCACCAGTTGACGCGGTGGTAAGTGCGTGCGCCACGCTGTCGTAAAGCGTGGGCCCAGGAACCGCAAACAACAAAACCGCCACAGCAACCGTTAACAAGACGTAAAGAATCCACAAGCGCCGCGCGGTCTCGGACACTCTCGGTGCTAGGCGATCTGATGTCGGCCCAGGAGCCTCAGCCGCAACCAGATCAAGGCCACCAACGCCCAAATAAGGCAACACCGTCACCGCCAACACCACTATACCCATACCACCATACCACTGACTAAGTTGGCGATACATCATCAAACCCCGGCCTGGGCGTTCAAAATCGACAAGCGTCGAAGATCCTGTCGTGGAGTACCCAGAAGCCGATTCAAAGACCGAGTTGACTAACTGTTCAAAGAAACCGACACCAGCCGTTGCGAACGTCCCCGCAGCCAAATACGGGATCGCTCCAAAAAGAGTCATCGTTACCCAAGTCCAGCCAACCGCTGCGAACACATCTCGCGCCCGGGTCGAACCAGCACGAGTTCGTAACCACAACATGGTGCCAAAACCGCCGCACACAATCGCGCCGAGAACTAACGCAACGCTATCTCGATTGCTCGACAACAACTCAATCAAGGCACAAACGGCCATCCCCAACGCAACAAAAATCAGCGCTAACCCCATGACATGCAACGCCGTATTAGGGCGACGATTTGAGGGGCCTTGGAGCATCGTGGCGCGCCGTGCTTGCCCAGCTCGACTGTGCCAAAAACCCTTCATCGCCGCAAACCTTGGCGTTGCCTGAGCAAATCCACAAGCAGCTTTTTTGTGTTGAAGATCCATACGATGCAGATCATCAACGGCACAAGTGAGAGGTGGCCAGCAAACATGAACGGAACCAGCACCAGGCGTGGACCGACAGAGAAACCACTCAGGTCACCGAACGCACCAGCACCTAGACCTGGGCCGTGCGTTGAAAGGACCGAAACGCCAGTGTAGATTGCGTCCAACAGATCCACGCCGACCACCGTCAAAGCCAAAGCCGCGAGCGCACAAACCCCAAGATGTGCAATCTGGAAACCGGTCATGCGTTCCAGCGCTCGATCGTCCACCACGCGCCCACCACTTTTCAACAAAACCACGGTAGTCGGGTCAAGTTGACGGCGTAGTTCCCGACGCACATACGCCACTAGAATACGCGCCCGATTGATGCGCAACCCACCACCGGGAGCACCAATCATCGCACCCGTAGCAATAACCACTAACAACAAAGCGCTAACTCCACCGCCAAGCGTGGTCCAGTCAGTTACCGCAAAACCTGTTGTGCTTACCGCTGACGCAGCAGTAAAAGCAGCCTCAAACCAGGCTAAACCATCGCTTCGCCACCAAATCCAAAGCGTGGTTACCAACAAAATTGCCCCATAAATTCGCAACTCAGTACTCTGCAACAACGCCTTAACACGACCTCGAATGGCCCAGGCAATGATCGCGTAACCGCTGCCTGCGATCACCATCGCCACGGTCGCAATACCCACCGGCACAGACCCAAAACCCACAAACGAATCAGCAGCGGTTGAGAAACCACCGGTAGAAACAGTTGTGAGAGCGTGAACCACGCTGTGTTTAATGCCCATCTGCCCAGCAGCGAAAGCCAACCCAAAAAGCAGCGTCAACGAACAATAAATGGTCACTACTTGGCGTGTTCGATTATCTTTACCGCGTGCCAATTCGTCATTAACGATCCATTCCCCTGGCGCAACACGCCCATGATGGAGTGCCGCGGGCAGGGCCACCACACCCGCCACCAGCGCCAAAAGCCCACCAATCCATTGAGTGGCACCACGCCATAAGGTCATCGGTAAAGACAATTCGCTCGGGTCTAGAGTTGTCAGCGCAGTGGTACTAAATCCAGCCGCCGACTCGAGCACTGCGGCATCAAGTCGGCTAATAGTTCCGCTGGCCAAATAGACCACTGTGCCTAGCGTTAGTAACGCCAACCAAGAGGCCGCGAGACCATACAACACCTCTGATGTGTTTGGCTTTGAGCGCTTGGCGAGCCTCTGGCGCGTGAGCAAACCGATTCCGACCAACACAATCGACGTAGCCGCCAAAACAGCACTGTCGCCAAGATCATCAACACTTCCAGCAACAGCACACAAAGCAGCGGCCAACCCGGCAACCAGCAACGCTTCGCTGACCGAATAAAAAATATAGGATTCGTCCCGAAACTGGCGGGCATCAAATCTCCAAGCTCTAGCTCGTTTCGAGCGAGGCGTATTCACCCGAAGACTCGCCGTACCTCATCAACCGCAGCAGGCACTGCGAACGCCACGATATGGTCATGGCCTCGTAGACGCGACGGCCCCCGCGCTATTTCAGCTTTGCCGTCACGCACGAACGCTCCGATCAGCACATCTTTGGGCAGTCCTAGGTCTTTTACTTGTGCTCCGTCAGCCAAACTATCAACGGTTACCTCAAGCTCTAACACTTCAGCGTTGCCTTGCAGAAACGTTTCCACAGCTGTCACATCGCCTCGCACGAAGCGTAAAACACCGTTGGCGGTGGCCGTTCGTGGTGAAAGCGCAACGTCAATGCCAACGTCGCCGAGCAACTTGAGCAACGCCAAACGATGCACCACCGCGACGGTTTCGCCGGCTCCTTGTGATTTGGCATATAGGCAAGCCAAAATATTGGCATCGTCATCTCCAGTGAGCGCAACGACCATGTCAAATTGACCTACTTCAACCTCGTCTAGGAAGTCGGCATCGGTGATGTCTCCCTCATGCACCATCGCCTCATCTAGTTTTTCTGCCAACGCACGCGCTCTAGCCGCAGACCTCTCAACGATTTTCACTGAAACCCCTCGTTCCGCCAACCGCTTAGCCAAAATTTCAGCAGTTCGACCACCGCCCAACAGCATCACCTTCTGCAACTTGGAGCGTTGCAAGCCAAGCAGCTCGAAAACCGACCGTTGGGCACGGCGCTTCAGCGCGATCCGCAAATGGTCTCCAGCTTCAAGACAGTGATTATGGCGCGGGATGATAGTTTCGTCACCACGACTGATCGAACCAACCACGAAGTCCCAAGCAGGTTCAAACTCTTCACCGAGGTCTTTCAACGAGCGGCCAACTAGCGGCGCATCAGCAGCGAGACGCGCACCAATCACCAGCACTTCTCCCCCAGCCATTTTGGCTACCTCATCTGTGCCTGGGAAGTCAAGCAACTCCAAGACATCTTCGGCTGCTTCGGAATCGGGGTCGATGATCAGGTCGGCTTCGGCTTTGCGCAGCAACTCAGCCGCATCTTTGCCGCGTAATTCTGCTGCTTCAATGCGCACCACGGTGCGTTTTACGCCGAGCAGTTTCGACAGTTGGGAACTGAGTAGGTTGACGGCATCGTTTTTGGTGACGGACACGACCAGATCAGCATCAGCAACACGGGCCCGCCGCAATGCCTCAGGATGCGTACCACTTCCCTCAACCACGAGCACATCTAGGTCTTCATCGATTTGGCGCAACCGATCAGGGTTAAGGTCAATAATGGCCACATCGTGTCCTTCACGACTGAGGCGATCGGCAACATAAGTGCCGACCTCACCAGCCCCGATCACGATGACATGCACGATCTTCGACAACTCCTATCAGGGCTATTCGGCGCTGCCCCGCTAAAGCCCTCTTGAGCGGAACTCAAACACTTTACTATCAGTCACCACTAGGTCGAGGGGAATATCCCAAGTATCGCTTGGCACTTGGGACACTTCTTGAAAGGTGTGAGCGACACCGATTAGCAGCGGGCGCTGCTGCGTGAAAGAAGCGAAGCAACGATCATAAAAGCCTTTGCCTTGGCCAAGTCGTTTACCAGTTTTGTCGAATGCTACTAGAGGCGTGAGCAGCACATCGTGTGCTGCCACGCTCACTGCCTTGCCTTCGCTTGGCTCGCGAATTCCAAAGGCACCTCGCCGTTCGGCAGCTTGGGGTTGCCAAGAGATGAACTCCAAATCTTTGTCGACCACCCTCGGTACGGTAACGGTGGCACCTTGCTCAAAAAGAAGCGCCAAGAGGTCATCAATGTTGACTTCGCCTGGCATGGCGCGGTATCCAGCGATGGTTTTGGCGGTTCGCAAGTCTTCCAAACTCACCAGACTGTTGCACACCGCTGCGGAGGCTTGAGCTTGGAGTTGCGTGCCCAATACCCGACGCTGGGTTCGCAGCCGCTGGCGGATTAGGTGTTTTTGCTCGGCAATGCTGTGCATTAGTGGATTCTTTAGCTACACAAAAGCACTGGCGAACACTAGCGACACAATCGTCATCACCTTCAACAAAATGTTCATTGCCGGCCCCGAAGTGTCTTTGAACGGGTCGCCGATGGTGTCGCCCACAACGGCTGCTTTGTGTGGTTCGCCACCCTTGCCACCAAAGGCACCAGCTTCAATGTACTTCTTGGCGTTGTCCCAAGCCCCGCCAGCGTTGGCCATAAAGATCGCTAGCGCAAATCCAGTGACCAAAGCACCCGCCAACAATCCACCCAGTGCGTCCACATCAATGAAGCCAGTGACGAGAGGCACCACCACCGCCAGCGCACCCGGCACGACCATTTGTTTTAGCGAAGCATCAGTTGAGATCTGTACGCAACGAGCCGAGTCGGGAGCGACCCCGGCACGGCCTTCACGCAAGCCGGGTATCTCTCGAAACTGTCGGCGCACCTCCTCAATCATCGTGGCCGCAGCCCGACCCACAGCATCAATCGTCAAAGCCGCAAACAAAAAAGGCAATCCGGCGCCCAAAAACAAACCAATAAACACATCCACTTCCCCGACATTGAGGCTCAACGTGCCCCCTTCTTGTTTCACCGCAAATTCAAAACTCTTGAACAAGGCAAGGGCGGTGAGAGCCGCTGAACCAACCGCGAAACCCTTGGCGATTGCTGCGGTGGTGTTACCCAACGAATCGAGCGCATCAGTGACTTCACGCACTGCGGGGTCGAGTTCGGCCATCTCCGCGATTCCACCGGCGTTATCAGCGATAGGTCCGTAAGCATCCACCGAAACCACCACACCAGTAGTCGCCAACATTCCAATAGCGGCAACTGCGATGCCGTAAATGCCACCGCCATCGCCGAGAGTTTGGGTTCCTCCCCAATAAGCGACTCCCACACCAATGAGCACCAGCAACACCGACGAAGCCACCGAAATCATTCCCGCGCTGATGCCGGAGAGCACCGTTGTAGCGGGCCCGGTTTCGGATTGAGCGGCGATTCGTTTGACCGGGCCGTAATGATCAGAGGTGTAGTATTCGGCGGTTTTGCCCAACGCCCAACCCACCAACAATCCGCCGACTACGGAGATGGCAAGGCCGTACGGCGCTGAGTAACGTTCTCCAGAAAACATCAGGTAAGCAACCACGAAGGTAGCTACCACGGTGAGTCCCATGGCCACGTTGGTGCCTCGATGCAAGGCGCGGCTCAGCGCTCTGCTATCGGTGCTGTGGCCACCTTTCACGAGAAAAGAACCGATGATTGATGCCAGCATGCCCACAAAAGCGATGGCCATGGGGAACATCAAACGTGCAACATGATCGTCTAGTCCAGCATCTGCTGCGGCAAGCCCACCAGCGACTGAAAATGCGGTCAGTGCCACTGGTGCGATGATAGAACCAACGTAAGACTCAAACAGGTCTGCGCCCATCCCCGCTACGTCACCCACATTGTCGCCCACACTGTCGGCGATGCTCGCCGGGTTGCGCGGGTCATCTTCAGGAATACCAGCTTCGACCTTGCCAACCAGATCTGCACCCACATCGGCGGCTTTCGTAAATATGCCGCCCCCCACACGGGAAAACAAAGCGATTGAGGACGCACCGAGACCATAGGCAGTGACCACTTCAAAGGCTTTGTCAATGCCTAACCATTCAACAAAAAGCAGGTACGTGAACATCAGCCCGAACAACGCCAAACCAGCAACCGCGAAGCCCATCACCGCGCCACCTCGAAAAGCCACGGGCAGCGCCGCGGCTGGACCGCTGCGGGCCGCTTCAGTAGTGCGGGCATTGGCCATGGTAGCCACAGTCATCCCGGCATATCCAGCCGTAGCCGACAGCACCGCACCGAGAACGTAACTCAGCGATGCCCAAGGGTCGATGACTACAGCGAGCAGAATAATCATTGCCAGCACGAAAACTGAAACCCAACGATATTCCTGCTTGAGGAAGGCGCGAGCGCCTTTCTGGATTTCTCGCATCAAAAACACCATGCGGTCGTTGCCCGGGGGGGCGGACTCGACTGACTTGTAGTAGAACGCGGCTACTAGTAGCCCTGCTATTGCTGAGATCATTGCCAAATATGGGACGGCGCTCACGAATTCTCCTGTTCATTTCTGTGTTGCCCGAAGGCCATTTCTGTGCTACCCGAAGGTTAACCGCTTCAAGGTGACCGAGACACGCTACCGAGATTAGCGCGCACCGCCACTACTTAGTTCGGGTCACCATCCAGGTTGCTTAGTCGCTGGTGCTAGTTGGGCCTAATTGTGCCAACACTTTTGCGGCTAAACGGTGGCCGGCATCCGTGGCTGCGCGTGCGTTAGCACCGGTTCGGCTGCTCGCTAGGTAACCGGCAATGAACCCGTCGCCAACACCGCTGCGGTCTCTGATTTCACTGACCTCGGGCACGCTTACTGATTCGGCATTACCGTCCGCGCCTAGCACCAGCGTTGGTTGCGCTCCATTGGTGACAACGGTTGTTGCCGCGCCATCAATGCAGCGTTGTTGATGCAACCCCAGTGCTTGGTGTTCGTTGTGGTTGAGGATCACTGCTTGGGGTTTGGCTAGCGACACCAATTCAAGAAAAGGCTTGATGCCGAAGTCTTGGCGGTCGGCTTCGTTGGGTCCGCCGATGAAGAGATCTATATTTCTGTCGCGCACGTCGCCCAAAAGTCGATCAACTGCGTTGGCCATGGGATCGGCCACGAATGCGCTCAGCGCGAAATAGATCTGAGTTGCGTTTGTCAAGACGGACGGTTCGATGATGTGCAGGTGCCGAGCCGTTCCTCGGTCGGTTAGTAAGGTGCGCCCGCCACGTCCGATTAGGGTGAGCGTCACGCCGGTTGCGCCTTCTTGTTTGACCGCTAGGTCGACTCCCCGCCGTTGCAGGTCTTCGCTGAGTGTTCTGCCGAGGGTGTCGTTGCCGATTTGACCAACGAATCGTGGCGTGCCACCCTGTTCGGCATCTAAGGCGGCTACATTCGCAGCGCTGCCACCGCGGACTCTGGCGGAACGGATTTTCGTCACCGAGTTTTGATTGGGTACGGTTGGCAACACCACCAAGATATTTTCGAGAAGGTCACCGACACAAACCAGCACACTGTCAAGATACTAGTTTTGCGACCGTTATTATCAATCCGTTGCAAATTCAACGGTTGGTGCGGTTGGTTCGGTTAGTTCGGTTGCTTTGTTTTGGTCAGTCGTTGGGGATGCGCCAGTCCACGGGTTCGATGCCAGCTTCAATTAACGCCGTGTTGGTTTGACTAAACGGTTTCGATCCAAAAAATCCGTTGTGCGCGGCCAATGGGGACGGATGCGCCGACTCCACAATGGCGTGCTTGTGCGCGTCTATCAATAGTTTCTTTTTGCGGGCTGCGTTGCCCCAAAGAACAAAAACCACTCTTTGCGTTTTCGCATTCACGCAACGAATGACTTCATCGGTGAACGTTTCCCAGCCACGACCTTGATGGCTAGCCGCTCGGTGGGCTCGCACCGTGAGTGTGGTGTTGAGCAACAAGACACCGTTGCGTGCCCAAGCTTCAAGATTGCCGTGGTTCGGCGGCGCTACACCAAGGTCGGCTTGAAGTTCGGCGAAGATGTTCACCAAAGATGGTGGCACAGCAACCCCATGGCGCACCGAAAAACAAAGACCGTGAGCTTGATTCGGCCCGTGATATGGGTCTTGTCCAACGATCAGCACCTTGACTTGCGCTAACGGTGTTAGATGCAATGCCGCAAACACCTCTTCATGTGCTGGATACACTTCATGAGCGGACCGTTCGGCATGCACAAAACCCATCAACTCTGGCCAGTAGGGCTTGTCGAACTCTTGGCGTAGCGCTTTGTTCCAATCGGTTTTAGGAGGCATGTACGCAACCGTTTCTCTTGCCAAATTCGCAGCATTGCAATCTGCAAAACCATTTCAAGGTTATTGCACGCTAGCGTCGCAACGTGCCCAACAACAAATGCGACGTTGCGATAATCGGCGCGGGGCCCGCCGGAGCAGCCGCCGCTATCCGAGCCGCAAGAGGCGGTGCCAAGGTCACAGTCTTCGAAAAAGCGTTAGCTGGGCGCGACAAGGTTTGCGGTGATGGACTCACCCCTCGCGCAGTGTATGCACTGGAACAACTTGAGATCGATCTGAGCGCTGCTCACCGCATCGACGGACTAAGAATGGTTGCCAACGACACTCGCCGCGAATTGTCGTGGCCTCAAAATGGCTCGTTTGCCCCCAACGGAGCGGTTTGGCCTCGCCGCCATCTCGACTCGCACTTAATGGTAGCTGCGGCAAACGCTGGTGCCGAAATTCTTTGGCAAACAGAAGGCACACCGCTCTTTGGCGACGACCTGAGTGTCATCGGAGTAGAGACCGAAACTACGCTGTGGAAATCAGACCTAACGGTGATAGCCACCGGTGCCCCAGGCAAAGTTGCCCGCATGCTCGGCGCTCAACGCTCAGTGAACGAACCACATGGTGTAGCTATCCGCAGCTACGCCAGTTCCCCACGCCATGCCGAACGTCTCCTTGAAGCTTGCCTCACACTGCGCGACCCAAACGACACCCCCATACCCGGCTACGGCTGGCTGTTCCCGGCCGGAGATGGCACCGTAAACATTGGTGTGGGTGCGCTGTCAACGATGAAGGGCTACCGAAACCTCAACTTGAACCACCTGATCAACTCATACCGAGACCTAATCCGCGAAGAATGGCAACTCGGCGATTACCTCGAACGCCCTCGGGCGTGGCGCTTGCCGATGAGTGTGCAGAGCCGTTTCGGGTCTGGTTGGGTGGCTATCGGTGATGCCGCCGGCTTGATCAACCCAATGAACGGTGAAGGCATCGACTACGGGCTCGAATCGGGAATGTTGGTCGCCGACTTGTTCCTCACCGACCCAGCAAGCACTCCAACAAACTACGACCAAATTATCGGTGAACGCTTTGATGCGTTTTTGCGAACCGGGCGCCGCTTCAGCTATCTGATAGGCCATCCCCTAATCCTGCGTAGCGGGTTGCGCTTGGCGGTTGGCACTCAAGCCATCGCCAACATTACTTTGCAGGTAATGGGAAATCTGCTTGACACCAACACCAGCGGTGCAGCACAAAAAGTGTTGCGAATCGCCGACCGGGGCTTGGGTCTGGCCGAACCTTTACTGCGCCGCAGCCAAAGTCGCAGGCGCTAACGCCGTGAGCGGGTTGACATATCTAAGCCCCTGGGCTTCGGCCACTTCTTGTTGGGTGAGCAGTCCCCGGTGAATGTTCAAACCATTGAGCAAGTGTTCATCGTCAAGCAGGGCACGTTCTACGCCCTTGTCGGCTAATGCCAAAGTGAACGGCAAGGTCGCGTTGTTCAACGCATAAGTGGAGGTCTGTGGAACCGCTCCAGGCATATTCGCTACACAGTAATGAACCACATCATCAACCACATAGGTCGGGTCGGTGTGGGTGGTGGGTCTTGACGTAGCGAAACATCCACCTTGGTCAATCGCCACATCCACCAGCACCGAACCAGGTTTCATACGTTTAACCAACTCACGTCCCACCAGCTTCGGAGCCGTGGCACCTTTCACTAACACTGCACCGACCACTAGGTCGGCAGCCAGCACTTCTTCTTCGAGTGATGCCCCCGTTGAATACATGGTCACCAACGAGTTGCCAAAACGCCGCGCCAATCGGTTCAACACTTCTAAGTTGCGATCCAACACGGTGACTTGTGCTCCCATGCCAATAGCCATTTCGATAGCGTTTTCACCGACCACTCCCCCACCAAGCACAAGCGTCCGAGCCGCGGCGACCCCAGGAACACCACCAAGAAGACGGCCCGAGCCGCCCTGAACAGCTTCAAGGCAGCGAGCGCCAGCTTGGATCGACATTCGACCCGCTACTTGCGACATCGGCGTTAGCAGTGGAAGACCACCCTTGTTGTCGGTGACCGTTTCATAAGCAATACAGGTAGCGCCACTGGCCAATAGTTCCTGGGTTTGCGCGCTGTCGGGCGCGAGATGCAGGTAAGTGAACAGCAGTTGACCGGAGTGCAACATGGCCCGCTCGACAGCTTGAGGTTCCTTCACCTTGACAATCATTTCCGCTTCAGCAAATACCGATTCGGCATCAGCAACGATCTTTGCTCTCGCAGTTGCGTAATCTTGATCATTGGCACCAATGCCGATACCCGCACCGCTTTGCACGATCACCGCATGACCTCGTAGGGTGAGTTCCCTGACGCTAGTGGGAGTAAGACCCACGCGGCGTTCCGCAACCTTGATTTCTGTAGGTACTCCGATGAGCATTTTGGCCACCCCCTTATGTGATGCCTGAATGTTGTTGTTCTGTTGCGAGAGCAGAATCCGCAATTTCTGGCCGATCAAGATAATACATCGGCGCCGCGGGTTTGAGCGGGCGGGCATACCACAACGGGCGCCGCAAACCCCCGGGGCCAGGCGCTGGACGGGTCTTAGCTAGCCATTCTTGATACGCCTCACGGCTCTTGGCGGTGTCAACCACCACATCACCATATTGATCATCAGTTTCGGCTGGTGTGACGCGCACGCGCTGATGCCAACACTGCATTCCCGAAATCGGGTCTGGTTGCACCGCAAAAGTCAAGTTCTGATGCACACCGGTGTCGTGCCACCAAATCCGTTCGCTATCAGGATCAGCCGAAGCGAAGCCGCGCATAGCGGCACTGCGGGTCAGTTTCCACGTCCCGCCAACTTGGCCGTTACCGACGCGCTCAATTGTGGCTTTACCGCCAGCCCAAGAACGTGCTTGATCTTCCTCAACACGCCAGCGTCCCATATGGTGTGAGGCGGCCACCACACCCGGCCTAATGCCTTCGGTGCGCCAAGCCGAGATCACGAAATGACCGATACGAGTACTGATCCGCACCAAACCGTTCTCCTCGATTCTTAATGCTTCGGCATCGCTTGGATGAATCCACAAGGGATGCCGGTGACTTATTTCATTGAGCCATTTCGAGTTGGACGAACGTGTATGAATGAGGGTCGGGATACGAAAGGTGGGTAACAGAATTCTCTCGTTGCCGGACAAATCCAGGTCTTGATGATGGACATGAGACTTAATCCAGGTTGGCGCGGCATATTCACGCCAACCCCAATCGGCCAATGTCGTCGAAAACAATTCAAGTTTCTTTGAGGGAGTAGGAAACCCTTCCTTAACCTCACCGTCAACTTCAACTGCAGGTGAACCGTCACCCAAGTCGGCTAACTTGATCTCGACAAGTTGTTCGGGAGTGCCGTCCCAAGTGCCGCTAGTGCCGGGTTTTCGATAGACTCGATCCGTTCCCTTGTGACAGCCCGCAGTGGTCGCTGGCGAAACCAGACGTTCATAAGGTGTAAGCACATCGCCGGGAATAGCAAACGCACCCACATCACGCATGTATTCAAGTGGCGACTTACCAGCTTGCGCCGCCGCTTCTGCCAACCCTGGAACCGATTCGGCAAACATCGTTCCGTAATACTCATCAACTGTGATTGGCGTACCCGGATGTTCAGACGATTCAAACCATTGGCGAATGCCGCGAGCACCATCGGGGTCAATGCGCCATGAAAGGTCTATCCAAAACTCGTTTTCTTCCCAGACTTCACCCGGATTGAACTCGTGCGTTCGAGTGTTTCCTGCTAGTTCTTGGCCACGCAGTTGCGCGTAGCGGCGCATCACCGGTTGGCGAAAACCAATCCAACGGCCATTGTGCGTCTCGAAACTGGCAACATCGTGTCGTTCAGTACCCACACCCATCGGCAACACATAGTCTGCGTACCAAGCAGTTTCAGACCAAGTGGGAGTGAGCGCCACATGGCATTTAACCTTCGTTTCGTCTGTTAAAGCCTCAAGCCAACTGAAACCGTCTGGGTTGGTCCACACGGGATTATAAACACGACTGAAATACACATCAAGTGTGCCACGACCTTCATTTAGGAAGTGCGGTAACAAGATCGACATTTCGTGATACGACAGCGGATACTCTCGCGGCCACGACAATTCGTTCCATTGCTCGAGGGGTGGTGCGCCGTTTGGTTGCATGGGTTTGAATTTATTCCAACCATTGCCGCTAGTGCCACCAACTGTTGCCACCGAACCGGTCAGCACATTCAAAAAGAACAAGCAACGCGCGGTTTGCCAACCGCCAAGGTTGCCCGCACCCGCCGCACGCCAATTGTGGGAAGCAAACTTGGTTGGATGAGCGCCGATAATTTCTGTTATCTCACGCAACTGATCCCCATCAACACCACAAATTTCTTCGGCAGCTTCTGGAGTGTATGCCGCGTAGGCATCTAACAGAGCGGGTTCCAACGCCGCAAACTCCACTGGTAAGTCGGGTCTGGTCTCACGTAGATAGGTTTCCCAGTTCACCCAACGGCGCACAAAGTCACGCTCCCAGGTGCCATTTTTGATCAGCAACCTAGCGATCGTCAACAACAAATGCGGTTCGGTTCCTGGCCAAGCAGCCAACCAATGATCTGCTTTGGCACCAGTATTGGAAAGTCTCGGGTCGACGCAGATCACTGTCGCCCCCTTACCTTGAGCCTCAATAATACGTTGAGCATGAGGGTTGAAATAATGCCCAGCCTCAAGGTGTGACGAAATCAAAAAGATCACTTCAGCGTTCGCAAAATCTGACGACGGGCGGTCGTGCCCCATCCAAGATTGGTAACCGATACGGGCGTTGGATGAACAAATATTGGTATGACTATTGTGCCCGTCAATGCCCCATGCCTTGAGCACACGGTCGGCGTAACCATCCTCACCGGGCCGCCCCACATGGTACATCACCGCATTGTGCCGCCGCGCATCAAGAGCCCCAGCGATGCGGGAGCCAATCTCTGCTAAAGCATCGTCCCAATGCACACGTTCCCATTGCCCCGAGCCCCGCTTCCCGACGCGACGCAACGGGTACAAAATTCGTTCAGTGTCGTTGACTTGATTGAGCGTTGCAGGACCCTTAGCGCAGTTGCGGCCACGACTCGCCGGGTGAAGCGGGTTGCCTTCGATCTTGTCGATCTGGTGAGTTTCATGGTTCACATGAGCCAGCAACCCACACGCCGCTTCGCAATTGAAACAAGTAGTCGGAATCAGACTGTGGTGCTGGGTTTCACGTTTAGGCCACGCAGAGGCAGACAAAGAGGCGTGGTCATGCCATTCTTCAAACGGCGGATATTGCTTCAGGTCGGTCATCGCTCCAGACTTTTTCTAGGAAAGCGGCACAGCTTGGCCAGCACGAACAAAAGAATCTTCATAAGACCACATCCCCGCAAGGGCCGCCGCGCCTGCAACACCGAGAACCGCCGTGGGCAGATCAAAAACCAATTCCAAAACCAAAATACATGCGGGGGCAACAAGACCGCCCAACACACCAAACCAAAAACGCTGTCGGTAAGCCCCTTTGATCATCTGATGCACAGCCGCTTCCACGTGCGGCGTACCTGTAGCAGTCGCCTCAATCGCGATTAACGCTGCGCTGGCCAGAACCCCGCCCAAAAACGCCCAACGGTAAGCGTCAGCAGCAGGCACGGCGATGAACAAGTCCAAGAGTGCGTACGTGGCGCCGCCTGCGGTTACCGCTTGAGCCAACAGAGTCGGCAACAACAGCGGGGTTTGCCACAAATCGCGGCCTTCACACTGGCCAAACAAGAACGCCGTATAACCTGCTGTGGCAGCGGCGCAAAGCACCACCGGCACCAACAAAACATTCAACGCAGCAGGCGTTGCGGTGATCCCAGCGAGACACCAAAGCGCCGTAACGACAGCAAACGCGGCCAACACGTAAGCACCCTTGACGAGCCAAGAATCCCAACTTCCTCTAGTAATCAGATAGTAGAAACGACCCGGTTGCTTCAAATCGGCAATCAGCAACACCCCGGTCAACGCCAAAAAGAATCCAGCTATTAGAGGCGGTGTCACACTCACGGCCGCTCTTGCGTCACCATGACCCAACAGCACCAACAAGCCGGCCATGGCCATCACTCCAGCAGAGATCGCCTTCGTGACTAAGTAGGCCGAGACCTTTGTTGTCCAAGTCATCTGATGTGAAGTGGTGTAGGTAGTGCGCGCCACGACCCCGCTTGTGTCGCTAGGAACAGTGGGATGGTTCGGGGTGGTGTCGGCCCAGATCATCCCGTCATTGGCGATCGCCGTACGCAACGGATTCAGCGAGGCTTGGCTGGCACCACGGTAATACACCTTGGGGTTGGTTCCCTGTTCCGGTGAGCGCACAGCCACATCTTCGCGGGCGATTATCTTGGTGGCTTGGTTGAGGGGGTCGTCTAGGTCGGCAACCTTGATCGCCTGGGTCGGGCAAACAGTCACACATGAAGGTTCGAGGCCATCGGCGATGCGGTGGTTGCAGAAGTTGCATTTGTTGGCAGTGTTGGTTTCGGGGTTGATGTAGATGGCATCATACGGGCAAGCATTCATGCAGCCTTTGCAACCTATGCAGTTGTCGTCATCAAAGTCGACTACCCCATTATCAGCGCGAAATAGTGCGTTGGTAGGACAGATTGAGATACAAGGTGCATCGTCGCAGTGGTTGCAGCGCATGACCGAGAAGTGGCGGCTGACGTTGGGGAAAGTGCCTGTCTCAATGTACTTCACCCAGGTACGGTTCACGCCCAACGCCACATCATGCTCACTCTTGCAGGCAACCGTGCATGCGTGGCAGCCGATACAAGAATCGCTGTCTAAGAGGAAGCCGAGCCTAGTCACATGCGCCTTTCTGAGTCACTGGACAACCGATGTTAGACACTCTAACACAACTTCCCCACCCATCGCCCCAAAACTTACTGAGGTCTGATGGTTAAGACGTTGCGTTGTTGCGGTTGGTAATGCGTTGGCTGAATGCGTGGTAGATTCCTAATTTCCATGAGCGTTGATCCGCATTCACCGACGATTCTTGATGTTCGCAACACCGAAATCGTCTACAACGACGTGATCTTGGTGCTAAGCGGGGTCAGCCTGCGGGTCAACCAAGGTGACATCGTGACCTTACTCGGTGCCAACGGAGCCGGCAAAACCACGCTACTGCGAGCCATTACCGGGCTCCTAGAAGTACACCGAGGGAGAATGACCAAAGGCTCCATCGCAGTCAACAACAAGCGAGTAGACCACGCCGACCCCGCCAAACTAGTGCGCGCAGGCGTATCCCAAGTAATGGAAGGACGCCGCATCTTCGCGGAACTCACGGTGGAAGAAAACTTACGCACCGGCGCACACACCGTGCGCCACAATCAAGCGATCGCCAGCGCGCACGAGCGAGTGATGGAACTGTTTCCACAACTCAAACCTCGCCGTAACGACACTGCTGGTTACCTATCCGGCGGTGAACAGCAAATGCTGGCCATCGGTAGAGCCCTGATGGCCACGCCCAAGCTACTCTTGTTAGACGAACCGTCATTAGGTTTAGCACCCAAACTGGTTGAACAAATCTCCGAAATTGTCCGCACAGTGAATCAACAAGGAACCAGCGTTTTGTTAGTGGAACAGAACGCGCACATGGCGCTTTCGGTCTCAAACCGAGCGTATGTCCTCGAAAATGGGCGGATCGTGAAAGAAGGAGCCGCGGCCGATTTGCTTGAAGACGACGACGTTCGTGAGTTTTACCTCGGTGTCGGCGAAGCAGGCCGCAAGTCTTTCAGAGATGTGAAATCGTACCGGCGCAGGAAACGTTGGAACTCATGACCTCTCCGCTTTTGACGTTTAACGAAGTCACGCTTCGCTTCGGTGGAGTGACCGCATTAGAGAACGTGTCTTTTGCCGTTGAGCCCGGCGAACTGTTCGCCATCATCGGCCCCAACGGTGCCGGCAAAACCTCAATCTTCAATTGCTGCAACGCGGTTTACCGCCCACAAAACGGGGAGATCAGCTTCGCTGGCAAATCGCTGATCGGCGCTAAGTCAACCGCAATCGCTAAAGCGGGGGTGGCTCGCACCTTCCAGAACTTGGGATTGTTCTCCAACCTGAATCTGGTCGACAACTTGATGTTGGGCCGCCATTTGTTGATGAAAAGCGGTTTTATTTCTGGTGCTTTGTGGTTCGGTAGAGCGAGACGCGAAGAAATCCAACATCGTGGCCGGGTCGAGGAGATCATCGACTTTTTGGAACTTCAACCCTTCCGTTTTAGCCCAGTAGGGTTGCTGCCATACGGTGTTCAGAAACGGATTGAACTTGGCCGCGCGCTGTCGATGGAACCCAAGTTGTTGCTGCTTGATGAGCCGGTAGCGGGAATGAACCTTGAAGAAACCGAAGACATGGCCCGTTTCATCATTGAGATCCGCGAGGACCTAAGAATCGCCATGATCTTGGTGGAACACGATATGCATATGGTAATGGATATAGCCGATCGGGTGATGGTTCTCAATTTCGGTCAAACGTTAGCCATCGACGACCCCACCGAAATTCAATCCAACCCTGACGTTATAGCCGCCTATCTTGGGGAAGAGCGATGAACATTACCTTGCCGCAGAAGTTGCTTAATCAAGCCGCTACTAATGGAGACTTAGTTGCCGTGCGCCACAAGAGGTTAGGCATTTGGCGTGAATACACTTGGCGTGACTACGCCAATAATGCTCGCCTCATCGGTCTCGGCCTGCGCTGTTTGGGAGTGGTTCGCGGCGACAAAGTAGCAGTCCACGCCGAGAACCGCCCTGAATGGGTTTTTGCTGATCTCGGTAGCCAAGGTATCGGTGCGGTTACTGTTGGTGTTTATCCCACCAGCCCGCCTGCCGAAGTCGGTTACCTTCTCGGGCATTCAGAAGCGAAGGTTGTGATAGCCGAAGACGAAGAACAGCTCGACAAAACCCTTGAGGTCTGGGATCAACTTGAGAACCTTGAATACGCCGTGGTCATAGACCGCCGTGGTGTGAGGACGCTTGACGACCCCCGCGTCTTGACTTTTGAAGAATTGCTGGCACTCGGAGCGCAACAAGAAGCCACCGATTTTGACTCGTCGGTAGCCGCTTTGTCTAATGACGAAGTTGCCATCATCGTTTACACCTCGGGCACCACCGGGCCGCCCAAGGGCGCGATGCTAAGCCACGCCAATATGCACGCCGCTTCCCAAGACTACGACTCGATATTTTCGCTCACCCCAAGAGACGATGTGCTTTCGTATCTGCCACTGTGCCACATAGCTGAGCGACTAGTTACCGTCATCAACGGAATCAACGCTGGTTACACCGCCAACTTCGGCGAAGGGGGTGCAGCATTCGTCAACGACCTCCGAGAAGTGCAACCAACGTTTTTCTTGGGTGTCCCTAGGGTTTGGGAAAAAATGCTGGCAACGGTGCAAGTACGCATGAACGATGCATCATGGTTGAAACGGCGCAACTACCAATTTTGGATAACCCAAGGCGAACGCCTCGCTAGGGCTCGCATGAACGGCAACCTACGTTGGCCGGGCCGAGTGTTGTATTTAGTTGGTTCACTGATGTTGTATCGCGCTTTGAAAGAACGTCTTGGTATGAGCCGCTGTCGCAACGCACTATCGGGTGCCGCTCCGATAGCGCCGCAGATACTTGAGTGGTTTTGGACTATTGGGGTGCCAGTACGAGAAGGTTACGGACAAACCGAAAATTGTGCTCAAGCAACTGTCAACCCAAGCAATGAGGTGAAGATAGGCACGGTGGGCACAACTGTGCCGGGTGCCGAAGTGTGCGTTGCTGAAGACGGCGAAATTCTCACCCGCGGCGCAGGCACATTTGTGGGCTATTTCAAGAACCCAGAGGCAACCGCTGAAACCATTGATGCCGATGGCTGGCTGCACACCGGCGATATTGGTGCGTTCGACCAAGACGGTTACCTCAAGATCACCGACCGCAAAAAAGACATCATCATCACTGCCGGCGGCAAGAATATTTCACCGTCTGAAATAGAGAACCGCTTGAAAGTGTCGCCGTTCGTGCGGGAAGCGGTAGTGATCGGCGACCGCCGCAAGTATCTGACCGCACTATTGGGTATCGAATACCAAACCGTCGGAGATTGGGCTACCCGCCAAGGAGTTACCTACACCACCTATGCAGACCTTTCAGGAAAGCCCGAAGTCCGCACACTGATCAACGCTGTGGTGCAAGAAACCAACCAAGACTTCGCGCAAGTCGAGACCATCAAACGGTTCGATTTCATGACCGTTGAGTTAGACCACGAAGATGGTCAACTCACCGCCACACAGAAAGTCAAACGGGCAGCCATTGCGTTACAATTTGAGCCGTTAATTGAGAAGATGTATTCATGACGACCTTCTTGCAGGCGACCTTTGATGGTCTAGCGCTTGGCTCACAGTATGCCCTCATCGTGCTCGGTTTTGTGGTCATCTACCGTGCGACCGGCATCATCAACTTCGCGCAGGGGGGCGCGCTGCTTCTCGGCGCTTACCTAACCTTTAACGTCAGCACCACTTGGGGTTTGAATTACTACCTCGGCGTCATCTTGTCGGTCTTGTTGTGCGCGGGGTTTAGCGTGCTATTGCAACGGACAATGTTGCAGCGAATATTTCGTGAAAGCGTAGGCATTTTTTTGGGTTTGTTGGCTTGGGCGATACTGGTATTCAACGGCACATCTCACCTAGTGGGGCTTATCGGGGGTGCTGTTATCTGCGTTTTGGCGTGGTGGGCTACCGCCCGTGTGGAAGCACGATTCGGCGATAGAGGACCATCAGAGTTGCCTTTGTTTGGGGCGATTATGGTAACGATCGGGGTGTTGTTCGTTGTCAGACAAGTAGCCGCTTCGATTTGGGGTTTTGCCGAACTGAGCGTTGAAGATCCTTGGGAACTCTCAACTGCGAGGCTTGGTGACTTGGTATTTTTGCATTCTAAGCTTGCGACCATCGGCATGACTGTGCTTGCGCTTTTGGTATTCTTCCTAGTAGACCGCTTCAGCCGTGTCGGCATTGCTATGCGAGCCACACATTTTGATCACGAAGCCGCGATAGCCCAAGGAATATCCACCAAGGTTGTTTTTGCTACCGCGTTCGCTATCGCCGGTGGAGCGGCAGCTTTAGCGGGCGTGGCCGCCACGGCTGGCCCTGCTTTGCTAACGACTAACGTCGACCTAATCGTCTTTTTCGCGTTCCCAGCAATGATTCTCGGGGGTTTGGATTCGCCGACTGGTGCTGTGGTAGGTGGAATTTTGGTGGGTTGGGTTCAGAACCTAGTAAAAACTTATGTGGTGGCCCCTCCAAGTTGGTTCCCGTTCGAAGACCTGGATTGGTTGGGTGCTGGGTTTGAACGTGTAGCGATTTTCGTGGTGATGATTTTGGTTTTGATGCTACGCCCATACGGTTTATTTGGGACGCAGGAGGTTCGGCGCGTATGAGGCCCGCCAAGCGCAGCCGAAAGTTGCACGTTGATTACCGTGACGACCTCCGTTTGTTTGGCAACCGCCCACGCAAAGCCTCACTCGTGTTCTTGTTGCTGGCTTGGGTTTTCATTCCACTGGTGTGGAATAGCGCACCTTTCACCCTGCTTAGCGGCAAGGGTGTGTCGCTCAACACCTTGGGGTACGCGGGCATCTTTGCGATAGTTGCGATCGGCTTGAACTTGCTCACTGGTTACACCGGACAGGTTTCACTTGGCCATTCCGTTTTTTTGGCTGTGGGTGCTTACAGCACTGCCTATGTCGGGTCGGTGTGGGGTTGGCCAATGTGGGTTTGGATTATCTTTGCTCCGGCGCTGGGATGGTTAATTGGTGCTGCTATCGGCCCTTTTGCACTGCGCTTGAGGGGCAACTACTTGGTGATTGTCACGCTTGCTCTGGTGTTCATCGGTGAACACATTTTCAAAAACTGGAAAAGTGTGACTGGTGGCAACACCGGAACTTCCGCCGCCAACATGCAAGTGCAATTAGGGTTCCTTGACTTTCGAGATCTGAACCTCTTTGGTAAATCTTTTGGGCAAGACGAAAGCTATTTCTGGCTGATCTGGTTGCTCGTAGCGCTGGTGGCTTGGCTGACCAAAAATATTGTTCGCACACGGCCCGGCAGAGCACTTCAAGCCGTCCGTGACCGCGACATCGCCGCTGAAATCATCGGGATTGATGTGGGCGTGCGTGGGTACAAAACCCAAGCATTCGCTTGGTCGGCAGCCATCGCGGCACTTGCCGGAGCGCTCTACGCACCTTTCCAATCCTTCATCACCCCGGGAGATTTCACGCTCTTAGTGTCGATACAATTTATCGCCATGATTATCTTGGGGGGTATGGGCACGATATATGGATCGGTGATCGGCGCGCTGTTGATCACCGCACTACCACGCCTCATTGAGGGTATCTCCGCCGATTATGGGGTGCCCGGTGTGGCTGCCAAAAGCGCAGAAAGCGGTATTGTCTCGATCGCCTCCCTCAACGTCATCATCTACGGTTTTCTTATCGCTTTGTTCCTGTTGGTAGAACAGCGTGGGCTGGCGGGAATCTGGGTTCGGGTTCGCAACTATTTTTCAACTTGGCCATTCTCCTACTGAGATGTGCCACTAACCCATGGAGGGAAAATGAGAAAGAAAACCAGTATCCGTTTGCTAGCAGCAATGCTTGCCTTAGCTCTTGTTGCAGCAGCGTGCGGCGGCGACAGCGCCGAAACCGGGCCGGCCACAACCGCGCCATCCGCAGACGCTGACAACAACATGGACGAGTCCGAAGACTCCGACGACAACGGCATGGACGAAGACGACAACTCAGACGGCAACAGCATGGATGAAGACGACAACTCCGACGGCATGGATGAAGACGACAACGATGGCACAAGCGCCGATGAGGTCACAACCACCACCTCCGAAGCAGTTCCAGCCCCACCCCCAGAACCAACACCTGTGCCTGGTTTTGATGGGTCAACAATTAGAGTTGGAGTGATTTCCGACTTGAGTGGCCCGGCCAGCATCATCGGCGTGCCGCTCACGGCCGGTGCCCAAGTCTATTACGACTACGTCAACAGTCAAGGTGGGATAGCTGGTCGCTACATGATTGAAACTAACGAACAAGACCACCAATACATGCCTTCAATCGCCTTACAGGTATACAACAGCATCAAAGACGATGTGGTGCTCATCGGCCAACTCTTGGGCACTCCAATCACCAATGCTGTACTTGAGTCATTGAAGCAAGACAACATAGTGGCCGCCCCAGCATCCTTAGATTCTTTCTGGGTACGTGAACAGAACTTGCTACCAATCGGTAGCCCATACCAAATTCAGGCAATCAACGGGCTTGATTGGTGGATTAATGAAGGCGGTGGAAACGTCAACCAAACCTATTGCACTTTCGTCCAAGATGACCCTTACGGCGAAGCGGGGCAAGAAGGGGTAGAGTTTGCAGCCGAGGCACTTGGTTTCACTATCACCGAAAGCGTGAGTTACGTGGCTGGCGATACAGACTTCTCAGCACAAATTCAACAGTTGAGCAATGCCGGTTGCGAAGTGGTCTATTTCGTGGCTTTGCCGAACGTGACCGCTCCCGCATTAGGGGAAGCAGCAAGTAAAGAGTTTGCTCCGACTTGGATCAGCGCCTCACCAACTTGGGTCAATATCTTAGCGCTCAGTCCGGTGGCAGAGTATTTGCAGAAAACCATGATCATCGTTGGTGAAGGTTCCACTTGGGGCGACACCGAAGTTGAGGGAATGGGTCCAATGCTTGAACGGCTTGCAGAATTTGCTCCCGACCAAGGCCCCGACTACTACTTCACCTTTGGATACCTGCAAGCGCACGCGGTGGTGCAAGTGCTTGAAGCCGCGGTTGCTAATGGCGACCTCAGCCGCCAAGGGATTATTGATGCGATGAACAGCCTTGGAGAGGTTTCTTTTGAGGGATTGGGCGGCGATTACTTCTACGGCGCGCCCGCCGACCGCATCCCCAGCACGGAAAACACCATCTTCAGAGTTAACCCAGCCGTCCCCAACGGTGTGGAAGCCGAAGTGGTCGGTTACGAAGCATCCTTCGCAAGCGACTTCGCCTTCAACTAAGGGTGCAGCAGGTGGGGTGCCCGAGCCTGAGGCACCCCACCTTGTTCCCCCGGTTGATTGCAGCCCATATTCATGTTGCGTAATCCTCTAGCACCAACACTGCGTTCAAAACTCGACACCAACGATCCGCAGTTCGCGCGAAATACGCAGGACATGCTTGAGCAACTCGGGGTGATTGAGGGTTTGCTTGGCGAAGCCGCAGCGGGTGGTGGCCCGGAGCGTACCGCCAGGCTGCGAGAACGGCACAAAATGCCTATCCGTGAGCGAATCGCTAACGTAATCGACCCCGATAGCCCGTTCCTAGAGATCAGCCCGATCGCTGCCTACCAATCCGACTACGCAGTGGGCGGCGGAATGGTTGTCGGTATCGGAGTAATTGCGGACACCGAATGTGTGATCATGGGCAACGACCCCACCGTGCTAGCCGGGGCGCTCACGCCGTATGCATCAAAGAAATGGCTTCGTGCCTTAGAGATCGCTCGGGATAACCACCTGCCCTACGTGAGCTTCGTGGAATCCGCTGGCGGTGACCTGCGGATCAATCCCGCTGATCGCTCCAACAAACGTTTCTTGCAAGTTGACCATTTTGCAGAAAGCGGGCGGTTCTTTTATGAAATGATCGAATTGTCTAAACTGCGTATCCCTACAGTCTGCGTGGTGTTCGGGTCTTCTACCGCCGGTGGCGCATACCAACCCGGCTTGTCCGACTACACGATTATGGTCAAAGACCAATCAAAAATGTTTCTTGGTGGGCCGCCGTTGGTGAAGATGGCTACTGGTGAAATATCTGCTGACGAAACACTTGGCGGCGCAGAGATGCACGCAACTATTTCCGGGAGCGGCGATTACTTCGCTCAAGACGAGATGGATGCGTTGCGGATGTGTCGCGAGGTCGTCTCACATTTGAACATTCGTAATACTGGTGCTGAGCCGAGATTTGCTGCTGATCCACCAATTTATGACCAAGAAGAACTGCTTGGAATCGTCAGCCGAGACTTAGTCAAAGAAGTTGAGGTGCGTGAGATGCTGGCCCGCACTGTTGATGGATCGCGTTTTGAGGAATTCAAAGCTCAATGGGGAAGTACTTTGGTGTGTGGATGGGCTTCCGTGCATGGTTACCCGCTGGGGATTCTTGCTAACAACGGTGTGCTGTACCCCGATGCGGCACAGAAGGGCGCTCACTTTATCCAGTTGTGCAACCAAATTGATGTGCCTTTGCTGTTTGTGCAGAACATCACGGGCTATATGGTCGGCAAAGATTTTGAGGCTGACGGGATCATCAAAAAAGGTTCGCAAATGCTCAACGCGGTTAGCAATTCTACGGTGCCACACATCACCGTGATCATTGGTTCAAGTTATGGTGCAGGAACTTACGGTATGTCGGGACGGGCGTTCGGGAACCGGTTCACCTTTTTGTGGCCTACCGCCAAGATCGCGGTGATGGGGCCGCGGCAGATTGCTGGGGTAATGTCGGAGGTGCGTCGAGGGCAAGCCAAACGTCTTGGTCAAGAGTTTGACGAAGACGGCGACGCGAAGATTGTGGCTGCCGTTGAAACCGCCCAGGAACGCGGTTCTTTAGCGTTGCGGGCCACAGCCGCAATTAGTGACGATGGCATTATTGACCCGCGCGACACCCGCAACGTTGTTGGAATGTGCCTTTCGCTGGTGAACAAAGTCCCCATTGAGGGCGCGCAAAGTTACGGAGTGTTTCGCTTGTGAAACGCATCAACACTTTGCTGATCGCTAATCGCGGCGAAATTGCCTGTCGGGTGATGCGGGCGGCCACAGAAATGGGAATCCGTTCAGTGGCAGTATTTGTTGATTCCGATGCTGATGCGGTTCATGTTGGCCAGGCCGATGAATCGGTGAGGGTCAACAGTTACCTAGACAGCGAAGCGATCTTGGCAGTAGCACGGCTTACAGGTGCGTGCGCGGTCCATCCAGGTTACGGTTTCTTATCTGAAAACGCCGCGTTTGCTCAAGCCGTGCTCGATGCCGATTTGATTTGGGTGGGACCACCACCGCGAATTATTGCTGCGATGGGCGACAAACTCACGGCCAAACAACTCGCCCAAGACGCGGCGGTGCCGACTTTGCCGTCTCGGAACCAGGTAGCTGATTTTGCTTCGCTGAGGTTTCCTATCTTGATCAAAGCTGTGGCTGGCGGTGGCGGCAAGGGAATGCGGGTGGTGGAACGTGCCGACGATTTAGCTGAAGCAGTGTCTTCGGCGCGCCGTGAAGCGTTGGCGAGTTTTGGCGATGACCGAGTGTTTGCGGAACGTTACGTGCCCCGCGCACGCCATATTGAGATACAGATTTTGGGTGACAAGTATGGAAACTTGGTGCATCTTGGTGAGCGTGAGTGCAGCATTCAACGTCGTCATCAAAAGATTATTGAAGAAGCACCTTCGTCCTTTGTTGACGAGGAACTACGCGCCGCATTGGGCGTTGCTGCGCTGCGGTTGGCTGAACTGATTGGCTACGAGTCAACTGGCACGGTTGAATTCTTGGTAGACGACAACACTAAGGAGTTCTTCTTTTTGGAGGTCAACACACGCCTTCAAGTGGAGCATCCGGTCACAGAAGAGGTAACCGGTATCGACTTGATGAAAGAACAATTGCGTGTCGCTCAAGGCGAACAACTAGGTTACGGGAGCACCGATATTACCGTTTCAGGGCACAGTATTGAAGTCCGTCTTTGCAGTGAAGATCCGAGCAATGATTTTCTTCCGGCAACAGGAGTGTTGGATATTTTTGAGCCATGCAACGACCCGGCGGTTCGGTTCGAAACTGGCGTGAAGTCTGGTTCACGAATAACCGCTGAATTCGATCCGATGTTCGCGAAAGTTATCGCCTCAGCGCCGTGCCGTTCACAAGCTTCAGCGCGGCTGGCGTTGGCGCTTGAACGCTTGCAACTTGGTGGGGTGCCCACCAATCGCGATTTTCTTGTAGCCACGTTACGGTCGCCAGAGTTTCTTGCGGGCGACACAACCACCAATTTCATTGAACGGTTCGCTTTGCCGCTAAAACGTGTGTTGCAGTCCGACGAAAAGCACTTGTTGGGTGTGGCGGCAACGCTGTGGTTGCAAAATGATAACCGTGTTACGGCACCGACCTTGGCATCGTTGCCTTCTGGGTTTCGTGTTGGTCGGTTGGCTCCCGAGCGAGTCGATTTGAGCATCGATGATACTGAAATAGCGTTAAGTTATGCTGTAAACCGTGATGGTAGCTTTACGCTCAACTCCTCGGGTGACACATCTGTTGCGCTGATTCACAGTTATTCGCAAAACCATATTGATGTTGAAATTGATACGCGTCGCCGCCGCTATGCTGTAGCCCGCTCTCAAAACAAACTGTATTTGACAGGTGCTAGCGGCGGTGTTGAAATAGAAATATTGCCGAGGTTCTCAGCGCCCGAACCGGCAACTGTTGGTGGTGCCATCGTGGCACCAATGCCCGGCAAAGTTGTCGAATTGCGAGTAGCGGTGGGCGACAAAGTCGAACCGCATCAAGTTGTTGCTGTGCTCGAAGCCATGAAAATGGAAAACTATTTGCGCGCCACAACTTCAGGAACAGTCACCGAGTTGCTTGTTGCGATGGGTAGCCAAGTCGAAAAGGATGCCTTGTTGATGGTGATTGACGAATCTTCTACCGCACGAATCTGAGGACCGAGCGTGACAAAACCGATACGAATCGCCAACTGCAGTGGGTTTTACGGCGACCGACTCAGCGCGGCACGCGAAATGGTGGAAGGAGTGCCGATTGACGCACTGACCGGCGATTGGCTCGCGGAGTTGACGATGCTCATTTTGGCTCGTAAACAAGCGAAACGTTCAAATGCGGGTTTCGCACAAACGTTTATAACGCAGATGGAACAAGTGATGGGCACATGTTTAGACAAGGACATAAAAGTCGTTGCTAACGCCGGTGGGCTGTCACCAGATCATTGTGCCGAAGCAGTAGACGAGGTAGCCGCGCGGCTGGGACTTTCCCCCACAATCGCCTATATAGAAGGCGACAACCTGCTGCCTCGCCTCAAAGAACTGCACGCATCCGGCGCAATTATCGACCCATTAACCCGAGAAGCAATCGCTGATATCAATTATATTTCCGCCAACGCATACCTCGGTTGTTGGGGCATTGTGGAAGCCTTGAACCGAGGAGCCGACATCGTGGTAACTGGGCGTACCACTGATGCTGCTCTGGTTTGCGGGCCAGCAGCGTGGTATCACGGTTGGGAAAAGAACGATCTTGATGCGCTGGCTGGGGCGGTGGTGGCGGGCCACGTGATCGAATGCGGCACCCAAGCAACCGGCGGGAACTACTCATTTTTTGAAGAGATTGAAGGGCTCGAGTATCTTGGTTTCCCGTTCGCGGAAATCGCCGCAGACGGCTCTTCGGTCATCAGTAAGCACCCAGAGACTGGCGGCAACGTCACCATCGGCACTATCACTAGCCAACTGTTGTATGAGATCGACCATCCGGCTTACTTGGGCCCCGATGTCACCAGCCGCTTTGACACGATTGCATTAGCCGAAATAGCAAAGGATCGGGTGCGCATCTCTGGTGTTGTGGGTGAGCCGCCGCCAGAGACTCTCAAGGTTTCGATGACCTCGTGGGGTGGTTTCCGTAGCGACCTGTCCATCGCTTTGACCGGTCTGGACACATCCGCCAAAGCCGCACTCATCGAACGAGCTTTTTGGCACCACTGTCGAACGCAACCAAACGATTTTGCAAGTGTTGAAACCTCACTTGTGCACACCAACAAAATGGACCCGGCGACCAACGAGGAAGCCGTAGCGACCTGGCGAATTACCGTAAAAGACCCAGACGAGGAAAAAACCAAAGCAATCGCCTCAACCATCAATGACCTTGCGTTGGCGAGCATCCCCGGCTTTTTTGCAACCAAAACCGCTGGTGTCGCGAGACCTTTCGGGCTGCATACGGCAGCGCTCCTACCTCGCGGGCTGGTCACCCAGCAGGTGACACTTTTGGGCCAACACACCACAACCATCTCCTCAGACACACCAACAAGCACAGTTGACCACCGCGTGCCGACACAACCACGGGGTTTTCTGCCCACTGGAGAGACGCTTCACGCGCCACTCGGTGTGGTCGCGGGAGCACGCTCAGGTGACAAAGGCGGCAACGCCAACATCGGAGTTTTCGTTCGTCAAGCAGATGCGTACCCGTGGCTCGAATACTTTCTGACAACCGAACGTTTGCGTCAACTCTTGCCCGAAATCGCCACGCTGCACATCGAACGTTACACCTTGCCCAACATCCTGTCCCTCAACTTCGTTATACACGGCATTTTGGGAGCTGGTGTGGCTGCATCCACCCGTCAAGACCCTCAAGCCAAAAGTCTAGGTGAATGGTTAAGGGCACGATATGTGGAGGTACCCAAGTCGCTAATAGCAGAAAATGACGCTGCCACGCAGTACTGTAAAGGCCGAGATGGATTTTGATTTTCCGCCCCAAGACGACCCGCGAAGGATCAAACTGCGTGAATGGCTTGAAGCTAACCCCGCACCCACACCGCAGCAATTGTTAGCAGCGGGTTTGATCGTCCCCAACTGGCCTGAACCGTACGGCATTGATGCCGATCCACTTCATCAACTCATCATTGATGAAGAACTAGCGCGGGTCAACGTTCGTAGACCACAGAACCCGATTGGTATCGGCTGGGCTGGGCCTACCATCCTCGCCGCCGGTAGCGAAGAACAAAAGCAGCGCTTCCTACCCGGACTGCTCACCGGCAGCGACATTTACTGCCAAATGTTCTCCGAACCCGATGCCGGCTCAGACCTAGCATCGCTGGCCACCAGCGCGCTGCGCGACGGCGATGAATACATCATCAACGGTTCAAAAATCTGGACCAGCGGAGCGCATCACGCAAAATACGGCATCCTGATCGCTCGCACCAACCCGAACGTCCCCAAACACAAAGGAATTTCCTACTTCGTTTGTCCGACCAATCTCCCGGGGGTAACCATCAGTCCGATCATTGATATGACCGGAGCCCATAGCTTCAATCAAATCTTCTTCGACAATGTGCGCATTCCGCGAGAGAACCGCATCGGAGCCGAAAATGACGGTTGGCGTTTAGCAAAAGTCACTTTGGCTAATGAACGCGTTTCGCTTAGCTCCTCGGGTTCTTTGTGGGGTGCCGGGCCAAACGCCGCAATGTTGATCGACTTGATGAAACGCAATGGTGGCGTAACCGACCCACAAATGAGGCAAAGAGCGGCCGCACTACACATTGACGCCGAAGTCTTGCGGCTCAATCGTTTACGCACGCTTAGCGCCCAACTCAACGCCCAAACCCCCGGGCCAGAAGCCTCAATACAGAAAATTATGGCAGACGAACACGGACAGCAGGTAATGCAGTTGGCGAAAGACTTCGCAGGTGCACAAGGCATGCTCGAAGGTTCAGGGCCGCTTGGTGTCATACCTCCAAACATGGCGGGTGGAGCAACAGAAATAATATTCAAGGACGACCAAGTGGCAGGCGTAAACCGAATCTGGCACTACGGATTCTTGTTCTCACCAGCATTGACCCTCGGAGGTGGAACTTTCGCGGTGTTACGCAATATCGTGGCCGAGATGGTCTTGGGGTTACCTAGAGAACCGAGCGCAGACAAAGGAAAAACTTGGTTAGAAACCAGACATCGAAACTCGGCAGTGACCGATGCAAGTCGCTGAAGTTCTAGCCGACTTGCTATCGGAGCAAGCCGCACTTGATGATCTCTTGATGCAACTCACAGAAGAGCAATGGGGTGCCCCCACGGCAAGCCCCCGCTGGGATGTCACCGACCAAGTTGCCCATTTAACGTTTTTTGACCAAGCCGCCGCCACCGCCATCTCTGACGAAACAGCATTCGAGGTGCTTACCAAAGAGTTGTGGACAAACGCCATGCACGGCACCGACCAACTTGATGCGTTCACCCTTGATCCGCTACGGGTCTTGGATTTTGGTGAGCGGGTCGCCGCCTGGCGCAGGGCTCGAACCGCTTTAGAGGTGGCCGCATCTGGGCTCAAAGACCACGATCGGGTATCCTGGTTCGGCCCGGCAATGGGGGCGGCATCTTTTTTGACTGCGCGATTGATGGAATGTTGGGCTCATGGCCAAGACATCGTTGATGCTGTGGGCGCTCAACGCCTGGCTACGGATCGCCTGCGCCATGTCGCACAACTCGGGGTGATGACCCGCGCTTGGAGTTACCTTAACCGCAACCTAGCCGTTCCCGAAGTTGATATTGCAGTGCGGTTAACCAGTCCCTCAGGCGAGAAATGGCAGTGGGGCACCGATGATGCCACTTGCAGCGTGGTTGGTAGTGCCGAAGATTATTGTTTGGTGGTGACGCAAAGGCGCAACGTCGGCGACACGCGTTTGTTGGTCACTGGTGACGCGGCTACTGAATGGATGACAATTGCACAGGCATTCGCTGGCCCGCCTACAACAAAACCCGCAGGTGGTAATGCGCCAACTAGTTGAAACCTGCAAAGGCCAAGGCGTTCTGACCATCACCCTAGCCGATAAAAAAAACCGCAATGTCTTGAGCGCGGGGCTCGTCAGTGAGCTTTTGTCGGCGATTAACGCGGCGGATGCAGACCCAGACATTCGTGTGGTTGTCTTGACCAACCACGGTTCGGTGTTTTGTGCGGGGGCAGACTTGACTGGGGGTTCTGCCAGTGGACAGAGTGGACAGAGTGGACAGAGAGGGCAGAGTGGACAGAGAGGGCAGAGCGCGCCGACTGCGGTTGAGTTGTTTAGCCGTTTCGCTAAATCACCCAAACCGTTTGTGGGCCGTATCAATGGTCATTGCGTGGCGGGAGGAATGGGTCTCGCCGCGGCGATGGACATTTCTGTGGCTCTCGACTCTGCCAAGATGGGTTTCACCGAGGTGCGGTTGGGGTTAGCGCCGGCGATGGTGTCGGTGCTTTGCTTACCCAAAATGCGATTGGCGCAGGCGAGTGAAGCTTTTCTGCGTGGTAAACGATTTTTAGCCCCTGAAGCCGTGAGCATGGGAATTATCAACCACGCAGTATCGGCCGACCGCATTGATGCAGTTACCGACAGGATTGTTGCGGATCTGTTGCTTGGTGGACAAAACGCTTTAGCTGTATGCAAGCAATTGACCCAACGAATACCCGCCATGGCCACCGAGGATGCTTTTGAGTGGACAAGTAAGATTTCTGCTCAACTATTTGCGAGCGAGGACGGGCAAGAAGGTATACGAGCGTTCACCGAGAAACGCGCCCCGTCTTGGGCACCGAGACCCGGATAATTGTGAGCGAAATCGCTTGTGGGGAAGTAGATTATTGGCCACGGGACGTGGCGCAGTTCGGTAGCGCACCTGCTTTGGGAGCAGGGGGTCGCTGGTTCAAATCCAGTCGTCCCGACCAATCAATTCAAACCGAAACGCTTAGAGCCGTTAACTGGGCGCTACGGTCGGCGTGATGTCTGAGCTGACGACTGGCGATGCTGAACCGCATGCGGGTCGTTTCGCGTCTTTGCAGATTCCCGAATACCGCTTGTTGTGGTGGAGCGGGTTGCTAGTTTTTTTGGCGTTTCAAACACAACAAGTAGCGCGTGGTTGGCTTGCCTATGAACTCACCGGTTCAAACGCAGCGTTAGGTGGTGTGATCTTCGCATTCGGTGTCACGAGTTTGGTGGCTATCCCGGCTGGTGGCGTGCTCGCCGACCGCATCGCTAAACGTTCGATATTGATTTTTGCTCAGTCAACTATGGCCGCGGCGGCCTTCGGCGTAGCCATCGCAATCGCAACTGATGTCATTGCGTATTGGATGCTTGTAGGTGCCGGGGCGGTCCAAGGGTTGGGGATTTCGCTTTTCGGCCCGTCGAGGCTAGCAATGACCGCCGACATCGTGGACCGCAAGTCGCTCACTAACGCCATATTTTTGGGCAACGCCAGCATCCAAGTCACACGAGTCATCGGCCCTTCCTTCGCTGGAACGCTTATCGGTATTGCAGTGATTGGTGTTGGGGGTGTGTATTTCGTGGGTGCCTCACTCGCCGTTTTGTCGGTAATAGCTACCTTGCGGTTGCCCTGCGGAGCGCCACAGGTTTTGTCTAAGCAGTCTGCTAGGAAAGATTTGCTTGACGGAATCAATTATGCTCGGGATAATCCAGAGTTAGCGAGACTATTGGTGGTTTCGTTATTGATCGTAATGTTTGGGTTCCCCCATATCGCTTTTTTGCCTGCTTTGGTGTCTGACATTTACAATCTTGATAGTTGGGCGTTCGGTGTTTTAGCTTCTGCTGCTGCTGTTGGCGCGGTTATTACTAGTGTTGCGTTAGCAAACGCCAACAAGTCCCGTTTGGCTTCGTTGCAGACTCAAGCTGCTGCCATTTTTGGTGTTGCACTTGTAGTTTTTGCTGTCGTTCCGCAATATTGGATGGCGGTTGTGGTGATTATGTTTGTTGGCGGAGGTTCAGCGGCGTTTCAAGCACTCAACAATTCACTTGTTATGAGCATAGCCAACGTTGAGTTTCATGGCCGGGTGCAAAGCCTAATCATGTTGAGTTTCACAGGTTTCGGGCTGGCATCTTGGCCGTTAGGGGAACTAGCCGATGTGTTTGGTATCCGTCTGGTAATGTCGTTGATGGGTGTGCTAGTGATTGCGTCAACGGCACTTGGTGTGATCTGGCGTAAGCGGATTTCTCAACCGAATGCACCTTCGTTGTGATTGTTTTAGGCTCGGATTGGAGGAACGATGAGTCACGAAAATGAAAACTTGGTGAAAACTTTGTGGCACCACATTTGGATTGATCGGTGCCTTGAGCGGCTGGGCGAGGTTTTGGCTGATCCATTTGTGCGCCACACTCGCGACGGCACCGAGCAAACCACTCCACAACGATACGCGTCTCACGTGAGTTCCACAGTTGAAACGCTCCGCTCAACTGGTCTTACTTTTTACCAACTTAGTTCGGTTGACGATCTGGTTTTTGCACGCTTCGTCTTGGAAGGTGTGAATGTAGCGATCGGTTGCGAAATTAGGATTACTTGGCTTGCACACTACCGAATTGCCGCCGGTCGGATAGCAGAACTATGGGTTATGCACCAAGCCGATTTAGATTGGTAGCACGCACCACCAAGTTGTTTTCTAGGGCACGCAGGCGCAGAATCGCAACGCTGAAAGGTAATTGAAACTAGGGCACTCTGAGTATTTCCGCTGGGTCACGGGTGGCCGCAACCACAGCCACGGGCAACGACGCAACGAGACTAGTCAAAATGATGCTGACGACGACCGCTAAAGCCAACGAAGCGTCAATCAGATATTGAAGGTTTGTTGCGGTCACAGAAAAAACCAACGTAGCGATAAGCGCACCAAGCATCACTGACATCGCCACTTGCCCGAGGATGAGGATAGCGACATCAAAGCGAGTAGCACCGAGTGCGCGCCGTCGTGCCATGTGCCGCGTTTGAGTGCCAGCGGTCACAAATATTGTCGCTGCGACCAAAACGCCAGCACCAAGCGTCGCTAAATTTCTGAGATAGCGAGCGGAGTCACTGAGACCAGTGGCCAGATCTCTGCGCAACTCGTCAAGGTCATCAGGTATGGAGGCCGTCACATTGATATCAGCAAATGACGGGATTAGGTCCACTATCCGTTGCACCGAGGCAGGTTCGTCTACTAACACCAGCAACTGACGAGCACCTGTCCACTCGCAGATGTTACGGGTCGCTAACGCAGGGTCAGCAAAGGGGTGCGGTTCGGTTTGTCGTTTGCCAGCGACTGCTAAATATGCGGGTTCAAGTGCGAGGTGCAACGTGTGAGGCGAGCCGCCGTAGTTTCGGGGAAGTCGAACTGAACCACAGGGGTCGTGCTGACTCGCGTCGACCGCCAAGATATCGGTCGTTGGAATCCGTGTGCTGACCGGCCAACCTCGGCTTGATCTGGTGTCTTGGACCGTGCCTAGCGCGAGCAGGTTCTCAACAATCGACAGTTCACGTAGTTGCATTACGGTTGGCGGATCAAGAGTGGTGCTGCCTTGAAGAAAGTCGTTGTCAATGATCTTGACGATTCGTTGTTCTGGGCGGTTAAGGGTTGTGAGTGCATCGGCGCGCGCATTTTCTGCTTGAGCGCTAATCACCAGCGGAATGAACGTGCCAACAGCGGCAATCAGTATCACGATCACGGTCACGGTGCGTCGAGCTATCGAAATCGCCAGTGCCTCACGGGTTAGTTGCAGTAGAGTGATACGTTGACCGCTTAGAGTGTTATGCATATCCTTTGATTATTTTGGTCGGTTAGGTTGACTAGTCAAGCGACACCACACGGTCGGCGCGTCTGATTACCGTATCGTCGTGGGTTGCGATGATCACCGTTGCGCCCGATTGAGCGGCCTTGACTAGTGTTGCCATGACGATGTCAGAGCTCTGCACATCAAGGTTCCCGGTAGGTTCATCGGCGAGAACGATCTTGGGTTGCTTGATTAACGCTCGGCACAACGCAACTCGTTGAGCTTGCCCACCGGAGATGGTCGCCGGCAGACGCTTGCCTAAAATGTTGGTGTCGAGACCGACCTCCCGCAACTGTTCGTGAGCTTGCGCCCTGAACTGGCGAGGTGACAAACCCGTAAATATCACACCCTCGGTTATGTTGTCCAACACTGTTCGTGTGGGGTCAAGTAGAGCATCTTGGAACAAAAACCCAATGTGGCTTCCGCGTAGCATCGATCGAGAGGAGTCCGACATCATTTCGGTTGGTTTGTCCGCGATTGCGACGCTTCCGCTGATGGGTGACAACAAGAGCCCGAAAAGGCTCAACAAGGTGGACTTGCCTGAGCCTGATCTTCCTGTGACCGCAGTGATACAACGGGCTGGGAACTCAATATCGAAGTTTTCAAATAACCAATCGCTAGCAGGGTCAAATCGGAACCAGAGTCCACGAGCCTCGGCGCCCAGATTCGCGCGAGCAGTCACGGGTTGATTACCACGACTTCGCCAGGGTCTAATGGTTCGACAATGGCCTGCCCTCCCACCACCGCGACTACCTTCACAACGACTTCATCGCCGCTAGCTAGACGAACAATCGCATTGGAGTCTGTGAGGTTGTTGAGCGCTGCCAAAGCAACAATCGTCCCTTCAACTGGCGGTGTTACTACCATCCTCCCACGGAGCCGTGCTGGGGTTCCCGGTGCCGAGATCAAGAATGACCAACGATCGAAAACGTCGGCGGGTAAACCAAGTTCAATATTGTTCGTGCCGTCCCTAATCTGAGATGCCAGCACGGTCATTTCAACCTCGGCACCGTTTGGGTCGCTGGCATAAAATTTCGCGCCTTCGACCAAAAAGCGTTGTTCTTGAATATCGGTGAGCGTTACGGATGCAACTGGGGTGGATGACACACCGACGAGAAACGGCGCGCCGGTTGTAATGAACTGGCCGACCTGCACTGACTGGTCGGTCGACAGCAATCTTGGCAGATCGCTTGCGAAAATGACGCTGCCGATTGGCACCGTATTGCGGTCTTCAACGCCGAGGGTCTCCCACCAATCTTGAACAGCTTGCGCTGTTGCCTCACCGAAGGTGCCGTCCGCATCGTTCGCCATTAGGAATCCTGCTGAGACCAGAAAAGCTTGAAGCTGTGCAACGTCTATTCCGGTGATGCCGACTTCCATAGGGCGATGAGCTGGCTGTTCTCCTTCAAGAACGACAACCGGTGTGCCATTGACGGTGCCGATCACTGCCCCTGATTCGACACTGGAGAAGCTCCCAGAGTCGGAACGCAAGGCAGTCACGACCCCAGTTTCTCCGAGGAACGGCAAAGCCAAATCTTGAGTCCATTCCAAGCTGATCGGTGCGGGATACTCTTCGCCTAACGTGCCAATTCGCGTTGTGGTTGTTAGCGGTTCAGAAGGTTCAATCTCATTATCGTCATCTGCACTGTCGAATTGTTGACCCGCCCAGTAACCGGCCCCAGCAGCCAACAACACAACAAGCACAAGCGCAAACAAACGTAAACGAGAACGTCTCACCAGATCAAGCCAAAACGTTTACTCGCTGAGATCAACTACGTTGAAACTAAAATAACCAAGTCTGGAAGGACAATTATCATAAGCCTCCTGGAACGCGCTTAAATCTTCGCTTGCCGCAGCTACGACTGAGTTGACTATGTTATCGGGGTCAGCAACATAAGACTCGAAGGTAACAAGTTCGCCTAAATCAATTCCTTGATCGAGCATGCACTCACGGAACATCACCCACGAATTGTAGTTCCGCTCTCTGGACTCATCGCTCGGTTCCTCGCTGAGAACAATTCCTTCGTTTTCAAGACGCTGTTCACAAAGATCAGACAGGTCGCGCCATTCCTCCTGCGTCAAGTTTGAATTTTTATCGGGGAGAACAACTCCGTTCGGCAACAACTCAGCGTCTATTCCGTTGTCTTGCAAGCATGCGAGCCAGGCGCGTTGCTTAGTGAACATTTCAACGACGCGGTCTGATTGCTGAATCTGCTCGGAGGACTGCCCGTCATCAGACGCGCAGCCAGCACCAAGAAGCGTAATCAGGAGCAAAACCGCAACAACAAGAAGATTCTGGTCAGCGTTTCGCAACATGAACTTATCAACGCTGGATACATCCACCGCCGCCACTGTAAAGTGGCACGGCCTCAACTGACCATGTGCCGTAATTTCTAGCTCCGATCCAGAATAGCACTACCATATTTCCGTCAGCAAATACCGTTGAATTCGGCTCCAGATAATGTTCATGCCGTGTGTCGACACCCGAGTAGGACCTTGTCATTACCTTCCAGTTGGATTGGCAGCTAATCCGACCCTCTAAGTAACCAGCTGAGGCTGGTCCTGTGAAATTGGCCAGCAATAAGACGACTAGGGCTACGGTTGCAACGCTGCGTTGCTTGAATTTCTTGTACATTTTGGCTCCTCGGCTCAGGGGCGGTTTGCTCCGATCAGTACGCGTAACACATTCAAAGCGTCTTGTCAAGTCGTTTCGAAAATTTTATTCACAGAATCGCTAGAAAGTTAGGTTAGGTTCGATGATGTCAAAGGCTATCGGCGAACATCGGTAGCGTGAACGCAACCACACCGTGTCGAGGTGAGTAATACAAACCCTTACGGATAAGAGCCTCTTCGCGTATAACGGTGGTGTGAGCGTGCCTGCGTAAGTTGTGGGCATCGTTGCGTGTAGGGGCATGTTCCTCCAGGATCGGTGTCGACATTCAACCGAGTGACTGGAGGTTCGGTGTTGAGTTTGCTCCTGTGGGTAGGCAGCCAAACCATCACCGAAACCGAAAGCAGCAACAAAACCAACGCGTGTCACCTCTGGTCGTCGTTGGTTGATGACCGACGGTTCGCTCAGGACAACCCGACGACAGATGGATGGTCACCCAACTGTGCGACTTTTAGGAGGTGTCGATGCTGCCGACTGGGTCGTGGCCGGTGGTTCGCGCTGCGGGGCATGGTTGTACGGTGTCGGACCTTGTCTGCTTCTCTTGCTGAGCGTGCGTGAAATGCGCGAACCCGCGCTCGTTCTCGATGGTCGACTGGGTTGCGCCGCTGGCTTCCGGTTGAGCTGGGTCTTCGCGGGTGCGAGCACGGTCTGGCCGGTTCGTCGAGATAGTTGAAACCTCATCTGAAGAAACGGCCGAGCGCTCCCCCGGCGGGCGGGTCGACGACTCATCCGATGAGCCAGTCGGGTACGCATCTGTTGGGCGGGTCGACGACTCATCCGATGAGCCAGTAGGGTACTCACCGGGCCTTCGTGTCGATGGTTCACCTGACGACGTCCTCGCCGGTTTGTCCGAAAGAACGGTCGGGCGCTTATTTGCTGGGCCGCTCAAGGGCTCACCCAGGGAAAGGGTGGGGCGCTTGTCTGCTGGGTGGGTTGAGGGCTCACCCGACAGGGTGGCTGGGCGCTTGCTTGTTGGGCGTGTTGGGGGTTTGAGTTGGTATTTGCCGGTGTCGGGGTGTTTGTGGACTTGCCAGCC